>Ga0207868_1000264_pt1 | contig 64511 bp, 67 predicted proteins | sample Passage237B_FD_187370 | JGI IMG/M metagenome (GOLD analysis project Ga0207868, IMG submission 187370) | Cellulose adapted compost microbial communities from Newby Island Compost Facility, Milpitas, CA, USA - Passage2 37B (SPAdes) (version 3) ... | reverse complement strand
AGGCCGTTCAGTTCGAGTTCGACCGCTTGCCCGGGCGCATCGACGACGATGCTGCCGTCGGCGCTGGTGCCGCTCAACACGTAGCGGCCGCCGGCGGTGATCCTGACCTCGCTGCCCGTGGCGGTCGCGCCGGCGCCGTCGATGCCAATGCCCGGGCCGAAGCTGATGCTGGTCTGCCCCAGAGCGGAGCCAGGCAGGGCAAGGAGCAGGGCCAGCGGAACGAGGTATTTCATGCGTGGGACTCCGGCAACTTAGGCAATGTCACGCGGGAGAGTACCGGCGGCATTTGCAGGTGGAAAAGGGCAGGGCCGATCACGCTTCGGTCAAAGGCGGAGGAACCGGCGAACAGGTTTCGAGCCGACTTGCGCGAGCGCGGCGGATAGCGGCCCGGATGGGTTTGCAATCAGGGGGCCACATGAATATGTTGCGCGCCAATTTGAACGCCCGAACGAAAGCCACTGGATGTCCAACGAGAACTTCATCCGCGAGATCGACGAGGAGCTGCGCAGCGACCGCATGCGCGCCTTCTGGAAGAACTTCGGGCCCTGGATCATCGCGCTGGCCGTTCTTGCCGTGGTGGGCACCGCGGGCTGGGAAGCCTGGCAGTGGTGGAACAACTCCAATTCGGCGCGCTCGTCCGATCAATTCTACAGCGCCCTGGCACTGACTTCGGGGACCGATGTCGAGGCCGCGCAGAAGGCGCTCGACGAGGTCGAGGCGACCGGGACCGGCGCCTATCCCATGCTGGCGCGCTTCCGCGAGGCGGCGCTGCTCGCCAAGCAGGGCAAGACCGCCGAGGCGACGGCGGCTTATGACGCCATCGCGACGGCGGAGACCAACCCGAATATCCGCGGGCTGGCGCTGGTGCTCGCCGCCTACACGCTGGTCGACGGCGGTGACGTGGGCGCGGTGGAGCAGCGCGTGAGCGGCCTTGTGACGCCCGACAACCCGATGCGCAACGCGGCGCGCGAGGCCCTGGGGCTGGTCAAGTACAAGGCCGGCGATCTCGATGCCGCGCTCGCCGATTTCGAGGCTGCGCTGGCCGATCCCGGCGTGTCGCGCGAGGCCCAGTCGCGCCTGCCGATCTTCATTGCGCAGCTCAAGGCGCTGGGCGCCGGTGCCCCTGCCGCACCAACCCCTGCCGCCGCCTCCGACGCGGCTCCCGCTGCCGAGACCCCGGCTGCCGAGACTCCCGCCGAGGCCCCGGCCGCGCCCGCGTCGACTGACGCCACCACGCCCGCGAACTGAGCGCGGACGCGACTGAAGGAATGATGCCGGCATGAGTGTCACCGTCGCCATTGTCGGCCGCCCGAATGTGGGCAAGTCCACCCTGTTCAACCGGCTGGTGGGCAAGAAGATTGCGCTTGTCGACGACACGCCGGGCGTTACCCGCGACCGGCGCGAGGCCGAGGGCCGCATCGGCGACCTGAGGTTCAAGGTGCTCGACACCGCCGGTTACGAGGACCGCACCGACGGCTCGCTCGAAGACCGCATGCGCCAGCAGACGGAAATCGCGATTCGCGAGGCCGACGTCATCCTGTTTATGTTCGACGCCCGCGCTGGGGTTACACCGCTCGACGAGCGCTTCGCCCAAGTGCTGCGCAAGGCTGGCAAGCAGGTGCACCTGATCGGCAACAAGGCCGAGAGCAAGCAGGCCGAGCCCGGCCTGATGGAAGCCTATTCGCTTGGCTTCGGTGAGCCGGTGGCGCTGTCCGCCGAGCACGGGCTGGGTCTCACCGACCTCCACGCCATCGTGTCGAAGGCTGTCGATGCCGCCGCCGCGCGCGCCGAAGCGGAAGCCAGGGCGGCCATGTCCGACGAGGACATGCTGCCCGAAGTCGATGTCGACCTGCCCGAGGACGACGGTTCGACCGAGGACGGCCCGGCGCCGCGCTGGAACCCCAAGCGCTATCTCAACGTCGCCATCATCGGCCGCCCCAATGCCGGCAAGTCCACCCTCATCAACCGCATGGTGGGCGAAGAGCGGCTGCTCACCGGCCCCGAGGCCGGCATCACCCGCGATTCCATCCTCGTGCCGTGGGAATATGAGGGGCGCACGATCAACCTCGTCGATACCGCCGGCATCCGCCGCAAGGCGCGTGTGGAGGGCAAGCTCGAAAAGCTGGCGGTGAGCGACTCCCTGCGCTCGCTGCAATATGCCGAGGTGGTGGTGCTGCTTCTCGATGCGCAGATCCCCTTCGAGAAGCAGGACCTGGCGCTCGCAGACCTGGTGGAGCGCGAGGGCCGCGCGCTGGTGATCGCCATCAACAAGTGGGACACCATCGAGGACAAGAACGCCAAGCTGGCCGAGCTGCGCGAGGAATGCGAGCGCCTGCTGCCGCAGCTGCGCGGCGTGCCGCTGGTGACGATTTCGGGCCTCCAGGGCCGCAACATCGACAAGCTTATGCAGGCGGTGTTCGCCATCGAGCAGAAGTGGAACAGCCACGTTTCCACCGCCAAGCTCAACCGCTGGCTCGGCGCCATCACCGAAAGCCATCCGCCGCCGGCCGTCTCGGGGCGCCGTATCAAGATGCGCTACATGACGCAGGCCAAGATCAGGCCGCCGAGCTTCATCGTGTTCTCGACCCGGGCGGAATCGGTCCCGGCGTCCTACCAGCGCTACATGGTGAACAGCCTGCGTGAGAGCTTCAACCTGCAGGGCACGCCCATCCGCCTGTGGCTGCGTAGCGGCAAGAATCCGTTCGCCAAGAAGGACTGACGGGGAGGGCCGCCGAAGGCCGCATTGCATCGCAGCGTCGGCTCGCTATATTCGCAGCCATTCAAGCGACCCGATGCTGAGTGCGGGGCCGCAACGCAAAGACGACATTGTTCGCCGAAATCCTGATCGTCGCCATCCTGACTCTCGTCAATGGCCTGCTGTCCATGTCCGAACTGGCCGTGGTCTCCTCCCGTCCTGCCCGTCTCAAGGTGCTGGCCGACCAAGGCAAGCGCGGCGCCCAGGTGGCGCTGAAGCTGCAGGACGACCCCGGCAAGTTCCTGTCCTCTGTGCAGATCGGCATTACGCTCGTCGGCGTCCTCTCCGGTGCCTTCTCGGGCGCCACGCTGGGCGACCGGCTGGGCCAGTCTCTCGCCGGGGCAGGCGTCGATCCCTCCATCGCCCTGCCGCTGGGCGTCGGCATCGTGGTGGTGATCATCACCTACCTGTCGCTCATCATCGGTGAACTGGTGCCCAAGCAGATCGCGCTGCGCGATGCCGAAGGCGTCGCTGCGCGCGTCGCGCCGCTCATGGCTTTCATCGCCTCGATCGCCGCTCCCGTGGTGTGGGTGCTCGATATTTCAGGCAAGCTGGTGCTGCGCCTGCTCGGCCAATCGGGCGAGAGCGAGGAAAAGGTCACCGACGAAGAGGTCAAGACCATCATCGCCGAGGCAGAGAGCGCGGGCGTGCTGGAGAGCGAAGAGCGCTACATGATCTCGGGCGTGATGCGGCTCGCCGACCGCTCGGCCCGCGGCCTGATGACCCCGCGCCTCGATGTCGAGATCATCGACCTCAACGATAGCTACGACGAGATCGCCAAGCAGCTGCGCTCGATCCGCCATTCGGTGGTGCCGGTGCAGGAGGGCAGCATCGACTCGATCGTCGGCGTCATCGTGCGCAAGGATCTGCTCGATGCCCTGTTCGCGGGCGAACAGATCGACGTGCGCTCTTTGGTGAAGCAGGCGCCCGTGGTGATGGACCGCTCGAGCGCCCTCGACGTGCTCAAGGCCATCCGCGGCTCGGTGGTGCACATGGCGCTGGTGTTCGACGAGTATGGCCACTTTGAAGGCATCGTCACGCCCGGCGACATTCTCGAGGCCATTACCGGCGCCTTCCAGGAAGAGGAAGGTGAGGACGAGGCCGCCTTCACTACCCGCGAGGACGGCTCGTTCCTCGTTTCGGGCTGGATGCAGGCCGACGAGTTCGAGGAGCGCATCGGCGTGCCAGTGCCCAAGGACGCCAAGTACGAGACCGTGGCCGGCTACGTGCTGGCCGAGCTCAACCACCTGCCGGTTGTGGGTGAAACCTTCGAGCGCGGCCACTGGCGTTTCGAGGTCGTGGACATTGACGGCCACCGCATCGACAAGGTGCTGGTGACGCGCAAGCCGAACTAGGCGGACATCAGTCCGCCTTGCGGCTGAGGAACAGCCCGGTCTCCTTCTTCACCTCCAGCACGCCGCCGCCGGCCGCGAAGGCCGCCTCGATCGCCTGCCCGAAGGCATCGAGCTCCGCCTCGGTCGCACCATCGCCGGGTGGATAGGAGGTGAGCGCCATGAACACAACCTCGGGGTCGGTAACGTGGAGGCCGCCGGGGCATATCCCGTGGCTGACATTGCCGAACCGGGCGCGGAGCAGTTCTTCGGCCCGATCGAAGCCGAAGGCCAGCGCTGCGGGGTTGACCGCGGGGCCGCCGAAGGCGGTGGAGAGCCCGTAGAGTTCCTGCATGTCGCCCAGCCCATTGGTGGTGACGGCGAGGGTGCCGCCCGGCTTCAACACGCGATGCATCTCGGCCACCGCCGCGGGCTGGTCGGTGACGTGGTAGAGCATGTGCATGGCGACGACGACGTCGAAGCTGCCATCGGGGAAGGGGAGGGCGGTAACGTCTGCCAGCTGTCCGGTGACCGAGGCGAAGCCGAGCGGCGCGCAGCGTTCGGTTGCTTCCTTCACCATGCCTTCGGATTGGTCGGCGAGGGTGAGGTGCAGGTCCGGGGGGAAGTGGCGCTGCGAGGCGGCCCAGAACCATGCCGGGCCACAGCCGATATCGAGGACGCTAGCCTCCGGAGCGAGCGGCAGGCGGTCCATCACCCACGGAAACCACGGCTCGCCTACCGAGAACTCCTGGTACAGCCGGGCGCGCGCGGCGAGCTTCGAGCTGTCAGCGTATTGCCTGTTCATTCCCGAAGTCATTCCCGACATGTGTCCCTCCCGCGGCCTGGCGTTGCAGAGTTGCCTTAACATGGCTCGTTGCCGGGAAGAACCGACGCAAGTAACGCGCTGATCACGCCATGCGCGGGGCGCTGGGCGACCGTTGTGTACGGCTGGGTCGCCAGGTGAAATACGGAAAGAATGTTGAAACGACCCGGCACTATTCATGTGCGACGCCACACCACTGTTCCGGAGAGATCCATGCCGAGTCGTGAACTCACCTGCCGTTGCGGCAAGGTCCACATGTCCGTGACCGACGCGCCGCTGCTGGTGGTGGAGTGCCAGTGCGAGAGCTGCCGCAAGGCGAGCGCGCAGCTGGCGGCGTTGCCGGGCGGCATGAGGCCGGTGGCCGGTACGGCGGGCGGCACGCACTACCTCATGTATCGCAAGGACCGGGCCAGCATTACTGCGGGCGCCGAGAACCTTGTCGCCTACCGACTGACGGACAAGTCGCACACGCGGCGTATCGTGGCGGGCTGCTGCAACACTCCGCTCTTTGCCGAGTTCGAGGGCGGGCACTGGCTGAGCATGTATGCCGGGCTCTGGCCTGAGACGGTGCGGCCCGCCGCCACCATGCGCACCATGGTGAGCGACATGCCGCCGGGCCAGCAGGTGCCGGATGACATTCCAAGCGCCCGGAAGCAATCGCTCGGCTTCGTCTGGGCTCTGCTGAGCGCCTGGGCGGCCATGGGATTTCGCGCGCCGAAGATCGCCGTGGCGGAGGAGAAGGTGTGGGACGTCGCCTGACCTAGAGGGCGGTGAGGGACTGATCCTGCCAGTCGTAGAGTGCGCGGTTCTCGGCGAAGGCAGGCTCGATCATGTCGATGAGCTTCGGGGCAACGGCGGAGGGATGGGGGAGCTTGTCCGGATCCTCGCCGGGCACGGCCTGGGCGCGCATCGCGGTGCGCACGGCGCCGGGATAGAAGAGGTTGGTGCGGACGCGCGAGGCGCCGGCGGTTTCGGCGGCATAGCTCTTCACCAGCGCCTCGAGCGCCGCCTTGCTCGCCGCATAGGGGCCCCAGAAGGCGCGGGCCGAGCGGGCCGAACTCGACGAGACGAAAACCGCGCGTCCGGCTTCCGATTGGCGCAGCAGCAGGTCGAGCGAGCGCAACAGCCTGTAGTTGGCGGTGACGTTGAGCGCCATCACCCGATCGAAGTCTCTGGGCTCGAAATGGGCGAGGGGCGCGAGGCCGCCGAGCATGGCGGCGTTGCCGACGAGGCCATCGAGCCTGCCCCAGCGTTCGAAGATGGCCTGGCCTAGCCGGTCGATGCCGTCGAAGTCGCGCAGGTCGAGGGGGACGAGCGTGGCCGAGCTGCCGGCCTGCTGGATCTGGTCGTCGAGGTCTTCGAGGCCGCCCACGGTGCGGGCGATGGCGATGACATGGGCGCCGCGCCGCGCCGCTTCGAGCGCCGCCTGGTAGCCGATGCCGCGCGAGGCGCCGGTGACGAGGACGATCTTGTCGGTAAGGGTCTTGGCGGTCATGCGCAGGTCTCGGAATGAAGCTGTCGCGCTTCTAGCGGGCAGGGCGGCGCGAGGGAAGGGGAAGCTTGCCCAGCGCTCGCTTGTTGCGGCGCGAGCGCCGATCATAGGCCATCCTGCGACCGAACTCCGAACTCCTAGGGGCCAAATGCCCCCCGTCAGGAGGCTTCGCGCATCAGGGAGATGGTCTTGGGGTCGGACTTGCCGCGGCCGGTGAGGTCGGTAAGGCTGGTCGGGTATTCGCCGGTGAAGTAGTGATCGGTGAACTGCGGGCTCCTGGGGTCGCGCTTCACGCCCCCCACGGCGTCGTAGAGGCCGTCGATTGAGAGGAACGCGAGGGAGTCCGCGCCGATATAGCGGCACATCGAGGCGAGGTCGGCATGCTGGTTGGCGAGCAGGTGCTCGGGGTCCGGCGTGTCGATGCCGTAATAGTCCGAGTGGTAGATCATCGGCGAGGCGACGCGGATATGCACCTCGCGGGCACCGGCATCGCGCATCATCTGCACGATCTTCACCGAGGTGGTACCACGCACGATGGAATCGTCGATGAGCACCACGCGCTTGCCCTCGATTTCGGCGCGGTTGGCCGAGTGCTTGAGCTTGACGCCGAAAGCACGGATCGACTGGGTCGGCTCGATGAAGGTGCGGCCGACATAGTGGTTGCGGATGATGCCGAGCTCGAACGGAATGCCGCTCGCCTGGGCAAAGCCGATGGCCGCCGGGGTACCGCCATCGGGCACCGGCACGACCACGTCGGCTTCGACCGGTGCTTCCTTGGCGAGGTTGATGCCCATGCGCTTGCGCGCCGCATAGACCGAGCGGCCGGCAACGACGGAATCCGGGCGGGCGAAATAGACGTATTCGAACAGGCAGATGCGCTCCGGCCGCGAGATGCGCGGCTTCACCGATTCGATGGTGATGGAGCCGTCGGGCTGGATCTCGCAGATCACCACCTCGCCGTTCTCCACGTCGCGGACGAACTTGGCGCCGATGATGTCGAGCGCGCAGGTCTCCGAGGCGAAGATCGGCTTGCCGTCGAGGTCGCCGAGGACGAGCGGGCGGATGCCGTTGGGGTCGCGCGCGCCGATGAGCTTGGTACGCGTCATCGCCACCAGCGCATAGGCGCCTTCCAGATGCTGCAGCGCATCGATGAAGCGGTCGGAGGACGATACCTTCTTGGAGTGGGCGATGAGGTGCAGCACCACTTCGGTGTCGGAAGTGGACTGGCAGATGGCGCCTTGGGCGATGATCTGGCGGCGCAGCGTCAGCCCGTTGGTGAAATTGCCGTTATGGGCAATGGAGATGCCGCCCACCTCGAGTTCGGCGAAGAGCGGCTGCACGTTGCGCAGGATCGTCTCGCCGGTGGTGGAGTAGCGCACGTGGCCCATGGCCATGTGGCCGGGCAGGCGCTTGACGATGGCGGGGTCGGTGAAGTGGTCGCCGACAAGGCCGAGCTGGCGCTCGGAGTGGAACTGGCGGCCATCGAAGCTGACGACGCCCGCTGCTTCCTGTCCGCGGTGCTGCAGGGCGTGCAGCCCGAGGGCGGTCAGCGTGGCGGCTTCAGGGTGGCCCAGAATGCCGAACACGCCGCACTCCTCGCGCAGCGTGTCATGATCCCATTCGGCAATGGCTTTGCGCGGGTCGCTCATGAGAGAACCTTTCCGGCCGACTGTCGGCCCCGTCCGTGGCATCTCGGCCACGGAAGTGCAATAGGCAATGGGGTCACCGCAAATTCATCACGACCGGGTGGCCGGTGGTGCGTCGTTCTCCGGCAGGTCGGTGCTGTCGTCGGGCGGCGACTGCGGCGCCGGCGCATCCTCGGGCGAAGCGTCGTCGTCGCCATCGCCACGCTTCAGCATGCGGGTGACCCACTGCTCGGCATCGGGCGGCAGCATCGCGACCAGGCTGTCACCGAAATTGGTGAGAACCGGCAGCGTCTTTGATTCCGAAACCCAGCTCTGCGAGTTGGTGAAGTTGAGCCAGGTGAGGAAGATCACCGCCACCACGGCGATGAGCACGCCGCGCGCGGTGCCGAAAACAAAGCCCAGCGTGCGATCGAGCGGTCCGATGCGGCTGTCGACCACGAAGTCGGCGATGCGCATGGTGATAAGGTGCAGCACGATAAGCGAGATGAGGAAGCCCGCACCCACGAGCACGATGCGGCCGATCAGCTCTTCCTGGAAGTAGGGCTTCAGCAGGTCCGGCTGGTAGAAATAGAGGTAGGCGGCCACAGCGGCGGCGCCGACCCAAGTGGCCAGCGAGAGTATTTCGCGGGTGAAGCCACGCGCCGTGGCGAGGATCGCCGAGATCAGAACCAGCACGGCGACGCCGACGTCGAATGCAGTCAACATATGAGAGAATCCGCCCTCGGGACCAGCTTCAAGCCCGTTTAGCCGCTAACTTGGGCGATGCCAAGCGCACGGCGTGACCAGTTCACGGCAAAGCGGCGTTCAGTTGCCAAAGCGCTACGCTGCCCGCTCATTCCGCCGCCTGCCGTTGCGGTGCCGTGGCGGCGATGCGGCCGATGAGGTCGGCGAGCTCCGAATATTCCGAGACGCGGATGCCGCTCACCGAGTCGCCGGCCTTGAGCCGGCCGGTGATCGCGGCCTTGAAGCCGAGTTTCTGGGCCTCGCGAATGCGCAGCGCGCCATGGACCACGGGGCGCACGCCGCCCGCCAGCGAAATCTCGCCAAAGAACACGGCCTCCTGCGGCAGCGGCGCGCCGACCAGCGAGGAGATGAGGGCGGCGGCGACGGCGAGATCAGCCGCCGGCTCACTGATCTTCAGCCCGCCCGCCACGTTGAGATAGATGTCGTTGGCGCCGATGCGCACGCCGCAGCGCGTTTCAAGCACGGCCAGCACCATCGACAGTCGCGAAGAATCCCAGCCGACCACGGCGCGGCGCGGCGTGCCGAGCGGTGAGGGGGCGACGAGCGCCTGGATTTCGCACAGCACCGGCCGCGTACCCTCCATGCCGGCGAAGACCGCTGAGCCGGTGGCCGACTTGTCGCGCTGGTCGAGAAAGAGCGAGGAGGGGTTGGCAACCTCCTGCAGCCCCTGAGTGGACATTTCGAACACGCCGATCTCGTCGGTGGCGCCGTATCGGTTCTTCACGCCGCGCAGGATGCGGAAGGTGTGGCTCGAATCGCCCTCGAAATAGAGCACCGCGTCCACCATGTGCTCGACGACGCGCGGGCCGGCGATCTGCCCGTCCTTGGTCACATGGCCGACCAGCACTACGCAGGCGCCCGACTTCTTGGCGAAGCGGGTCAGCGCCTGGGCCGAGGTGCGGACCTGCGTCACCGTGCCGGGCGCGCTCTCCACCCGGTCGGTCCACAGCGTCTGGATCGAGTCGATGATGACGAGGTCGGGGGCAGGGCCCTTCTGCAGCGTGGCGAGGATGATCTCTACATTGGTTTCGCTGGCGAGCAGTACGGGGCTCTCGGCTAGGCCGAGGCGCTGGGCCCTGAGCCGCACCTGCGCCACCGCCTCTTCGCCCGAGACATAGACGACGCGCTTGCCCGAGCGAGCGAGGGCCGCCGCGCCCTGGAGCAGCAAAGTGGATTTGCCGATACCCGGGTCCCCACCAACCAGCACGGCAGAGCCCATGACGAAACCGCCACCGGTAACGCGGTCGAGTTCGCCGATGCCGGTGACGACGCGCGCCGCCGTTTCGGTTTCACCGGCGAGGGCCTGGAGCTCCACCGGCCGGCCGCCTGCCACGACTGCTTTTGGCCCAGCACCGACGCCCGAATCGACGATCTCCTCGACGATGGTGTTCCACTCACCGCAGCTTTCACAGCGCCCCTGCCAACGGGGCGAAACGGCCCCGCAGGCCTGGCAGACATAGGTAGTTTTGGTGCGCGCCATCGTGGTGTCCCGGAGAGAGTCGAACGCTAGCCGAGCTTAACCGGCAAAGCAAGAACGAAAAGTGAACAGCTGCGCGGGGATAAGTTTTCGTGGCTGCTGACACGGCCTGTCAGCAGCGCTCGGGCATGCTCGGCCCATCGAACAGCGAGGTGCACCGAGATGACCAGCATCGCCACCTGCCACTGCGGCGGTACGACGATCGAGCTGCCCGACACGCCCACCCACGCGATGAGCTGCACCTGCACCTTCTGCACCAAGACGGGCGGGCTGTGGGCCTATTACCCGCCTGAAGCGCCGCGCATCGTGTCGGACACCTACCGGGGTGAGTACACGCAGTCGGGCGTGAACCTGCACTATTTCTGCACCAGGTGCGGCTGCACCACCTATGGCGTCTCGCCCGACTGGACGCTCGAGGACGAGGGCATCCCGGAAAAGAAGAAGTTCGCCATCAACCTGCGCCTGCTCGACGACTTCGACTTCAAGTCGCTGACGGTCGAGGAAATCGACGGGCGGAACCTGTGGTGAGCGCGTCGCTCAGGTGGCGCCGGTTGGCGTCAGCGGCGCGACGCTCTCTATATACTGTCGCACGTAGCGGCCGCCCCTTAGGCTGGTCAGCACCTCGTAGCCCAGCGTACCTGCGACATCGGCGTGATCGTCCACGGTGATGGTCTTGCCGATGATCTCGGCCATGGACCCGGGGGCGGGGAGGGCAGGCAGTTCGGTGATGTCGACGCCGATCATGTCCATCGAAACGCGGCCGACCACCGGGCAGGCCACGCCGGAAACCAGCACGCTGGTGCCACGATGGTTGTCGGCGCCCGACAGCGAACGGAAGAAACCATCGGCGTAGCCGATGCCGACAATGGCGATGCGGCTGTCGCGATGCATGGTCTGCAGCGCGCCATAGCCTACCGTCTCGCCGGTTTTCACTTCCTTGACCATCAGGATCGGCGCCTCGAGCGTCACCACCGGCGCCATCGGGTTGCGCCGGCTGGCGACAGCGCGGCCGCCATAAAGGGCGATGCCGGGGCGTACCATCTGAAAATGGTTGTCGCGGTTGGTCATCAGCCCGGCCGAGTTGGCCAGCGACGCCGGAATGTTGGGGAACTGGCTCAGCACCGAGGAGAAGAGCGCCAGCTGCGTGCGGTTCTTCTCATGCTGCGGAACATCGGCACAGGCGAGGTGGCTCATGATCATCTGCGGCGCGTAGCCCACTTCCTCAATCATGCGTTTGACCACGCTCGCCTCGGAGAGGCGGAACCCGAGCCGGTTGATGCCGGTGTCGAAATGGAGCGCCGCTGGCAGGGCCTGGCCGCGGGCAAGGCACGCCTGCAGCCATTCCTCGAGCATGGGGATGGAGGCGAGGCAGGGCATCAGCCGTTCGCCGACATAAAGCGGCGCCGCGCCGGGATAGAGGCCGCTGAGAACGAAGATGTGGCTGTCCTCGGGGAGGGCGGCCCGCACCGCGATGCCCTCGTCGGGCGTGGCGGTGAAGAAGAAGCGCGCGCCCGCCTCGTAGAGCGCGCGCGACGACTGCGCGATGCCGGTGCCATAGGCGTCGGCCTTCACCACCGCCCCGGTCAGCGCGCCGCGGCTCACCTTGTCGAGGGCCTGCCAGTTGCGTTTGAGCGCGCCGAGGTCGACCGTCAGGCGGCTGCCGTAGCCAGTCGCCACTGCGGGGGCGGACATCACTATTCCATCCTCTCGGGCAGATAGTCGGCCTGGGCGAGGTTGCCGAAGCGTGTGAACTGCGCCTCGAAGCTCACCTGCACCGTACCAGTGGGGCCGTGACGCTGCTTGCCGATGATGATTTCGGCCTTGCCGTGCACTTTCTCCATCTCCGCCTGCCAGGCGAGATGTTCAGGCGTGCCTTCCTTCGGCTCCTTGTTCTTGAGGTAGTATTCCTCGCGATAGACGAACAGCACCACGTCGGCGTCCTGCTCGATGGAGCCGGATTCACGCAGGTCGGCGAGCTGCGGGTGCTTGTCGTCGCGGTTTTCCACCTGGCGGGAGAGCTGGGAGAGCGCGATGATCGGCACATCGAGCTCCTTGGCCAGCGCCTTGAGCGTGGTGGTGATTTCGGTGAGTTCCTGCACGCGGTTCTCGGAGGCCTTCTTCGACGAGCCCGACAGCAGTTGCAGGTAGTCGACCACCAGCAGGTCGAGGCCCTTCTGGCGCTTGAGGCGGCGGGCGCGGGCGGCGAGCTGTGCCACCGAGATGCCGCCGGTATCGTCGATATAGAGCGGCACCGAAGCCATCAGGTTGGACGTATCCACCAGCTTGCCGAACTGGCTCTCGTGGATGTTGCCGCGGCGAATGTCGGAGGACGAGATCTCGGCCTGTTCGGCGAGAATACGGGTGGCGAGCTGCTCAGCGCTCATTTCGAGCGAAAAGAAGCCGACATGGCCGCCATCGACCGTCTTGATGTGCCCGTCGGCCTGCACTTCGCCGCGATAGCTCTTGGCCACGTGGAAGGCGATGTTGGTGGCGAGCGACGTCTTGCCCATGGCAGGGCGCGCCGCGAGGATGATGAGGTCGCTGCGCTGCAGGCCGCCCATCAGCTTGTCGAGGTCGACGAGCCCGGTGGCCGTGCCCGACAGGGTACCGTCGCGCGAATAGGCCTCGCCGGCCATCTTGATCGCTTCGGTCAGCGCCTGGCTGAAGGTCTGGAAGCCGCCGTCGTAGCGGCCCTTCTCGGCGAGGTCGAACAGCGCCTTTTCGGCTTCCTCGATCTGCTTTTCAGCCGTGGTCTCGACATCCGACTCATAGGCCGTCTGCACCATCTCCTCGCCGATCTGGATCAGGTTCCGGCGGATGGCGAGGTCGTAGATTGTCTGGCCGTAGTCGGCCGCGTTGATGACGGTGGTGGCCTCCGCCGCGAGGCGGGCCAGATATTGCGACATCGTCACTTCGGGCGTGAGCTGGTCGCCCAGATACGTCTTGGCGGTGATCGGCGTCGCCGTCTTGCCGGCGCGGATGATCTTGCCCAGCACCTCGTAGATGGTGCGGTGGATCGGCTCGTAGAAATGCTCGGGGATCAGGAAGTCAGAGACGCGGTAGAACGCCTCGTTGTTCACCAGAATGGCGCCCAGCAGGGCCTGCTCCGCCTCCACGTTGTGGGGCGCGAGGCGGAAGGGTTTCTCTTCCTCCGGGTGCAGGCGATGGACGTTGGTGTCGGCCATTTCTGCCAGTGAGTCTCCGCTCTGGTCGTAAAGCATTCGTTTACCAGCGACGGGGGCGCGCCACACGAGTCAAATATGACGCCGCGGTGGCCGGTCCGTGACCGCTGTGATCTCTGTTGAAAGCGGGGGAATCCCGCCCGCACCACGGATTATCCGATGGTGCGGCTTTTTTACTTCTAGCCCGATTCGGGGTGCGGTCCCCCAAAGCAAAACGGCGCATGGGTGCCCATGCGCCGCTCGATGAGCCTTCAGTAACGGTCAGAAGCCGACGGTGACACCGCCCTGCACGATGTGAGTCGTCGCGCTCACCTTCAGTTCCGCATCGGGGCCGAGATCCATGCTCGTTCCTGCACTCGGGAGCACCCGGTAGCGGTAGCCCAGATCGAAGCCGATATTCTCGGTTGCAGCAAAGCGCACGCCCGCGCCCAGCTGGTAGACAAAACCGCTGATCGTCTCCTCGTCGACGCCATCAGTGAGCACATTATGGCTCCAGCCCACGCCGCCGCCGACGTAGGGCGTGAAGGACGTGCCGGTGTCGACATCGTACCAGAGGTTGCCGAGCAGGTTGTAGCCAATGCTGTCGACAGCGTCGTCGTCGACGATCCCGAGTTCGATCATCACGACGGAGAACTCGGCTTCGCCGCGCAAATGCGGCAGCACCTCGGTGCCGATCGCGGCGCCGACGATATAGCCATCCTCGACCTCACCACCGACGCCAGCAAAGCCGTCGCCGTCCACCCAGAACTCAGCAGCGGCGGACGAACGCGTCCCCCCAGCGAAGAAGGTTGCGTAGGCGCGGGACGGGGAGTCGGCGGCCGGAGGTGCCACGTCCACCACAAGATCACCCGCCACGGCGGGAGCAGCAGCGAGCATGCCCGCAATAACGGCAGCAGTCTGCAAACGACGATTCACAACGGCCTCCTCGAATTCCAATAACCAATACTTGCTTCGTGCCAGAACGTCGTGGGGTGGTCCACCCCCGCGACGCGCCGTCCGCACGCTTACCCGGTGGATGTGTGGTTTTTCAGCCGCTATCGCGCTGCAGCGTCGCAACTATTCGGCGGAATGGGCTTGAAGCCTGATCGAAAAAAAAGGCCGGGATTGCTCCCGGCCCCTGTGGGTTCGGCTGCTGCCGAGATTACAGGTCGTCGCCGTAGGCGTCGGCGGCAGCGGAGCCGGCCTCGGCCTGACCGGCCGCGAACTCCTCGGCGGCGGCGTCGTCGTAGTTGATCGCGGTGAGGTCTTCACCGGCGGCCTGGCGGGCCGCTTCGTCTTCCGAGCGGGCGACGTTGACGGTGATGTTGACTTCCACTTCGGCGTGCAGGTGCAGCGCCACGGTGTGGAGGCCCACGGTCTTGATCGGGGTCGCAAGGTCGATCTGCGACCGGGCGACGTTGAAGCCGTCCGCAATCAGCGACTCCGCGATGTCGCGCGAGGCGACCGAGCCGTAGAGCTGGCCGGTCTCGCCGGCCTGGCGGATCATCACCACGGTGTGGCCGTTGAGGCCCGCAGCGATACCGGCAGCGGCCTCGCGGCGCTCCTGGTTGCGCTTCTCGATGTCGGCGCGGTCGCGGGCGAACTTGGCGCGGTTGGCCTCGGTGGCGCGCAGCGCCTTGCCCTGCGGCAGCAGGTAGTTGCGGGCGAAGCCGTCCTTGACGTTGACTTCGTCGCCGATGTGGCCGGAGCGACCGACGCGCTCGAGCAGAATGACTTTCATGATCTTGTCCTTTGCTGTCCTGCCATGCCGGCAGTTAGGAGCAGCCGGTCATCCGGCCGCCCCAGCGAAATCCCGAACCGTTCTTACTGAACGGCGTAGGGCATGATGCCGATGAAGCGGGCGCGCTTGATGGCCTGGGCCAGTTCGCGCTGCTTCTTGGCGGAAACCGCGGTGATGCGGCTGGGAACGATCTTGCCGCGCTCCGAAACGTAGCGCTGCAGCAGGCGGACGTCCTTGTAGTCGATCTTGGGCGCGTTCGGGCCCGAGAACGGGCAGGTCTTGCGACGGCGCTGGAACGGACGGCGAGCCGTGGAAGTGGTGAGGTCCTTGATGGCCATTTGGCTTTATCCTTCCGAAACTTAGAACCGGCGCGGGGGACGGCTGCCGCGGTCGAAGCCGCCACGGTCGCCACGCGGGCCACCCGGACGGTCGCCGCGCTCGTCGTCACGGTCGCGCTTCTGCATCATGGCCGACGGGCCTTCCTCCAGCTCATCGACGCGGATGGTCATGAAGCGGAGGATGTCTTCGTTGAGGCTCTGCTGGCGCTCCATCTCGGCGACCGCGGCGTGCGGGGCGTCGATGTTGAGCAGCGTGTAGTGAGCCTTGCGGTTCTTCTTGATGCGGTAGGACAGGGACTTGAGGCCCCAGTATTCGTTCTTAGAGACCTTGCCGCCAGCCTCGGTGATGACGTTGGTGAAAGCGGCGGTCAGCTCTTCGACCTGCTGGGGCGAGATGTCCTGGCGGGCCAAAAAGATATGCTCGTAGAGGGCCATGAAGCGCCTTCCTTTTCGAGTGGTTCAACACTGCACACCCTCGGCGCGGAGCCCCTTTGAAGCCGGAAAGGCGGTTCAAAGCAGTCTTCTAAAGAGCGGGAACACGGGAGGACGGGCCGAGACCCTGTTTCAGCAATGCCAAAACCCTCCGTTCAGCCCCCGGCCGAACGAATGCGAGGCGGGGTGTATGGGAAAATGGAAAGGTTGGCAAGTGTCCCTTCCGCCACGGAGGGACGCGTGAAAGGATAGGGAATGACCCCGCCCCAGACCATCCCCGACCGCCAGTCCGTCCTCGCTGCCGAGCCGGTGATCCGGCCCTATATTCGGCGGACACCAGTATTCTCCACCGCCGCGGCCGATTTCGGCCTCTCCGGCCAGCCGCTCAGTTTCAAGCTCGAGTTCATGCAGCACTCGGGGACGTTCAAGGCGCGCGGGGCGTTCGCCAACCTTCTGATGCGCGAGGGGGCGGGGCGTGGCGTGGTCGCGGCCTCGGGCGGCAACCATGGGGCGGCGGTCGCCCATGCGGCCATGAAACTTGGCGTGAAGGTCTATATCTACGTGCCCTCGATCTCATCGCCGGCCAAGATCGCGCGCATCCGCCAATATGGTGCTGAGATCGTGGTGGGCGGCGAAACCTATGCCGATGCCTATGCGGCGAGCCACGCCTTTGCCAGCGAGCGCGGTCTGCCCGAAGTGCATGCCTATGACGGCTTCCACACCCTGAGCGGGCAGGGGACGGTGGGCATCGAGTGGCTGGAGCAGGCACCGGAGCTCGATAAACTGCTGGTGGCGGTGGGCGGTGGCGGGCTGATCGGCGGCATCGCGGCGGCGCTGGCCAGAAAGGTGAAGATCGTCGGCATCGAGCCTGAGAACGCGGCTACCTCTCTCGCGCCATGGAAGCGGGTGCGCCGGTCGATGTGCCGGTGAGCGGGGTCGCGGCCGACAGTCTCGGCGCGCGCCGCATCGGCACCCTCTGTCTGGAGCTTTCCGGTTTCACGGAAAAGCCGGTGCTGCTGAGCGACCAGGAGATCGTGGCCGCTCAGCGCACCATCTGGGACGTGCTGCGCCTCGTCGCCGAGCCCGGTGGCGCCACTGCGATGGGTGCACTGCTGTGTGGCAAGTACAAACCGGCCCCGGACGAGCGGGTCGGCGTGTTGCTCTGTGGCGCGAACACCACAGCGGTGGCGTTCGACTGAAGTCAGTGGGCCGATACAGTATACATACCCCGTTGTCAGTCTGATTCCGGTTAGACAGACTACTCGGGTGGAGGGTATGTGTTTGGCTACTGTTTCAGTTATTATTCCTGCGTTCAACGCCGATGAGACGCTTGGGCGGACGCTTGACTGCCTCGTTCGGCAAACCAGGGCGCCTGACGAGATCGTTTTGGTCGATGACGGTTCCACCGACCGCACCGCCGAAATTGCGCGATCCTTCCAGCCTGCGTTGCCCATGCTGCGGGTCTACTCGACCCCAAACCGGGGCGTGAGTGAGGCGCGTAACCTCGCCATAAGGGAGAGTACGGGCGACGTCATCGCGCCCCTCGATTCCGACGATGTCTGGCACCCGACCTATCTGGAAAAAAATGGTCGGCCGCCACGAGGAGCGCGGCGGTGCGGTGGGGCTCGTCTATTCCGGCTTTCGCCTGATCGACATGAATGACTGCGTCATCAGGACGGCTCCCCATTATGTCACCGAGGGCAATGCCTTCTATCAGATGCTCATCCTCAACTATGTCGGCAACGGCTCGGGCATGGTGTTCGGCCGGCAGCAGGCCATCGAGGCCCGGCTCTACGACACCTCGCGCAGCGGCAACGAGGACTATCTTCTTCAGCTGATGCTGGCGTGGAACCACCCCGTCTCGGGTGTCCCGGAATACCAGGTCGGCTACCGCAACCGGCCCGGCTCGCTGAGCAAGCGCACGCACTACATGATGCGCAATCACCTGAAGCTGCTGGGTGAGCTGCGCGGGCTGCTGCCGGGCATCGATCCGCAGACGCTCGTTTGGGCTCGGGCGCAGATCCACGACTACTATTCCTACATCCTTCTCCGCCACGGCCGCTTCACGAAGGTCTTTGCCCCTTGGCACAACGTCATGGCGCTCGTCCTCGATCCAGTGAGCTACGTGCGCCGGCCCCTCGCCCGCCTGCGCGAACGGGCCCGCCAGCGCGACCAGCGGGCCCGGCTCGAAGCCGAGGGCTACCATGGCGATTTCTTCAACTGGAGCCCCACCACGGGCATGGTCTTGGATGGCACGCTGCCCATGCGGATGAGGGAGTGCGTCGCGCTCGACAGGGCGAGGGGACGCGCCGCCGCATCCCCCCGTTCGAGCTCTCCGCTCGCTCTTGGCGGCATCTGAGCCGGCTCACGCCGCTGGTGATCGTCGTCGTGCCGCCTTGACTTTGCCGCACCCCGCAGGCAGAGGGCCGCGCCAACTGGACGCCCGTGAGGGCGCGGCCTAGTTTCGGGCCAATCGAGAACACCAGCGGAGGCCGTCGTGACCAAGCGCGCATTCACCTTCCCCGGGCAGGGCAGCCAGGCCGTGGGCATGGGCAAGGATCTTGCCGATACCTACCAGGAGGCCCGCAATGTCTTCGCCGAGGTCGATGAGGCGCTGGGCCAGAAGCTCTCGGCCATCATGTTCGAAGGCCCCGACGAGACGCTGAAGCTCACCGAGAATGCCCAGCCGGCGCTGATGGCGGTTTCTGTCGCCGTGACGCGCGTGCTGGCGAGCCGCGGCTTCGCGCTCAAGGATCACGCGGCCTATGTCGCCGGGCACTCGCTGGGCGAATACTCGGCGCTGGCCGCGGCCGAGGCCTTCTCGCTCGCTGATGCGGCGCGGCTGCTCAAGATTCGCGGCCAGGCCATGCAGCAGGCCGTGCCGGTGGGGCAGGGCGCCATGGCTGCCATTCTCGGCCTGGACCTCGAGACCGTGCTCAAGGCAGTGAACGAAGCGGCGGGCGGGGAAGTTTGCGGCGTCGCCAACGACAACGCGCCCGGCCAGGTGGTGATCTCCGGCCATGTCGGGGCGGTGAACCGTGCCATCGAGTTGGTGAAGGCCGCGGGTGCCAAGCGTGCCCTGCCCCTCCCGGTCTCAGCCCCGTTCCACTGCGCCCTGATGCAGCCTGCCGCAGAAGCCATGCAGCAGGCGCTGAGCGAAGTGACCGTGAATGCCCCGGTGGTGCCGGTGGTGGCCAACGTGCTCGCTGCGCCCATCAGCGACCCCGAGGAGATAAAGAAGCGTCTCGTCGAGCAGGTGACCGGCATGGTGCGCTGGACTGACTGCGTGAACTGGCTGGTGCAGCAGGGCGGCGTGACCCAGCTCATCGAACTCGGCTCGGGCAAGGTGCTCGCCGGCCTCGCCAAGCGCATCGCGCCCGATGCCGCGGCGGTGTCGGTGGGCACGCCGGCCGATGTCGACGCCTTCCTCGCCGCGCTCAACTGACAAGACCCTGAAGGAGCCGCCAATGTTTGATCTTTCCGGCAAACGTGCCCTCGTCACCGGCGCTTCGGGCGGCATTGGCCGCGAGATCGCCAAGGCACTTGCGGCCCATGGTGCCCGCGTGGCGCTGAGCGGCACCCGCGTCGGCGCGCTGGAAGATACCAGGGCGGCCATGGGTGGTGGCGACCACCCGATCCTGCCGGCCAACCTCTCCGATCTCGACGCCGTCGACCGGCTTGTCCCCTCCGCCGAAGAGGCTCTGGGTGGCATCGACATTCTCGTCAACAATGCCGGCGTCACCCGCGACAATCTCTTCATGCGCATGAAGGACGAGGAGTGGGACGAGGTGCTGGCGGTGAATCTCACCTCGGCCTTCCATCTCACCCGCGCCGTGCTGCGCGGCATGATGAAGCAGCGCTTCGGCCGCATCATCGGCATCACCTCGGTGGTGGGTGTGGTCGGTAATCCGGGGCAGGGCAACTATGCCGCATCCAAGGCCGGCCTGATCGGCATGGGCAAGGCACTGGCCTACGAGGTCGCCTCGCGCAACATCACGGTGAACACCGTTGCGCCGGGCTTCATCGGCTCGGCGATGACCGACGAATTGAACGAAAAGCAGCGTGAGACCATTCTGGCAAAGGTGCCGGCCGGCCGGCTGGGCCATGCCGAGGAAGTTGCCGCGGCGGTGGTTTTCCTCGCCTCCAACGAGGCGGGCTACGTCACCGGCCACACGCTCAACGTCAACGGCGGCATGCTGATGCTGTGAAAGAATGCCGTGGAGGCAGGGCGAACCTGCGTCTGCGTCATATGGCAAAGCCCGGGGAAGTGTGTTACGCCCCGCCCTGATTTCGGGCCGGGACCACCCTTGCGGGGGTTTGGAACACTGGCCTACAGTCGGCCGCGAACGGCGGCAGGGTCCAGCACCGAGCGGGCCGAGTAGTAACGAAACAAAGCAGTCTGGTAACAAGGGAAGTCAGATATGAGCGATATCGCTGATCGCGTCCGCAAGATCGTGGTCGAACACCTCAACGTCGATGCGGAAAAGGTCGTCGATAAGGCCAGCTTCATCGATGATCTGGGTGCTGACTCGCTCGACCAGGTCGAACTCGTCATGGCGTTCGAGGAAGAGTTCAACGTCGAGATCCCGGATGATGCCGCGGAATCGATCCAGACCTTCGGCGACGCCGTCGCCTACCTGACCAAGGCCGTCGGCTAAGCGCCGGCCGCCAACGGCAAGCTATTCGATGGAACTGCGCCGCGTCGTCGTCACCGGGATGGGGATCGTCAGCCCTTTGGGCTGCGGGGTGGAAGCCACCTGGTCCAACATCCTAGCCAGCAAAAGCGGTGCCCAGCGCATCGATGACTTCCAGGTCGACGACCTGGCGTGTCAGATCGCGCATCGCGTGCCCCTCGGCGACTATTCCGAGGGTAAGTTCAATGCCGATGAATGGATGGATGTGAAGGACCAGCGCAAAGTCGATCCCTTCATCATCTACGCCATGGCTGCCGCGCAGCAGGCCATCGACGATGCCGGCGTCGCCCCCAGGACCGAGGAAGAGAAGGTGCGTATCGGCACCCTCATCGGCTCGGGCATCGGCGGCCTCGGCGGCATCTACGATACCTCAGTCACCCTGCACGAGAAGGGCCCGCGCCGCATCAGTCCGTTCTTCATTCCGGGCCGGCTGATCAATCTAGCTTCGGGCTATGTCTCCATTCGCCACGGCCTCAAGGGCCCGAACCACTCGGTGGTGACGGCCTGCTCCACCGGCGCGCATGCCATCGGCGACAGCTGGCGGCTGATCGCCATGGGTGATGCCGACGTGATGGTGGCGGGCGGCGCCGAATCCTGCGTCAACCGCATCGCGCTCGCCGGCTTCGCGGCCTGCCGCGCGCTCTCGACCAGCTTCAACGATGCGCCCGAAAAGGGCTCGCGCCCCTACGACAAGGATCGCGACGGTTTCGTCATGGGCGAAGGCGCCGGCATCCTCATCCTCGAGGAGTACGAGCGGGCCAAGGCACGCGGCGCCAAGATCTACGGCGAAGTCGTCGGCTATGGTCTGTCGGGCGATGCCTACCACATCACTGCCCCCTCCGAGGACGGCGATGGCGGCTTCCGTGCCATGCAGGCGGCGGTGAAGCGGGCCGGCATCTCGCCGGGCGAGATCGACTATATCAACGCCCACGGCACCTCGACGCCGCTGGGGGACGAGATCGAACTGGGCGCCGTCACCCGCATGCTGGGCGACGCCGCCTCCAAGGCGGCGATGAGCTCCACCAAGTCGGCCATCGGGCACCTGCTCGGCGCCGCCGGCGCGGTGGAAGCGATCTTCAGCCTGCTCGCCATGCGCGACAACATCGCGCCGCCGACCATCAATCTCGACAATCCGTCGGTCGAGAGTGTGGTCAACCTCGTGCCGCACAAGCCGCTCAAGAAGGAGATCAACGTGGCGTTGTCCAACTCCTTCGGCTTCGGCGGCACCAACGCCTCGCTGATTTTCCGCAAGGTGCACTGACCCCGGGGGAGGGGGCATGGCCAGCCAGGATCACCCGGCCGGCTTCCTACTGTTGTCATAGCCCGGCGAATGGACCGCGCGTCCGCTCACCGGGTCTTGGGAGAGGTTGGTAACGATGGCGAATGATCGCACGGAGAAGCGGCACAGACGCCGTCGCCGCGGCGGGTTCCTCGACATCGTCAACGCGCTGCTCACGCTGGTGGTGATCGGCATTCTCGTCGCCGTCGGCGGCTTCCTCTATCTGGCCAACCAGTTCTACGCCCCGGGTGCCGTCAAGGCCGACACCACCTTCCAGGTGGACAAGGGCACCTCGATCAGCACCACGGCGCAGTTGCTCGAGGAAAAGGGCCTGCTGCCCGAGAGCCAGCTGATCCCCAGCTCGCTTATCTTCCGCGCCGGCACCTTCGCCATGAAGAAGCAGTCGGCGCTCAAGGCCGGGGTCTACCTGCTCAAGGCCGACTACTCGATGGCCGACATCCTCCGGGAGCTGACCGAAGGCAAGCCGCTCGACTTCTTCGTCAACGTCATCCCCGGGGAGACCTCCTACTCGGTGGCGCAGAAGCTCAACGAGGCAGGCCCCAACCTCACCGGCGAACCGGTGGAGGTGCCGCCCGAAGGCTCGCTGCTCGCCATCCGCTACGACTTCATGCCGGGCGATGCGCGCCAGAGCCTGATCGACAAGATGCAGGCCGAGATGAAGGCCAAGGTGCAGGCCATCTGGGAAGGGCGCGACAGGTCGATCGACGATGTCATCCGCTCCCCTGAGGAAATGGTGACACTCGCCTCGATCGTCGAGAAGGAAACCGGCCTTGCCAGCGAGCGGCCGCATGTCGCCTCGGTGTTCATCAACCGGCTGCGCAAGAAGATGCGGCTGCAGACTGACCCGACCGTTCTATACGGCGTCACGGAAGGCAGGGGGGTGATTAACCGCTCGCCGACCTCGGCGGAACTCAAGCAGAAGACGCCCTACAACACCTACCAGATCGATGGGCTGCCGCCGGGGCCGATCGCCAATCCCGGCGAGGACGCGTTGCTGGCCGTGGCACATCCGGCAACCACCAACGATCTCTATTTCGTCGCCAAGTCGGCCAACCCGGCCGATGGCCACCTCTTCGCCGCCACCTATGCCGACCACCGCAACAACGTGAAGCTCTACCGCAGGGCCGCCGCCGAGGCGAAGGCGGAAGCCGAAGCGGAGGCCGAGCGCGAGGCGCTTGAGGCGGAGGCGGCCAAGGACGCCGGCGAAGCCGTCGAGAACAACTGATGCCTGCACTTTCCAGCATGACCGGCTACGGCCGGTCGCACGGCGCCCTTCCGGGCGTCAGCTTCGTGGTCGAACTCAAGTCGGTGAATGGCCGCGGTCTCGACATGCGCGTGCGCCTTGCGCCGGGCTTTGACGGACTCGAGCCGGAGATCCGGCGACGCATCGGCAAGAGCCTGGCCCGCGGCTCGCTCACAGTGACGCTCAACGTCGATCGCGAGGGCGAGGGCGGCCGGGTGGTGGTTAACCACCAGGCCCTCGAAGCCGTACTCGAAGGCTTCAAGTGGCTCGAAACGCGCGTCGAAACCCAGCGGCCAACCCTCGATGGCATCATGGCGCTGCGGGGCGTGCTGGAGCAGCACGAGACACCACTCTCGGCCGACGAGGAAGAGGCGCTCAACAACGCCATTCTCGCCGCCGTGGACGAGGCGATTGCCGGACTGGTGGCGGCGCGGCAGGAGGAGGGAGCCCGCATCGGCGCCATCCTCTGCGAGCGCATCGACGAGATCGCGGCACTGACCAGGGCCGCCGAGCTGCATCCCGGCCGCAGTCGCGACGCCATCCTCGCCCGCCTGCGCCAGCAGGTGGCCGAGCTGACCGAAGCGGCTCCCTCCCTCTCCGAGGAGCGCCTGGCGCAGGAGGCGATGCTGCTCGCCACCAAGGCCGATATCCGCGAGGAGCTCGACCGGCTCAACGCCCATATCGCCGCGGCGCGGGCTCTCATCGCCGGCGGTGGCCCGGTGGGACGCAAGCTCGACTTCCTGTCACAGGAATTTAACCGCGAGGCGAATACCCTGTGCAGCAAGTCCAACGACGTGGCATTGACCGCAATCGGCCTGGACCTCAAGGCTGTGATCGATCAGCTGCGCGAGCAGATACAGAATATCGAGTAGCCTATGGAATTCACGAGACGCGGAGTAATGCTGGTGCTGGCTTCACCTTCGGGAGCCGGCAAGTCGTCTATCTCGCGTGCGCTGTTTGAGGACGACCCCAACATCGCGCTGTCGGTGTCCGTGACCACGCGTGCGCGCCGCACCGACGAGATCGACGGCAAGCATTACCACTTTATCGACGTGGAAGAGTTCCACCGCATGCGTGAGGCCGGCGACCTGCTGGAGAGCGCCGAGGTGCATGGCAACTTCTACGGCACGCCCAAACGCAAGGTGGAAGAGCGCCTGGCCAGGGGACAGGACATCCTGTTCGACATCGACTACCAGGGCACGCTGCAGCTCTACGAGAAGTGTCGCGCCGACATGGTGACGATCTTTATCCTGCCGCCGTCCATCGTTGAGTTGAGGAAGCGGCTGGAACGTCGTGCGCAGGACAGTTCCAGCACCATCGAGAAGCGGCTCAAGAATGCCCGCATCGAGATGGAGCACTACAGCGAATACGACTACGTGCTGGTGAACGAGGACCTTGAGGACTCTACCCGCAAGGTCCGCTCCATCCTCGCGGCGGCGCGACTCGCCCGCTCTCGCTTCCAGGGCCTCGACGGCTTCGTGCGCGACCTGCAGGCGCAGATCGACCAGTCCTGACCAGGGGCGCACGTCGGTTAAGATAAAGTCTTAGCCTTAATAGGTGGCGGCTGTGGATAAACACCGCAGGCTGTGGATGACTGTGTGTGAGACATTTTCACCAGTCGCGAACAGGCAGACGCTTGCCTGTGCGGGGGACTGACATCATGCCATTCGAAGTCAAGGCGTGCAGCATCGACGAGATGCAGAGGCATCCAACGCTCAAGGATCGCACCCAGGCCAAGGTGAAGGTGATGCTCCGCGAGATCCGTTCGCGCGAGACCTTCGATCACAACCTCACCCTGAGGGTGTGGGCCAATACCAGACCTGACATGAGCCCGGCCGAGGTGAAGACGGCGCTGCTCACCAAGGCCGCTGCCATCCTGAAGCGCACTGTCACCGTGGCCGAACTGCCGGTTGACGCCAACGGCCACATCGGCAAGCCGACCCTGAACGGGTAGGGGGTTACCCGGCCGCGCGCCGGCGTCCCGCCAGCATCACAAACTTGGCGATGGCCCCGGCGACGAAGCCGAACAGCATCAGCCCGCCGAGGAACGGGCCGATCCAGTTGTCGCCGCCCCGCTGGATGTCCCAGGTCAGCCAGCCGAAGAACGCCACCCCCAGCGCGAGGATGAGGGCGAAGCTGCGCCAGCGCTGGGAGAAGAGGGGGATGGCGAGTGGCACGGCGAAGCTCAGCAGCGCTGCCAGGATGGCAATGGTCCCAGCGATCACCGGCGCGCCCTGGCGAGCTTGAGATAGGTCTCGACGCCGAGGTCCTCGGCGCGCTCGTCGCCCTTCAGCTCGGCGGCGGCGAGCAGCGGCTCCATCGGCACGCCGAGCGACTTGAGGCTCTGCCGTACCATCTTGCGACGCTGCCCGAAGGCGGCGCGGGTCACTGCCTCGAGGTCGCGCGCCCGCACGCCGTCGGTGAGCGTCTTGGGCTTGAGGTGCACCACGCTGGAGGTGACCTTGGGTGGCGGCGTGAAGGCTTCGCGACCGACGTTGAAGGCAATGCGCGCCTCCGTGCGCCAGCCGCACAGCACGCCGAGCCGGCCATAGGCATCGCTGCCGGGCTTCGCCACGATGCGTTCGGCCACCTCGCGCTGGAACATCAGCGTCAGGCTCTCGAAGAAGGGCGGCCACGGCTCCACGGTCAGCCAGCGGGTGAGCAGCTCGGTGCCGATATTGTAGGGCAGGTTGGAGACGAGCTTGGTCGGCCCCTCGGCGAGCTTGGCGTAGTCGATCTCCAGCGCGTCGCCCGAGATCACCTCGAGCCGCCCCGGATAGGCCGCGGCGATCTCGGCCAGCGCGGGCAGGGCGCGCTCGTCGCGCTCGATGGCGACCACCTTCCGCGCCCCTTCGGCCAAGAGGGCACGCGTCAGCCCGCCAGGACCCGGCCCGACCTCGATGACGGTGGCCGCCTCAAGCGGCGCGGCGACGCGGGCAATGCGTGCGGTGAGGTTGAGGTCGAGCAGGAAGTTCTGCCCGAGCTCCTTTTTCGCACGCAGGCCATGAGTCGCGATCACGTCGCGCAGCGGGGGGAGGGAGTCGATCTGCATCCGCACTCGTTAGCCCATTTGCCGCAGGGCGGAAATCCCTGCTTGACCTTACCATGATGGGAAGGTGCACGAGGAGGCACCGGCCATGTTGGGCCGAACCGTTATCGACAGGAGGATGACGATGCACTTGAGGATCGCGATCACGGCGCTGGCCCTGCTGGGTCTACCAGCGTTGGCGCAGGACCATTCGATGCATGGCGGCATGGACCACGCGCCTGCCGCCGAGCCGGCTTCGGTGGACTTGCCGACCGTGTGCCTCGCCAATGCCGGCAGCGCGCACACCATGCCCATGCCCATGGCGCCAGCGGGCGACGCGGCGCATCAGGACCTGATGGACGGCATGGACAGGATGAATGCCGATATGATGGCCGGCGGCACGGCGAGCGATATCGACGTCGCCTTCGTGTGCTCGATGATTCCCCACCACCGCGGCGCAATCGACATGGCAAAGGCCGAGATCGCCCATGGCGACGACCCCTGGGCGAAGGAACTGGCGCAGGCCATCATCGCGGCGCAGGAAAAGGAAATCGCCGACATGCTCAAGTGGCTGGAGGAGGTGAAGTAGCAGGGGCTGGAACTGGGGCGGCTGAGGTTTGTGCCCCCGCCCTTACTCCGCCGCCTGCTGCTGCATGGCGCCGTTGGTCAGCTTGTCCGCCAGCCTGATCGCCGCGTGGAAACTTGCCGTCGAGGCCTGGCCCGTCCCTGCCAGGTCGAAGGCCGTCCCATGGTCGGGCGATGTGCGCACGATCGGCAGCCCCAGCGTCACGTTGACCGCCTCGTCGAAGGCCACTGCCTTTATCGGGATCAGCGCCTGGTCGTGATACATGCCCACCACCGCGTCGAACTTCCGCCAGTGCGGGGGGTAGAATAGCGTGTCGGCGGGGATGGGCCCTTCCGCCGCGATGCCCTCACGGGTCAGCTGGGCCACGGCCGGCGCGACCACGTCGAAATCCTCACGGCCGATGGCGCCGCCCTCGCCGGCATGCGGGTTGATGCCGGCAAAGCCGATGCGCGGCTCGGCAATGCCAAAGCGCGTGCGCAGGCTCTGCGCCGCCACGCGCCCGGTTTTCACAAGCAGATCCTGCGTCAGCAGGTCAGGCACGTCGCGCAGGGGCACGTGGATGGTGGCAGGAATGACGCGCAGCTCATCATGCGCCAGCATCATGACGGGATGGGGTGGATCGCCGCCCTGGTCGCAGAGCGCGGCGAGAAACTCGGTGTGCCCCGGATGCCTGAACCCGGCGGTGTAGAGCACCGCCTTGTGGATCGGGCCGGTGACGACGCCGCGCGTTGCCCCGGTGAGCGTCGCCTCTGTGGCACGCGCAATCGTCTCGATCACCACCTTGCCCGACAGCGGGCTGGGATCGCCCGGCTTGTCGGGCACCAGTCCCTCGACATGCGCCACCGGCAGGGCGTCGGCAAACAGCGCAGCGGCGCCCTGCGGGTCGCTCGGTGCCAGCGCGATGCCGAGGCCCAGCCGCTCGGCCCGCGACCTGAGGAAGCCCAGATGGCCGTAAAGGATGAAGGGCGGCAGGTTGAGCCGGGTGCGCTCAGCATAGAGCTGCATCGCGATATCCGGGCCGACGCCGGCCGGCTCGCCCATGGTGACGGCCAACGGAAGCATACGACGATACGGCATCGGGCCACCTCTTGATGCTGTGCTGCGCGCAACAAAGCCGCCTGCGACGCTGCCGCAAGCGCTTGTACGGTCCGTTGGTGAACGGTTCGCCTCCGCACGCCACCAAAACGCGGCGTCCGGGCTAACGGGCCGTCAGCGAACGATTCTAGCCTTCTTGCGCAGCTCTTCGAGATACTTCTCGGCCTCCGCCTTGAAGGCGTCCTGGCCCCGCTCGTTGCGCAGCTTGGTCTTGATGAAGGTGGTGTCGCGCGCCTGCTCCTTGGCGCAGACGGCGAGCATCGACACACCCGTCTCGGTGACGCGCGGCTTGGTGATGCCGCCGACATTGAGCGCTGCCAGCTCCTTGGCCTGGGCCTCAGGCATCTGCGTGGCATGGCGGCGGCCGACATCGCGCACGGCGGCATCGGTGAACTTGATCGCGAGGTCCACGGCGGTGTCGCAGCCCTTGAAGGCGGCGCGATACTTGTTGGCCTCGCTGGTGCGTCCGGCAGCGTTCTTGCCGTTTGTGATGAACAGCACTTCCTTGAGCACGTAGTCGTAGCTCATGTCCTGCGTCAGCTTGGCCTGGGCCTGCTGGTCGAGCTCGAGGTCGCTCAGCTGCACGCGCGAGCGGATGGCGACCTGCGACACGCCCTGCCAGGCGATGGCGGCGCGCAGGCGGGCCTTCATGGTGGCATCGCTCACGCCGTTGGCGCGCAGCAGTTCGGTGAGCTTGCTCGTCGACAGCTTGACGTTGCGCGCCACCTGCTGGAACGCATCCTCGACCTGCTGGTCGGTGACGGTGATGCCAAGCCTGGCGGCCTCCTGCAACTGCAACTGCTCGGTGATGAGCGCTTCGAGTGCCTTCGACGTGGAGCCGCCGCCCTCGAGCTTCATCAGCTGCACGCGGGCTGCCACGTCGCGGTCGTCGATGGCGACACCGTTCACGGTAGCGGCGGTGGCGGCGAATCCGGGAGCGATTGCGCCGAAACTGAGCATCGTGCCGAGAAGCGTTGCGGCAAGCAGGCGGTTCATGTCGTCACCATCGTTTCTTGAGAGGTCGCCGAATAGGCCAGCGGCCCGGGCAATTCAATGTTTGAAGAATGCGGCCAAATCTAGAAGCCGATGCCGAACTCCGCCCCCGGCGCCTTGAGTTTCAGGCTCATGCCGAAAGCGACGGAGTCGGGATTTGTGTGGGTTGAGCCGGTTGCGGTCACGAAGCCGCCAGCGAGGAAGAAGCCGTCGTCGTAGTAAAGTCGCCCGGTGCTCTCGAGCCACTGGCTGGTGGCGAGGTCCCACGAGGTGGAGCCTTCGACGCGCCAGTAGTCGAGCGGCAGCGGGGCCCCGGCCCGCACGGTGACTTCATGCTGATCCTGCGTGACGCCGGTCGCAGCGTCAGCCGGCAGGTAGATGTAGTCACCGCCCACCCGGAAGCCGTTGCCGATGGCATAGTCGGCACCCAGCCCGGCCCGTGCGATGGTCGGCCCGCCCACGTCGATTTGCGCCTTGGCGCCCAGCACCAGCCCGGCAAACGGCGAGCCGCGCGCGCCCAGCACGAGGTAGGAGGCATCCTCGCCCATCCCGGTCGAAACGCCTGTGTTCACCTCGTCGGCCACACCCATGGCGTTGACGCCGGCAAGGTGGAACGACTGCCCGGCGATCAGCTCCAGCCACTGTCCGCGGCTGAAATTGGCGAGGTAGCGGGCCCCGATATTGGCGCGCAGGCCCGTCTCCTGCCGGTCGCTGCCGGTGAAGCGGTTGTAGGAGAAGATGTTGGTGTCATCGAGCACGAAGGAGTGCGCATTGTCGTTGGTGATGCCCACCCGCGTGGTGTCGCTGCCGCGCCAGACCAGCTGCGCGATAGGCTCGAGCAGGTGGCTGTCGGCGCCATTGGTCGCCATCAGCGGCCAGCGCACATCCATCGCCGCGATCGGCGTGGCGTTGAACAGCAGTTCGTCGAGCGGCTCGGCCATACCTGCCGGCGGGTCGCCCTCAGTGCCGTCGTCGTAATTGGTGATGTCGCCGCGGATGCCGAGGAAGGGTGTCGCCACGAGGCCGCCGGGCAGGATGTACTGGTTCTGCCAGCTAGCCTCGGCGGTGCCGTGGAACTTCTGGCCCTCGTAGCCGAACACATAGGGCTCGCCGCCATAGGAGAAATACGAGTTCTCCTCGCGCAACACGCCGATCATGGTGGCGTCGAGGCGGACCTGGCCGTTGGCGCCGAGGTCGAGATAGCTGGAGCTGCGGGCGTTCGGAACGGTCAGCGCCTGCTGGTTCTGGGTCGCCTCGGTGACATCGCCGAGCTGCTTGAACTCCTGCAGCCGCACATCGACGAAGAAATCGTCGCTCAGATGCGTCGCATAGACCTCGTTGATTACCCGGCCGGCATTGCTGAAGTCGTAGTCATCGAGATAGGCCGCATCGGTGAAGACGGTGTAGTTCCAGCCCGCCGTCCAGTCCTCGGCCACGCGAAAATGGCCGTAACTCTCGATGGCACCGCGCCAGTCGCGCTCGCCCACCGTACCGGCAAAGGCGCCCGGATCGAGCTGGTAGAGGCCGGAGGCCTCGAAGCTGACCGTGCCGTAATCGAAGCGCTGCTGCCAGCTCGCCGCCATCAGGAAACCCTGGCGCGTCATCAGCTGCGGCGCGAGCAAGATGTCGGTATCCTCGCCGATGCCGATGAAATAGGGCACGCGCAGGCGCCCGCCGAGCTTCTCCTTGTAGTCGACGCTGGGCAGCTGGAAACCTGTGTTGCGCTTGCTGGTGGGGTCGGGCAGCCACAGCCAGGGCAACCACGCTACCGGCATGCCAAGTACTTCGAGGCGCGGCTGCTCGAAATAGACCACCTTGGTCTCGTTGTTCTGCACCAGCTTGGCGGCCTTCACCTTCCAGCCGATGCGGTTGCCCTTTTCGTCGATGCACAGGCCGCAGGGCGAGTAGCTCGCATCGGTCAGCACCGTCTCCAGCGTTTCGCTGAAGCGGGCGTCATGCGCCGTGATCTGCGCGCCATCGGTAGTGGTGAGGGTGAGCGACCGGATGAAGGCTTCTTTCATGCCACCCGTCACTTCGATGCGCTCTGCCTCGTAGACCGTCCCCTGCGTATCGCGGATCTGCACGTTGCCCGAGCAGGTCACCGAGCCCGAGCCCTGATCGTAGACCAGCGAGTCGCAGGCGAGCACGTAGCCGGAATAGTTCATCACCACCCGGCCGGTGGCGCTGATCACGTCGCTGATCGCGTCGTAGTTGAGCGTATTGGCTTCCACCTGCGCCGGTGCGCCGGGCTCAGGCAGCCGGGTGAAGAAGCCTTCGGGCAGAAACTGGGCATGGGCCGGCGCGACCAATGCGCCCTGTGCAGCGAGGGCGATTCCCAAAGCACCGCCGAGGCGCTTCAAGCGCAAAGGTATCCCCCGGTCGCGGCGTTCGAACTTCACGTGCGCCCGTCTTCCCTGTTGAGCAGCACCGTCGCTCCCGCAACGATGGCAACTACCGCCGGCCCGAGAACGGCAACCGCCGGCTGGATCACTCCAGCTTCCCCAGCACGCCCTGCCATCTCGGTCACTACATAAACCACGAAACCAAGAACGATGCCATAAAGCACCGTCCCACCATACTTATTGGTCCTTCGATAACCGGCGGTAAAAGCGAAGGCAATGACAAGCGAGCCACACAGGGTGGCCGGCAGGGCGAGCAGGCGGATGAACTGGGTAAGGGCCTCGGCTCGCTGTCTGGGATCGTTCATGCGCGCCGCCAGCGCCCCGGCCACCTCATAGACGGTCATGTCTTTGACCGAACTGAGCTTTGTCTGCATGTCGCCCCGCGAGGTTGAGGTCGGCAGGTGGTAGTCGGTGAGCTGTTCCGGCACCCGCCCGGCGGCATAGCGGGTCGCCGTGGGCATCACCCACTCGCCGCCCACCAGCTCGGCCGTCGGTGTCTCGATCCTGTCACGAGGTAAATCAAGCATGAACACGCTGACTGTCCCCAGCGTCTCCCCGCTCGGGTGCACATAGCCCGCCTCTAGGATGTAGCGCCTGTCGGCGCGTCGCTCCTCCATCCAGAAGGTTCCGGCGCTCACCTGCGCCTCGCCGCCGCTGGCGGTGAGGCCGCGATCGATAGTCACCACCAGCGGGTGGACCCCCATGGTGATGCCGAGCCCGACGATGAGCGCCGTGGCGAGCGGCGCGCGCATCAGCCGCCATACCGAGGCGCCCGAGGCCTTGATGACCGTCATCTCGCGCGTCGATTGCAGGTTCAGCAGCCCGGCCACCGCCCCCACCAGCACGGTGAGCGGCAGGGTATTGAGCAGCCAGCGCGCCGCCGAGGCGGCGATGGCCAGCACCGCCGCGCCCAGCCCGCCCATCCGCATCAGCGCGTCGAACCGCCGCGTCGAGAGCGACTCCACCAGCAGCACCAGGCCGTACATGATAGCTAGCGTGAGCCCGATGCTGCCCAGCAGCCGCCGCACGATGACCCAGTCGATCCGGTTCATGCCGCCACCCGCTTTGCCCGCGCCAGCGGCCTGAGCCGGAACATCAGCATCACCAGCGAGATCGCTGCGAGAATCACAACGCCGGCGAGCGGCGCCAGCCAGTCCCCCCGCGGCCAGTAGGTGAAGAGCACGCGCTCGAGGAACGAGGCACCCAGCACCGTGATCTCGATGGGTATCCGCCCTTCGCGCCGCTGCCCGCTCGGAAAGCCGGCGAGCGCGAAGACGAACAGGCAGATCGAAATCGCCCGCAGCCCTTCGATGGTGCGCTCGTTGAGCTTCATCAGCCGCTCATGTGTCCATCCGTTCGCGAGCGCCTCCATGACAATGTCGAGGCTGGGCGCGTTTACGCGGCGCTCGCCTGCATCCACCTCGCCGGTCAGCCGCTCGAGCGCGAGCTCATAATGGTCGAACGAGATCTCGGAGAACTTGCCCTCGGGCGTGCGGTACTGGACCGTGCCGTTGCTGAGGCGCAGCACGTAGCCCTCCTCGTCGAGGCTGATCACTGCCGACTCGGCGATGTAGGTCCGCCGCGTCTCCTGCCGCCGGTCGTCGGCGAAGAATGAGGTGATCTCGCCCCCCGCCTTGCGCCCGCCCACGGTGACGGTGACCCCCGTCGCCACCTCGGCGAAGCGGTTGGGCACCAGCGAGCGGCCGACGAGGTCTGCGGCGACGCGCGAGCGGATAGCGCTGTTCTCGCGCGATGCGAAGGGGTCGACCACGTGAGCGATCAGCAGCAGCAGCACGCAGCCCAGGGCGGCATAAATCGCCACCGCGCCTGCCAGCGTACCGAGCTTCCCGCTCACATGCAGGATGTGCAGTTCGCGCGTCGATTGCATGATGCGCAGCGCCCGCGCGAGCCCGATGCCGAGGCAGACATGCACGAACGCCATGGCGGAAGAGGGCAGAGTGAGAAACACCTGTGTGCCGAGCACCACAAGCCCCTGGCCGCGCACGGAACCGGCATCGACGATGCGCAGGCACTCAACGAGGAGGATAATGCTGATCGCCACGGCGAAAAGGGTCACCGCTTCGCCGGCAAACTGGCCCACGAGATAGCGCTTTAGTCGATTCATGCCCGCCCGCTCGTGGCACGCCGGGGCAAGAGTCGGCCCGGCCAAGTGGCGGGAGTCTGCCCGCCGCGGCCCCCGCTTGGCAAGCGCCACCTTGCCGCCAGCCCCGCCCCTCACGTTGCTATTGCGGGATTGACGCGCCTTGAGGGGGCGCTATCTGTGGCTGGACGATCTCTTCCGCGCGCGCCTGCCGCGCCCCTCCAGGACAGTTTCCCCATGCCGCATCAGCTCTCGATCAAAACCGCCGCGCTGCCGGTGAAGGCAACCGGAGCGCTGGTCGTCTACGTCGCCGAGGGGGGCGAGCCGGCCGGTGGCGCGGCCGCAGTGTGGCAGGCGACCGGGCTCGACTGGGGCAAGCTCGCCACTGCCGCAGGGTTCAAAGGAAAGCAGGGCCAGGTGCTCGACGTGCTGGCGCCGCCCAACCTCGAGGCGCAGCGCCTGCTCGTGCTGGGCAGCGGCAAGGCGGGGCAGGGGACAGGCCTCACCGCCTGGACCGATCGCGGCGGCTCGCTCGCCAGCAAGCTCATGGGCCTCAAGGTCACCCGCGCCGCCGTTCTGCTCGATGACGAGGCGGCGACGCCCGACCGGGTTGCCGAACTGGCCGCCGGGCTGACGCTGCGCCACTACCGCTTCGATCGCTACAAGGCGTCCTCGCGCAAGGAAGATGCCGACAGCGGTCTCAGCATCACCCTCCATGTCGCCGGCAAGGCGGCGGTGGACAAGGCGATTGCCGACCGCATGGCGGTCGCCAACGGCCAGATTCTCGCCCGCGACCTCATGCACGAGCCGCCCAATGTGCTCGGCACCACCGAGTTCATGGAGCGGGCGAGCGAACTCACTGAACTCGGCCTCGAAGTCGAAGTGCTCGATGGCGCCGCCATGGAGGAGCTGGGCATGGGCGCGCTGCTCGCCGTGGCGCAGGGCTCCAACCGGCCGCCCTACCTTGTCGTCATGAAATGGAAGGGCGGCAAGGAGGGGGATGCCCCGCTCGCTTTCGTCGGCAAGGGCGTCGTCTTTGATACCGGCGGCATCTCCATCAAGCCCGGCCTCGGCATGGAGGACATGAAGGGTGACATGGGCGGCGCGGCCGCCGTGACCGGCCTGATGCATGCACTCGCCGCCCGCAAGGCACCGGTCAACGCCGTCGGCGTCATCGGCCTCGTCGAGAACATGCCCTCGTCCAACGCCTACCGCCCCGGCGACATCCTCACGGCCATGAACGGCACCACCATCGAGGTGGTGAACACCGACGCCGAAGGCCGCCTCGTGCTGGCCGACGCGCTTTGGTACACGCAGGATCGCTTCAAGCCGAAATTCATGGTCAACTTGGCGACCCTCACCGGCGCCATCAACGTCGCGCTGGGCAACGACCATGCCGGCCTCTTCTCCAACAATGACCAACTGGCCGGCAAGCTCACGGCCGCCGGACTCGCCACCGGCGAGAAGGTCTGGCGCATGCCCATGGGCCCGGCCTACGAGAAGCTGATCGAAAGCCGCTTTGCCGACATCAAGAACTCGGGCGGCCGCCCCGCCGGCTCCATCACCGCCGCGCAGTTCCTCGCCCATTTCGTCAACGACGTGCCCTGGGCCCATATCGACATCGCCGCCGTGGCGCTCGGCTCGCCGCAGACCGAGACCAATGGCGCCTGGGCCTCGGGCTTCGGCGTCACTCTGCTCGATCGCTTCGTACGGGACAATTACGAAGGCAAATGAGCGAGATCCTCTTCTACCACCTCGAAAGCCAGCCGCTCGAACGGGTGCTGCCCGTGCTCGTCGAAAAGAGCCTCGAGCGCGGCTGGAAGGTGGTGGTGGAGACTGGCAGCGAGGAGCGCGCCGAGGCGCTCGACAACCTACTGTGGACCTATCGCGACGACAGTTTTCTGCCCCATGCCCGCGCCGGGGGCAGCGAGGACGCGCTCCAGCCGGTGCTCATCACCACGCTGCCGCACAATCCCAACGGGGCCCAGGTGCGCTTCTTCGTCGATCGCGCCGTGCCGCAATCGGGCGAGGGCTACCAGCGCATCGTCTACATGTTCTCCGGCCACGATCCCGATGCCGTCAATGAGGCGCGCGCCGCCTGGCGTGCCCTGCGCGAGGGCAACGAAGTGACCTACTGGCAGCAGGAGCCAGGTGGCCGCTGGGTCAAGATGGGCTGAGCCGAGGCGCCCTGGCGGCGCTCAGCCGGGCTCCCAGCCCGGCTCGGCCTGTTCGAACTTCGAGAACAGGAATCCGGGCGCCACGGTGCAGCCCACCAGCACCCAGTCGCCCTCGACCCTGGCCTGCTGCCACGCGCCCGCCGGCACCACGCCCTGCGGCCGTTGCCCGGCTGTCAGATCGGTGCCGAGAACCTGCGAGGACACGGTCTTGCCATCGCGCGAGATGCGCAGCGTCAGCGGCGCGCCGGCATACCAGTGCCACACCTCGGTCGAATCGACCCGGTGCCAGGTGCCGGCCTGGTTGTCGGTAAGCATGTAGTAGATCAGCGTCGAGACGGGGCGGCCCGTCGCATCGGGCTCGTCCGCGAAGGTCTGGCGGTAGAAGCCGCCCTCGACATGCGGTTCGAGACCGAGCAAGGCGATCACTTCCTTGGCTGTGAGCGTGTTCATTCCGCACAGTCCTTTTGTTCAGGGCGTAGCGAGGCGCATGTCTGCCACGCCAGCCGACGCTGGCGCAACCAGTCGCGCCACGGCGCGAAGGGTCACCCGCTGCAAAGCGTGTACACTCGTTCCTGGCCGCGGCGGGCCCTGGAAGCGCTGCCAGCCATGTCGTTGCGCACCTGCCGCATGAACTCGACGGCGGCGACGAGATCGGGGCTGGCCCAACTCTGCCCGGCCTAGCGACCTGATACATTCCTCACCGGCACCGCCCTGGACAGGCAGGCGGAGGGACACGCACATCAGGCGCGCTGTGCTTCCTCAAGCTCGGCGCTGAGGGCGAGCCAGCGTTCTTCCGCCACAGCGATCTCGCTCTCGAAGCGCGCCTTGTCCTTGCCCAGGAGGATCACGCGCTCGGGCGCCCCGTCGTAGGTCTTGGGGTCGGCGAGGAAGCTGTCGATGCGCGCCAGCTCGGTCTGGAGCCGAGCCAGTTTCTGCTCGATGTCCTTGATCGACTTGCGCAAGGGCGCCACCTCGGCGCGCTTGGCCGCCGCATCCTGCCGGGCCGCCTTGCGATCCTCGACCACGGGGGCACCGCCCTTGCCGTTGGCCTTGGCAGGCGCCCCGGTCAGCTGGCGCTGGTAGGTGTCGAGGTCGTAGTCGAACTCCTCGATCGTGCCGTTCTGGGCGATCCAGAGCTTGTCGGCGGTGGCGTCGATCAGGTGGCGGTCGTGGCTGATCACCAGCACGGCACCGGTATAGTCGTTGAGCGCGGCGACCAGCGCATCGCGGCTGTCAATGTCGAGATGGTTGGTCGGCTCGTCCAGGATGAGCATGCCCGGGCCACCGAAGGTGATGAGCCCCAGCATCAGCCGCGCCCGTTCGCCGCCCGAGAGGTTCTTCGCCTTGGTGTCCATGCGCGAGGTGGTGATGCCCATCTGCGCAAGGCGCGAGCGGCGCTTGGCCTCGCTGTCATAGGGCATCAGCTCGATGATGTGCTCGAACGGCGTCAGCTCGGGCTTGAGCTTGTCGAGCTGGTGCTGGGCAAAATAGGCGATCTCGAGCCCCTTGCTCCTGCGCATCTCGCCGCCCATCGGCTTGAGGTCGCCGGCGAGCAGCTTGGCGAAGGTCGACTTGCCGTTGCCGTTGACGCCGATCAGCGCGATGCGGTCGTCCGGGTCGATGCGGTTGGTGATGTTGCGCAGTACGACCTTGTCGCCATAGCCCACGGACACGTTGTCGAAGGTGATCATCGGCGAGGCCGGCACCTTCTTGGGATTGGGGAAGTTGAAGGGCAGGGAGGTCTCGTCGAACATCGCTGCCGGGGGCTTCAGCTTCTCGATCATCTTCATGCGGGATTGGGCCTGCGCGGCCTTGGTGGCCTTGGCCTTGAAGCGATCGACGAATTTCTGCAGGTGCGCGATCTGGTCGAGCGTCTTCTCGCGCGCCTTGTTGTTGAGCTCCATCTGCATGCGACGCGTCTCTTCGAACGTGTCGTATGCCCCCTTGTAGTAGGTGAGCTTGCGGTGCTCGAGATGCACGATCGAGGTGACCGCCTTGTTGAGCAGGTCACGGTCGTGGCTGATCATGAACACGGTGTAGGGGTAGGTGGCCAGATACTTCTCGAGCCACAGCGTGCCTTCGAGGTCGAGATAGTTGGTCGGTTCGTCAAGCAGCAGCAGGTCGGGCTGCGAAAACAGCACCGCGGCGAGCGACACGCGCATGCGCCAGCCGCCCGACAGCTCCGAAGTCGGCGCGAGCTGCCGCTCCTTCTCGAAGCCGAGGCCCTTGAGAATGGTGGAGGCGCGCGCTTCGGCAGTGTGGGCGTCGATCTCGGCGAGCCGAGTATGGATTTCGCCAATGCGGTGCGGGTCCGTGGCGGTTTCGGCCTCGGCGAGCAGGGCGGTGCGCTCCTTGTCGGCGGAGAGCACCACGTCGAGCACGGAAATGTCGCTCGCCACCGCTTCCTGCGCCACAGCGCCGATGCGCGCCTTGCGGTTGACCTCGATGGTCCCCTGCTCGGGTGAGATGAAACCTTGGATCAGCTGGAACAGCGTGGTCTTGCCGGTGCCGTTTTTGCCCACGAAACCGGCCTTCACGCCGTCGGGCAGCACGAGGTTGGCGTCCTCGAAGAGGGGGCGGCCCTGGATGCGATAATGAAGGTTGTTGATGGTCAGCATGGCACGTGGTGCATCCCGACGGTGCCGGGCGCGTTGGCTTTCAGGAAACGAAGCCGAGCCAATAGTCAAATCGACGGGAGAAGTCCAATGCGCCACGCGACCATCGCCCTTGTCCTCATGGTGCTTCCAACCGCGGCGCTCGCCCAGGATCTCGCCCCGCTCGATGAACTGAAGGCCTGCCGCCTCGACCCCGGCAGCATCTCGCTCGCCTTCATCTACGAGGGCGGTGCCTGCGAGCAGACCGGCGATGCCGAAGTGGCGCACGTCGATGGCGATACCGTCGCCATCACGGTGCCCACCCTGGCGACGGCCGAAATCTGCACCATGCAACTGGTGAAGGTGAACTTCGCCGGCCTCGTCACGGTGCCCGAGACCGCCACCCGCATAGACGTCCAGGTCCTCAACCCCACAGGCGAGGTCGTCGCCGCCGGCGACGGCGACATAACTCCCAACACTCCCGACTGCCTGCCCCCGGAGGCGCAGGTCCCGGCCGCTCAGTAAGGGGCTGCTGTACGCATCGCCTTGCTAGAAGTACGCTCCTCGGCAGTTGCCATCAGCATAGCGCAGCGCGTCGGCGGCACCTGTGGAGGAGAAGGTGAGATCCTTGTCGAAGAATGTGACGCGGATCTCCGATCGGGCTTCGGCTATCTGCGTGATCAGCGAAGAAAACGCTTCCGACCAGATCGCATAGTAGCTGGCATAGAGGATGCCTTCGCTGTTCTCGAACCTTCCGCTCATCTCGATTGCCTTGCCGTCTATCCAGAAAGTGGTGGGGACTTCAGGGGCGTAGCTGGTGCTGGGATCGAACGGCTCCGCCATCTTCACGTAGATCAGGTCTTCGAAGTAGTTGTTGTCGCACTCATAACCAAGCTCGTACCCCGCCGGGTTGTCTGACTGCTGCATGGCGACATAAACCACGCCAAAGGAGCCGGGGAAACCGTACTCGTTGGTCTGCCAGGGTGTCGCTTGGGCGGGGGCGGCAAGGCCGAGCGCCGCAGCTGCAAGAAATAGCGGTCCGGCAAAGATTGTCTTCGTCATGCTCTGCGTTTCCTCTTGTCGCAAACCGGGGTAAATTTGCCGTGGCCGCCGAATTTGTTCGGTAGATCATGAATGCGAAAACATTCATATAAGTAAGACAGAACAATTGGGTTCTGGATAGGGCCCGCCTTCATGCTGTCTCATCGAGCCAATGGCCCAATAGGCGTGGTGCCGCGCGGCATCCGCGCGTCTTGCGCGCTTCAACGCTTACGGCTAGAAGGCCGCACTCCGTTTCAGACCCACTCCAAGGACCAGACCAATGGCCATTGAGCGCACTTTCTCGATCATCAAGCCCGATGCGGTTCGCCGTAACCTGATCGGCAAGATCCTCACCGTGTTCGAAGAGAACGGCCTCCGTCCGGTGGCGCTCAAGAAGATCCACATGACCCGCGAACAGGCCGAGGGCTTCTACGCCGTCCATAAGGATCGTCCCTTCTTCGGCGAGCTGGTCGAGACCATGACCTCCGGTCCGGTGGTTGTGCAGGTGCTGGAGGGCGAGAACGCCATCCTGAAGAACCGTGAAGTGATGGGCGCCACCAACCCCGCCAACGCCGCCGAGGGCACCATCCGCAAGATGTACGCCCTGTCGGTGGGCGAGAACTCGGTGCACGGCTCGGATGCTCCCGAGACGGCCGCGCAGGAGATCAAGTTCTTCTTCAACGACGACGAAATCGTCGGCTGATCGGCCTGCGATACCGAAATCCGTGGGGCCGCCTCCGGGCGGCCCTTTTGTTTTGCCAGGGTTGCATGCAAAGGCCGGATGCCGCCGCCCGACAGGTTCGGGACGGGGCTTGGGGTAGGCCGAAGTCATACGATCCGGCCCCTCAACCGAACCCGAGGCCGCATGAAGGCGCTGGGGTTCGTGGCGCAATGCCAGAAAGACGCAACCATGCTCCGCTCGACCATTCATCCCGCCCTTGCCAGCGCCCTTGCCACCAAGGGCTATGAGGAACTAACCCCGGTGCAGCTCGCCGTGCTCGGCGAGGAGGCGGACGGGCGCGACCTGCTGGTCTCGGCCCAGACCGGCTCGGGCAAGACCGTAGCCTTCGGCATGGCCATCGCTCCGACGCTGCTGGGCGAGGATGCCGCCTTCGGCGAGGCCGGGGCACCGCTGGCGCTGCTCATCGCCCCGACCCGTGAACTGGCGTTGCAGGTCCAGCGTGAGCTGCAATGGCTCTATGCGGAGGCCGGCGCGAAGATCGCCGCCGGCGTGGGTGGCATGGACATTCGCACGGAACGGCGGGCGCTCGAACGCGGCGCCCATATCGTCGTCGGCACGCCAGGCCGCCTGCGCGACCACATCACCAAGGGCGCGCTCGATTTGAGCGCGGTCCGCGCCGTGGTACTGGACGAGGCCGACGAGATGCTCGACCTCGGTTTCCGCGAGGACCTGGAGTTCATCCTTGCGGCTGCACCCGAGGGGCGGCGCACGCTGCTGTTCTCGGCCACGGTGCCCAAGGCCATCGCGGAGCTGGCCCAGAGCTTCCAGCGCGACGCACTGCGCCTCACCGTCACCGCCGCCAACGAGCGCCATGCCGATATCGACTACGTGCAGGTAGTGGTGCGTGCCGAGGAGAAGGAGCACGCCATCATCAACACGCTGCTCCTCTACGATGACAGCAACACCATCATCTTCTGCCATACGCGCGAGGCCACCAAGCACCTCGCGGCGCGACTCTCCAATCGCGGCTTCCCCGTGGTGTCGCTCTCGGGTGAGCTGAGCCAGGCCGAGCGCTCCAATGCCCTCCAGGCCATGCGGGACGGCCGCGCCCGCGTCTGCGTTGCCACCGACGTTGCGGCGCGGGGCATCGACCTGCCCAACCTCAACCTCGTCATCCACGCCGACATTCCGTCCAATCCCGAGACGCTGACCCACCGTTCGGGGCGCACCGGCCGGGCAGGGCGCAAGGGCACCTGCGTGCTGATCGTGCCGTTCCATCGCCGCAAGGCCGTGGCCCGCACTCTCGGCTTCGCCAACATCACGGCGTCCGAGCGCGGTGCGCCCACCATAGCCGAGATCGACCGCCACAATCACGAGCAGATGCTGGCCCGCGCGCGGGCAATCGCCCCGCCCGACGAGAACGAGGCCGCCCTCGTTGCCGAGCTGATGGCGCTGCTCACGCCCGAGCAGCTTGCCGCCGCCTGGCTGCGGCGAGAACTCCAGAGCCGTCCCGCCGCCGAGGAGGTCACCGAGGAACGCATCCCGCCGCTCAACGAGAAGCCGGCAAGAAAGCGCTTCGAGGGCGATACCCCGCGGGCGCCGCGTGAGAAGCGCGCGCCCATGCAGGGCGGTCGCTGGTTCGTGCTGCCGCTCGGCCGCAAGCAGCGCGCCGACCCCAAATGGCTGCTGCCCATGATCTGCAAGGCCGGCCATGTGGTGAAGCAGGACATCGGCTCGATCAAGATCGGGGAGTTCGAGACCCGCTTCGAGATCGCCCCCGACAAGGCCGACGCCTTTGCCGAAAGGGTGGCGCAGGCCGGTGGCGAAGTGAGCATCAGCCCCGCCTCGGGCGATACCCCGCCGCGCTACCGTGAGCGCGACGAGGGGGCGCCCCGCCGCGAGTACAAGCCGCGCGCCGATTTCGCCCCGCCGGGCAAGCGCCAGTACAAGCCGCGCGAGGCGGGGCCGCGTTACAAGGTGCGCACCGACAAGGGTGGCAAGCTGGATTCCATTCCGGCCAGCGATTTCGGCCCGGCCATAGTGGAAGTGCCGGCTGATCGCCCGGCCCGGGCGGCAAAGCCCAATCCAAAGGACAAGGGTAAGCCGAAATACAAGAACCGGGAAAAGCACCAGTCGCCCGCCGGTGCCGGAGCAAAACCGCGCAAGAAGAAAACCTACGATCCGCTCGATTGACGAACGTGCCTCGGCATAGCAACCTCCCCTCGTTAGAGGAGGGGACAGGCACATGCCTTACGTACGTATCGAAATCACCGACGGCGCGACTTACGAGCAAAAGCTGCAGATTTACAAGGAAACCACCGAGATGCTGCAGCGCATCCTTAACAAGAAGCCCGAGTACACGTTCGTGGTGATCGAGGAGGTTGACAACAAGAGCTGGGGCCACATGGGCACCTCGGTCCACGAGATCCGGATGCGCGAGGCCAAGGAGCGCGAAGAAGCGGCCAAGAAGGGGTAGACCTTGCCCGAGATCCTCGTCCACATCGTCGAGGGGCGCAGCGCCGAGAGCAAGAAGGCGCTGATGCGCGACATCACCGAAGCGGTGGTGCGGAACTTCAGCGTCCCCGCCGAACGCGTCGTGGTCCAGATCGTCGAGAGCCCCAAGGACTCCAAGATGCGGGGCGGGGTCGCGTTTGATGAAATGTGAGGGGAGGGGGTGACCCTCTCCTCGATTCCACCCTGCCGCTGCCGTGGGCAGGGCGCGAGGCTTTCAGGCTATAGGCAGAACAGTTTGCCCTCGACATACCAGCAGTTCTCGGGCGGCTGGGGCTGGTCCTCGTTGGGACCGGTATCGCCTGGCACCAGCATTTCGGCCTTCTGGTGCACGAATCCCTTGTTGAAGCACTCGCGGGCATTGTCGACCCAGAACTCGCGCAGCAGCGGCGCCTGGGATTGGGCATAGCGGAACGCCCCCTTGAGCGCCGCGCGCCGGTGATCTCGTCCGCATTGCCCAGCACCACCGATTCACTGAGGTCGTACTGGCCGAGCTCGCACACGTCGTCGAGCGTCACGCACTGGCCGGCATTGTTGCAGAGAATGACCGCGCCGTGGAACAGCAGGGCCCGTGTCTGGTCCGGATCGACGACGAAGTCAACCGCCGTGCCGCGCACGCCGATGGTGCCCGTCGGTGTCGCGATGCGATAGCGGTCCTTTTCGGCTTGGCCCGTGACGAAGCGGAACGTGCCGCCCAGCGCCTTCACTGCGAAATTGCCCGGCGAGTTGTCGCTGCGCAGGAGATAGTCCCCAATGACGAGCGATGAGTTGGGTCCCACCACCAGCTCGGTCCGGTCGGAGAACTTGATCTGCACCTGCCCGCTCGGGCCGGTCACCACCGTGTCGCCGATCTGGATGTCGGCGCCGACAGTCAACACCTTCGTCGTGGTGCCGGTCTGCAGCGCTGCCGACTGCTTGACCCCCAGCGCCGTGCCGCTGGCGGCGAGGGCAGGGGAGGCGAGTAGTAGAGAGAAAAGCGCAATCAGCGCTTTGGCGATGGGGTATCGCCTGGTCGAATTCGTGTACATGAAGTCCTCGGATGCGAGGATCGGCCGGCCCCCCGCCGGCGACACGATCAGGGGCGCCCTCGTACACAAAGGCTCGGTCGCTGCCAACCGAAAAACGCCGGCCGGGCGGGGCGGCTGGCAGACCATTGTGGCCTTCGCGTTACGCGCAACGCCCAAAAATGCCGGATAACGCAAAAGTTGATGGAACCATTTGCGGGTTTCCGTAACGTGGCGGGCGGGGTGCTTCGGTCGTATGGCCAGGCTGTTCCGACTTTGGCCGCGCGTAGCGTCAGCGCATAACTTTGGAAAGTTAAAAGCAGACATGCTGTTCCGCTTCCATGAAGTGGTGTCCGTGCTGACGCTCGTCGTCGTCCTTCTCATCGCCAAGCACATTCCGTTCACCAGCGGCCTGCCGCTGTCGCAGATGGCTGGAATCGTGTGCTTTTCCTTTGCGATTTTCCTGAGCCTCAGGATCTACAACGCCGAACTGGCTCGCATCCGCGCCGAGGAATAAGCCGGGGGGCATCGTTCCGGCAGTGTCGCCCGGCCCCTGCCGGGCGGTTTCTGAACGTGCTATGAGCGGGACATGAACGCCATTACCGCTCCCCGCATCGCCCGCTCCGTCTGCCCGCACGACTGCCCGTCGACCTGCGCGCTCGACGTCGAGGTCATCGACGCCCACACCATCGGCCGCGTGCGTGGCGCCAAGGACGACCCCTATACGGCGGGAGTCATCTGCGAGAAGGTGGCGCGCTATGCCGAGCGGATTCATAACCCGAACCGACTGCTCTATCCTCTTCGCCGCGTTGGCAAAAAGGGCGCCGGCGAATGGCAGCGGGTCAGCTGGGACGAGGCGATGACCGAAATCGCCGAGCGCTTCCTTGCCATCGAGAAAACGCACGGCCCCGACGCCATCTGGCCCTACTTCTACGCCGGCACCATGGGCCATGTGCAGCGCGATGGGATCGAGCGCCTGCGCCACGCCCGCGGTTACGCACTGCAGTATGACACCATCTGCACAGGCACCGCCTGGCCCGGCTACTTGGCCGGGGCGGGCAAGCTGATGGGGCCGAACCCCGAGGAGATGGCGGAGTCCGACTGCATCGTCATCTGGGGCACCAATGCGGTGGTGACTCAGGTGAACGTGATGACCCACGCCACGCGCGCGCGGAAGGATCGCGGCGCGAAGATCGTGGTCATCGACATCTACCGCAATGCTACCATGGAACAGGCCGACATGGCACTGGTGGTGCGTCCCGGTACCGATGGTGCGCTGGCCGTGGCAGTGATGCATGTGCTGCTGCGCGATGGCCTCGCCGACCGCGCCTACATGGCGGCGCACACCGACTTTTCGCCCGAGTTCGAGGCGCATCTGGCCACCCGCACGCCCGAATGGGCGGCGGCCATCACCGGCCTGAGCGTCGAGGAAATCGAGGCCTTCGCGCGGCTGGTGGGTACGACGCCGAAGACCTATTTCCGGCTCGGCTACGGCTTCACCCGCCAGCGCAACGGCGCGACCGCCATGCATGCGGCGCTCTCGATCCCGGCCATGACCGGGGCTTGGGCGCACCGGGGTGGTGGTGCCTTCCACTCCAACTCGGGCAGCTGGAAGCTCGACAAGTCGCTGATCTACGGCACCGAAATGGGGCCCGGCGGCCGCGAGCTCGACATGTGCGAGATCGGCAAGGTGCTGACCGGCGATCCCGAAGCGCTGCGTGGTGGTGGCCCGGTGATGGCGCTGTTCATCCAGAACACCAACCCGGTGAACGTCGCCCCCGAGCAGGGCCTGACGCGCAAGGGCTTTGCGCGGGAGGACCTGTTCACGGTGGTCCACGAGCAGTTCATGACCGATACGGCGAAGCTCGCCGATATCGTGCTGCCCGCCACCATGTTCCTCGAGCACAACGATTACTACCGCCGCGGCGGCCACACGCGGTTGCTCTACGGTCCCAAGGTGGTCGAGGCGCCGGGGGAGTGCCGCTCGAACTTCGAGGTGGTCAACGAACTGCTGGCCCGACTCGGCAGCGATCACAGCTCGATGCACCTCACCGACCGCGAGATGGTGGCCGAGACTCTCCGCCGCTCGGGGCTGGGCGAACTCGAGGAGATCGAGAAGCGGGGCTATGTCGAGACCCCGCTCTCGGATGAGGCGCTGCACTTCGCCCACGGGTTCGCCTGGCCCGATGGCCGCTATCGCTTCGCGCCGAACTGGCAGGGCGTGCATGCCATGGGCGGCTACAACTGGGTATGCGACCCGGCCGAGATGCCGCGCTTCGCCGACCATTGGGACGTTACCGAGCGGATCGACGAGGTAACGCCGTTCCGCCTCGCCACAAGCCCGGCCCGGGCCTTCCTCAACTCGAGCTTCACCGAGACGACGGGGAGCCGCAAGCGCCACCCCGAGCCGACGGTGCTGATCCATCCCGAGGACGCGGCCGAGCTCGGCCTTGCCGAAGGCGACCTCGCGCTGCTTGGCAACGCTCGCGGCGAAGTGCCTTTGAAGACTCGGCTTTTCAACGGCATGCGGCGCGGCGTGGTGATTGCCGAAGGTATCCACCCCAACTCGGCGCATGGCAACGGCGTGGGCATCAACACGCTGGTGGGATCGGACCCGGTGCGGCCTTTCGGTGGCGCCGCCTTCCACGATACGTCGGTGTGGGTCAGGCGCGTCGCCTGACCTCAGCCGGCGAAGTAGCCGGCGTAGAAGAACCAGGCGGTAAGTACCGCGGCGTAGATGATGACCAGCAGCCGCAGCAGGTCGCGCGGAATGTGGTGCGCGAGGCGGGCGGCGGCATAGGCGCCCACCACCACGCCAACCAGCGTGATGGTGCCAAAATACCAGTCGATCGAGCCCGATAGCGCGAAGCGCACCACGGCGATGACCGCCACGACCGACGAGATCCAGAGCTTGAGCCCGTTCATGGCGTGGATGTCGGTCATGCCGGCAAGTGCCAGGTAGGCGAGCAGCATGATGCCGAGCCCGGCATTGAAGAAGCCGCCATAGATGCAGAGCGCCGCGAGCAGAGCGGCCAGCAGCACTGCGCCGGTGAGGCGGGCGCCGCGCATGCCCGTCGCACGGTTGGCGATATACTGGTTGATCTGGTTGCCGAAGGCGAAGAGCAGCACCGCCAGCAGCATCAGCCAGGGCACGATCTTGTTGAACGCCTCGTTGCTGACATGCAGCAGCAGCTCGGCGCCGACATAGCCGAAGACCAGGGCGATGGCGGTGTAGGGCAGCAGCAGCTTGCGATGGCGAACCAGGTCCTCGCGGAACCCGGCTGTACCGCTGACATAGCCGGGCATGGCGGCATAGGTGTTGGTGGCGTTGGCGATCACCGGCGGAATGCCCGCCGCCAGCAGGGCAGGGAAGGCCACGAACGATCCTCCACCTGCCAGCGTGTTGACTGCGCCAGCAATGAGCCCGGCGACGATAAGCATAAGTTCGGTCAAGGCGATCCCCGCAAGTCGGCCGTCTCTCTATATCGCCCCGGGCGGCGCGGCCAACGTAATACTTTGATCGGTGCGATCACCGGCACTTATGCCGCCGAGCCATGTCGAAGATGGATGGGGCTTTTTCCGTTTCGGGCCTTCAACTTGCGATCGCGGGCAGTTACCGGAGTAGGCTGCCGTGTGGCAGCGGCAACCGAATCTCCGAGCCATGTCCGACCAGACCTCAGCCCGACCAACCCTCATCCCTGTGCTCGCGGCTTTCGCCACCGGCTGCCTGCTCACCCTGATGGTGCATTTCAATGGCGAACTGGGCCGCTACGGCGACCCGGTCTTCGCCTCATGGGCGGCACACGGCACGGGCACGGTGGCCGCTGCCATCTGGCTGGGCATCGGCTGGATCCTGACGAAGGCCTCGCCCTTTGCGACCTCGAGCCATGGCCGCGCTCCGCTGTGGGCCTATCTCGGCGGCATATCGGGCGCCATCACCGTCATCCTGACCTCGATGACCGTGAACTCGCCGCTGGCGCTGTCGGGCACGCTGGCGCTGGGCCTTGCCGGGCAAGTGGGCTTTGGCCTCGTTGCCGACCGCTTCGGTCTCTTCGGCATGCCCAGGCGCAAGGCCGACCTGCGCGACTACGCGGCGCTCGCCCTCATCGTTGCGGGCAGCGCCGTCATCATCTTCTCGGCCGGGTGGGCAGCATGATCAGCCTTATCGCCTTTGCCACGCTTGCCGGTGTGCTGGTCGGCGTCAGCCGCCAGGTGAACGGCCGGCTGAGCCTTTCGACCTCGCCGCTGGTTTCCTCGTTCTGGAACCATGTCGTCGGCTTCGTCCTCCTCAGCGTCATCGGCCTCGGGCTCGGCGGCCTGATCCCGGCGTCAGCCGCTGCCGCGCCTTGGTACGCCTATATCGGCGGACCGCTCGGCGTGATCTTCGTTGCTGCCGGCAGCTGGCTCATTCCGCGCATCGGCGCCACCAACACGGCGCTGCTGATCATCGGTGGGCAGATGATTTCGGGCGTGGCCCTGGACCTGATGAGCGAAGCACCCAGGCCGCTTTTCGCCAGCGTCATCGGCGTGAGCCTGATTCTCGCCGGCATGGCCCTGACCCAGCGCCGCTGACCCCGGCTGCACATACGGTTGCCAGTGCTCCCAAGGCTTTCCCGGAAGCAGGCTTGACGCATTCGTGTTTCCGCATCTATTTTACGTTTGAAAAATAGATGCGGATTGAAACCGTGGCTGAGCCTACCCAGACAGATGCGGACCCTCGCTTCGTGCGGGCGCACAAGGCGTTGGCACAGGCGCTGATTGCGCTGGTGGACGAAAATCCGAGCGAGCCGATTTCGATTACCAGGCTGGTGGAGGCGGCCGGCGTGACGCGCCCGACCTTCTACCAGCACTTCGCGGATGTGGGCGCTGCGCTGCAGCAGGTGGCGCTGGAGCGGGTGGGGGAGGCCTTTCCTTCCGCCCCGCGACAGGATGACGGGCGACCGATCGAGCAGCAGGTGCACGACTACATCCTGCCGCCGCTGCAGCATCTCGACGAGCATCGGCACTTCTACCTGCGAGTGATCGAGACTGCTGCTTCGATTGCATTTTTCGAGGAATTGGTAAGGCTCATTCAACAACGCATGCGGTCGCTCCCTCACTACCGTGAAAGTGATCTTTCAGACGTTGTCGCCGCCGGTGCGATGTGGATGGTTGTCCGTTGGCTGCGCGGCATGGTCACCGGAACGCCCGGCGACATAGCGCGGCGCATCGCGGCATTGGGCAAGCTGGTTCACCAGGGCCCGGAGGGTCAGGAGGCATGATTGGTTCACCTCAAGCAGTTCCGGGCGCTGGGGCTGGCCAGCCTCTGCGTCCTTACCCTTACGGCCTGCGCCCCCAACAGCGAGTCCGTCTCAAAACCGGTGACGCTGGTGGAAGTCACCACGGCAGAACTCGTGCCCCATGCACCGCGCCAGGTGCTTACCGGCAGCGTGAAGGCCCGCGCTGAGACGCCGGCAGCCTTCCTGCTCAGCGGCAGGCTGGAGCAACTCAACTTCGCCGTGGGCGACAAGGTGAGGAAGGGCGATATCCTCGCCACCATGTCGAAGGCCGAGCAGCAGGCCGACGTGGACGCCGCCGAGGCGGGCGTCACGGCTGCGACGTTGCGGCTCGAGCAGGCCAAGACTTCGCTCGACCGCCAAAAGTCGCTCTGGGACCAGGGGCTGACGACACGTTCCGCCCTCGATGGCGCGCAGACGGCCTACGAAACGGCCTCGGGCGATGCCGACCGCGCCAACGCGCAGCTCGAACTGGCGCGCGAGGCGCTGGGCTATACCGACCTCGTCGCTACCGCCGATGGCGTCATCATCCGCAAGCTGGCCGAGGCTGACGAGGTCGTGCAGGCGGGCTCGCCGGTCTACGTGATCGCCGAGGACGGCCCGCGGAACGTGGTGATCAACGTGCAGGAGACTGCGGTGGCGGCCTGGCGGAACAGCCAGGCGATCACCGTCACGCCAGCCTCGGCGCCGGGCTCGGGCACGGTTGGGACGATAAGCGAGATCGCGCCGGCGCTCGACAATACCGGCACAGTGCCGGTGAAGATTGCCATCGATGCCGACCTGCCGCTGGGGGCGGCGGTGCAGGTAGAACTGACGCAGGCGCCGGCCGAGCGTGTCGTGCTGCCGGCACAGGCGCTGGGGCAGGATCGCGGCAGGCCGAGCGTGTGGCTCGTCGCCGAAGACAAGACCGTGCGGCCGGCCCCGGTCGTCGTCGAGAGTTACGAGACCGGCACCATCGTGATCTCCGAGGGACTTGCCACCGGCGATGTCGTGGTGGTGGGCGGCACGCAGTTCCTGTCGCCCGGGCAGAAGGTCGAGACGCGGGAAGGGGGCACGAAATGACTAACAGGCTTTTCCTCCTCATCGCGCCCGTTGCCCTGCTGCTCGCCGGTTGTTCGGCCGAGAAGGCAGAGGCTCCGCCGGTGATCCGGCCGGTGCTGACCGCGGTGGCGGAGACCGAGGCGGCGAGCACGCCGCATTTCGTCGGCGTGGTTACGGCGCGCAGTTCGGTGACGCTGTCGTTCCGCGCCGGTGGCACGCTGCTGACGCGCCAGGTCGAGACCGGCAATGCAGTGAAGAAGGGCGACGTGCTCGCCACGCTTGATTCCACGACGTCGGAACTGGCGCTGCAGACGGCGCGCGCCAATCTCGGCACGGCTGAGGCGCAATATGCCAATGCCGCCGCGGCCGAGGCGCGGCTTCGCGCCCTCAACCAGAGCGACGTGGTCACTCTCGCCAATCTCGAACAGGCGGAGCAGCAGACCTCGAGCGCCCAAGCGGCTTTGGCCCAGGCACGGGCAGGTGTCAGCCAGGCCGAGGAGCAGGTGGCCTACGCCACGCTGGTCGCGCCGATGGACGGGATCATTACCAGCGTTGCCGCCGAGCCCGGCTCGGTGGTGGGCGCGGGCCAGACGATCGTGACGCTTGCCGACCCGACAACGCGCGACGTGGTGATCGACGTGCCGGAGGCCATTGTCGATCAGATCGAGACCGGCACGAGTTTCGTCATTGCCCCGCAGCTGACGCCTGATGTGCGGGTGGCGGGGAGGGTGCGGGAGATCGCGCCGCAGGCCCATCCGGTGACGCGGACATGGCGGGTGAAGATCGCCATAGACCAGCAGGCCGAGCAGTTCTGGCTCGGCACCACGGCTACGGCGGCCATCGAAGGCAGCCGCGGCGACCGGATGAGCGTGCCCGCCAGCGCCATCCGCAGGGAAGGCACCCAGGCCTTCGTCTTCGTGCTCGACGAGGCCGCCGCGCAGGTGCGCAAGCGGCCGGTGGAGATTGAGGAACCGGGAACGGACGGGTGGGCCGTCGTCACTTCCGGTCTCGATGCCGGTGAGACGGTGGTCATTGCCGGGGTCAACAGCCTCGGTGACGGGCAGCAGGTCAAGCTCACTCAGGAGAGCGCGAAATGAAAGGCTTCAACCTCTCCGAATGGGCGCTGCAGCACCGCTCCATCGTCTGGTATTTCATGATCCTGGCGCTGGTGGCCGGGGTGTTCTCGTACACGAACCTCGGTCGCGAGGAAGACCCGGCCTTCACCATCCGCACCATGGTGATCGCCGCCGCCTGGCCCGGCTCATCGGCCGAGGAAATGGCGACCCAGGTCACCGAGCGCATCGAGCGCGAGATGCAGGATTTGCAGTCGCTCGACTATACCCGCTCGGTTACCACGGCCGGCCGCACCACGATCTATGTGAGCCTGCGCAACGAAACGCCGGCGGCGACCGTGCGCCAGGTTTGGCTCGAAGTGCGCGCCATGGTGGGCGACATTGCCCGCACCTTCCCGCAGGGGGTGCAGGGGCCATTCTTCAACGACCGTTTCGGTGACGTCTACGGCAATATCTACGCCTTCACCGCCGATGGCCTGAGCCACCGCCAACTGCGCGACTATGTCGAGGATGCACGCTCGGAAATCCTCACCCTGTCGCAGGCGGGCAGCGTCGAGCTGGTGGGCGCGCAGGACGAGGTGGTGTTCCTTGAGTTCTCCACGCGTCAGCTGGCCGCCATGGGGATCAGCGCTTCGGACGTGATCGCCACCCTGCAGGACCAGAATGCCATTTCGTCCTCGGGCGTGATCCAGGCGGGGGCGCAGCGCGTTGCCATCCGCATGGGCGGGCAGTTTTCGTCGGAGGAGAGCCTCAGCAACGTCAACTTGCGGGTGGGCGACCAGTTCTTCCGCCTCGTCGATGTGGCGACGGTGAAGCGCGGCTATGCCGATCCGCCCGAGGCGCTGTTCCGCTTCAACGGCGAGCCGGCCATCGGCCTTGCCATCGGCATGCGCGCGGGCGGCAACCTCCTCGAGTTTGGCCAGGCGCTGGACGAAAAGCTGGAACGCATCATCGCCGGGCTGCCGCATGGTGTCGAGGTGCACCTCGTCTCCGACCAGCCGCGCGTGGTGGACGAGGCCGTCAACGGCTTCACCAAGGCGCTGTTCGAGGCGGTGGCGATTGTTCTCATCGTCAGCTTCATCAGCTTGGGGCTGCGGGCGGGGCTCGTGGTGGCGCTATCTATTCCGCTGGTGCTGGCCATCACTTTCATCTTCATGAGCTATCTGGGCATATCACTGCAGCGCGTGTCGCTGGGTGCGCTCATCATCGCGCTCGGCCTGCTCGTCGATGACGCGATGATCGCGGTGGAGATGATGGTGTCGCGGCTCGAAGCGGGCGACACGCTGCGCAAGGCGGCGGTGGCGGTCTACACCTCCACTGCCTTCCCTATGCTCACCGGTACCATCGTGACTGTGGCAGGCTTCATCCCCATCGGGCTCAACAACAGCCAGGCCGGCGAGTTCACCTTCACGCTGTTTATGGTGTTGGCGATTTCGCTGCTCGTTTCGTGGATCGTGGCAGTGCTGTTCACGCCGCTGATCGGTGTCACCATTCTGCCCAAGCAGGTGAAGCACAAGGCACACGGCAAGGGCCGGCTGATGACGGCCTTTTCGGCGCTGATTGAGGCCGCCATGCGCATGCGCTGGGTCACGATCGGCCTCACCGTCGTGCTGTTCGCGGCGGCAGTGTTCGGCATGACGCTCATTCCGCAGCAGTTCTTCCCGGCCTCGGACCGGCCCGAACTGGTGGTGGAATGGACGCTGCCGCAGAATGCTTCGATTGCCGAGACCCAGGCGCAGATCACCCGCTTCGAGGAGGAACTGCTCAAGGGGCATGCCGGCATCGACCACTTCTCGAGCCATATCGGGGAAGGGGCGCCGCGCTTCGTGCTGACACTCGACATTCCCGTGGCCATGCCCTCGATGGGCCAGACCATCATCGTCACCAAGGGTATTGATGTCCGCGACGGGGTGAAGGCCGATGTGGAGAACTACCTGCGCACAACCTTCCCGGGCACCGACACCTATGTGCGGTTGCTCGCGCTCGGCCCGCCGGTGACCCGCCCAATCCAGTATCGCGTCAGCGGTCCCGACGTGCAGACCCTGCGCGCCGAGGCCCAGCGCCTCGCTGGCATGATCAGCCAGAACCCGCGGCTCGGCCTCGTCCGCTACGACTGGATGGAGACCATGCAGGTGGTGGAGGTCGACGTGCTGCAGGACAAGGCGCGCCAGCTCGGCATCTCCAACAGCGACATTGCGACGGCGCTCAACGGCATCACCACCGGCCAGCCGATCACCCAGATCCGCGACAGCATCTATCTTGTCACCGTCACCGGGCGGGCTGAGGAGCAGGACCGCGACTCCATCGAGACGCTGCAGGACCTGCAGCTTTCGGCCGGGGACGGCCGTGCCATCCCGCTCTCGTCGGTCGCGACCCTGCGCTACACGCAGGAGCAGCCGGTGATCATTCGCCGCGATCGGGTGCCGACGCTGACGCTCAACGCCGATGTGGTGGGTGACGTGCAGCCTGCCACCGTGTCGAAGGAGCTGGCGCCCATCGTCCAGGAGTTCAAGGCCAGCCTGCCGCTCGGTTATTCGGTGGCCGAGGGCGGTTCGGTGGAGAGCAGTGCCAAGTCGCTTGCGCCCATCTTCACCATCGTGCCGCTGATGCTCTTCGTGATGGCGACGGTGCTGATGGTGCAGCTGCAGAGCTTCTCGCGCCTGTTCCTCGTGGTGGCGGTGGCGCCCCTGGCGCTGATCGGCGTGGTAGCGGCGCTGCTGCCCTTCGGCAAGCCGCTGGGCTTTGTCGCCATTCTCGGCATCCTGGCGCTGGTCGGCATCCTGATCCGCAACTCGGTGATCCTCATCGTGCAGATCGAGCACCTGCGCAGCGAGGGCGTGAAGGCGTGGCAGGCGGTGGTGGAGGCGACCGAGCATCGCGTGCGGCCGATCATGCTCACCGCGCTCGCCGCGAGCCTGGGGCTCATTCCGATTGCGACGGAGGTGTTCTGGGAGCCCATGGCCTACGCCATGATCGGCGGCATCCTGGTGGGCACGCTGCTGACCCTCATCTTCCTGCCGGCGCTCTACGTCACCTGGTTCCGTATCCGGCCGGAGAAGGAGACGGCGGAACCTGTGGCACCTGCGCCCGCGGAGGCTTGAAAGGCTGGCTCCGGCGAGCCGCCATGCTAGCTTGGGTGACTACCAAGCAGTGAGGCGGTTCGTGGATATTCGTGTGCATGAGGACAAGGTTTCGCTCGGGAAGGCCGCGGCGGCCGAGGGGAGCGAGGCAATTCGGCAGGCTCTGGCCGAGCGCGGGGTGGCGAACGTCATCCTTGCCACCGGCGCCAGCCAGTTCGAGATGCTGGATGCTCTGGTGAGGGAGGACATCGACTGGTCGCGCATCACCGTGTTTCACCTCGATGAGTATGTCGGGCTGCCGGTGACGCATGGCGCGAGCTTTCGCAAGTACCTGCGCGAGCGGGTGATGGACCGGCTGGCGGTGAAGCCGAGCTTCATCGAAGTGGCGGGCGATGCCGCCGACCCGGTGGCGGAGACGGAGCGGTTGGGCGCGCTGATTGCGCAGCATCCGGTGGATGTGTGCTTTGCCGGTATCGGCGAGAACGGCCACCTCGCCTTCAACGACCCGCCGGCCGATTTTGATACCGAGGCGCCGTATCTCGTGGTCAATCTCGACGACGCCTGTCGCCGCCAGCAGCTGGGGGAGGGGTGGTTTCCCAGCTTCGACGACGTGCCCAAGCACGCCATTTCCATGGGCGTCAGGCAAATTCTGAAGTCGCGGCACATCGTGCTGTCCGTGCCCGATGCGCGCAAGGCCGAGGCAGTGGCCGGCGCGGTGGAGGGGCCGGTAACGCCGATGTGCCCGGCCAGCATCCTGCAGCAACACCCGCGCACGACGCTTCATCTCGACACCGCCTCGGCTTCGAGGCTGAAGCGGTGATCGTCAGCGACGGGCTCTTCGACCTCCAGGTCAACGGGTTCGCCGGCATCGACTTCAACGATCCGGCGATCACAGCCGAGCGGCTCGATGTGGCGCTCGCGGCGATGCTCAGGACGGGTGTCACCGCCTGCCTGCCGACGCTGATCACGGCCTTCGAGGCTGAGCTGCGTGAACGTATCCTGGCTCTGGACGCGGCGGTGGCGGGCAGCCGGCTCGGCCCGGCCATGGTCGCGGGCTATCACGTCGAAGGTCCGTTCCTGAACGCGGGCGACGGGTTTCGTGGTTGCCATCCGGCTGAGGCGATGGGCGATCCCGACCCGGCGCTCTACCGGAGCCTGGGGGAGGGACTCGGCCGTCCGATCCTGCTGGTGACGCTGGCACCCGAGCGGCCCGGAGCGATTGCGACTATCCGCGCCCTGCGCGAGGCCGGAATTGCCGTCGCCATGGCGCATAGCGATGCCTCCATCCATGACGTGCGGGAGGCGGCGGCGGCCGGCCTTACGCTTTCGACCCATCTCGGCAATGGCCTGCCGCGGACACTGCACAAGACCGAGAACCCGCTGCTTGGACAGCTTGCAGAGCCCGGGCTCACCGCCTGCTTCATCGCTGACGGCCACCACCTCTCGCCCGACGCGCTGGGGGCGATGCTGCGGATCAAGGGAGTGGAGCGTTCGATCCTCGTCACCGATGCCGTGTTGGCGGCAGCCGCGCCGCCGGGCCACTATCGCTTCGCCGGCATGGAGGTGGAGCGCGACCGGGACGGTGTGGTGCGCCAGCCCGGGTCGGCCTATCTCGCCGGTTCGGCGCTGGAGCTGGATGCGGCGGTGCGCAATGTCGTTGAGTGGGGGCTGGCAACGCCCGGGCAGGCCATCGCCATGGCTTCGGCCAATCCACGCGCGGCGCTGGCCGAAGCGGCGCGGGCGCAAGGGATTGAGTTGCCAACCGGCCGCGTCGTCTGGTCGGACGAGCTGCGGCCGGTGGAGGTGACGCCCTAGAGCAGCGCCTGTTCGTTCCGCCCGAGGAAGCGGAAGGCGATGTAGACGGCGAGCCCGCTGATGGCGAGCAGGATCGTCGCCAGCGCGGCCGCCACGCCGAAATCGCCATCGAGGATGAGCAGGTAAATGCGTACCGGCATGGTCATGGTGCTGCCCACATAGAGCACCAGCGACGAGGAGAGCTCGTTGATGGCAGTGACGAAGCTCAGCATGCCGCCCGCGATGATGCCCGGCACGATGAGCGGCACCGTCACCCGCAGGAAGGCGCGCAACGGCGAGTAGCCCAGCGACACCGCCGCCTCCTCCATGCTCGGCGAAATCTGCCGCAGCGCCGAGGCGGTGGTGCGCACCGTGTAGGGCAGGCGGCGGATGAAGATCGAGAGCACGATGATCGCCGCGGTGCCGGTCAGCACGATCGGGCCGGTGTTGAAGGCCGCGATATAGGCGATGCCGATGACGATGCCCGGCATGACGTAGGGGATCATGAACGCGCCATCGAGCAGCGAGGTGGAGATGGTCGTCCGCCGCGCCACCAGGGTGCCGATCAGCGTGCCGATCACGATGATCAGCAGCACCGAGGCGGTGGAGAAGCTCAGCGAGTTCCGCACCACGTCGCCGAGGTTGAAGATGATGCGCTCGTAGCTCTGGAGCGCGAAGCCCTCCTTGAACACCGGCCCGCTGGTCTTGCGGAACGAGTAGATCACCGAGACGATCACCGGCAGCGCACCGCACAGCGCGATGAAATAGACCGCCACATGGGCGAGCACGTTGCGCCAGCCCTTGAGCCGGATCTTAGCCGGCTTGTTTATGAGGTTGCCGTGGTAGACGTTGCGGCGCGACATGTAGCGTTGCAGCAGCACGAAGATCATCGACACCGCGATGAGTATGACGCTGATCGTCGTGCCCATCGACATGTTGCTGCCCACCTCGGCCGAGTAGGCCGCATAGGCCTCGGTGGCGAGGGTGGAGTAGCCGCGGCCGAGCAGGCGCGGCGTGCCGAAATCGGCGATGGCGTGGATCAGTGCCAGCAGCCCGCCGGCGGAAAGGGCAGGGAAGACCAGCGGGAATGAAATCTGCATCGTCCGCTGCCACGGCGTGAGCCCGAGCCCTTCAGCGGCCTCTTCGAGCGAGCGGTTCACATTGGCCAGCGCGCCCGAAACCAGCAGGTAGACGTAAGGGTAGAACTTCAGCGAAAAGACGATGAGGATGCCGGTGAGCCCGTAGATCGGCGGCATGGTGATGCCGACTTCGCGCAGCAAGTTGCGCACCAGTCCGCCAGCGCCGAACAGCACGATCCATGAATAGGCGCCGATGAAGGGCGGCGACACCAGCGCAAGGATCGCCAGCAGCGACGCGAACTTGCCGCCCGCGATCTGGAAGCGCGTGATGCAGAAGGCCATGATCGAGCCCAGCAGCAGCGCGCCGAACAGCCCGCCCGCGCCCACCACCAGCGTATTGACGAACGCCGTGAAGAAGCGCGGCTCGGAAAAGAAGGTGATGTAATTGGTGAGGCTGAAATTGCCCGCCCGGTCGTAGAGACTCGAGGTGAGCACCGAGCCCACCGGCACGAACAGCAGCAGGATCAGCAGGGCCCAGGTGAAGATGGCGATCAGGGTCCAGAAATTCGGCCGCGCCATGTTCAGCCTCCCGTGGCGGCGCGCCGCCCGTCGGCGTCGAAGGCCATCAGGCTTTCGGCCGGCACCACCACCGTGGTCGCGGCGCCAGGCTCCAGAATCGCGCTGCGCGAGGGATTGGCGACGTGGACGACGAGGTCGCCGACTTCAGTCGTCACCAGCAGATGCGCTTCACGGCCGAGATAGGTGAACTTCTTCACCGTGCCGGATAGCTGCTCGCCAGTGAAGCCCGACCCGGCGAGCCCGATATTCTCAGGCCGCACTGCCCAGGTGAGGCCGGCCCGCGAGGTCAGGCCCAGCCGCCCGAGCAGAGCATCGGTCGCGGCGCCGGACTCCAGCGTGTTCAGCGTGCCGACGAAGCCCGCGACGAATCGGGTCTGGGGATCGCCGTAAATCTCCTGCGGCGTGCCGATCTGCTCGATTCGCCCGTTGCTCATCACGCAGATGCGGTCGGAGATGGCGAGCGCCTCCTCCTGGTCGTGGGTCACGTAGATGGTGGCGATATCGACCTGCTTCTGGATGTCGCGAATCTCCTCGCGCAGCTCGATGCGGAGCTTGGCGTCGAGGTTGGAGAGCGGCTCGTCCATGAGCAGCAGACGCGGGTTGATGACCATGGCGCGGGCGAGGCCGATGCGCTGTTGCTGGCCGCCCGACATGGCGGCGGGCAGGCGCTCGGCCATGGACTGGAGTCGCACCGCGGAGAGCGCCTGCATCACCCGCGTCTTGATCTCTGGGGCCGGCACCTTTCGTGGCTTCAGGCCAAAGGCGACGTTGTCGAAGACGCTGAGGTGCGGGAAAATCGCATAATCTTGGAACACCATGCCGATGTCGCGCTTGTGCGGCGGCACCGCCCGGAGGTTGGTGCCGTCGAGCGTGATGGCGCCCGACGTCAGGTCGTTGAAGCCGGCGATGGAGCGCAACAGCGTGGTCTTGCCGCAGCCCGACGGCCCGAGCAGCGTGAAGAACTCGCCCTTCTTCACCTCGATCGACACGTCGTTCAGCGCCTGGAAATCGCCGAACCGTTTGATCGCGTTATGGACCGTCAGATAGCTCATGCCCCCACCCTGCCTTGTTGTGGTCAATGCGCACAAGAGCAGCCGAATTTTCGTATTGCAACATCCATTTGGTCGCGCAACTATCAACTCGACCACGGTATGATCGAAAACGATCGGGAGGAACCTCAATGAACATTCGCAAACGGACATTTCTGGGCCTGGCCGCGGGGCTGATCGCCGCCACGGCGATGACGCCGGTGTTCGCGCAGAGCGGCGCGGTAACCATCTACACCGCCCACAAGTCGTCCATCGTGGACACGCTGCTGCCCATCTTTGAGCAGGAGACGGGGCTGAAGGCCGAGGTGGTGAAGCTCGGCTCGGGCGACATCATGAAGCGCGTGCAGGCTGAGTCGGGTGCTCCCGCCGCCGACGTGATCTGGTCGATCTCGGGCAGCTCGCTGACCGAACTCGCCGACCTGCTCGAGCCCTACAACCCGCCGGATTTCGACAAGATCGACCCGCAGTTCATCAAGAACCCGGCTTGGACCCCGTACACCGCTGTGGTCTATGTGCTGGCGGTCAACACCGACATGCAGCCGCTCGACGGCGCGCCCAAGACCTGGGCCGAACTCGCCGACCCCAAGTGGAAGGGCCAGATTGTTTCTGCCCGCGCGGACAATTCCGGCTCCGCCATGCAGCAGCTCCAGACCGTGCTCACCGTGTTCGGTGACCAAGGCTGGGACAAGTACAAGGAAATCGCCGCGAACTTCGTCTTCGCCGATTCCTCGGGTGCGGTGCCGCGCTTTGTCGCCGACGGCGAGGGCCCGATGGGCCTGACCCTTGAGGACAATGCGCTAGAATACGTGCAGGGCGGCGCTCCGATCGCAATCGTCCACCTGACAGACGGTACTGCGGCCACTCCGGACGGCGTGGCGCTGGTGAAGGGCGGCCCGAACCCCGAGGGCGGCAAGAAATTCATCGACTGGGCCATGTCCAAGTCGACCCAGGACAAGCTTGCCATGGATATCGGCCGCCGCTCGGTGCGCACCGACGTGGCCGGCCCGGCGGGCACGCCCAATCTCACCGACCTGACGCTGGTCGACGTCAAACCGCTCGGTGATTTCGGCGGTGCTGACGCGGTACTGGCCGAGTGGCGCAAGGCCATCGGCGAATAACAGGTCCCTCCCAATGACTCGCGCCGCGGGGGCATCTCCCCGCGGCTTTTTTCTCACCAGATGGCAGGTTCATGCTTCTCGAAGCGTTCTCACAGGGGAAGAAGTTCGGTCATCCGGAGGCCAACGAAGACAGCTTCGTCGCCATCCCCGGCGCCGGTTATGCCGTGATCGACGGGGTTACCGACCGCAACGGCACGCGCTATGCGGGCATGCTGTCTGGCCAGTTCGCATCGCGCACCATCAAGCGCGCGGTCGAGCGCTTTCTACTCGAACAGCAGGCGCCGTCCGTTGCGCCCGAGTTCCGCTATGCCGGACCGCGCGCCTTCATCGATTACCTCACCGCTGCGCTCCACGCCGCCTATGTCGCCGAGGGGGCGCTGGAAGCCGTCGAGAAGGATTGGAAGGTGCGGGCCGGATGTACGGTGGTTGCGGCGTTGCAGATCGGCGACCGGCTCGAAGTGGTCGCCGTCGGCGACAGCGGCATCCGCATCAACGGCGACGACATGCTGTGGGTGCTCAAGCCGCTCGACGACGTGACCAGCATCTTGCGCCGCGAGGCCTGGCGCTTCTTCGAGGGCAGGGGGCTTCCGCCTGAGCGCTGCGACCAGCTCGCCGGATTCCTCTGCTGGCGCGGCACGCGCAACCAGCCGCCCGGGGAGGAATCGGCCGATCCCGCCATCATCGCCGAGATCGAACGGCGAGCGCTCGCCGCCTGCCGCGAGCACCTGCCGAACATTCCCTTGGCGGAGCTCGAACTGCTCATTCACAACGGCATCGAGCACGGGCAGGGCGAGTTCCAGAATGTCACCGACAAAGCGCTCGGCTATGGCGGCCTCGACGGGTTCCACGTGCCCGACCGCTATATCGAGCACCGTAGCTACGCCCTCGCCGACATCGAATCGCTCGAGCTTTTCTCGGACGGCTATTTCGAGCCGGCGAGGGCGTTCGGTGTGGCGGCGTGGGAAGCCTCGTTCCGCGCCGTGGAGGCGGCCGATCCGCACAAGATTGACCGCTACATCAGCACCAAGGGCACGACCTCGGTGGCCCTCACCGACGACCGCACTTATCTGGGTGTGAAGCTTCGATGACGGGTGGCAACGGCACGCGATTTGCTGCCCGGCCGCGCCCGGAAAGGCCGGCCGTCACCGCGCGCCAGTCCGCCATCCTGGAAGCCGTGCGCGCCCAGGGGGCGGTGTCGGTCTCCGACCTTGCCACCCAGTTCGACGTCACCCACCAGACCATTCGGCGCGACCTGCGTGCCTTGCAGGAGCTCGGCCTGCTGCAGAAGGGGTTCGGCGCCGCTTTCGCCTCGCCCGGCGTCGCCCGGCATGGCCACCACGAGCGCGAGGGCACGCTGGTGGAGGTCAAGCGCCGGCTCGTCAGCGCGCTCGAGGAGTTTCTCACGCCGGATGCGACTGTCTTCGTCGGCCTCGGCACGACCTTCGATTCCCTGCACGAGGTGGTGGAGCGCCATCCGGGCCTTCTCATCGCCACGCCCAACCTCACCGTGGCCTATACCTGCGCGCTCAACACCGATGCCACGGTCTATGTCTATGGCGGCTATGTGCGCAACAAGGACTCCTCGGTCCTCACCATGAGCGACGGCAGCCGCCGCCGCTTCAAGTTCGACATCGCCGTCATCGGCGCCAGCGCCATCGACGAGCAGGGTACGGTGCTGGAGTTCGACCCCATGGAGGTGGAGCTGGTCCGCGACGTGCTGCAGCAGTCGCGCCGCGTCATCCTCGTGGCCCATGACGGAAAGTTCGGCCGCCACGCCCCGCATGTGGTGACGAGCCTCGCCGATATCGACGTGCTCATCTCGAACACCACGCCCGAGCTGCAGGACGGTGACGGCAATGCCGTTCCGCTGCCGCCCAGGCTGCGCGTCATCACAGCCTGAGCGAGTGCGGCCGTGCCGGGCGGAACGCCCGTCCATCCGGCCTTCGCCGGACGCCGGAGTGGCGGTCCCCCTCTGTGGAAAAACGGGGACACCAAAAAGTCCTTGCGGGGCGGGCCTCTTTCCCCCTATCAGGACCGCGACGGAGAGGTGGCCGAGTGGTCGAAGGCACGCCCCTGCTAAGGGCGCAGACCTCAAAAGGGTCTCGTGGGTTCGAATCCCATCCTCTCCGCCATTTTTTCCGATAGCTGCCAGCGGTTGCGAAAAGCCCTGATTTCCGCCGGTGGCGCGGTGGCGCGCGGAGAGCTGACGGCAACCGCGATAGGGAACAGCATCAGCGACAGCAACATGCATTTCGGCTGGACGGTGGGTGTCGGCGTGGAAAAGGCATTCACGCCCGACGCGATCGGGCGGCTGGACCGCGTACAACAGGTGCGTCCAGGCGGCACGGATTGCTTTCTCGGCTGCGTCTCGCGTGATCTTGGCCCGCTCACGCACATCGTCGACCTGTCCCTGGGTGAGCAGCTTTCGCAGTTCGCCTTTCTCGCCTCCGGTGCCTTTAGCGCACTGCAAGTGCCACCATGGCATCGTGGCAGAGGAGACCTTCTTCGTCTGAGAGCGAACGCGTCAGGTGAGAGCTGCTGTTGCGGCCTCGAAGCAGGTTGAGAAAAAGTTGCGGACGCGGAACTTGTCGTTGCGGGTGAAGGCCTCGTCGAAGACGTCGTGCCACTGGTCGATCATGGTCTTGAGCAGGCCACAGAGATCGAGATTGTCGATTGGCGAGGAGCCTTGTGCGCGGCTGGCATACGTCACCCAGCGCGGCCCGAATTTCCTGCTCATCCAGGCCGCAACGAAGGGCTGTATCGCCGCCTGCAAATGGCCGACGAGCTCAAGAACACCGGCAATGGCAACCTCTTCGTCGTGTTCGGCGAGCCCGACATCGACATCGTGACCACCGAGGCCAACTGTAGGTGCGCGTACACGGCGTGGACGTGTTCGACCCGGTCACCGGCACCATTCGCTCGGACGGCAAGAATGGCGTCGCCTGCTGGTTCATCGACACCGACTACAACGAAGAGAGCTTCTTCGTCCGCCACGCCTACTTCCTCCGGCCCCAACGCCCCCTACGAGTCGCTTAAGACCGCGCTCCGGGCCGAGATTGACGAGGACACTTGGGCGACGCTGTATACCGACGTATCACGACCGCCCCGAGACGAAAAACGGGGCGGATCGCAGTGAAGGTAATCAACCACTTCGGGGATGAAGTGTTGAAGGTGTTTGGGGTGCGAGGGGCGGTGACCGTCAACGTCGAGGTTTTGTTTGATCGACCGCAGAAGGCTATCGCAGGCCTGATCCGAGCCAAGTTAAGTCAAGCCACGTCGGCAAGCATCGTTACGGGTTTTGCTACGCCCGGCGGATTGGCCGAGATTCTCGAGCCTGTCCGTACGAGGCCGCATATCCTCAAGAACTTCATACTCGGGGCGTCGACGTACCCCGGCTATCAGGCGCTAGACGATCTGCTAGCAGTCGGTGTGCCAAGGGATCGCTTGGCCGTGCACTTGGGACATACTGCGCACTCCGGCAGCCGGAGGCATCCATATGTCAGGTACAGGCCGATGCTGCACAGTAAGGTGTACTACTTTGAGCTACCCGGCTCCCAAGCAAGCGCGTTCATCGGGTCCCACAATGTTACTTCGTATGCTTTGGCAGGCCTCAACGGTGAAGCCTCCGTACTGCTCACGGGCCATGTCACCGCTCCTCAGTTCGATTCCGTTCGCCGACATCTGGCCAGCGCGCGTGCCCAATCCGTACAGTACGATGCCGGAATGAAAGCTGCCTACGCCTGGTGGTATCGTCAGTACATCGAAGGTCTGGAGGCTGAGGTCCAAATTCCGCAGGATTGGCAAAATGTCCGGACCATCATTGCCTTGCTGCAAGACGCTGGACAGTCGCCGACGGTGGGTCAAACAATCTATTTTGAACTGCCGGCGGGCATTGAGCACATTGAGTCCCTGAGGACCGAGCTTCATCTGTATCTCTTCTCCTCACTCCCCGCGTTCGCCGATGCTGCGCTCGCCGATGTTGCACTTGCCGCCACTCGGCTGCGATGCCAAGTAACTGGGGTAGAGAACCGCCAAGGCAATCAGGAGATCGACGTCGATTGGCGAATAGATGAACGATCCAATCAGATCGTTCAGGTTCCTGGGGGCACTCTGCGACCTGGAACGCAGCCGGGGAAGCAGCAGGTTCGGGCCATCGTCACTGACACGTCTCTCGATCCACTCGAGTACGCGTTTGAAAGAGAACGAAAGGACTGGGTTCCGGTGCTTTCCGACGATGATGTCGTCTGGGCTTCCGAAGAGATTGTTTCTAGTCGGGCGCGCAAGGAAGCGGGTGGAGACAGGGGGGTGCAAAAATGGCAACTTGTCACGAATCTGCGCGCTCCAGACGGGACGGCCTGGGAGGAAGATCAAGTGGCCCTCGAACGAGCCTCACCTCGGTCCGGGGCATTCATCCTTGTCGCGTTGCGGCGACGCAAACTTGAATAGGGAGCAATGGGCGTGAAAGAGCGCGTGAATCTTGAGGGAGCACTATGACCACCATCCTCGCTGACACATTCCGCGCTGCCCAGGCCCCCAAACACGTTCATCGCTTCATTGCCGAAGTGATTAATCCCATTTTTGGGTCAACGCGAGCGAAGGGGCGGGTATCCTCAAAGACGGAGATGCCAGCGGGGCACAGGTTTGGAAAGGTTCCGAGTACTAGCCAATCGCTGAAAGACCTGCTCGCCACCACTCTATAGTCGAGACACCATGCCTTATTCCGCTGCCACCGTCGCCGAGACGGTCATGAACATCAACCACCGCTATTTTCTGCCGGCGATCCAACGCCCCTATGTCTGGTCATCCGACTAGATTGTTAGGCTTTTCGATTCACTGATGAAGGGGTTTCCCATTAGCTCGTTCCTGTTCTGGGACGTGAATGCGGAGAACAAGTACAATTGGCAAACCTATCGGTTTGCTGAAAACTTCCGCCAGGGCGAGATTCACAACGAGCATGCCAATCTGGACGGGTTGAAAGTGACGCTGGTGCTCGACGGGCAGCAGCGCATGACCTCGCTGCTTATCGGCTTT
>Ga0207868_1000263_pt1 | contig 64690 bp, 56 predicted proteins | sample Passage237B_FD_187370 | JGI IMG/M metagenome (GOLD analysis project Ga0207868, IMG submission 187370) | Cellulose adapted compost microbial communities from Newby Island Compost Facility, Milpitas, CA, USA - Passage2 37B (SPAdes) (version 3) ... | reverse complement strand
CGCTGGCGCGATTTTACGGCGATGGATGTCATGTATGAGACCGCGCCGTTTCCCACGATCTTTGGTTTCATCGATCACCAGCTTTCCCACACCTATCATCTTGTCGAAGTAGCGCTGACCTTTGTCGCGGAATTGATTGCTCCGATTCTCGCCATTTTCGGCGGCCGGCGCGGTCGCTGGTTCGCGCTGATCTCTTGGACGATGTTGCAGGGCGGTATCCAAGTGACGGCCAATTTTGGCTGGCTCAATACCGCGGCCATCGGCTTGGGGCTGGTGCTGCTGGATGACCAGATGTTGATCTCTTTGGCGCGTCGCTGTCGTCTTGGTTCGCTCGCGCGTATCTTCGCCGCGGCCAAACCCAATCCAATCATCGGCGGCAATGTCTGGTGCTTGCGCGGGCTGCGAGTCGCGCTGTGGATGCACTTGGGATTGGCGCTCTATAGCGCGACCTTGGTCGCCACTTACGGTTCGATGGATTTGACGGATCCGAATATGCCGCTGCGTTACACGTTTCGCAATTTTCGCAGCACGAATACCTACACGCCATATGCCACGTTCACGCCGGAGCGAATTGGCGTTGAGTTCTTGGGTTCCAATGACGGCGGCGCGACGTGGCGTGCTTACGAATACAGCCAGTATCCACAGACTACCGACGATATTTGCGGCTTTATCGCCCCGCGGTTTCTGCGCTTCGAAGCAACCATGCAGGTGCTCGCCACGCTGCCTGATCGCGCACCAACGCTCTCGCTGATCGCCTTGAAACTCTTGGAACGTGATCCGCTGGTGACCGGATTGTTTGCGCATGATCCGTTTGCCAATGAACCGGCCACGATGATCCGGATGCGGCGTTACCAATTGGAGTTCACCGACTGGGCTACGTATCGCCAGACGGGTGATTATTGGACCAAGCATTACTTGGATGACTACGCGCCGATGCTCTACCTCCCGTTGGAAGGTGGCGTGAAGCAGGTGGAGTCACCGTTGGAAATCGCCATGATCGGCGCCGAACAGGGCAACCCCTCGGCGCAAACTTATCTTGGATCGCTTTATTTGTCTGGTGAAGGCGTGCCGCGCGATTTGCGTCTGGCCGAGCAACTGTTTCGTCTGGCGGCGGAGAAGGATTTCCCCGGAGCTGAATACAATCTCGGCGTGCTTTACACCGAAGGTGAGCGGGCGAATTCCGCTGAAGCGGCTCGGTGGTTTCATCGTGCGTCCGAACACGGTTTTGCTCCTGCGCAGTATGCTCTCGGTTGGATGCTGGAACGAGGCGACGGGGTTTTGCGAAATCCTGCGGAAGCTCTGCAATGGTATCGCCGCGCCGCCGAACAGGGTGAGCGCGATGCGCAATTCCGGTTGGGCATCAATTACTATCAGGGCAATGGTGCGCCGCGTGACGAAGTGGAGGCGCTGGCTTGGTTTGCACTCGCCGCTCGCGCAGGTGACGAAGACGCCGCCGCCAATCAAGCCGTGCTGGAAAACCAGCTCGGTGCGGCAGCCCGGCAGGCGGCCCGCGACCGCATCGAACGCTACGCCGAGCTCATGAAGCAGAACGCAGCCAAACGCTGAGTTCCCGCCGCGTTCTTATTCTGCGCGCGCCGCTGACGCGTTTTTTAGAGTTTTCTCTCGTGCTGACGCGGCGAACGCTTAATGCCTGAGGGCTCCCCCAAAAATCCAACCCTGACTGATTATGGAACCTGTTCGTTACGGTGTCATTGGCGCCGGTGTGATCGCCAGCCTGATCGCGTCCAAACTTAAACCCGACGGCCCCGTGAAAATTGTTGCCGTGGCCGATGTGAACGAGGCGGCTGCGCAAAAACTCGCCGCGACCGCGGGCGGCGCGCGCGTTTTCACCGATTATCATCAACTGCTCGCCGATCCGGAGATCGAAGCGGTCTACATCGCCACGCCGCCGTTCATGCACAAACCGATGACGATCGACGCGCTGCGCGCCGGCAAACACGTGTGTTGCGAAAAACCCTTTGCGCTCACGCGGCAGGAGGTGCTCGACATCATCGCGGTCAATCGCGAGCACCCGCACCTCAAGGTTAATTGCTGTTCGTCGCGTTATCACAACAGCGGCACCGCGCGCAAAGCCCGCGCGATGATCGCGGCCGGCGAACTCGGCGAACTTTATCGCGTGCACTTTGAACAAGTCACCGGCGGCTACGCCATCGGCACGAAGTTTCCCGAATGGCGCAACGACCCCGCGAAGAACGGCGGCGGCATCTCGTTCGATTGGGGCCCCTATGATCTCGATTGGCTGAGCTTCATCCTCGGCGACTTGTTTCAACCGCGTATCGTCTTCAGCACGATGGGAAATTACTTCCCGCTCACCGCCGAACGCGTGCCGCCGTGCCTCAACGTGGATGGACGCCTCGCGGCTGAAATCATTTGCGACAACGGCCTCACGATACACTGGGAGCGCCGCGCCGCCGAACACGGTCCGCTGCGCCACAACGTCGAATTTCGCGGACGCAAGGGCGGACTCGATCTCTGCTTCCTGCCGATGGGCTCCAAGCAGCAGCTCCATCACTACGCCTATCACGGCGCCGAGGAGCTCAAGGAAACCATTTTGCCCGACGCCGCGCCGGTGTGGGACGAAGCGCTCTTGTATTCGATCAGCGATCTCGCCCGGGCGATCCGCGAAAACCGCGCGCCGACCAACACGCTGGAGCACAACGTGAAAATCCACGGCGTCTTCGATGCATTGCTCGCCTCCGCGCGCACGCAGCAGGCTGTGCGCATCCCGTAAATTTTTCCCCATGTCGTTTCCCAACGAACTCATCCTCTTCAACAATCACTTCGTCATGCACCGGCGGCACTATCCGTTCCGCACGCGCTTGGCGATCGCCGCCGACATTGGTTACGACGGCTACGAGCTGCATCCGCTCGAACCCGACGACGACAAGTCGTGGGACGAATTCGGTGCGGCCTTCAAAGCCAGCGGACTCAAATCACTCGGCATGTATATCGTGGCGAAGGGCATCAACGACGATGAATTCGCGCGCTTCGACGCCGAGGTCACGCGCGTGAAGCGCATGTGCGATCGACTCGCCGCGATTCACCCCAAGGCCTTCGTCAATTTCTCCATCGCCAGCAATCCCGGCGGTGCGTCCACGCCTGATTATCGTCAGGCCGGTTCTGGCAAGGCGGAGCCGCGCCACTGGGAGCGCACGATCGCGATGATGCGCGAAGTGGATGCGCATGTCACTGCGCTCGGCCTTAGCGCCAATCTCTACAATCATATCTGGTTCATGATCGACACGTCGGCGACGCAGTTGCGCGCGATTCGCGAGTCTGGCGCGAAGACGATCAAACCCGGCATCGCATCTTTCCACGCGTTCTTCCACCAAGGTGAACCCGACTTCCACGATCTCCTCGCGCAGCCCGGCATGGAGAACCTCGGTTACTACGCCGTGCTCAGCGGTTGGCGCGAACCCGCCACGCCGTTCCGCACACGCCCGCTCGACGACGGCAACATCGACATCGCTGCGAACCTTGGCCTTCTCTGGCAAAAAGGTTATACCGGCCCGATCGTTAGCCAGGCCTACGACCTCGGCGGCGACGCTTGGCTAACCGCGAAACGTTCCTTCGATTATCTGCGCTCGATTCACGAGCGCTACCAACGCAACCCCGCGATCAACCCGTATTATACCGCTTAAACTGTAGGGCGGGGATTCCGATCCCCGCCGTCTGCATTGGCGGGGATCGGAAACCCCGCCCTACAGTCCCTCAAACCATGTCCCGCATCATCCGCGTCGAAATCGGTCGCTTCGATTACGCCGTCGCCGGCGAATTCAAGTTCTTCAAGCCCGGTCCGGACGGCAAGGTCACGCGTCCGTCGGTGCTCGTGCGCTTGCTCGATGAAAACGGCGTCGAGGGTTGGGGCCAGTCCGTGCCGGTGCCGTCGTGGACTTACGAGACGGTCGAGAGCGTGCTCACCACGTTGGAGCATTATCTCGCCGAGCTGATGATCGGCCGCGATCCCGCGGATTTCTCCGGTCTGCACGCGGCGATGAACACTGCGATTCGCCCTGCGTTTTCCGTCGGTCAGCCCTTGTGCAAGGCCGCGCTCGATCTCGCGTGTCACGATCTCGCCGGCAAACAGCGCGGTGTGCCCGCGTGGCAACTCTTCGCTCCGTCGCGGCCCACACGAAAAGAACTGCTGCTCAGTTGGACCGTTGCTTCGCCGAAAATGGAGACGGTGGAGCGGCAACTCGCCGAAGGTCGCGCACGCGGCTATCGCAATTTCAACATCAAGGTCGGTGCGCCGCAGTCCGCCGACTATGATCTCGAACTCGCGCGCAAGGTTCGCGCCTTCGCGCCCGACGGTTTTCTGTGGGCCGATGCGAACACCGGTTACACGCCGGAGCAGGCGCTCGCCATCGCGCCGAAGTTGCGCGACGCGGGCGTGGATGTGTTGGAGTCGCCGCTACCGCCGACGCAGATTCGCGGTTATCAGGCGCTCAAAAAGCAAGGCGCGTTGCCAGTGTTGATGGACGAGGGCATTCTCGCGCCGGAAGTCGCGACCGAATTCATCGCACTCGACATGATGGATGGCATCGCGATGAAGCCTGCGCGCAATGCCGGTCTCTGGCCGAGCGTGCAGATCGTGAATCAACTGCTTGATCGCGGCATGATGGTGCTCGGCTCCGGCCTAACCGATCCGGATTTTTCGCTCGCCGGCGCGATGCATCTTTTCGCGTGGAGCGGCATCGCCAAACCCTGCGCGCTCAACGGCCCGCAGTTCCTTGCCGATTCTCTATTCGGCGAGGCCAACAAACCGCAGGGCGACATCCTGCCATTGCCCACCGCGTCCGGCCTCGGTTTCACGCCCGATCCGCGCGCACTGCAATGCCTGCGCACCGTGGCGCACGCCAACGATTGAGATGAAACCCTTTCACGCAAAATGGCTGAAGGTAGGGCCCGGTCTCCGAGCGGGCCGGTAAACGGAAACCATTGCTTTGATCATGTCCGCCCCGCTCGAAATTGCCGCCTATTATTACCCGCAGTATCATCCGGATCCGCGCAACGACCGGTGGCATGGGAAAGGGTGGACGGAATGGGAATTGGTGAAACGCGCCGAGCCGCGTTTTCCGGGACATTATCAACCGCGCGTGCCGGCGTGGGGCTACACCGATGAAAGCGATCCGGTTTACGCGGAAAATGAAATCGCTCTCGCGGCCGATCACGGCATCACCGCGTTTCTGTTCGATTATTATCACTATGACGATGGGCCGTTTCTCGAAGGCGCTTTGGAAAACGGTTTCCTGCGCGCGCCCAATTCCACACGCCTGAAGTTCGCGCTTATGTGGGCCAATCACGACTGGCACGATTGGTTTCCCACTCGCCGGTTTCACGGTCTCGAAGGCGCGCCGGCCATGTGCCGCGGCGCGTTGTCGCCGGAAGGATTCGAGCGGTTCACCGACAAGGTGGTGGCCGATTATTTTTCGCGGCCCAATTATCTTCAGTTCGAAGGTGCGCCGTATTTTTCGATCTGGGACATTGAGCCGTTGATTCGCGGCCACGGCGGACTCGCCGGTGCGGCGAAAGCACTCGAGCGTTTTCGCGCGAAGGCGCGCGCGGCCGGTCACCGCGGCATTCATTTCAACGCCATGCAAAAGCGTTTGGGCGAGGGCCTGAATCCGCGCGAGGCTTGCGATGCGCTCGGCATCGACAGTGTGACGGATTACAACTGGCACGACCGCTTCAATCTCACGGAGAAAACGTTTCCCGCCACGCCTTACGCCGAGGCGATGCAGGCGAATATCGCGATCTGGACCGATCGGCACGCGCCCAGCGGAAGACCCTACGTCATCAACGTCACAACCGGTTTTGATTCCACGCCGCGCTGCAATCCGGCCGAGGTGTTCGACAATCTGGGCTACCCGTGGGTGCCGGTCTTGGTGGATGACGGACCGGAGAAATTTGCGGAAGCGCTGAACGCCGCACGCGATTTTTTCACCATTCATCCCGGCGCGCCGCGCATGCTCACCGTCAACGCGTGGAACGAATGGACCGAGGGCGCTTATCTGCTGCCCGACCAGCGCGACGGCACCGCGCGCTTGGAAGAACTGCGCGCCATCTTTCCCCCGCGCTGAAATAATTGTAGGGCGGGGATTCCGATCCCCGCCTTTGCGTTTTTGATCATTCGAGGCGGGGTCAGCGACCCCGCCCTACAACTCAATTCACGGTTTCGAGCTTCGAGTAATCGCAGCCGATAAAAAGTCCGTCGGTCCGCGAGAATTTCTTCATGTATTCATCGCGCGGCACGACTTGCGTGGAGGCACTGCGGTAGTGGAACTGCAGCGCGCGTCGGCGCAGGTTGGATTTGTTGGCCGGTGTTTCGTGCGGCAGCAGGCCGTCAAAAATCATGAGACCGCCCGGCGGCAATTCGATCGGCACGGCGTCGGCGGGATTGATTTCGTCGGTCGTGATTTCGCAATCCACCTTGGACCAGTAGTGCGAGCGCGGACCGGTGCGATGCCCACCGGGGATGACGTGCATGCAGCCGTTCTCGACCTTCGCATAATCGAGTGCAATCCACACGCCGGCCACGCCGTCGAAGCGGTTGACGGAAAAATACGCGAGATCCTGATGCCACGGTTTTTCCGCGCCGATGCCGGCGGGCTTGCACAACGCCATGCTGGAGTAGGGCGCGTAATCTTCGCCCAACACCGCGCCGAGCAGCGCGCGCAATCGCGGATGATTATGCGAGATGTAATCGTAGATCGGCAGCTCGCGATCGTAGGACTGAAACTTGCGAATGTTGTCGGCGAGTTCATCGAGCCGGTCCGGCCGCGCTTCGTAATCGCCTTCGACTTGGAAATGAAAATCGGACGTGCGGCTTTTGAAAAGCATACCGCGGCCATTCTTCATCTTCTGGCCGTAACCTGTCGCCACGTGTTCGGTCAGCGCGTCGTTGAACGCATATTTGCGCACGAGTTCGTTGATGCCATCCGAAGCCTGTTTCACTTCCTCCGGCGTCAGCGCGCTGAGAAAAGCGAGGTAACCGTCCTCGCGATAACGCGCGATCATGTCGGCATCAGGACGCTCGGGCAGAACGGGGTAAATGTTCGGGGTTTTTGTGCTCACAGCGCATATCATAGCAAATTCTGGCTCGTTTATAATGGACGGCTGAAGCTTTCTTTTGCATTTATCACGCATGGCACGGCACACCCTTATGTCGGTGGTGGCGAACGGACACGTCCGCTTGAACCCGCCGGTCGGCCTCGTGCGCTGCGAGCCGATCTGGGAATTAAAGCCATACGTGCTGGTTGATTATCTGCTGTGGTGGATTCTGGATGGCGTCGGTCGGGCGTGGGTGCAGGGCCGCGAATTTCCGCTCGGGCCCGGCACTTGTCTGCTGTTGTCGCCGGGCATGGCGTTGCGGGCGTTGCACGATCCGAAGCGACGTTTACGCGTGTTTTACGCGCATGCGGATTTTTTCGACGCGCGTAGTCGCAAGCTCTCGCCGGCCTCGCTCGATCTGCCGCCGATTCCAGTGGTGGTGAACGATCTCGCCACATTCGAACCGCTCACGCGGCAAATTGTCGAGGGACACAATCTCGGCACGGAGGCCGGTGCCTTGAAACGCAATTTGGCCGTGCGGCTCGCGCTATTGCAAATCCACGCCGCATCCGAATCGCGTCCGTCGCGCGCCGACGACACGAAGCTCTCGGCCGCTTTGCTGGCTGTGCGTGAAAATCCCGGTATTGCCTGGACCGTGCCCGAAATCGCACAGCGCGCAGGTCTATCGGTTTCGCAAACCGCGCGCCGCGTGCGCGAATTGACCGGTCTGAGTCCGCAGGGCTTCGTCATCCGCGCGCGCATCGAACGCGCCCGCCGCCTGATGGAAGAGTCGGCGATGAGTCTGAAACAAATCGCCGAATCGTTAGGCTACACCGATGTCTATTTCTTCCACCGCCAGTTCAAATCCGTCACCGGCATGACTCCGGGCCAGTGGAAGTGCCAACCGACGCGGCAAGGACTGGTGTAATTCAAGTCTGGGCAGGAGCTAAATCGCGGAGTCGAGCTAGTAGTCGTTGGACTTCCTTATCTGCGTCGTGCCACCAATCGGTGGACCAGATTCGGTGGAGCTTCCAGTCGAGACCTTCAAGGATCAGTTGGCGGAGCTTGTCGCGGTCGCGAGCCGTCGCCGCTCGGTGATAGGTGGCACCGTCACACTCGATGCCCAGAAGATAGCGGCCCGGCGCGGCGGGATCGACGACTGCGAGGTCGATGCGGTAGCCGGAGCAACCGACTTGGTGATGAACCTCGTAGCCCGCTTTGCGGATGCGGTCTGCGACCATTTTTTCGAATTCCGAATCTGCTTCCGCAGTGCCCGACGCCAAAGTTGCGGCAGTCAGAGCCTTCGGGCCACGATCCGCATAATCGAGAAAGTATTTCAGATCGCGAACGCCGCGTGCGCGCGTGCGGGTGAGATCGATCTGATCGGCGCGCAGTCCGCTGAAAACCAGCACCTCGTGCTTAGCGCGGGTGATGGCGACGTTAAGCCGGCGCTCGCCGCCATCGCGGTTGAGCGGACCGAAGTTCATAGCGACTTTGCCGGCTTCGTCGGGACCGTAGCAGATCGAGAAGAAAATCACGTCGCGTTCGTCGCCTTGCACGTTCTCTAGGTTCTTCACGAAGACCGGTTCGCCTTCCACCGGCGGTTCGTCGCCAAAGTGGATTTCGATTTCCGGATACTTGCGTCGCTCCTCGTCGAGCAGGTTTTCGACGAGCTGCTGTTGAGCCTGACTGAAAGTCACCACGCCGTAGGATCGACGTGGGCCGTCGGTCGCGCGCAGGCGGTTGATGAGCTCCTCCACGAGCGCCCTAGCCTCGCCAAGATTGGTGCGCGACTTGCCTTTGTCGTAACGGGCTTCGGGCAAATAGCGGAAGCGCACGCCACCGTGGCCCGCATCCGGCGACGGGAAGGTGAGCAGGTCGTTCTCGTAATACTGACTGTTGCTGAAGGTGATGAGTCCTTCGTGTCGGCTACGGTAGTGCCATTGCAGGCGCTTGTGACGCATCTGATGGCTCATCAGCTCGTCTAGGACGCTCTCCAAATCTTTGTGGGCTTCGGGCGTCAGATCGTCCTCATCGTCGTTGCCGGCGCTGCTGAAGAAGTTCGTCGGCGGGAGCTGCTTGGGGTCGCCGACCACGATCAATTGTTTGCCGCGCGCGATGGCTCCGATTGCGTCCCACACGGGAATCTGCGAGGCTTCGTCGAAGATCACCAGATCGAAGGTCTCGTGCGATGCCTCCAAGTATTGAGCGACCGAAAGCGGACTCATCAACACGCAGGGTTTGAGTGATGAAAGCAGATTAGGGATTCCGGCCAGCAGGCGGCGCACGGGGATATGACGCGTCTTTTTGCCGAGTTCCTTGCGGAGCAGGCCGATTTCTGCCTTTGGCACATCGCCGATGCCTTGGTCGCGCGGGATGCCCATCGCCAAACGCGCACGGATGAGTTCGCGTGAAAGCTTGGCGATTTTTTCATCCAACTCGCGGAAACGTTCGATGCGTTCGTTGTGCTCGCGGCCGAAGAATTCGCGTAAGGAGGGTTCTCGCTCGATCAGGGAAAACAGCAATGCTTTGCGGAAACTGCGCTCAAACAAGCCCGGCACCTCCAACGTGGCGCCCTCGGCGGATTCCAGCGTCGCGACCACCGGTTCAAGCCCTGTGTCCATCGCAGTCCTACGCGCTTTCTGCCACGCGCACCATTCGCGGATCTGACGCCACGCGGTCGGCAGGCGCTCCGTCAGTGCCAGCACCGCACCGAGGTAGTCGGACGCGTTGTCGACTGTAGCTCGGCGCAACTTCACTTCTGCGGCAAATCCATCCAATGCGGCTTCGAATGCGTTCAACGTGTCTCGATAATGCGTCAGACGGGCTCCAATGCCGGTGTTCGGCGCGTAGGCCGCGGGACCTTCGGCGAACAGCGTGGCGAGGAGTTGGCGTAGTTGACCGAGCCAAACCAGATCGTCGCCAGCGCTCGCAAGCATCCGGGCGTGGAGCAACTCGCCCCATTGACGCGCTTGTGTGAGCGCTTCGGGGGTGGGTTCCCCCTTCGACCAAAGCACGCCGAGACAGGCTTGCGCGACCGGAGTAGCGGCCACCAATTCGGCGTTGATAGCGCGCAGACGTGGAGCGTGGTGCACGAATAATTCCAGCGCCGAGGTCACGGCCGCGAGATGGTCTAGGGCGGTGTCGAACTCTTCGCGACACAGAGCAGCCGAGGCCGCGAGCGGTTCGTAGGCGACATCGAATTTCCCTATGGCGTCTTGGAAGCGCGCAAGGCGACGCCCGATCGATGTCTCAGGTGCGAAGCTTGCAGTTCCGTCTGAGAAAAGGCCTGCGATCAGCTGACGCAGCACGGCAAGCCAATCGGTGTCGTCACCGGCAAGGGTCAGCAGTCGTTCGTGCAGAGTGGCGCCCCAGGCACGCACCGCGGCCAAGTAATTTGTGTCGGGCTCTCCGTTGGCCCAGATACTATCACCAAGCATTTTTTCCGCGTCGCCGCGCACGTTGGAGAGTTCGGCGTTCACGGTTCGCAGGCGTAAGGAGGCCGAAATCACCGTATCTAAGGTGCCGATATCCGGTTTGGGTTGGTCCGACCGCGCGGTGCGGAGATGCCGGCGGACGTAGCCAACCCGTAGCCATTTCATGAGGAACCACGCGTTGCGACCGGACTCCCATTTTTGCTTCAGCGTATCCAGATCCAACGCGAGCAATTTGGCCTCGTCATAGCCTGCGAGCGCGGAACGCAGTTCAACGCGCTCATTGATCCAACCGAGCCACCGGTCAAAGCGAGCGACCCACTCGGGCCAAGGTGTGGTGGCAAACGCAGCGGTCACGGGAGCCGCGCCGACGATGCTTTCGGTCAGCGCGAGCAGGTTTGCCAACTCCGTGCGCGTCGAGGTCGGACGCGGCGTTTTGAGCCACGCACGCAACTGGTGCGTCGCTTCGGCGGCGGTTTTGGCAAGCGTGATCAGATTGCGAGCGCGCGTCACGTTTATCTCCGATTCAGCAGCGGACCATGCCTCGCACGCCACGGACACACCGCCGGTCGGCTGCGAAGCAAATACACGACGGAGTTTGGCTCGCAGTTCGCCACGTTCGGAAACGTGCGCGATCCATAGATCGAGATCGGCGGCCAGCTGGCTCCACGGCGTGGTGGCGAAGGCGGGACCGACCGCTTGCGGCGCGAGCAGGCTTTCGATCAGGTCGCGGAGATGATGCAGTTGCGCACGCGTCGCCGAGCTATCCGGACAACGTAACCACGTCCGCAATTCGCGCGCGGTTTCCTGCGCGGCGGTGGTGTGCGTGGCGAGTTCGGCAATCCGGACGAGCGTGCGTTCGGCCCAGGCGGGCGACCATTCTTCGCAGGCGAGCGGAGTCAAAACGTGGTCGTGCAGCGGCATGACGGCGCGAGAACGCTCTTGGAGTTGGCGCGCGAGCTGGCGCGTTTCGTCGAGCTTCGCGGCCGTCGTCTCAAGGATGTCCGGCCAGTTGTCGAGACGCACGGTGGGCTCGTTCTGACGCGGAAGCAGGTAGTCGAAACAAGCGTGTGCGCTCAGGCCGCAAGGCGTGCGGCGATGCAGGGTGCGGGTGTAGGCGTTGAGGTTGGAGCGGAGCCGCTCCAGTTCGGCGGCGCGGTGATCCCAATCGGTCGCGCTCTCCTCGGCTACGAATTTTAATGCGCGGTCGAACTGCGCGAGCACGTCGGCTTTGCCGATTTTGTTGGAGTGGAGTTCGAGGCAGAAGGGCTCCAATCCCTCCTCGCGCAAGCGACGGTGGACGACGTCGAGCGCGGCGCGTTTCTCGGCCACGAAGAGCACGCGTTTTCCGTGCGCGAGGCAGTGGGCGATGATGTTGGTGATGGTCTGCGATTTTCCGGTGCCGGGCGGACCTTCGAGCACGAAGTCGTGGCCCGCCGCCGCGGCCATGACGGCGGCGAGTTGGGACGAGTCGGCGCTGCGCGGACAAAACACGTCGCGCGGATGAAACTGGTCGTCGAGTTGAGGAGGACGAATGTCGTCGGGCGGATTTTCGTAGGGTGTGCCGGCAGCGTTGATCAGGTGGTTGACGACGCGGTTGCGCGTGAGGTCATCGAGCCGGTCGGAGAGGTCTTTCCAGAGGAGAAATTTGGTGAAGGAAAATTGTCCGAGCCACACCTCGGTCTTCACTTCCCAGCCGGGCAGATCGCGCACCGCGTCGCGGAAAATCTGGAACACGCGCGCGACGTTCACGCCGCTGTCGTCCTCGGGCAGCGGGTCGAGTCCCGCGATGTCCTTCTGGAAATTCTGCCGAAGCATTTCCATGAGGGTGACGTTGAGGCGTGTTTCCTCATCGACGCGGCGCAGGGAAAAACCTTCGAGCACCGATTTGCGTTTCAACTCGACGGGCACGAGGAGCAGGGGCGCGCGATAGACGCGGTCGCTGTGCTCGGTTTCGCGCCACTCAAGAATGCCCACCGCGGCGAAGAGCGTGTTGGTGCCGTTTTCGTCGAGCGCGTTGCGTGCGGCGCGATACAGCTCGGTGAGGCGCCGCGCGTGCTCGGATTCTTCGAGATGCGTGTGCAGCCGGCGGTGCTTCAACTCGTCGGCCAGGTGCGCGGCGAGGGCGTCGGCGCGCTGTTGGCGGGACATGGTCGCGCCGTGACGCGGATCGTCCTCGCTCATGAGCTTCGGCTTCGGGCGAAGGGCGAGCTCGTTTTCGGCCGCGAGTTCGTCCTCCACGTGCTCGGGCGCGGCGGAGAGGATGCGGATGGTGGACTTGGTCTCTTTGAAATTTAGGAGCCGGTTGCGCAGGCTGAGATCAAGCAGGCGGCTCTTCCACTGGTCGATGCGCGTGGCGGGTTTGGCGGCGGTGTTCGGCGTCGGATCGAGCGGATCGATGAAGACGCGGTCACCGATGCCTTCGACGATATCGATCGAGATCGGGCCGCTTTCGGCTCCGGCGACACGTTGTCCGGGAATCGGCAGCGGCACGATGCGCGAGATGCGGGCGCGGTGAACATCGAGCGCGAGCCGGAACGGTTTTTCGGTGTGGAGATGCGCGCGGGCGACGCGCTCGGCGTCGTTCAACACGCCCGGCGATTCGCTCGCGACGAGCGTGGTTTCGAAGACCGTGATCAACGATTCAGTCTCGTGTTTGCGGATTTGTTGGAGCGCATCGGCGCCGTCCGTCGTCGAGTCGGGAAAAGTTCGCTCCTCCAGCCAGCAGCCCGCGTAGGCGTGTCCCTCGTGCATGAGCACGAGCGGATGCAGCCCGGCGCGTTCGCAGCAGGCGGCGAAAAGCAGGGTGAGATCGAGACAGGTGCCGAAACGCTCCGCGACGATCTGCGACGGGAAGGAAACTTTTTGGCCGGTGTTTTCGAAACTGGCGGGCGGGTTGATGTAGCGGATGCCAAGTTCGGCGACGGCCTTGTAGATGGCGGCAACCTGTTCCCACGCGCGCTTGCGGCTTTTGTCCTGGTAGTCGTTAAGCGCGCCGCGTCCGGTGGCGTCGCGAAGCAATTCCGAGGCGCGACCGAGGATCGGCATGACCGCCGGGTCGTTGGGTAGGATGAAGGCGGCGAGGATTTCCGGCAGGGAGACGAGGCCGCACCATTCGTTGCGCGCAAGCAACGAGACCGATTCGGTGCGCGAGCAGAGCATGGTGTCGCCCTCGACGACCTCGACCTTGAGCCAGCCGACGACCTTTTCGGTGAGCTCAGCAAGGAAATCGTGGCTTAGTTTCAAATTGATTGGTGAGTCACGAAATTCACCGTTTGGCTCAATAGCTTGGACGCGAATCTCTGTGGACGCTGCGAACGCTGGCTCTGTGGAAATGCGAATGGAGATATCCTTGCGGGCGGTATCATCATTCAGAAACCGTAGCTCTTTAATGATCGGAATAGCGTTCTGCTGAAAGGCATAGTTGATAGAGGAATCAGCAAGGACTGACACTGCGGGAGATTTATCATGTTCCATAAGCCTGTGCCGAAGCTGTCTGTTACGATGAGTTTAAAATTTAAGAACTCTTACTGCACTAAACTTTGACGCTATATTGGGGTAATGATGCAGCTCGTTCTAGGGTTAAAACCTGTGGATAAGTTGGAAGTATGGTAGCGTATCGCAAGGTCATATAATACCGCCTTGAGCATATATTGATCGGGTTTCGGAGCATCTTATGGCTGCTCTCTACTGTTACAACGAGCGAAGCCTGTTTACACTTTCAGCGACCATGCCGTGACATCGCCGGTCGTAATAATCGGCAGTTTGTGCAGGGCGGGTTCGCCGGGGACGGCGATGGCGATAAAACCGGATTCGCCGGCGGGGCGGTGAAGTTTGCCGGAAAGCGTGCGGGTCTTGGCGTTCCACTTCACGGCGCTGAGTTCGCGGCCGCCGCTTTGATGAAAGCTCGTGCCGAGCGGCCATGGGTGCGGACGCGGTTTGCGCAACACGAGCAGCTTCACGGCCGGACCGTGGAAACCAATGTCGAGCGTGCCGGCGGGCGATTCGAGAATCGGATGCGTGAAATCGCCGGGGTGGCGATACGCATCGGCTGGTTGTGCGCCGCGCGGCACGGTGCCGAGGAATTGGCCTGACCAAAATTCGTAGGCCCACAATTGCGCGTTTTTCGGAAGGCCGAGGCGCGTGAACTCCACGCGGAAGCGGCGCGCGAGATTGACGCCAGAGCCCTCCTCGACGGCTGGTTCGGTCCAGTTGAAAAACGCGACGAGCGTCCACTCGTCCCAATCGGTTTTCACGGGCAGCGACCACACGCATGCGCCGTGCGGCTCGGGCTCGGGTTGCGGCGGTTGAAGCGGCTCGCCTTTGACCAGCGGCAGGTAGGGCAGGTTGCCCGTGGCGACGGGTTCAAAGAGATCGACGGGTTTGGCCGGCGTGTCGTTGGGCGGCAGCGTGGAGAGCAACACCGACCAGCGATCTTCGGGCAGCGTTTTCAAATCGTCGCCGAGATCGACGTGGCCCGCGCCCATGAATGTCACGGTGGCGCGAATGCGCGCTTCCTCAAGCGTGCCGGGATGGCCGACCACGAGGCATGACGGTTGGAGCAGCGCCCAGTGATGTTTGAACAAGTGACATGCGAACGACGTGTAAACTTCGCGCAGGTGCCGCCAACCGAGACCGGAGTTGCCGGTGTCCATGTTGACGTAATTGACCGAAGCGATGCCGGCGGCGGCGTAATCGGTGGCGGAGCAATCGATCATGTCGGCCTTGGCGCCGGTCGAATCGAGCGCGTCCTTCGCGATGCGAAACGCGGTGCGCACGGCTTCGCGCGCGCGGGCGTTGACGAATTTGGGATCGTAGCGCCGACGCAGCGCCTTGTCGGTGACGACGCCTGCGAAATCCCATTTCACAAAACGCACGCCCTGTTCGGCGAGCCGCGTAAAATTTTCCTTCAACCATCCCTGCGCGCCGGGATGCGAAACGTCGAGCGCGTAGATCGGGCAGAACGGCGCCCAAAACCAGTTGTAGTTGTTGCGCGGTTTGCCGTCGGCGCCTTGCAGCAGCCATTCGGGATGCTCTTTCGCGAGGGGATGCGTATCGGCGATGCACAACACGCCGACCCACACGCCGAGATCGAAACCGTGTTCGCGCAATTGCGCGCTGAGCCAACCAAGGCCGCGCGCGAAACGTTCGTTGGTTTCGAAAAATGACGGGATGTTAGCCTTTTCCCAACCGAGATCGACCTGCAGGTAGCGCAGCCCGAGCTTGTCGAGCTGGCGCGCGCGCGCGGCGCGGGCCGTGGCGATCACGCGCTCTTCGGTGACGGCGAGGCGATCGGGATACCAGCTGCACCAATTGGCAAACGGTGCGGGCGCGTCGGGCAGGCGATTGCGCGCCTTGATGCGACGGCCGTGTTGGTCGAGCAACGCGAGCGGATCGCGACCGGTCTCGATCACGAAATCGCCGAGTGAAAGTTCTTCGCCCGGCTCGAGCAGATAATCGCCGCCGTCGAAACTAATCGTGAATTCGCGAAACGACGGAGTGCGACCGGTGGAAGTTGGAGCGGAAGTGCGAATCGCCGCCGCTCCGCCGTCCACGTTGGCCATGCCGTTGAACTCGCCGCTATCGCCGGGAAACATGCGCGCGCTAAATTGCGGAAGCCAACGATCGATCGTTTCGAAGCCGAGCAGCATAGCGCTGCGTTCACCGGGATGATAAAACACCGTGACCGATTGGCTGACGAAAGCGCCGGTGGTGCCATCGGTGGCTTTGAGCTGATCGCTGCCGGTGGCCATTTGGCGCGGCGTCCGCACGCGGCCGAGATAGGCGTTTTGTTCGAGGATGCGCGTGTGTTCCGGTTGCGGACCGAGCCCGAGGCGACGGCTCGCGAACAACACGACGTCATTCAACGCGGCGGGTTGCGCGCCGGTGTAGCGCAGCGAATGCGTGAGACGCAGGCGTGTGTTGCTCTCGCGATCGATGCGTTGGATCAAGGTCACGCCCTTGCCCGACCAATGCAGCGTGCGATGGCGGCCTTTGGTTTCATCCACCGTGCAACGCAGCGCGATAGATTGGCCGCCGATTCGCAGGCCGGGTTTGCCGGGACCGAGAGAAAAGGGCGCGGCCTCGATGAGCAATTTGCCGGACTGGAGGGTAACTTGCATGGGGTGGGGAAACTGTAGGGCAGGGTTTTAAAACCCCGCCGTGGCGTAATTTTTTAAAGGCGGGATCAGGCGGTCCCGCCCTGCAATCACATCAACACTTCGCGGCCGTTGTTGGCGCGGCTTTCGTTGGCGGCCTCGATGAATCGAATCAGTTCGATCGTCTCGGCGGCAGCCACCGGCGGCACACCGGTGCGGAAGAATTCGAGAATGACTTCAGCGAGGCAGGCGAAGAAGCCCTTGGTCTCGGCCTGCACATTGATGAGCGCGGTGTTCTTTTCGAAATGCACCAAGCCGGTGTATTCGTAGTTGCCGGTGCGGTTGGTCTGCACCGAACCGATGCGGCCGTCGGCCCACACGCCGGTGATGATGTCGTGATTTTCCAGACCCACGCAACGCACGCTGCGGCAGCCGGTGCCCATCGCGGTGTAGAGCATTTCGATCGGGTGGATGCCATACCAATAGAACCCGGGATTGGTCGCCTCAAACGCGGCCGGTCCGTGAAACTGCGCGCCTTTGACCGTGGGACGGGTTTCCGGCGTGATCACGCGCGTCAGCGCGCCGGTGAAGCGCAATGACGACGAGGTGAAGATCGGACAGCCGTGTTTTTCCGCGATGGCGAAAATTTCCTTCGCGACGGCGGTGGACAACGCAAACGGCTTGTCTACGAAGACCGGCTTACCGGGACCGGCGGCGGCGATGCGCTTGAATTGTTCGAGATGCGTGCGGCCGTCGAGCGAGGTGTGCAGAATCGCGTCACTCGCGGCGACGACCTCCTCGATCGAGTCCATGATCTTCACGCCGTATTTTTCGCGCAGGTCCTTCGTGTAACCCGGCACGCGGTCGATGCTCGACGGCAAGTCGGGCGAGCCACCCGGAAACGCGGCGACGACGCGCGCACCTTCGAGATGATGCTTCGCCTCCGGATTGTTAAACTCATCGCTGAACACGATGACGTGTGAAGTATCGAGGCCGACGAGGCCGAGTTTGAGTTCGGGCGAATTGCTCATGGCAAAAGGGGTAGGGTTGCGGCGTTATACGCGAGCGCCGGGCGTCACCTCCAGCTTCGAGTGAAATATTACGGAGATTTTGGCCTGTTATAATGTAGGGCGGGATCGCTGATCCCGCCTTCTCATGCTGGCGCGATCACTTTGGCGGGGTTTGGAAACCCCGCCCTACAACAATACTGTCTCTTTCGGTATTTCATTTTGGACGACTTCCGGCACCATGCTCACTTCACCATGAAAACCGACAAACCCTCGATCCGACTGCTTGCGACCGGCGGCACCATCGCGGGCGCGCAAAACGCCGCGGGCGGTTATGCGGCGGCGGTTATGTCGGGCGACGAGTTGCTGGCGGCCGTGCCGCAATTGGCGAATCTCGCGCAAATCTCGGCGGAGCAGGTGGCGCGCATCGGCAGTCAGGACATGGATGAAACCGTATGGCTGAAACTCGCCGCGCGGGCGCAGGCGGCGCTTGATGACGATTCGGTGGCGGGCGTCGTGATCACGCACGGCACCGATACGATGGAAGAGACCGCGTATTTTCTAAACCTCGTGTTGAAAACCACGAAGCCGGTTGTGCTCGTCGGCGCGATGCGTCCGGCGACGGCGATCAGTCCGGACGGACCGATGAATCTCTACAACGCCGTGGCCGTCGCGGCGGATCCGGTCGCGCAAAACCGCGGCGTGCTCGTGGTCGCGAATGATGAGATTCATTTCGCGCGCGAAGTGGCCAAGACCAACACCACGCAGCTCGGCACGTTCAAGTCGCCCAATCGCGGGCTCGCCGGCCTCGTCAACCGCGGGCGCATTCACTTTTTCGGACCGACCGTGCGCCAGCACACTGCGGCGAGCGAATTCGCGCCGCTTTCCGTAACGACGTTGCCGCGCGTTGAAATCATTCACGCCTACGCGGGCCTGCGCCGCGACTTGATTGATGCGGCGGTGCAGCAAGGCGCGCGCGGCGTCGTCATTGCCGGTGTCGGCGCGGGAAATCTTTCGTCGATTGCCTTGCAGGCCTGCGCGGATGCGGCGCGCCAAGGCGTGGCCGTGGCGCGTAGTTCGCTCACCGGCGGCGGAGTGGTGGAGCGCAATATCGAGATCAACGACGACGAACTCGGCTTGATCGTGGCCGAGGAGCTCAATCCGCAAAAAGCGCGCGTGCTGCTCATGCTCGGACTCACGCGCACAAGCGACGCCGCGCAACTGCAGCGTCTTTTTCAAGTTTACTGATGAAGGGATTCACTGACGAACAACTCGCGGCGGCGATGGCCGAACCTTCGCCCCGCTGGAAATTCAATGGCGCCGCGCGTTACCGTGAGATGCCGCAGGTTTTCGCGTTGCACCTGCTCGCGATCGCGACTCGCCGCGAACCGGCGCGCCAAATCGGCGGCGTGACGCTGGCCAATGCGCTTGCGCAAAAACTGCATCCGCTGCTCGGCGGCCTGCCGGCGGACGACGAAGCCGGCAACACGCGCGAACCGGAAGCGCAGGGCGGCATCGGCGGTTGGACGCATGCGTCGGCCGCGTGGATTCTTCTGCTCGCCAAGCGCACGCCGGAAGTCTGGTCACAACTCGATGCGGGCGAACGTCACCGCGCCGACCTGATTGTGCAGTCGCTCGCGATTGCGGGGAACTTCACGATGGGCGACGGCAACGATTGCCACGTCCTGCTCGAAGGTGTTTCCGCGCATAGCAAGGCGTGGAATATTAACATCACCGAAGGCTATGTGGATGCATTGCTGGCGGCAGGGGAATATTTTGGCGTGCCGCAGTTGAATGCGTTTTTCGCGGGATTTGATTTCGATGCGTTCATCGCGGAATTGCGCGCGGCGAATTTGATGAACGTGGTGCGTTGTTGGACGAATCGCCCCGAGATTCGCGAACTGTTGATGCACGGTGGACGCCACGAACTGCCGCCACCGAAGGACGCGCTCGGTATCGGTGGAGTCGTCGGCTATGCCAAAGGCGTGCGCCGTCCGTTCCGGTTTCAAGGCATGCCGCTGGAAAACTCGTGGGAGATTTTTCTCGATCATGGTTTCCGCCTCTTTGTGAAGGCCACGCGGACACGCATCATTGCGAAGGAAGGCGAGCATACGTATTTGCTGCAGCGCGCGAGCAGTGCGGTCGTTTCGCCATGGGAAGGCCGCATCGGTATGTGCGCGGAATTTGAGAGCACGGATTGGTATGGCATGCGCAGCTGCCTGACCTACGCGTTTGAAGGCGTGATGATCAACGTGGCGACGGCGGCCTCGCTGCGCGCACTCGGCATCTGGCGCGACGACGCGGCGGCGCAGGAATTGGAACAGCGCATGGCTGTCGGCATGTCGGACCTGCTCTTCAAAGCGCGCGAAGGTTACCGCGGCTGGGCGCACGGCAAGGAGTTCGTCCAAGGCATGGAAGATCTCACGAAGGACGGCGCGCAGCATATTTTCGCGATGTGGGAAGGCTTGTTCCCTGAGCCTGAAGTGTGGTGAATAGCGAAGCATGAGCGCGGTGTTCCAACTTCCGGTGTGGTTCGATCTCGGCGCGACGTTTGCGTTCGCGCTGACCGGGGCGCTCGCGGCGATCAAGCGCGGTCACGACATCGTTGGACTGTTTTCACTCGCGATCGTTTCGGGCATCGGCGGGGGTTTGATTCGCGATGGTATTTTTCTGCAACAAGGCGTGACGCCGTTGCTCACGAATCCGCATTATCTCTACGTGATCGGCGCTGCCGCGTTGGTTGGCATGGTGCTCGGCGAGCGCGTGAATCATTTCAACCGCGTGATTGCGATGGTGGATGCGTTGGGACTTGGAGCCTACGCGTGCTTCGGCGTGCAGAAATCGCTGCAAGCCGGGCTCGGCCCGACGGCGGCGGTGTTTGTCGGCGTCGTCAACGCCGTAGGTGGCGGTCTGCTGCGCGATGTGCTGACGCGTGAGGAGCCGCTCATGTTCCGCCCGGGACAATTCTACGCGCTCGTCGCGCTCACAGGTGCGGTGACGTTTGTATTTTTGGCCGCGCAACTACATATCAGCGCGACGACTGCGGCGTTTGCGGCCATCGCGCTGACTTTTGTGTTCCGCATGCTGACGATTATTTTCAACTGGCGCACCGCCGCGCTGGCGACGACGCAAAAATAAGATGTATCCGTATTTCAACTATTAACGGTTGGATGCGAAGACGATGCGGTTTTGTTCCATCCAATGATGGATTTTAATTTCGATTCATTTGGAACGCGTCGGCGTGACGCCTTTCCAAAGCAGCCCTTGAACACGCCTGGCGTGGGCAAGGAACCAAACTGCTATCCAAATGAACAAGAAAACTACTATTAAATCCCTCCTGTTGATTGCGGCTGCCTCGTTGGGCGCAGCCACCGTGTCGTCGGCGCAGAGCGCGTCGAATGAGACGCAGGCAAGGACAACTTCAACTTTAAGCGAACGCTACGGCATGTTGGGCGAGCGTTATACCGGTGTGGACTACGGTTACACTCATCTGCACAACTCGGCCTTCGATGATCTCAACGGCTTCGCGTTGCGCTACAACCAACCGCTCGGCCCGGGCATCGATTTCGGACTCGGTTACGAGTGGGGCCGCTCCGACAGCGTGAATGGCATTCGCGCGCAAGCTGAGGAAGTCACTGCCAGCGCCACGTGGTATACCGACTACAATGGCGTGCGTCCGTTCATCGAACCGGGCGTGGGCTGGACTTGGTCCAAAGCCGGTCCCGGCAAGTCGGATTCGTTCCTCTACTTCGTCGGCGCCGGTGCGGAGTTTCAGATTTCGCCGCGCTGGGTGGTCACGCCGTTCGCGCAGTTTGTTGATGCGACCGATTACAGCGGCAGCACGTGGAACTTCGGCGCGAAGACGGCTTATCGCCTGAACGAGTCGTGGGGTCTTAACGCCGAAGTGGTGACCGATGATGATAGCAACACCGGCTTCAAACTCGGTGTGAACTATCACTTCTAAACCGATCTGACTGGTTTCATTCGTGTCAACGCGCGGTGCCTGCGGGTGCCGCGCGTTTGGCGTTTTAGGCGGCCGGACGAATCAAACGGTCGATCCAAGCCGAGGCGATTTGCGTCGAGATGATCGAAAACGTGAACAGATACAGTCCCAAGCCGATGTGAATTTCCGCCACGCCTGCGGACTTCAAGGTGACGATCAAAATCGCAACGACGAACACATCGAGCATGGACCAGCGCCCCGCATGTTCGACCTTGCGATGCAACCGCCGCACGCGCGCGAGATCGTGCTCTCGCTCCAGCCAGATCACGGTCAACAATCCGAGTTTCACCGTGGGAAAAATCAGCGTGAACGACGTGAGCACAGCGAACAGAAAGTATTCGCCCTCGTGAAACAGCGTGATGATGCCGCCCACGACGGACACAGCGTCGTTGAACACCCAGAATTTGGTGACGTGAAAAAAGGGAAAGAAGACGCCCGTAAGAAACAGCACCAGCGCGACAATAAGCAGCAGCGGCACGGCGGAAATGGAACGCGAAGGAGGCGACGCAGGCATGAGTTGAATATAGGGCGGGGATTCCGATCCCCGCCAACGAAAACTAAAAATCGAGCGAATGAGGAGGCGGGGATCGGAATCCCCGCCCTACATTTCTAAAACTGCAAGCGAGTGATTTCTCCCGAATACGGCCATTGACTCGCATAGTTGACCAACCCTGCCCGCACCGGATTGGCCTGCACGTAGGCCCACTTTTCCGAATAGCTGTCGGCAGAGCGGATGACGTGATCGAAGAACTCGGGCTGCCAGAGGGGCGAGGTGAAGGAGGTTTGTTTGATGATTTGATTGGCGGTCCACCGTTTCCAATTTCGCATGAAAGCGTTGAGTGGTTTCGCTGAAGGTTGGGCACGTGCAAAGAAGTGCACATGGTCGGGCATGATGACGTAGCGTCCCACGGCCCAACCGTAGAGACGGACCGATTCTTCCCATGCCGAGATAAGAATGTTGGTAGCACTATTTCCTGCCAAGATGGGTCGTCGGTGGGCACAGCAAATCGTCAGAAAATACAGCGGATTATCGATCCACACATTGCCTAACCGACGCAGGTGATCCCGTTGCGGCATGAACAAAATGTAGGGCGGGGATTCCGATCCCCGCCATCGAAAAACGTGAGCGTAAAAAGGCGGGGATCGGAATCCCCGCCCTACATCTGACGTGATCTTTACTCCAGCCCTTCGACTTGCAAGTCGAAGGGATGTTCGACGGTGAACTTCACCGTGAGGTCACGCTTCTCGCCGGGCTTCAGGTCGAGCGTCCATTTGAGCAGGCCATCGGCGTCGGCCTTTAATTCCTTTTCCGGCGGAGCCTGCACTTTGACTACGATCTTCTCGTTGCGCGAGACGGGCACTTGGTCCGTCACGACTACGCGCGCGGCGGTGCGCTTGTTGTTCTGAATGGTGACAAGGTATTCGTAGGTGATGCGCGTGCTCTTGCTAACGAGACCGGTCTGCTCGGTGAATTTCTGCACGCGCTTATGTTTCACGCTGATGCCCTCGTCAGCACCGAGTGCGAGGTCGAATTTTTCACCGGGCATCGTCGTGCCGAGATGGCTGGTGGCGACAAAGGTGCCGTCGAGGAAGACATTCATCGCGCCGGCCAGCAGCGGGTAATCGGAATTGTTGTTCACCTTGGCGTTGAGAAACGCGGCGGCATGCACTTTCGGCGTGGTGGCGTAGGTCAACACGGTGGCGAGATCGACGGTCGTAACCGGCACTTTTTGGACCGAGTTGTCGCTCGCGATGGTAGCCGGCAGGGCGATCGTGAATGTCGCGCTGGTTGCGGCGGTGTCGACGGAGGCTTGGGCGGTATTGGCCGAAATATCCATGGATTCCAAAGCCATCGCTACAGGAGCTTCCATGGCTTTGAATCTTTGTTGTCCCAAACCTGTGACAGATGGGTCGGGTCGCACAGGAACGCGAGGTATCCACACATCCAAATTCCACGCCCCGAGTTCCGGTGCGCTGCCGCCGAGTGAAGGACGCGCGGTCGAGAGCGTGAGAGTGACGTTGTTCCAATCTTCGCCGGTGTTCTGGCGAACGTTGCCGAAGTAACCGAGCTGAACTTTGTTTTCGGTGGTGGCGATGCGGGCATCGTAGCCGGGCGTCCAACTGGCGCCGCCGACGGTGTAATTGAGCGCGAGGTTGAAATCGCCGGCGGATTCGGCCGACACGCGCACGACCACAGTTTTCACGCTGCGACGACTGGCGGGGCGCAGTTCGTTCAACTGGTTTTGCAGTGCGGTGATTTTGGACTCCAAGGCTTCGCGCTCGACGTCGAGATTCTGCAGCGCGGTGGAGAGTTCGAGTAGCTGCTTCTGTCCGTAATCGAGCACGGTCTTCACTTCGTCGAGATTGGGGCGCTCGGATTTTTCGCCGCTGCCGAGCGAGACGGCGCTGGTCTGCAAGCGGTTAATGAGATCGATCTGACCGCGCAACACAGACGCGCGATCGACTAGTGTGCGGTCTTCTTCGCGCAGCGCTTTGATCTGGTCTTCAAGATCCTTGCGACGCGGGTCGGGTGTTTCGGGCAGATAAGTCTGCTTGGCCGTGACATCGAGAATCGTGACCGCGGTGGTGCCGGAGCCGCTGACTTGCAGCGATTGATCGAGCAGGCTGGCAGGCAGTGCGTTGAAGGTTAGTTCGTTGATGCCGGGCGTCAGCTTGGCGCTGGCAGTGCGGCTGACGACGGCGCGATCACCATAAACAGTGACGGCGGTGATGCGTGAATCGATCGCGTTGGCGCGCAGACCGGCAGTGCCGGCGAGCAGCGCGATGAGGAAAAGGACGAGGCGTTTCATGATGAGTAATATGGGATAAGTTTGAGGGTAAAACGTTCCCCGTGGGGTTTTCTTAGAGAATTTTTTTAACCACAGATTAACTCAGATGCACACGGATAAAGCGGACTCGGCTATCTGTGATCATCCGGTTTTATCTGTGGTTGATTAAATTCACCAATCGTCGCTGCGGAAGGGCGCGGCGGGGAGTCCGGCGCCGTTGAACAGATTGGCAACCGGGACGTTGGACCACGCGTAGCGCACGGCGACGGGTTCGGGCACGTCGGGTGATTTCACGATTACGGTCTCGCCATCGAGCGTCGCGGTGGCGGGGTAAAACTTGCGATCGGCGCCGGCGAGTTCGAAGGCCGACGGCGGCTGGCGCTCGGCGATGAGGCCGGTGTCAACATGCGTGAAGCGCACGCGCATCGCGGAACCTTCGCGCGTGGCGCCGGCAAAACGCGGACCGGTCCAATCGCACGGCACGCGATAAGTCTGCGCGAGTGCGAGCGCGGCGAGTCGTCGTCCTACGGTGGGTTTGTTCTGCGGATGAATGTCCAACGGGTCGCCGCAATCGATCGACACCGCCATGCCGGTGTTGGGCAGTTTCAGTGCCGCAGTCTGTGCCTCGCGCAGCCACGCCCAGGAGCGATGCGTCGGATCGTAGGACTGGCCGAAATTGGGCAGCTGCACGAAATAGAAAGGAAAGTCACCGCCCCCCCACTGCGCGCGCCAGGCCTTGATCATCGCGGGAAACAGCTCGGCATATTCCGCCGGGTATTCCCAATTCGATTCGCCCTGATACCAAATCGCGCCGCGCAACGCGTAAGGTTGGAGCGGGGCGATCATGCCATTGAACAATTCGCCGAGCGCATGCTGCGAGCCGGGACCGCGCGGCAGCAGCGGCATGGTGGCCGGCGGGGGCAGATTTTTGGCGAGCAATTCCTTCATCTGTATTTCCCACGCGGAAAACTCGGCTTCGATGCGCGGATAGTTGGCGATCATGTATTGCCAGCGTTCGTCGATCGCGGGCCAAGCCTTCGTGCCGCGCAGCGTGCGATCGTCGATCCAGGCCTCGATTTTGCTGCCGCCCCAGGAGCTGTGAATGATGCCGACGGGCACGCCGAGTTTGCGCTGAAGTTCCGCGGCAAAATACCACGCGACCGCGCTCGCCGTGCCCGCGGTTTCCGGAGTGACGGGCAACCAGCCGCTCGTTTCAACGCGTTCGGCGGGGCTTGACGCGGCGGTTAATGCGACGGTGTTGAATCGCACGAAAGGATTGTTGATGCCGGCGATGATCTTCGCGCCGTCCGGCACGCTGGAGAGCGGCCGGTTCATGTTGGATTGGCCCGCGGCGAGCCAGACTTCGCCAATCAGCACGTCGCGCACGACGACGGTGTTTTTGCCCGTGACGGTTAGTTCGGCGGGTTCGATCGTCGCCGACATCGGCGCGAGATACACGATCCAGCGACCGTCCATTTCGGCCGTGGTGCGGACGATTTGGTTGCGAAAACTGACGGTGATTTTTTCACCCGGCTCCGCGCGGCCCCAAACCGGCACGGGCTGGTTACGCTGTAAAACAGCGTGATCTTGAAATAGCGGAGCGAGCGTGAGGTCGGCTATGGCGGTTGCGCATCCCAGCGATAATGCCAGCAGCAAAGTAACGAAATGGACACGCGGCATTGACATGGGGAGTTACGACAGCCTGCCAGCCTGCCGGTGCCTCGCAACGTGTTTCGCGTTGGTAAGCGTCTCCTAATTTACGATTCTTGTGCCGGCAGTTCCTTGTGGGTCGAGAGCCACCACACGAGGCCGAAGGGATCCCTCAAGCCGCCGCTGCGTCCATAAGGTTGTTCGGCCAGCGGCATGACTTCGGTCGCGCCGGCGGCGAGCGCGCGTTGGAAACGAGCATCGACGTCATCCACGTAAAGAAAAAGCTGCACCGGCGAATCGCCGAGCGTTTCCACGCCTTTCATCCACGGGTAGTTCGGATTTTCGCTCGTCAGCATGAACGTCGAATCGCCGATGCGAAATTCGGCATGCGCGATCACGCCTTTGTCGTCTGCATATCGCGTGATGGTTTCGGCACCGAAGGCTTTTTCGTAGAACGCGAGGGCTGCACCGGCGTCTTTGAAAATGAGGTAGGGGGAAGCGGTGGGAAATCCGGGGCGAATGGCGGAGGTCATGAGAAAGCGAGGGGTTAGGGATTAAAGTCGCGCCGTGGTTTGCGCTTGGTCGAGGGCGGAATGATACCGATGCGCGGATCGCGGCGGCGGATGCGTTGCACGAGCCATTGCGCATCCGCCTCAAACGAATCCACGCCTTCGGAAAGATAAAGCCACTTGGGCAGAATGGGATGGGGCGCGAGCGCGGCACGATCGGCGATAACGGCAGGTTGATGTTCGCGCTCCATCGGCACAAGCACGCCGCGCCACGGTTCATCCTTGTCCGCTAGACACAGGACCATGCGCCCGTCGAGATACACCGCTTTGCAACCGAACATGCTTTTGACGAGCAGCGTGGCTTCGCCTTCGAGCGGTTCGAGCAACCAGAGGTGACGGTTGACGGGTTTGATGGATTTCATGGGCGGGGCAAAAACAATTGGGGAACTGTTTGAATATAGGGCGGGGTCGCTGACCCCGCCAATGCGATCGTTCCAATGCAAAGCAAAATTCGGGTGCGGAAGCACCGGTAGGGACGGGCGGCCCGCCCGTCCGTTTTATTTAAAGGCGGGATTTGGAAATCCCGCCCTACAATTAGGTCATGGGTGCGGCATCTGCTGGAGTGTGCAGGAATCGGTGCAATTCGGCGGCGAAGCGCGGGCCGATGCCGTCCACCGCGGCGATCTCGTCGATGTCGGCGGCGCGCAGTTTGTCGATGCTGCCGAAATGTTCGAGCAGCGCGACGCGACGCTTGGGACCGAGACCGGGAATATCGTCGAGGATGGACTCGCGAATCTTCTTCGAACGCAGATCGGCGTTGTAAGTGTTGGCGAAGCGATGCGCTTCGTCACGCAGTCGTTGGAGCAGATTCAAACCGGGATGGTTGATGCTCAGGTTCAGCGGGTCGCGTTCGTCGGGGAAAATGATGGTCTCGTGCTTCTTCGCGAGACCGATGAGCGCGGGCGGCTCGACGCCGATGGCAACGAAGGCCTTGAGCGCAGCGGCGATCTGGCCGCGCCCGCCGTCGATCACGATCAGGTCGGGCATCGATTTGTTTTCCTCGGCAAGATGACGGTAGCGGCGACCGACGACTTCTTCCATCGCGCGAAAATCGTCGTTGCCGATGAAACTCTTGATGCGGAAGCGGCGGTATTGGTCTTTGTCCGGCTTGCCGTTGATGAAGTGCACCATCGAAGCGACGACGAAGGTGCCGGAGATGTGCGAAATGTCGAAGCACTCCATGTGCGCGGGTGGCGCAGGCAGATGGAGCGCGCTTTGTAATGCGGTGAGCGCTTCGCTGTCGGCGCGCAACAATGTGAGATCACGCTCGAAACGTCGCGCGCGTTTGAGCGTGCCTTCGAGTGCGGAGATGATGTCGCGCAGCTCGGCGGCTTTTTCGAAATTCAGTTTCTCGGCGGCTTCCTGCATTTCGGTGCGCAGCGTCTCGAGCCACTCGCGCGATTTGCCGTCGAGAAATTCGCACGCGGCTTCGACGCGCTGGCGATAGTCGTCCGTGCTCACGATGTTTTCGTGGCCGTAGATTTCCTGCCGCACGTCGTCGTAAAGTTGCCAGCGTCCGTCTGGCAGTTTTTGCGGCGTTGAGTCACCGAGCAGCACGCCAAACTGGCGGCGCATTTGCGCGAGCGTCTTACGCAGCAAACCGGAATGCGCGAATGGCCCGAAGTAGCGCGAGCGCGTGTCCTTGCGGATGCGCGTAAGCACAAAGCGCGGCAGCTCTTGCGCGAAATCCACGCGCACGAGAAGGAAGCGTTTGTCGTCGGTGAAATCGGTATTGTAGCGCGGCTTCCACTGCTTGATGAGCCGGCCTTCGAGCAGCAGCGCTTCGGGTTCGGATTTCACCTCGATGACTTCGAGATCGTGAATGATGTCGATCATCGCGCGCACTTTGGGCTGCGAGATGGTGCGCGCGCGGCCGCGTTGAAAATACGACGACACGCGCTTCTTCAGGCTCTTGGCCTTGCCGACATAAATGATGCGGCCGAGCCGATCCTTCATCAAATACACTCCTGGTCGGTCCGGCAGGGCGCGGACCTTCTCCTTGAGGTTTACTGCACGGTCGGCTGGCATTTTGCCAAAATCCGCCTAATTTCGTTTCCCGCAAGTATGGTTTCGTCCGACCTTTCCACCAACAACACGCATGGGCCCGCCCGCCGCTTCGAACTGCTCACCCTCGGGGATGAGCTGCTGCTCGGGCTCACCGCCAATGGACATCTGTCCTTCATCGGCGCGCAATTGGGGAAGCGCGGTGTGCAGCTGGCGCGCAACGTCACCATCACGGACGAAGCCGCGGCCATCGCGCGACAATTTCGCGAAAGCTGGGAGCAGGCCGACGTGATCATCACGACCGGCGGCCTCGGTCCGACTTGCGATGATCGCACGCGCGAAGTCATCGCCGAGATGCTCGGACAAAAATTGGTTTTCGATCCCGCCATCGAGAAGGCGATTGCCGATCGATTCAACCGACTCGGCCGCAAGATGACGCCGAACAATCTCAAGCAGGCGTATCGTTTCGAACACGGCGAAGTGTTGCCCAACGCCAACGGCACCGCGCCGGGATTGTGGGTGGAGCAGGACGGCCGCGTGTTGTGCATGCTGCCCGGTCCGCCGAACGAATTGCAGCCGATGTTTGTCGAGCAAGTGATCCCGCGGTTGGCCGCGCGCGGTTTTCTGCTCGAACGCGAAGCCTACGTGCAGATTCGCACTTCTGGCATCGGCGAATCCGCACTTGAAGCGAAACTGCAACCGATCTTCGACCGCCATGGTGACGCGTTGACGGTCGCGTTTTGCGCGCATCAAAACCAAGTGGATTGCCGTTTGAGTTCGCCGGGCGGTCAGCTCTCCGCGGCGCAGATTGATTCCATCGCGCACGAATGCGCGGCCTTGCTCGGCGAGGACTTCATGTGCTTCGGCGACGATTCGATGGCCAAGGTCTGCGCGGATTTGTTGCGCGCGCAGGAGAAGACACTGGCGGTTGCGGAATCCGGCACGGGCGGCATGCTGTCCAGCGCGTTCACTGACATCTGTGGTGCCACGAAGTTTTTCCAAGGCGGCGTGATCTGCAGTTCCAACGATGCGAAGATGACGCTGCTCGATTGTCCCGAGTGTTTGATTTCGCAGCACGGCGCAGTCAGCGCGGAATGCGCGGTGGCGCTCGCGACCGGTGTTTCCGAAACACTCGGCGCAGATTACGGCATCGCCATCACGGCGTTTTCGGGACCCTGCGGCGGCACGAAAGAAAATCCCGTTGGCACAATTTACATGGCACTGCATGCGCCGCACGGCGTGTGGTCGAAAAAGCTCAGCTATCCCGGCCCGCGCACGACGATAAAGACGCGCACAGTGAACATGGCGCTCGATTGGCTGCGCCGCGAATTGGTGCGCACGATGGGCGGCGAATCGCACGGCCATCGCCTGACCGCGATGCAGTGACGCCCTGCCGGGGAGCTTGCCTCCGTGCGACCCGCGCGCCATTCTGAGGGCGCCATGAAACTACTTTGCTCGCTCGTGTGGTTTGCTTGCATCGGCCTCGTGCCGTTTGCGTCCGGACAGGACGCCAATCCGGTTTTTGGTTATTACGAAGCCATTGGTTACGACGCCGACATGCTGCAGGGCGTCAAAGTGAACGAGTCAACGGGCGACGTATTTATCATGTTTCAGCCGGACAAAACGGACACGCAGCTCACGTTGAAAATTTCCAACGCCGAGGGTGAGCAATACCGTAAATGGTTCACCAACGAGGAAGTGTTGGTCGCGCAGGAAAATCATGGGCGCGCGCCGAACACGTGGACGGATCGCGTGCAGACTTCGGCCAACTATATTGAGTATCACGCGAACGGTCGCATCTTCCTGCATTTGAAAAGACTGAAAGATTGATCCCGTGAACTTCACGGCCGCAACCCCCGGAGCCTTGGCCGGCTGGTTGCGACGCACCGGTTGGGCGCGTCGGAGTGTGACTGGCGCCGCGATGTTTGGCGCGGGCGCGTGGATTTGGTCGCTGTTGCCGCACGACGAACTGCCTGACTTTTCCCAATACACCGACATCACGGAAAAGAAGGAGGCATTCTTTAATTTTCTCCTGCCGCATGTTCGCGCGGCGAACGAAGCGATTCTGCGGGAACGTCGGCGTTTGCTCGGCATTCGCGCCGAGCTCGCGCGTGACCGCCACGCGGGATTTTGGGATGAGCGATGGGTGCGTCAGCTCGCGGATCACTACGGACTAGAGCCGCCGGAAAAGCTCAACGCGGCGTTTGCCGACCGGCTGTTGCGCCGAGTGGACGTGATTCCGACTTCGCTTGTGTTGGCGCAGGCCGCCAACGAGTCAGCGTGGGGCACGTCGCGTTTTGCACTCCACGGCAACAATCTGTTCGGCATGCGCACTTACGACGGCGAGGGCATGGTGCCGCGCAAACGCGCTCCCGGGCACACATTCAAGGTCGCGAGCTATCCCTCGCTCCGCGCTTCGATCGACGCTTACATGCTCAACCTGAACACGCATTATCGCTACCGCCGCCTGCGCCTGATGCGCGCCGAAATACGCCAACAGGAACGCACCCCTTCGGGACACGAACTTGCCAGCGGTCTGCACGCCTATTCCACCCGCGGCGCGGAATACATCGCGATCATCCAATCGATGATCCGCACCAACAACCTCACGCAATACGACGACCTGTAGGGCGGGCGGGTGACTTGATTTCCGTGAACAACAAAAAACCCGCCTTTGCAGGCGGGTTTAATTGGCGTCCCCACGGGGATTCGAACCCCGGTTCTCACCGTGAAAGGGTGGTGTCCTAGGCCGGGCTAGACGATAGGGACAAAATCGGAAGGAGGGCGAACGGTAGGCACTGTGCCGGGTTGCGCAAGGGAAATTTTATCCGATTTTTTCGGGCAAAATGAGCTTCGCGCCGCGGCTGGATTGCGTCAAATCAAGCCAATGACCTACGCCGAGATCGCCACCGCTCTTCCGTCCCAAGCCCGCACGGACTTTTCCGCCGTGCCATTTCCGCTGCTCGCCTCCGGCAAAGTGCGTGAAATCTTCGACTTGGGCGACGCGCTCCTGCTGGTCGCCAGCGACCGGCTTTCGGCGTTCGATGTGATTTTGCCCGATGGCATTCCCGGCAAGGGCATCATCCTTACACAGATGAGCCTGTGGTGGTTTGCGCAAACGCAGGGTTTGATTCAAAATCATCTGCTGCCCGACCAAGCCGCCGAATTCGCCAAGCGCGGGCTGCATGATCGCGATTTGCAGCTGCGCAGCATGATCGTGCGCAAACTCAAGCCGCTCACGATCGAGTGCGTCGCCCGCGGTTATCTGATCGGTAGTGGCTGGGCGTCGTATCAAAAGACCGGCGAGGTTTGCGGCATCAAGCTGCCCGCGGGCCTGCGTCAGGCGGAAAAACTGCCGACACCGATTTTCACGCCGACGACCAAAGCACCCAAGGGCGAGCACGATGCTCCGATCAACGACGCGCAGGGCGCGGCTGCCATCGGCGCGGAACTTTACGAAAAAGTGAAGGCCACGAGCCTCGCGCTTTATCAACTTGGCCACGACCGCGCGAAGGCCGCGGGGATGATTCTGGCCGACACGAAATTCGAGTTCGGCACCGACGCAGGCGGCAACTTGTTCCTGATCGACGAAGTGCTCACGCCGGATTCGTCGCGTTACTGGCCGGCCGATGAGTATAGTGTCGATTGCTCGCCGCCGAGCTACGACAAGCAGTTCGTGCGCGATCACCTGCTCGCCATCAAATGGAACCAGCAGCCGCCCGCGCCGTTGCTTCCGGCCGATGTGATTCGCCGCACGCAGGAAAAATATCTCGCGGCGTTGGAGAACCTGATCGGCTAAGCGCGTGGTTCGCGCCGCGTCGCTTTCACTGTGTCTGCTTCGCGGCGCGGCAGAACAGCAACCCCGCGGCGGCGAACATCAGCACGAAGATCGAGTTTAGGAGAAGCACTGGTGCGACGCCGGGACTGAAATCGTTCGGGTCCATAACCCACGCGATGATGGGCACGAAAAAGGTGATGGCTGCCGCTGCGAATGCCGCGCGCGCCATGCCTTTCGGGCGAAATTGGGCCATGCCTGTGCCGATCAACCCGGAGAGAATGGAGCCGAGGTAGAAACCGTTGGCGGGATTACTCTCACCGATAATCGCGACTGCGAGGCTAACCCACACGAGCAGAAATCCCGTGACCACTGCCAGTCCGGCGCCTAGCCGATAGGCGAGATTGGCGGACGGCCGCGTGACCAGCAGCCGCCAGATGAACGCCGCGCCGGCGATCAGCACGCCCATGATTGCGAAGTCGGAGAGGGTCCAATTCCATTCCTCGCTGACGCGATTTCCGACGAACGGAATCGTCAACAGGACGAGCGGCGTGAGCACGATGATAAGGTAGTCTTTGCGTTTCATACGCCGGACAGGATGCACCACATCCGTGAAACAATGATGAATCTACCATGAAATCTTCGTGAAAACGGGCGGCCTCACGCAGAGAAGCAGAGGCGCTCAGCTATGGATTATGGGGGAACGCACATATCTTGAGAAAGCACTGTCGAAGGCGTGCGGACTTTAAACTACGGAAGGAGAGAAGCTGCTTCGTTCGTGTTTAGTGAGTTCACCGCGTCTCACGGAATTGCGAACGGATGATTTTCAGGGCGGGTTGGTGCAGGCCGGACGAGCTCCAGCACATCGTTTCCTTGAGGTGGCAGCGGATGCCGGCGTCGAAGAGGGAAAACAGCACGCCGAGAACGCAGGCATCGGTATCCAGACCGCAGACCGTCACACGCGTGATGCGGCGCTCGCGCAAGCGCTGCAGGTGATGCGGGGACAAACCGTAGCGTGCGATTTTGTTCAGGACGATGTCCTGCGAGTTCGGCTTGATAAGCAGGTTGGTGTCGTCGGACGCGGGGGCGCAGGAGTTTTGCTTCAACACCTCGCGGAACATCGAGCCGGCTGGATTGATGAAGCGGGTAAAGATGCGACAAGGAAAGCGCCGGGAATAAGTCTCCACTTTGCGGACGAACGCCGCCGGCGGATCGAACGCCTGTTGCACATCAATGATCATCACGGCGTGGTGGGGATGCATGGCGAAGTTACGCGCGCTCGAAAGCTGGCGATTCGAATTTCATGACGAGGCGGTGGATTTGTGAGGACAAGGTCACACTGAAATTACCCGAGGCGCGGTTGCTGATACCATCGGGCGAGTGACGGAGTAGCGCCCCGTGGCGATCCGGGGGGCATGGAGGAAATTTACCGTTGCATTGGTCCTGCGCCGAAAGGCTTCAGGGTAGTGGTGTGGCCGAAAAACTTCAGACGGGAGTTGCACTTTGAGGTGCCGTCTCTTGGGTGGACCTTTCCTTACGCCCTGGCACGTCGCTGCGGATCAAAATCCTGTTAGTCTAATCTTCATGTCTGAATCCAATCCTTCTCTCGAAAGCATCGATCAACGCGTCAGCTACGGCATCGCTCTGAGCATGGGCGGCAACATCGCCCGCCAAGGAGGAGTGGAGATCGACACGGCGGCGTTTTTGGCTGGACTGCGGGACGGTCTTGACGGAGCGAAGCCGCGTTTAAGCGACGAGGAATTGCAGGCGACGTTTCAAGCGGCGCAGGCGCGACTCGATGCGGCGGCCTCGCAGGGCTCGCTCAAACAACAACAGGAAGGCGCGGAGTTTTTGGCGAAGAATCGTGAGCGCGCCGGCGTGGTCGTGACGGATTCCGGTCTGCAATACGAAGTGCTCGTGGCGGGCTCCGGTTCCAAGCCGCGGGAAGACCAGACCGTCGAAGTGCATTATCACGGCACTTTGATCAACGGCACGGTGTTCGACAGCTCCGTGAAGCGCGGCGAGACCGTTTCGTTTCCGGTCAACGGCGTGATCGCCGGTTGGGTCGAAGCGCTGCAACTGATGAGCGTCGGCTCGAAATGGAAACTCTTTATCCCGGCCGAACTCGGTTATGGCAATCGGGCGCAAGGTCCGATTCCGGCCGGCTCGACGTTGATTTTCGAAGTCGAGTTGATCGCGATTAAGTAAGCGCGAAAGGCGGAGAACTTAATCTCCGCCTTTTTTATTTTCTGCTCGAGAGAGCGGAGTCGCTGATTCGCGCTCTCTGAATAGCTGGTTATTGTTGGATGTCGGGCTCGACGAGCTGCGCGAGTTGCACGAGCGACTCCTGCCAGCCGAGGTAGCACATTTCGGCGGGAATCACGGCGGGCACGCCGGCTTGCTCGACGTAAAGTTCGGTGCCGCAGGCCACGGGCTTGAATTCGACGGTCACGGTGATCTCGCCGGGAAGATTGGGGTCATCGAATTTATCGGTGTAGCGGATGCGGTGAGGCGAGAGCTCAAGGTATTCGCCGCCGAAGGAGTGCGCGTGGCCGGTGGTGAAATTGATAAACGACATCTTGAACGTGCCGCCGACTTTGGCGTCGAGTTGGTGGACTTGGGCCAGAAAACCAAACGGCGGCAACCAGCGGCACATGGCGTCGGCCGTGGTGAAAGCGCGGAAAAGTTTTTCCGGCGTGGTGCGAAGAACGCGGTGCAGACGAATCGTATGGGTCGTGGACATGATTTGCGGGGATGAGGTTAAGGTGATTTCAACAACTCAACGAACGGCCTGATTCAATTCGGACAGGAATGGAGAAATTTGTTTGGTTTGGTTCTGTCGCTTGTTTGACTGCTCACGCCATGCCAGACACCCCCGACGCATCGCCCCCGGCGCAGAGCCGACGCATCCGGGCCTTGCGAGCTGACGATTTGAAGCGCGGGTTGGAGTTATCCACCGAGGCGGGTTGGAATCAGACCGAGGCGGATTGGCAATGGCTGTTGGAAAATTGTCGTGGTTACGGCGTGGAGCTTCCTGGGTTCGGTTTGGTCGGCACGACGATGGCGTGGGAACCCGAACCGGAAGAATCGTGGATTAACATGGTGCTGGTGACGGAGCCGTGTCGCGGTCGCGGATTGGCGCGCGATCTCATGCAGGCTTGTCTGCGTGACATTCGCCAAGAGGGTCGACGGGCGCTGTTGGATGCGAGTGATCTCGGCGAACCCGTTTATCGGAAACTCGGGTTTTCTGGCAGCGAGCGCATCGTTCGTTTGATGTTGGACAAACACGTCGCATCGAGTGCTGCGCCGATGCCTGAGCTGAAGGCGATGAAAGCTGGCGACCTTGATCGAGTAGTGGCGCTGGATCGCGCGGTGGCCGGCATTAATCGCGCCGCGTTGCTGCGACACTTGCATGCACGGCATCCCGGAGCGGCGTGGTGGCTGGCGGATGAAGCCGGAAACATGGTGGGATTTTCGACCGGCCGCGACGGGCGCATGGCATACCAGATCGGTCCGATTATCGCGCCTGATCGTGCGGCGGCGAAACATCTTTTGCTTCGCGCGCTGGAGCTCACACCCGGGCCGGTGATACTCGACGTGCCCGAGCGGCACGTGGACTGGCTGGCGGAGTTGCGTGCAATGGGATTCGAAGCCGGCCGCTCCTTTATTCGCATGGGCCTCGATGATGCGAGGTGGGCGACCGATTGGTCGCGTTATTACGCGATAGTGGGGCCGGATTTGACGTGACTGGCGGTTTCGTGGTGCGCGAGATCATACCTAGCGGTCTTGACTGCTCATGCCGTGCACGGGGCGCAAATGAGCGCAGTATTCGCCGTGTGTTTTGTCGCGTCGCATGCAAGCTTAGCGCATGCCCATCGACCTGATCGACACCCATGTGCATCTGCTGCACCGCGACCTGTTCACCTATGCGTGGTGTGCGGACAACGACGCCTTGCGGGGCAATCGCACGCTGGATGATTACCGGCGAGCCGCGAGTGAAGTCGCCTCGTCTGTCCGCGTGCAATCGCTGCTCTACATGGAAGCGGACGTGCCACTGGAGGAACAGGCGCTGGAGGCGGAATTGTTTTCACGCCTTGCTTCGCGCGACAAAGCCAACCCGGTGCTGCTGGCTTTGATTGCCGGCGCGCGGCCCGAGTCAGAGGAATTCGCCCAACAGCTCGACGTGCTGGCGCGCGATGTGCGCGTGCGCGGCGTGCGGCGGGTTTTGCACACCCAATCGGATGAAGTCATCGCGTCGTCCTTGTTGGCGGAGAACCTGCGCTTGTTGGCGGGACGCGAGCTGACGTTCGATCTCTGCATACGTCCACGACAACTATCGCTGGTCCACGCATTGGTGAGCGCCTGCCCGCAAACGCAATTCGTGCTCGATCACGCCGCGGCCCCTGATTTGGCCGGCGGCGATTTGTCCGCTTGGCGTGACGGCATGCGTGAGCTCGCCGCGCATCCCAATGTCGCGTGCAAATTCTCCGGTCTCGGCAGTCTCGCTGATCCGGCGAAACCGCTGACGCCGCAAGTGCGACCGATCTTCGAACACTGTTTGGAATGCTTTTATCCGGAGCGTGTCCTTTGGGGCAGTGATTGGCCGGTCTCGGCCGATCTCACCGCGTGGCTCGACACGACCGCCACGCTGCTCGGCGAGCTCAGCGATCACGAACAAACCGCCATCGCCGCGAACAACGCGAATCGCATCTATCGGTTGAACTGATCAGAGCTGGGGAAATCTCCGTAGGATGAGCTCCGGGGTTGCAGTCGGAATCTAGAGCCGTAACAACGGGGGGACTTTTCTCCCAACCCCTCATGTCTCTGATCCTGTTTTTGGCCGTGTCCGGCGTTATCCTTGGCCTTGCCTACCGATGGTATGGCAGTTTTTTGGCGAGGTTTCTTGAATTAAATGACGGTGCGAAGACGCCGGCGCACACACAGCGCGACGGACTCGACTATGAGCCGGCCCGCATGTCGTGGCTTTTGCCCCAACATTTTTCGGCGATTGCGGCTGCGGGACCGGTCGTAGGCCCGATTCTGGCAGCGACTTACTTTGGATGGTTGCCGGCCTGGATCTGGATCATTGTCGGGTCGATTCTCGTGGGCGGCGTGCACGACATCATGACGCTTATCGCCTCGGTGCGACATCGGGCGCGTTCGATTGCCGAAGTGGTGCGGCGCTATATGAACCGGCGGTCGTATCTGCTGTTCCTCGGTTTTATTTGGATTTCGCTGATCTACGTGATCATCGCTTTCGCCGACGTAACGGCGGGCACGTTTGTGCAACAGGCTTCGCTCGAAGAAGCAGCCGCGCCCGGGCCGGCGGTGGCGACATCTTCCATCATCTATCTCGTGCTCGCGGTCATCATGGGCTTGTGCCTGCGCTACACCAAACTCGGCGAAGGACGCGCGAAACTCATTTTCATGCCGCTGGTGGTATTGGCGATTATCGCGGGACCGTGGATTCCTTTTGATCTCGCGGCGCTGACCGGCGTGGCCCGTCCGCAGATGACGTGGGATTTCATTCTGCTCGCTTACTGTTTCTTCGCGGCGATGACGCCGATGTGGTTGTTGATGCAACCGCGCGGCGCGCTGGGCGGTTATTTTCTCTACGTGGTGATCGTCGTGGGCGTGCTCGGCATTCTGATCGGCGGCATCACGGGCCAAGTGGATATCGTTTCTCCGGCGATGTCCTCGGCGGATTTCTTCACGTTTAACGGCAATACGCCGCCGATGCTGCCGGTGCTGTTCATTACGATCGCTTGCGGCGCGTGCTCCGGTTTTCACTCCATCGTGTCGAGCGGCACGACTTCGAAGCAGCTCGATCGTGAGTCGGATGCCAAACCCGTGGCCTACGGCGGCATGTTGCTGGAGGCGTTTTTCGCCTGCATCAGTCTCGCGACCGTAATGATTCTGGCCAAGCCCAGCGGTCGCCCCGACCTGACTTACGCGGACGGCATCGCGGTGTTCATGAACCAAGCGACGTTCGGCGTCATTTCCGTGGATATCGCGCGGCAATTCGGTCTGCTGTGCTTCGCGACGTTTGTGTTTGATACGCTCGATGCGTGCACGCGACTGGCGCGTTATGTGTTGATGGAAATCACGGGCTGGACCAGCCGCGCGGGCATCATCTGGGCGACGGCGCTGACGCTGTTGCTGCCGGCCATCGTGGTGAGCTTGCCCCCGGCGGAAGTCGGGGGACAGCAACTCCCGATCTGGCGTGTGTTCTGGAATCTTTTCGGCAGCTCCAATCAGTTGCTCGCGGCGCTGGCGCTCTTGGCGGTCACGGTGTGGTTGCGTCACCGCGGCAAGCCGGTGTGGATCACGCTCGGGCCGACGATTCTCATGCTGATCATGACGGTCTGGAGCCTCGGACTCACGGTCTCCACGTATCTGGAAAAGCTGCGCGATCACAAAGCGGCGGTGGTGCATCATTTCGAAACCGGGGTGGCGATTCTGCTGCTCGTGATGGCGGTGTGGCTCGTGATCGAAGCGCTGTTGCTCGCGCGCGAAAAACCGCCAGTCGCTCCGCTCGGCGCAGAACCCGAAGCGGCCTAAAACTGTAAGGCGGGGTTTCCAAACCCCGCCTTTGCTTTGTGTAGCTTCAATCAAAAGGCGGGAATCGGAATTCCCGCCCTACAATAAATTGAAGCAACGCAATCCTACCCGCTGGTGGCAGGATTGCGGCCGGTGCGCTGCTTGAACACGCGATAAAATTGCTGGTAGCTGCCGAACCCGGCTTCGAGGGCGAGCGGCAGCAATTTGCGTTCGGCCGGCGGAGTCGTGGCGAGCAGCGAGTGGAATTTCTCCAAGCGTGAGCGATTGCGAAACTCGACCAGCGCCACGCCGGTCTGGCGTTTGAACAATTCACTGAGCCGCGTGCGGCTGAGGCCGGTCCGTCGAGCGAGATCCGAGAGATCATCGATTTCCGGCGAATCTTGAATCAAGCGCGCGGCCTTTTGCACGGCGGGATGCAGATCGGCCCGGAGCACGGGCTGGTCGGCGTCTTGAAACGCGGCCCAACTGTCGAGCAGAGTGGCGGCGAGCGCGGTGTTGAGATGCAGCGTGTCGTGGCCGCGGCCGTATAAATCGTCGAACTGCCGATCGAGTTTGCGTCGCACACTGTCGCTGAGTTGGCGGCAAAAATCTCCCTCCGGTGCCGCGGCTTTGAGCACGCGGCGCGTGGGATCGCCGCAGAGTCGTTTTAACAAACGCGGACGGAACACGACGATCCACATCCGGTAGTCCGGCGACATATCAAGGAGGATGTGCTGCTGGCCGGGGAAGAGCCAGATGAGCGCGCCCGGCTTTAATTCGTAGCTGCGATCCTCAACGAGATAACGGCCGGTTCCGCGCAGCACTAGATTGAGCTCCAACTCCGTGTGCCGATGCCGCTGGTGAATCGGTGCGGGCATGGCGTGGGGCCAGACAGCGCCGTCATGAGCGGAGGGGACGGGGAGTTTTTCGCGCATGGCAGGACAAAATGTTAAGTGCCCGCGGCAGGACGGAAAGACAGAATCTGCGGATTCGGGCACGATGGGTTTATGGCAAGCCCGATTACCTCTCTCATATCCGATGAACAGCGCCGCCAGTTTCAAGATGAAGGCTGGTTTGTGCTCCCCGGCGTCGTGCCGCCCGAGCATCTGGAAATGATGCGCGAGGTCTGCAGCGAAATGATCGCCGGCTACGACGCCGAAATGGATGCCGCCGGCGAGACGCAGCAGGGCATCAACATCAAAGGCAGCCGCTACTTCATCGCCAACCGCCACAAGGGCACACGGTTGCCGGAGTTCATTTACAGCGACGTGATGGAGCAGGTCTGTCGCGCGACACTCGGCGACAACGCGTATCTGTTCTGGGAGCAATTTGTCGTCAAAGGTCCGGAGAAGGGCGCGAAGTTCAGCTGGCATCAGGATTCGGCTTACGTCGGCACGCCGCACCGCCCTTACATCACTTGTTGGGTGACGCTCGACGACGTAAGTGAGGCCAACGGCACGGTGTATCTGCTGCCGTATTCGCGCCACGGCACACGCGAGGTCGTGCCGCACAAACAGAATCCGGAGACGAATGATCTCGAAGGCTACTTCGGCGACGATCCCGGCGATCCCGTGACTGTGCCCGCCGGGAGCATCGCGTGTTTTTCCAGCACAGTCCTGCACCGCAGCGGTTTTAACCGCACGCCGAACTGGCGCCGCGTTTACTTGCCGCAGTATTCCGCCGAACCGTTGCGGCGTCCTGATGGTCAGCTCGCGGCCTTCGCCGAACCATTCATCGTGGACGGCAAGCGCGTGCAGTGAGGCGCTGCTTCTGCGATATTGTAGGGCGGGTCGCTGACCCCGCCTAATACGAAAACGCAAAGGCGGGATCGGCGATCCCGCCCTACAAACAAAAAGGCCGGTCGTGAATGACCGGCCTTTTGATTGAGAAGCGTTTTGCGGCTTACGCGGTTTCGTAACCGGGGAGAACCTTGTCCACGCGCACCTTGTCGAGGCGGGCGTAAACCGGGAGGCCGTTTTCGTGCGGAATGGTGAGTTCGCCTTGGATGAGCGGTTGGGCGTAGCGCACGAACTGGTAGTTCATGCTGACGCCGTCTTCATTGACCCATTCGGCGGGAAGCTTCTTCACGCCGTTGGCGATTTCGCTCAACGGAGCGAGGCCGGTTTCGCAGGTATACTGGTTGCCGTCGTCGCCGCGGATGAGGGTGACCATCTTGTCGGTTTCGCCATTGATGGCGGCTTCAACAGCGGCCTGGCCGGCGAGGTAAGCTTCGTCGGCGTCGGTCTTCGAACCGGCGTGGGCGGCGGCGCGCTGCATGAGGCCGGGCTTGGCGACGCGAACTTTCACGCCGGGGAGATTGTTCTCGATGATTTCGGCGAGCGCATCACCGGCGCCGCCGAGCTGGGCGTGGCCGAACGCGTCGGTCTGGGCGTTGGCGGCGACGTAGTTGCCGTCGGCATCAACGAGACCTTCGGCGACGACGATCGAGCAGAACTTTTCGCGCTTCAACACGCGGCGGATGTCCTCAATGATTTTTTCCTGATTGAAGGAAACCTCGGGGAGGAGAATGAGGTGCGGCGGATCGTGCGGGTGATCGCGGCGCTTGGCGAGGGCGGCGCCGGCGGCGATCCAGCCGGCGGAACGGCCCATGACCTCGATGATGGAAACGAGGTCGCCTTGGCCCATGGCCTCGGAGTCGCAAGCGACTTCACGCACGGTGGTGGCGAGATACTTGATCACGCTGCCGTAGCCGGGGCAGTGGTCGGTGACGGGCAGGTCGTTGTCGATCGTCTTCGGCACGCCGATGACGCGGAGCTCGTAACCTTGTTCTTGAGCGAGCTTGGAAATCTTGTCCGCAGTGTCCTGCGAATCGTTGCCGCCGATGTAGAAGAAGTAGCGGATGTTGTGCGCCTTGAAGACTTCGAGAACGCGTTCGAAATCCTGCTGCTTCTTGAGCTTGTAACGGCAGGTGCCGAGGGCCGCGCCGGGCGTGTGCTTGAGCGCGCGAATCTGCTGCTGCGATTCAGAAGCGAGGTCGATCAGGTCCTCATTCAAGATACCGAGCACACCGTTCAGGGTGCCATAAATCTCCTCAATGCATTCGTGATTGAGGGCTTCAGCGACGATGCCCGCCACACTGGCGTTGATAACAGAAGTGGGGCCGCCGGATTGGCCCACCAGAACATTTCCTACGAGTTCAGACATGAGAAGAGGTGAAAAGGTTTGAAGAGAACGTGAGGGCTGAAAGTGGCGGCTCACCCGCGGGGCTGGCAAACCCTATTTTTGGGAATGCAACGCGGACGTGCGGTGGTCGCGAAATCGCGGAAATCGGGAGCGCGGGCGGCCCGCCCGCATCCTTGGTTTTACGGCGGGCGGGCCGCCCGCGCTCCCGGGAAATACGTTCCGGGCAAGAAATCAGAGCAGCTTGCCGGGCTGATAATCCGCGGCGCCTTTCTGGCGCTTGGCGAGACGGCGGGCTTCGGTGACGAATGCGTCGACTTGATGCGGGGCGGCGCCGACGAAACGGTGCGTCTCGGAAAGAATACGGCGCAGCACGGTCTTGCTGAGCTTGAGGCGCTTGTCGCCGGAGAGGCGACCGATCATGTCGGCTTCGCCACCGGCACGAATCGCTTGCGCGGCGGCGAGCGCGTGCTCCTTGATCGCCTCGTGCGCGGTCTCGCGGCCGGCGCCGGCCTTCACGGCTTCCATTAAGATCGTGGTGGTGGCAAGGAAGGGCAGGTTGCGCTCATTTTCTGCGGCGATGACGGCGGAGAACACGTTCATCTGGTTGAGCACGTTGAGCCACGTTTCAAGCAGGCCGTCGATGGCGTAAAATGAATCGGGCAGAGCGACGCGGCGGACGACCGAACACGATACGTCGCCTTCGTTCCACTGGTGGCCGGCGAGTCCCGTGGTCATGGCGACGTAACCGCTGAGAATGGTGGTGAAGCCGCAGATGCGCTCGCAATTGCGCGCGTTCATCTTGTGCGGCATCGCGGACGAGCCGACCTGGCCTTTTTGGAAGCCCTCGGTGAGCAGCCCTTGGCCGGCCATGAGGCGCAACGTGGTGGCGAAGCTCGCGGCGGCAGCGGCGATTTGGTGCAGCGCGGTGACGACTTCGAAATCGAGACTGCGCGGATAAACCTGACCCACGGCGCCGAGCGCGGCGTGGAAGCCGAGGTGCTTGAGCACGCGGCGCTCGAGTTGATCGACTTTGCTGTTATCGCCGCCGAGCAGCGTGAGCTGGTCGAGCTGCGTGCCGACGGCACCTTTGAGACCGCGGACGGGATAGCGGTCAACGAGTTCGGACAAACGCGTGTAAGCGGAAAGCAGTTCCTCGCCGAACATGGCGATGCGCTTGCCGAGCGTAGTGGGCTGCGCTGGCACGTTGTGCGTGCGGCCGGTGAGCAGCAAATCGCGGTGCGCCTCGGCCTGTTTGGCGAGACCGTTGAGCGCGGCGGCGGTTTTGAATTGCACGACCTTGAGCGAGCGCAGGATCTGCAGTTGCTCGACGTTTTCCGTGAGGTCGCGGCTCGTGAGCCCGAGGTGGATGAACTGGCGGTTGGCGAGACCGGAGAACTCTTCGATCCGCGCCTTCACGTCGTGCAATGTCACGCGCTCGCGCGCGTCGATCGACGCGAGGTCGATCTGGGCCTTCACCTTTTCGTAATCCTTGATCGCCTCGGCTGGGATCGGCACGCCGAGGTCGCGCTGCGCCTTCATGACGGCGATCCAGAAATCGCGTTCGAGGGCCACGCGGCCGGTGGGCGACCAGATGGCCTTGATGGCGGGCGAGGCGTAGCGCTCGGCGAGGACGTTGGTGATGGGCTGGGATTCGTTCACGGCAGGCAGGGAATCAAAGCAACCGCGCGTGGGGTTGCCAATGGCAAAGGCAAAATCTCATCCATTGAGGAACCACGAAAGACACCAAACACACGAAACAATGGAGGCAGAAGGAATCGGCTAACGAAGCCTGACTTCGTGTCTTTGGTGTATTTCGTGGTTTCTTCTCCTCCCACTTACAAAAACGAGCAGATGTATTCGCAGAGCCCGGCATCCACATCGATGGTGAAACCGGAGTTGCCGGGGACGTCGAAATACGTGCCGGCGGCGTAGGCCTTTGTTTCGGATTGGCCGTCGAGCGTTACGCGGCAGGCGCCGGCAACGATTTCCATGCGCTCAGGCGCGCCGGTGCCGAAATGGTAGCTGCCCGGCTGGATGAGCCCGAGGGTCTTCTTCGCGCCATCGGGCATGAGGACGGTGTGGCTGACGACCCGGCCATTGAAATAGATATTGGCCTTGGTGTGAACGGTGACGCCGCTGAATTCGGTAGGAATGGAGGACATGGGAGGTGCACTCCAGCCGATGTGGCGTTCGGGCGCAAGGGCGACGATTGTCATTGTAGGGCGGGATCGCTGATCCCGCCATTGTGATGACGTTTGGATAATCGAGGAGGGGATTAGCGATCCCGCCCTACAATCTCACGCGGCGGCCGAGAGGCAGCGGGTGATCATTTCGCGCAATACTTCTTCCTGTTCCCGCGGGCGCTCCACAATGCCTTCGAAGGCGGCGATGAACTCCTGCTGGCGGTCGATCAACTGCCTGAGCGAGGGCAGGCGGCCTGTGCCGGCCAGTTTGCCGACATACCACGGGTTTTGGGAAAACAGGTTGAACGAACTTTTCTCGGTGACGCCGGCGAATTTCGCCGCGCAAGCCGTCGCGCCTTGCAAGCCTTCGAGCCCGCGGCGCCCCAGCCGCACTTCGCCGGCATCGAGCAGCGCGCGCACTTGAATCAGGATGCGGTTGCGATTTTGCAGAGCCGAGATCACGGGGCGCGCATCGCCGCCGGTGAAGAAGTGCCGCTGGAGCGCGGCGAGGGTCCATTTGAGATCGCCGCTGAAAAACGCCTCGGCGGTCTCGAAAAAATCACCCTCGGCGACATTCGGTGTGAGCTCGGCGACGTGCGATTCCTCAATCGCGGCGCCTTCGTCAATGTAAGTGGAAAGTTTACGGACTTCCTCGACCACGAGTCGCGTATTGGCGCCGATTTTGGCGAGCAGCAGGCGCGTGGCATCGGGCGAAATTGAAACGCCAAGCGCTTTGGCTTCGGACATCACGACACCGACGAGCGCCTCGCCGTCATCGTCGCCTCCGACGAGCACGAAGTCGGCATTCTTTTCGCACCACTTCGGAAACGCGCGGCGGCGATCTACCGGCGCAGCGGTGATGATGACGGTAGTCTCGGCCGGGTTGATCGCGGTGAGTAGCTCCTGCAAATCTCCGACGAGCTTGAGCGTGCTCTCGGCGCGGCCGGTGACGGAATCGGCCAGAAAATTCACGTCCTTCAACCACACCACACGCTTGCCGCCGAACATCGACACGGTTTGCACGCTGTCGCGGAACCGATTGATGGCGGCTTCAACCTCGCCGACGTTATTGGCGAAACCGCTGAGCACCTCGCGCGAAAACTCATCTTCAATCTCGCGCGCCGCCGCCGTGAAACGCTCCTTGCCGAGCCGATCGACGAGAAAGTCGTCGGCGCCGCAGATGAAGGTGAAAGGGAGTTCGGACATCGCCGCCCGATTTCGCATGAAGCACCGCGCAGCGCACGCAAAAACTGCTGCGGCTTGAGGGAGGGACGGCCTCCGTGCCGTCCGGTTTGCTCAGGCACGGATGCGGACCGGACGGAGCCGGTCCCTCCCACGATCTCGTGGATCTTTATTTGACGGATTTCCTCTTAACGGGATGGTTCGCCGAACCGTTTACGCGACTAGTGCCGGCCGATGCGGCGGAACAACCGCCACGCGATCAGCAGGAAGAGCACGTTGGGCAGCCAGAAGAGCAGGTCGGGCCGATACTCGGGATGGCGGTCGAGCCAGTTCACCATAACGGTGAGAAAATAATAGCCGAGCGAGAGTGCGACAGCGACGCCGAGATTGGCAGAGGTCTCGCGGCGCGACACGCGGATGCCGAGCGGGATGCCGATGAGCGCGAATGAGAGCAGCGCGAGTGCGTTCTGCAGTTTTTCCTGCACGGTCAATCGCACCTTCATGATGGTGCGCTCGTGCTCGGCCTGTTGTTCAGGCGGCACGGTCAGCGTGGCCAAGCGCGACTCCTCCGCGCGGAGCTCGGCGAAAGTCATCCACTTCAGTTTTTGGCGGATAGTTGTGCGCGTGAAAATCGAATCGAGCGGAAGGCGCACTTCTTCGGTTTTATCGAAGGTGCCGACGAGTGGTGGTTTGGAAAAATCCTCAGGGTTGGCCGTGCTGCGCGTTTCAACCTGTGCCTGTGTGAGCGTGATCAGCAGCGCATTGTCCTCGGCGTCGTAATCGATGCGGCCGCTGGTGGCGCGAACGAGGTATTGCACGCGCTGCTGGGCATCGAGTTCCCACACCCAGACTTCTTTCAACACGTTGCCCTGTTTGTCGCCGACGTAGATGACTCGGTCGGAAAAGTCGCGGATAAACGTGCGCGGCACGATGAAGCTGAGCGGATTGGAACGCACCGTCTCGGCCAACTCGCGTTGATATTGCGTGCGGGCGCGCGGCATCGCCTCGAAATTCATGTAAAGCCCTAACAGGGTGCCGGCGACGCCGAGCAACACGACGGGGCGCGCGATTCGCCAGACGCTGATGCCGGCGGCGCGCATGGCGGTGATTTCGCTGTCGGCCGACAAGCGTCCGAGCGTGAGCAACACGCCAGTCAGCATGCCCATCGGCAGCGCATACGAGATCACATAAGGCACGAGCAGCAGCAGCAACTCGGCGAACACCGTGAGCGGAATTTGCCCTGCGAGCACATACCGCAACAGGTCACGAATGGCGTTGCCGAGGATTAGCACGAACGCGAACAACCCCACGGCCGCGAGGCACGAGCCCAGCACGCTTTTGAAGAGGTAACGGTCGAGGAGGTTCACGGCAGCGCGGTTTCTCGCAGAACCCGATGCAGCGCACAAGGCGCTTTGTCAGTTGGAGAAATGACAAGGCGGGATCGGCGATCCTGCCCTACAATAACGACAGCAAATCGTCGGACTGGGAGTCGCTAGATTTCGCCGGCGTCAGACAGGCCGAGTCGTCGTGCGCGGTGCTGTTGACGCGATTGATCAGCGGGGTGGCGGTGATGAGGTGATCGGCGATGGGGCGGAGGAGTGGAGCGAAGTCGTTGGGGTCTTCGCGTGCGGGATCGAGCCAAGTTTTGCTTTGCGCGGCGTCGAGCATTACGGGCATGCGATGGTGGATGGGCTGCATCACCGCGTTGGGCTCAGTGGTCACGACGGCGCAGGTTTCGAGTTCAACCCCGTTGGGCGCGCGCCAACTTTCCCAAATGCCCGCGAGACAAAATGGACGCTGATCGCGGCGCTCGAACAACCACGGTTCGCGGCGACGGCCGTTGCGTTTCCATTCGTAGAATCCGCTGGCGGGAATCACGCAGCGACGTCGGCGAAACGCGTCGCGGAAGGACGGCTTGGTGGCGAGCGTTTCGGCGCGAGCGTTGACGAGACCGGGACCGGGTTCGGTTTCCTTCGTCCATGCGGGAATCAGCCCCCATTGCAGGGCGACGGCTTCGCGCTCGCCGGTTTCGCGGCGCGTGCGCACAGCGGGAATCGCGGTGCCCGGCGCGATATTGTAGCGCGAGAGATATTCTGCCGGCGACGCCACGCCGAGCCGCTGCATGATGTCGCGGTAAAATTGTTGGAGCAGCAGGAAGCGGCAGCACATGGGTCAGCGGCCGAGCAAGGATGGCAATTCGCGCACAGTTTTGATCTCCGCGAATCGGCCCGGCGCATGCGGCGTGTGGCTCACGCGTTCGGCGGCCCACGTCAGGTGATACGGCACGTATGCGCCGTGACCGCCGAGATCGAGCACGGGAAGAATGTCGGACTTGAGCGAATTGCCCACCATCAGAAATTCGCGCGGATCAATCGCGTGGCGCTTCAACAGCGTGGCGTAGGTGTTGGCGTCCTTTTCGGAAACGATTTCCACGTGGGCGAAGTGGGTGGCGAGGCCGGACTTGTCCAATTTACGCTGCTGGTCGCGCAGGTCGCCCTTGGTGATGAGCAACAGGCGATAATCGCTGCTGAGCAGGTCGAGTGTCTCGGCGACGCCGTCGAGCAAGTGGACGGGATGCGCGAGCATGTCTTGGCCGAGCGCGATCAGAGTTTTTATTTCTTCCGCGCTGATTTTGCCGTTGGTCAATGTGATGGCGGTTTCGATGGCCGAGAGCGTAAAGCCCTTCACGCCGTAGCCGTAGAGCTCGAGGTTGCGCATCTCGGTGGCGAAGAGCGTGCGGTCGACCGTGGCGGCATCGTGATAACGCGACAGCAATGCGCGATACTGCTCGTGCACGTTTTCGAAAATGGTCTCGTTGTGCCAGAGTGTGTCGTCGGCATCGAAACCGATGATGCGGCAGTGTTGCATAACCTCATGCAACGGCTCCTCGAGGTGCCGAAGCAAGCCTGCGGCTCAAAACAAATTCAGCTGCGTGCCGCCAAGGCTTGCGCACTTGTCGCCGCCGGGCCGGCGGAAGTGCTCGGTCGAGAGCTTGAGTGGCTGCCTGTTCAGACCGGCACGGCGCGCAGCCGTGTGGAACAGATCGTGGATTTGCTCGGCGAAAATCCCTTCGCCGCGCATGCGCTTGCCCCAATCGCTGACATTGATCTGGCCGCCGCGCAGATCGCGCACGCGGCTGAGCACGCGTTCCTTGCGAGCAGGGAAATGAGTTTCGAGCCAGTTGGAGAAAATCTCTTTCACGTTGTAGGGCAGCCGCAGCACGACGTAGCCGGCGCGTTGCGCGCCCGCTTTGGCGGCAGCGTCGAGAATCGCGGGCACCTCGTGATCGTTGAGCCCAGGAATGATGGGCGCGGTCATCACGCCGACGGGAATACCAGCCTCGGCGAGAAGGCGCACGGCGTTGAGCCGATGCTCCGGCCGCGCGGCGCGCGGTTCGAGTTTGCCCGCCAGATCGGCGTCGAGGCTCGTGATGCTCACGTAAACGCACGTGGCCGACCAGCGCGCGAGTTCGCTCAGCACGTCGCGATCGCGTGTCACGAGAAAGTTCTTCGTCACGATGCCGATGGGCTGACGCAGCTCGGCGCAGATTTCGAGACACTGGCGCGCGAGTCGGAAATGCCGCTCGGCCGGTTGATAACAATCGGTCACGCCGCTCATCGAGATGCTTTGCGGCGTCCATTTCGGCGAGGCCAGTTCGCGGCGCAGGAGTTCCGGCGCGCGCAGCTTGACCATGATCTTGGTTTCAAAATCGAGCCCGCTGGAGAAACCGAGATATTCGTGATACGGCCGCGCGTAGCAGTAGGCGCAGCCGTGCTCACAGCCGCGATAAGGATTGAGCCCGACAGTGAATGAAATGTCGGGACTGTCGTTGCGCGTGAGGATCGATTCGCTGTTGTCGAAGTAAAATTGTGTGCGCGGATCGGGACGCTCTTCGGGCGGACAATCGGGATCAGGCTCCACGTGCAGGCGCTCGAAGCGGTTGGGTGGATTAAGTGTGGTGCCCCGACCGGCAGGTTTTTTCGGATGGGGCGACGCGGACATGCCCGCAACTTTGCCACCGCGTCCCCGAACGCAACCCGCCGCTCCGCTTCTTTTCCTGCCGGTTAAAAGTAACCTATTAGGTTACTTTCAAATGCCACGTTCCAATGAATCTTAGAACTCAAAGTAACCTAATAGGTTACTTTAAAGGAGGTGGAAGGAGGGTTGATTCTTCGCTTCGCTCGGGGGGACATATTTGATTCATTGGGCGGCATGTCGCGCGCTCAGGGAAGCACCTCTGTCACTATCAACCGTTTGCAAGGGCAGGCGGTGCCGGAGGTTTGCGCGGATCACGTGGCAACGGAGGAGCCGTTGGAAATCCGCGTGGGCGGACGCAGCGTGGCGGTGGTGATGCGGACGCCGGGGCACGATCGTGAACTCGCGGCGGGTTTTTTGGTGACCGAGGGAATCCTGCAGCGACCGGAGCAGGTGCTCGACATGGTTTATTGCCGCGCCAACGGCGTGCCGGAGGAGAACGTGCTCGATGTGCTGCTCGCGCCGGATGCCGAGGTGGATTTCGACCGACTCACGCGTCACGTTTTCACCTCGTCGAGCTGCGGCATTTGCAGCAAGGCGAGTATCGAGGCGATTCAGGCGCAGTTTCCCACGATAGAAAAACGACTCGTGCCGCGACGCGCAGTGCTCGCGGGTTTGCCGGCGGCGTTGCGGGCGGCGCAGGCGACTTTCGACCAGACCGGCGGATTGCACGCCAGCGCACTTTTTTCGGCGGATGGAACCCTGCAGGCCGTGCGTGAAGACGTGGGACGGCACAACGCGTTGGACAAAATCGTGGGCCGCGCGTTTCTCGACGGTGCGTTGCCGCTGAGCGAAAGCATCCTGCTCGTGAGCGGCCGCGTGTCGTTTGAGCTCATGCAAAAAGCGTTGGGCGCGGGCATTCCCGTCGTCGCGGCGATTTCCGCGCCGTCGAGCGCGGCGGTGGCGTTTGCGCAGGCTAGCGGCCAGACCTTGATTGGGTTTCTACGACCGGATGGCGTCGGCGGCATGCGAATGAACGTTTACGCGGGCACCGTGGCGGATTGATGGTGTCGGACCCATTCCCATGAAACGCGATCGCATGGCATCGTTTGATTGTAGGGCGGGGATTCCGATCCCCGCCGTGCGACCATTTTCATTTTCAAAGGCGGGGATCGGAATCCCCGCCCTACAATTTTAATCCCATGAAGCACTGGCTCGTTCTCTTCCTGTTTATCACCGCGCCGCTGCTGGCCCAGCCGCGCGACGAATCGCTGGCCGAACGCGGGCTGCGCCAATTGGTCGAGCGTCAGCGCACGCTGTTCGCGGTGGCGGAGAAAGGCGGCGACAATTTCGACGAGGCGGGCTTCACCACGCAGATGCAGCAGCTCTGCCAGGCGTATGAATCATTCCTGCGGGAGAACCCCGAGTTCGCGGCCGGTTATGCGGCTTACGGTTACCTGCTCGGTAAAATCGGCATGGAGCGCGAGAGCATCGTGATGATGTTCAAGGCTAATCAATACGATCCGGACATCCCGCTCGTTAAAAACCAGATCGGCAACTATCTCGCCGAGCGCGGCAAATCACTCGAAGCCGTGAACTACTATCTCGCCGCCATCAAACTCGAGCCCACTGAACCGCTCTATCATTATCAGTTGGGCACGCTGCTCCATAACTCGCGCAACGATTTCCTGAAATCCGGCGAGTGGACGGCAGACGGCATCGACAACGCCATGCATGAGGCGTTTCGCAAGGCCGCCGAGCTGGCGCCCGACCGTTTCGCATTTGTCTATCGATACGGCGAATCGTTCTACGACATGCCTCATCCCGATTGGGACAAGGCTCTCCAAGTGTGGGCCAGTTTGGAAGAACAAGCCGGCACCGAGATCGAACGGCAGGCGATGCGCCTCCATGCGGCGAATGTATGTTTCAAGGCCGGCAAGCCGGCGCACGCCCAAGCGCTGCTCGCGTCCATCACCGTTCCAGAACTTGCCGACCAAAAGCAAAAGCTGGTTGCGCAATTCGCAGATGGTGAAGGAAAGTAACCGACCATGGACTTTGGCCTCGATCCTGAAACCCTGCGCAGGGGTTTGATTTTCTACATCGTGCTCATCTCTAGCCTGTGCGTGCACGAGTGGGCGCATGCGTTTTCCGCCGACAGATTGGGCGACTACACGCCGCGCAGCGAAGGCCGCGTGACGCTCAATCCCATCGCCCACATGGATATGCTCGGCTCGGTGATTTTCCCGCTGATGTGCATTTTTCTTTTCCCGGGCGGTTTGCTTTTCGGTTGGGGCAAACCGGTGCGCATCAACCCTTCGAATTTTCCCCGCGAGAAGCGCACGCGCAATGAACTCATGGTCACGTTGGCTGGTCCCGGCTCGAACATCGTGTTGGCGTTCATCGCGGCAATTGTCGGCGGATTGCTTTTCCGCTTCGAGCCGCGCACGGCCGAACTTTTCGTGCAGCTGATCGGCATCAACGTGCTGCTCGCGGTGTTCAACATGATCCCGCTGCCGCCGCTCGATGGCGGACAAGTGCTGCGCCACGCCGTTGGCATGACGGAAGAAACGTTCTACAACATCGCGCGTTGGAGTTTTCTCATCATCATCATTGCCATCAACATTCCCGGTTTCCGTCTGCTGCTCGGCACGGTGATGGGAATCGTGAGCTGGCCGATGATGCTGATCTACGAAAGACTGGCGTTGTAAACGCATGCCACGCAAACCAGCGGATCCACTGGCAGGAGCGGAGCAATTAGCCACACCGGGCGATTGGTTGGAATTCGCCGTCGCGCTCTATGAGGAGCACGATCTTGCGTTGGGACAGATCGCGACCGAGGCGCATGATGAAGCGCTGTATTTGATTTTGCACACGCTCGAGTTGCCGATGGATAGCGATGAGCGCGTGCTCTCGAAAAAACTCACGACCGCACAGCGCCGCGCGCTGACGGATGTGTTTCGTCGCCGTGTGGTGGATCATATGCCGGCGGCTTACATCACGCGCGAGGCGTGGCTCCACGATCTGCGGTTTTACGTGGATGAGCGTGTGCTGATTCCGCGCAGTTATTTCTTGGAGATCATTCCGCAACTCGGCGAAGAGGCGGGCTCCGACGACGCTGCGCTGCAATTGAAGAATGTGCGGCGCGTGGTGGATGTTTGCACCGGATCGGCGTGTCTCGCGATCGTGCTGGCGAAGCATTTTCCGCAGGCGCAAGTCGATGCGATTGATCTTTCGCCTGATGCGTTAGAAGTCGCGAAGATCAATGTGCGCGAGCACGGTCTGACGAAGCGCATCACACTGCACCAAAGCGATGTCTTCGACGCGGTGCCGCCGGTGAAATACGATGTGATTTTGAGCAACCCACCGTATGAGCCGAGCGCGCATTGCGATCAGCTGCCGGTCGAGTTCACCCGCGAACCACGACTGGCACTCGATGGCGGGCGCGATGGGCTCGACATCATTCGCAAACTCTTGCGCCAAGCGCGTGACCGACTCACACCGCAAGGCATCGTATTGATCGAAGTCGGCGGATTGGGTCCGGCGATGGATCGCGAATTTGCCGCGTTGAAGCCGCGCTGGCTGCCCACGGCGGACGGTTCGGATTGCGTGTGCCTGATCGAAGCCGCGCGCCTGCAAAAGTGGCGCGGATGATCCGCGAAAAAATGCCGGGCGGGGTTTCCGAACCCCGCCTGCGAAAGTCGTTTTGTGATCGTTTGGGCGGGGATCGGAATTCCCGCCCGGCATTATTTGTCGCTTACCTGCCGCACGGGCAGACCGGCGGCAGCCCAGTGCTTGAAGGCACCGGCGTTGGCGACTTTGAAGCCTTCCTTGGCGAGAATGCCCGCGGCGATGCCGGAGCGGTTGCCCGAACGGCAGTAGAGGATCAGTTTCTTGTCCTTGTTTTGTTCGAGAAATGTTTTCCACTGCGCGCGATCGCCGCGCAGGTCGCTGAGCGACAGCAGCGCGGCGGGCTCGGCCACGCCGGTGTCGGCCCATTCGGCGGGCTCGCGCACATCGACGAGCACGGCGGTGCCGGCCTTGACCCGATCGGCGGCGTCCTGCGCCGGAATGATTTCACCGGCCAGCAGACGCGGAGCGAAGAACAGGGCGATGACGAGAACGGTGAGAATGATGAGGAGTTTCATGGAGTGGTTTATTCGGCCAACAGGCTGCGCAGCATCCACGCGGTTTTTTCGTGCAGTTGCATGCGCTGGGTGAGGAGATCGGCGCTGGCTTCGTCGCCGGCCTTTTCTATCACTGGAAAAATCGAACGCGCGGTGCGCACCACGGTTTCGTGTCCGGTGACGAGCAGACGGATCATCTTTTTCGCCTTTGGCACGCCCTTGACCTCCTTGATGGAACTCAGGCGCGTGAAATCGGCGTAGGTGCCGGGGGCGGCCACGCCCAAGGCGCGGATGCGTTCGGCGATCACGTCCACCGCGGTGGCGAGTTCGGTGTAGTGCTGCTCGAACATGACGTGCAGCGTCTGGAACATCGGGCCGGTCACGTTCCAGTGAAAGTTGTGCGTCTGGAGGTAGAGCGTGTAGGAGTCCGCGAGGAGCCGGGAAAGGCCCCCGGCGATTTTGATGCGGTCGGCTTCCTTGATGCCGATGTCGATGGCGATGGATTTGTCCGGGTTCATGACGCGGAAGTTTAGATTGATTTTGCCGCGGGTCAAACGGCGGGGGCGTCGGCGCGCCGATTCGCCATGTAATACAGGACGGGCACGGCCATGCGGCTGATGAGCAGCGAGGCGATTTCGCCGAACATCAGGCTGATGGCGAGGCCTTGGAAGATCGGGTCCTTGAGAATCACGCTTGCGCCGACGACCACCGCGAGCGCGGTGAGCAACATCGGGCGGAAGCGCACCGCGCCGGCCTCGACCACGGCATCGCGCAGGTTGAGACCTTCGCCGCGACGCAGTTCGATGAAGTCGACGAGGATGATCGAATTGCGCACGACGATGCCGGCGCCGGCCATGAATCCGATCATCGACGTGGCGGTGAAGAACGCGCCGAAGGCCCAGTGGGCGGGCAGGATGCCGATGAGCGAGAACGGAATCGCGGCCATGACGACGAGCGGCGTCACGTAGCTGCGGAACCAGCCGACCATGAGCATGGCGATGAGCACGAGCACGGCGGCGAAGGCGAGACCGAGGTCGCGGAACACTTCGAGCGTGATGTGCCATTCGCCGTCCCACTTGAGCGCGGGTTCCAGATCGTCGGAGGGCAGGTTGAGGTGGTAGACCGGCAACGCGGCCGTGCTGGCGCCGAATTCACGCGCGTCGATTTTGCCGATCTCGCGATTAATCCGGAAGAGCGCGTAGGCCGGGCTCTCGACCGCGCCGGCGACATCGGCCGTCACATAGGTGACCGGCTTGAGGTTCTTGCGGTAGAGATTGCGTTCGCCCGGCACGGATTCGGTGCGCACGAGTTCGGACAACGGCACGAGCGGCGCGGCGGGATTTTGGTCGGCGCGGACTTGCAGGTTGAGCAAGGCCGAGGCGGTCGGCCTATCGGAGGCGGGCAGCTCGACGAGGAGCGGCACATCCTCGCGTTCACGATCCACGTGCAGGATGCCGGCTTGGGTGCCGGCGGTGGCGAGTTGCAAGGTTTGGGCGATCGCGGCGGCGCTCACGCCGTGCAGCGCGGCCTTTTCCTTGTCCACGACATAGCGGACCTGGGGTTGGATGGCCTCGACATACCAGTCGAGATCGACGACGCCCTTGGTCCGGGCAAAGATTTCACGCACCCGGTCGGCGAGCGCGATGCGTTCGGTTTCATCCGGGCCGTAGATCTCGGCCACGAGGGATTGCAGGACCGGCGGGCCCGGCGGCACCTCGGCCACGACGACCACGGCGCCGTAGCGCGCCGCGATGGGCGCGACCTTTTCGCGGATACGCTTGGCGATCGGGTGGCTTTGGTCGGCGCGTGCGTGCTTGGCGACGAGGTTGACCTGAATGTCCGCGACATTGGGGCCGCGGCGCATGAAGTAGTGGCGCACGAGGCCGTTGAAATTGAAGGGCGAGGCCGTGCCGGCGTAGATTTGCAGATCGCGCACCTCGGGCTCGGGGCGAATGGCCGCGGCCATTTCCTGGGCGATGCGCGCGGTCTGTTCGAGGGTCGTGCCTTCCGGGGTGTCGAGGACAACCTGGAACTCGGACTTGTTGTCGAAGGGCAGCATCTTGATGACCACTGCGCCGCTGAGCACAAAGCCGATCGAGACGAGCAGCAGGCCGACGATGCCGCCGAGGAAGAGCCAGCGCCAACGCGCGCTATCGAGCAACGGCTCCATGATCTGGTGATAGAGCCGGGTGAACCAATCGTCTCCGCCGCCGTGCTCGTGCTCAAACGTCAGCGCGGAGCGCTCGGCTTCGGGCAGGGTTTCCTCGCGGGTGAAGCGCCGCCGCAGCACGCGGATCGCGGCCCACGGCGTGATGGTGAATGCGATGAAGAGCGAGAACAGCATGGCGGCGGTCGAGCCGATCGGAATCGGCCGCATGTAGGGTCCCATGAGCCCGCCGACAAACGCCATGGGCAGAATGGCCGCGATCACCGCCCACGTCGCCAGGATCGTGGGGTTGCCCACTTCGGTCACCGCTTCGAGCGCGACCTGGACGAGCGATTTTGATCTGGCGCCGGGCAGGCGCACATGCCGCACAATGTTTTCCACGACCACGATCGCGTCGTCCACCAGAATGCCGATCGAGAAGATCAGTGCGAACAGCGTGATGCGGTTGAGGGTGTAGCCGTAGAGGTAAAAGACGAGCAGCGTGAGCGCGAGCGTCGAGGGGATGGCGAGCAACACCACGAGCGATTCGCGCCAGCCCAGGAAAAGAAGGATCAGCACCGCCACGCCGAAGACCGCGATGCCCATGTGCAGGAGCAGTTCGTTGCTTTTTTCCGCGGCGGTGTGGCCGTAGTCGCGCGTGACCGCGACTGCGACATCGGCGGGCAGCAGCGTGCCTTTGAGGGTGTCGACCTTGGCGAGGACCGCGTTGACGACGTCAATGGCGTTGGCGCCCGGGCGCTTGGCGAGGGACAGGGTGACGGCCGGCTCGATGCCGTTGGCATCGCCGCCGGCAAAGAGCACGTAGTCCAACGGTTCGGCCCCGGCATCGCTGATGGCCGCGACGTCGCGCAGGTAAACGGGACGTTGTTGATGCACGCCGACCACGACGGCACCGACATCATCGGCGGTGCGCAGGAATTGACCGGTTTCCAACAAAATCTCGGAGTTGGCAAACGGGCGCGAGCCGTGCTGCAACCGGCTGTTGGCCGCCTGCAACGCGGGGATGACGCTGAGTGCGGTCAGACCGCGATCCGCGAGGGCGGCGGGATCGAGCTGCACACGCACGGCGCGCGTGACGCCGCCGATCAATTGGGTTTCGGCGACCTGCGGAATGGATTTTACCGCGTCGTCCATCTGGGCCGCGAGCCGGCGCAGGGTCAGGTGATCCCGAGTCGCACTGTGCAGGGTGAGCGCGAGCACCGGCACATCGTCGATCGTGCGCGGTTTGACGAGCGGCGGGCTGACGCCGGGCGGGATGCGATCGAGGTTGGCCTGCAGGCGCTGGTTCAAGCGCACCAAGGCGGCCTCGATGTCGGTGCCGACCTTGTAGCGCACGATGATCATGGCGTTGCCAGGGCGCGAAGTGGAATAGAGGTATTCGACGCCGGGGATTTCCCAGAGCAGTTTTTCCACCGGGCGGGTGACGCGGTTTTCGACTTCCGCGGCCGTGGCTCCAGGCATGGCGACCAGCACGTCGATCATCGGCACCTTGATCTGCGGCTCCTCTTCGCGCGGCAGCATCAGCACCGCGAACAGGCCGAGCAGAATCGACGCGACGACCGCGATGGGCGTCAGTTTCGAATTGATGAAAAACGCGGCGAGCCGGCCCGCCGCGCCCGTGGGTTGGGGGGCCGGGTTCATGGTTGCAACACGAGGGGTTGGCCGTCGCGCAGGTTGGCGGGCGGATGCCGCACGACCGATTCTCCCGCATCGAGCCCGGACAGGATCTGCACATTTTCCCCGAGCGCGGCGCCGGTGCGGACGAGGCGCAGTTGGGCGCGGCCGTTGACGATGACGAAGACGCGTTCCATCTGGCCGAAGGTCTGCACGGCGGACTGCGGCACCGTGAGAATTGTTTCAACCGCCAGCGGCCAGAGGGCGCGGGCGAATTGTCCGGAGCGAATGCCGGCGGCCGCCGGCAGGGAGATCTTGGCGAGGCGGGTGCGCGAGGCCGCGTCGGCCGAAGGCGACAACTCGGCGAGTGTGCCGGTGTGGGTCTGGCCGTCGATTTGCACCGCGATGGCGGCGCCCGGCGCGATGCTGGCGAGGGATTCCGGCACGGGCACTTCGGCGCGCAGATCGGAGGTGCCTTCAACGGTAAAGAGGGGCTGGCCGGGGGCGGCGAGATCGCCGGCGTTGATCCAGTCCTCGGTGATCACGCCATCAAACGGGGCGGCGATCTGCATGTAACCGACCACGGCTTCGGCCTCGGCCAGGCGGGCCCGGGCGAGCCGGAGTTGATCGGCGGTGAAACGCACGCTCTCAGCCGCGGCCGCGCCTTTTTCCGCCAGTGCGGTTTCGCGGGTGTGATCGCGTTCGGCTTGGGCGAGGGCGGCGCGGGCTTGTTCCAGCCGGGCGTTGAGTTCATCGGCGTCGATCCGCACGAGCACCTCCCCGGCTTTCACCGGCTGGCCGACCGCGAGATTGGCGGCGACCACGGTGCCCATGACGCGGGCCGCGACCACGGCGCGGGCATGCGGCCGCACAATGCCGGCGACGACTCGGGTCTGCGGCTGAGCGGTGGCCGCGACCTTTGCGCTGGATACGGTCGCGGCCGGCGGCGTGGCCGCGGTCGAGGCGGGGGCATGACGGCCGCAACCGGCGGCGAGGCCGGCGAGCAGGAGGAGTGGGAGCAGCTTCATGCGGATGATTCAGCGGGAGGGCCGGCCGCCGAAGTGGACGACATCGTTCTCGTCGACCCAATTGAGTTTGCGGAGGATGAGCGAGGGCGGACAGAAGCCGGTGAAGGCGGATTGAATCAGATTGAGACCGACAAAGCACGTGAGGAGCAGCCACCACGGACTGACGAAGTGCGCGAGCGCGACACTGAGCAGCACGAAGGACCCGGCGAGGGTGCGGATGAAGGATTCGATTTTCATGACCTTAATTAAACTATATGAGTATATGCGTATATACTTGCAAAAAAGTCAAGCGCGGTTTGGTTGATTTTCATGGCGAAGAAATCACATCGTGCCCTGTCCGAGGAGGCCCTGCAGCTGGTGGCGGCGCGTTTCAGCGTGCTGGCCGAGCCCATGCGGCTGCGGTTGATCCAGGCGCTGTTCGACGGCGAGCGGAACGTGGGTCAGTTGGTCGAGGCGACCGGCGGCACGCAGGCCAATGTTTCGCGACATCTGCAAACGCTGACCGGGGCGCACATCCTGTCGCGCCGCAAGGAGGGGCTGCAGGTGTTTTACTGGATCAGCGACCCGAGCATCCCGGAGTTGTGCGACGTGGTGTGCACGGCGATCGAGAAGCAGATCGCCCGGCAGTCGCGTTCGTTTGCGGCGTGAACCCCGAAGCGGCCGGGCCGCCCGTCCCTGCCTGCAAAGCCTTGCAGCCTGACTTTACTTCGTCAGTTCGTAGAGCGCGTAGCCGGCGAAGAGATTGGGCAGAAACGGGCAGTGCGTTTTCCAATCGCCGAGCAAGTGCACGCGGCGGCTGATGCGAATGCCTTTCACCGAGCAGAAATGTTCGAAGTCGGCGATCGTCACTGGATTCGACGGACGGCTCTCGAACCACTCGGTCGTGTAAACCGCGTTGCGAGTTTTGCGACCGCGGATGAGCGTATCGAGACGATTCTTCCAAAAACCGTGATTGACGAAGCCGACGGTGACGGCGCGGCTCACGCGTAACGCTTCAAGAATTACTTCGGTCGGATCCGACAACTCCTGCACGGTGCGCGAACAGATGACGCGATCAAAATGATTGTCGGCAAATGCGCGTGTAAACGAGAGCATGTCGCCCTGATAAGCAGTGACGCCATGCTGCACGCACTCGGAGATTTTATGGAAATCCAAGTCCACGCCGATGCCCTTGATCTGCTTGGTTTGCGTCAAGTAGGTAAGCAAGGTGCCGCGGCCGCAGCCGAGATCGAGCACATGCGTGCCGGGCTCGACCCACTCGCCGATGATTTCCATGTCCACGGTGCGTTTTTCGACGGTTTGGCTCATGGTCAGATCGAAAAATCCACGACGTTTTCCTGACTGCGTTCGAGGAATCCGCGGATGAGGGCGTAAAGGTCTTCCGATTCGAGCAGAAACGAATCGTGGCCGAGATCGGTGGCGAGTTCGGCGTAGCTGGCACGTTTGCCGGCGCGCAACAGCGCGAGGGCGATGTCGCGATTTTGTTCGGGCGGGAAAAGCCAGTCGCTGGTGAAACCAACAACGAGCGTCTCCGCCTGCACGGGCGCGAACGCCGCTTCCAACGAACCGTAGGCGTAGGCGAGGTCGAACTGGTCGAGCGCGCGCGTGATGTAGAGATACGAGTTGGCGTCGAAACGATTGATGAAGCTCTGGCCCTGATAGCGCAGGTAGCTTTCCACTTCGAACTGGATGTCGAAATTGTAGGCGTCGCCGTTGGCGGCATCGGCGCGGCGACGACGACCGAATTTGCGGTCCATCGAAGCGTCGGAAAGATAGGTGATGTGAGCCATCATGCGCGCGATGGCGAGGCCGACGCGCGGACCACCATCGGCAGGATAATTGCCCTGACTCCACGCCGGATCTTGCATGATGGCCTGACGACCAACTTCGTTAAACGCGATGGCTTGCGCGCCTTCACGCGCGGTGGTGGCCATGGCGAGCAGACGACGAACGAAAGACGGATAAAGAATCGACCACAGCATGGCCTGCATGCCGCCCATCGAGCCACCGATGACAGCGTGCAACGCGTGCACGCCGAGATGATCCATCAACAACTTCTGCGCGCGCACCATATCGTGAATGGTGACGAACGGGAAATTGATGCCGTAGCTGCGACCGGTTTCGGGATTGATGGACGACGGGCCGGTGCTGCCGGAACATCCGCCGAGGCAATTGGTGCAGATGACGAAAAAGCGATTCGTGTCCACGGCTTTGCCGGGACCGATCAAGTTGTCCCACCAACCGGGCTTGCGATCGTCGGGCTTGTGCCGACCGGCGCAGTGATGGTCGCCGCTCAGTGCGTGACAGATGAGAATGGCGTTGTCGCGCGTGATGTTGAGTTCGCCGTAAGTTTCGTAACGCAGCGTGAATCGCGGCAGCGTCTGGCCGCTTTTGAACGCGAAGGGTTTGTCGTAAACGAAGTCTCGCGGCACGACGATGCCGACACCGCCATCCGCGGCAGCGGGGTCGGCGGACGCGGCAAGGTCATCCAAATCAGGCATGATTCGAGCAGACTACGGAAGCGGTTTTGTTGCAAGCGGCTGCCGGGTCATACAAAACCGGGCGCGACACAGTGGTTTAGCCACCTGCGAAGGAAGCGGGTTATTCGTGTGCGGCGGCGCTGATGGCCTCGTCCATTTCCTCGTTGGAGAAAACGGCCTGCACGTCGTCGAGTTCTTCGAGCGCGTCGTGCAATTTGATGATGGTTTTGGCGACAGCGACATCGGTCACCGGAATCGTGGTGGTGGGAATGTAGCTGATTTCGGCGCTCTCGGTTTTGATGCCGGCGCTTTCGAGCGCGTGGCTGACCTTGTCGAATTGGTGCACATCGCAGCGGACTTCGAAACCTTCATCGCTGCTCAGCACGTCATCGGCGCCGGCTTCCAACGCGATCTCCATGAGTTTGTCCTCGGTGGTCTGATCTTTCGCGATCAGGAACTGGCCGGCATGAAGAAATTGAAACGCGACGGCGCCGCTTTGCGCGAGATTGCCGCCGAGCTTGGCGAAAGCGGAACGAACTTCCTGCGCGCTGCGGGTTTTGTTGTCGGTCGTGACTTTGACGACGAAGGCGATGCCGCCGGGGCCGTAGCCTTCGTAAGTGATTTCTTCAAACACCACGCCGGGAAGTTCGCCGGTGCCCTTCTTGATGGCGCGATCGACGTTGTCGGCCGGCATGTTGGCTTCGCGAGCCTTGAGCAACAGCGTGCGCAGGCGCGCGTTGCCGTCCGGATCGCCGCCGCCGGATTTGGCGGCGAGCGTAATGTCACGCGACAGGCGGGAGAATACCTTGCCCTTGCGGGCGTCCGTGACGGCCTTGAGACGTTTGACTTTGGACCACTTGTTATGTCCGGCCATGGGACAGAGGGATTGATGGTTACTTCTTGCGCGGAGTGACGTTCTTCACGCGGCGGCCGCCGGCAGGTTCAGTCGTTGGTGCGGCAGCGCCATCGTCCTTCATGCGGTTGATGATGAGCTGTTGCACGATGGTGAAGGTGCCGTTGACCGTCGAGTAGAGGGCGAGGGCGCAGGAGAAATTATAGCAGATCAAGGTGAACATCCACGGCATGAACCGCATGATCTTCACTTGCGCGTTGTCAGTCGTGGGAGTCGGCGTGAGACGCATCTGGATGATCATGGTTGCGCCCATGAGCAGCGGCATGATGTTGAGCGGCAGGCCGAAGATGTAAGCGACAGTGTCCGGCGCGGCGAGGTCGTGCGCCCAGAGGAAGGATTCGAAACGAAGTTCGGCGGCGCTTTGCAGCATGTAGAAGAAGCCAATGAAGAACGGCATGGTCACGAGAATCGGCAAGCAGCCGCCCATCGGGTTGACCTTGTGCTTCTTGAACAGCTCCATCGTGGCCTGCTGCATCTTCTGCGGATTGTCTTTATACTTTTCGCGCAGCTCCTTCATTTCCGGCTGAATCTTTTGCATGCGCTTGCCGGACTTCGCGGCCGCGAGCGTCAGCGGAAGGAAAACGATCTTGAGGATGAGAGTCGTGATGACGACGGCCCAGCCCCAGCCCCACTTGGGTGAGATGGGCTCCATCCAGCCGTGCACCCAATCCATCATGGTGAGCAGGATTTGGCTGAAGAAACGGAAGAATCCGTAGTGCATCACCTTGTCTTGGTCGGCCTTGAACACATCGGTGTTGGAGAGGCGCGGGTATTCTTTCGGGCCGACGTAAAAATCAGCGGCGAGCGTGACCGAGGCTTGCGGGCCGAGCGGCTTGAGATCGAAGAGCGTTTCCGCGCCGAGACCGTGCGACATCGAGGCCGGCGTGTCGGGCGTGACGTTGAGCGGCACGCGGCGGGTGACGATACCGACGCCGGGTTGTTCCGGTGTGAGAATGGTGGTGAAGAACTGATTGCTGAGCGACGCCCATTGCACGGTGCCGTTCGTTAGCAGTTCGGGCGTGGGCGCGCGCGAGCCGATGCCGAACATGCTGAGGAAACCGCCGCCTTGGAGTTCGGTGTGCTCGATGAAGTGCTGGTCCTTGCCGTCGGAGTAAGCGCTGTTCATCCGCAGGCCATAAGCATTGTCGCTGGTTTGGATGACCGTGCCGAGGCTGAGCCCGATGCGCGGCAGCGCGATGGTTTCGTCGGTCAAGTTGCGCAGCGTCGTCTCGTGCTTGAGCTGATACGGGTCGGTGCCGGGCTCGGAACCGTCAGGCAGGTAATAACGGCGGGTGACTTCGATGCGGCCGTCGAGCACCGTGCGGTAAACGACTTCCTTGTCGGTTTGCGAAACCACATCAAAGGCGGTGTCCTGGCCCAAGCCGGGAAGATCAGCGATGCCAAGCAACGGACCGGTGCGCGGCTGATTGAGAATGTAGCGTTCGGCTGTGGGCTTCTTCTTCTCGTCCAGTTGCTCCGCGAATTTGCGCAGGGCGGCTTCCTTGATTGCGCCACCGTAATTGGTCAGGCGCAGCTCGACGAAGTTGTTGGCGAGCAGGTTGGTCTTGGCGCCAATGATATCGGCGGAGAGCGCCTTGATTTCGGTGGGCTGGCCCGCGGTCGAGGCGGCGGCCGCGCTTACGCCGGCCGGTCGATCACTCGTGGCGACGGTGGCGCCTTCGATGGCGGGAGCTTCCGCACTGCTCGCGGCGGGCGCCGGCTGAGGCTTCTGCGCGGTGAAATACATGCTCGCGACCGCGGCCAAAAGGAGCACGACGCCGATGGTGAGGTTTTTCTTATCCATGAGAGAGTGATTGTGTGGAAACAGCTTTGACCCGCTGGCAGACCGGACGCGCGGGATTTGTCCCTGACAACAGGGGAACGTGATCGATACCGCCCGGGTGCAACGGCGTGCAACGCAGCAAACGCTTCAACGTGAGCCAGCCGCCGGCCAAGGCTCCATGCGTGCGCAGCGCCTCGACGGCGTAGTGCGAACAGGTCGGATAAAACCGGCAGCCGCAGTTGGGCCCGAACACGACCGGCAGCACAGGTGAAATCAGCATCTGATAAACACGCACCACGCCGATCATCGATCGGGCGGGCAGCCGGGTCAGGCGGCCAAGGATGGTGGTGCTTTTTTCAGACATGGGACGGTGCGGGCAATTGCCGACAAATCGCGAGGAAACGTTCCTCGAGCGCGGCGAAAGGCAAGCGATTGAGCGCGCGACGGGCGACTATAACCAAATCGCCGCCGGCAGGAAGCTGTTCCTGATGGCGGCGAAAAAGTTCACGCATACGACGCTTGGCGCGGTTGCGCTGCACGGCGTTGCCGATAGCGGCGGTTGAGGCGACTACTCCGACTCGACGCACGGCCGAATCCGGATTTTGCCACCACCAAAAGGTGAACGCGTCGGATTGATAGCGTCGACCTTGCTCCCGGGCGCGGCGAAAATCGCTCTGGCTGCGGACGTGCTGCTCAGGGCGGAAACGCATGGCGCGACCGGCGCTGGGACGAACAAGCCTCAGACGACGGTCAGGCGCTTACGGCCCTTAGCCCGACGGGAAGCGAGAACCTTGCGGCCGCTCTTGGTGGCTTTGCGGGCGCGGAAACCGATCTGGCGAGCGCGCTTTTTGCGATGTGGACGAAAAGTGGGTTGCATGACTATTAACTGGTTAAGAGTTGACTGAAGTGCCAGCCGACCGCGCCCCTGTCAAGGGCGGCTTTAAGGGGGTAGTGTCCTAGGTTGGTCGGTCGGAATACGTCCAAACCAGCGGCCTGTCTTGGCTCAAGTGCCTACAAGGTCAGCAGCAGGATGGTGGCGGTGATGACGAAGCCGAGGCCGAGCGTGATCGCGTAGATGCCGGTGAGCAACCCGGTCTTGACCAAGGTCTTCCACCACGAATTGGCGAAGACGTAGCGCAGCATCAGCACCGGATAGA
>Ga0207868_1000259_pt1 | contig 65564 bp, 57 predicted proteins | sample Passage237B_FD_187370 | JGI IMG/M metagenome (GOLD analysis project Ga0207868, IMG submission 187370) | Cellulose adapted compost microbial communities from Newby Island Compost Facility, Milpitas, CA, USA - Passage2 37B (SPAdes) (version 3) ... | reverse complement strand
CGGCTGTTCGGCGCGGCGCCCATGTCGAGGATGAGATCGACGCGCATCGCCGGCCCGATGACGATCCGCCCGTCGTCGGGCGTGTGCGGCGCGACCGGATGACCGTCCATCGCCATGATCGTCGGCGTGTGACCTTCGAAGACGAGGCCGAAGATCCGGGCGTTGGCCGCGTTGATCAGCCGCAACCGGATGCGCTCGCCGCCGCGCACCGCAAAAGTCTCCGGCACCGTGCCGTTGACGGTGATGAAGTTGCCGATGCGCCCGGCATGGCTGACGTCGTGCATGTTGCCGAAATCGTCGCTGATGGCGGCGTCCTTGAGGAGACGCCAGTCGCCGAGCACCCAGGTGACGTCGCGATCGACGGCCGGCGGCGCGCGCTCCTCCACGATCAACGGCCCGTAGAGGCCGCGGCCGACCTGCGATGAACTGCGGACGTGCGGGTGATACCAGAACGTGCCGGCGTCGAGGCAGTCGAACTCGTAAGTAAACGTGCGTCCGGGCGCGATCGGCTCTTGGGTCAGATGCGGCACGCCATCCATCGTGTTCGGCACCCTGAGGCCGTGCCAATGCACGGTGGTGTCCTCCGGCAGGTCGTTCTTGACGACGATGCGGACGTGGTCGCCCTGACGGACGCGGATGTCAGGCCCCGGAACCTGCCCGTCGTAGCTCCAGACATCGGTGCGGGGATGCGCGGCGCCGGCGAGCGCAACCTGGCCGGGACCGGCGGTCAGCCGAAACTCCTTCACAGGCGAAGCCTGCCCTTGCAGGGCTTGCGCGACGGTACGGCCCGGCAGTGCCGCGGCGGCGGCGAACGCCGCGCTGCCGGACAGGAATGTGCGGCGCTTGATCGGCAGTTTGTCGCGATACGGCATCGGACCAGTCCTGACGGCTGCGGGCATGGCACAATTCGGGCCGGTGGTGCCGCGTGAGGGACTTGAACCCCCGACCTACCGCTTACAAGGCGGTTGCTCTACCAACTGAGCTAACGCGGCCCCGGCTGGCCGACATGGCGGCAATGCCCACAGCTAGCAGCGCCGCCGCGCCGCGACAAGCCCGCGTTAACGAACCGCTACCGCAACCGCTTGCAATTGAGCGATCGCCCAGGGTTAGCCGTTAGGCTTACCGGCAGAATAGGGCCAGGGCTTAACGCATCCGGCGAGACCTTTGCGTATCGTTGGCCGCATCAGCAAGGCCCGACCATGATGCCAACGCCCTCGCGCCTTTTCTTGTCCGCCGCCATCGTGCTCGGCACGGCGGTTACGGCCGTGGCCGACGATGGGCCGACGATCGTCGTGCCCAATCGCGCGGTCGCGCCGATCGTCATCAACGGGTGCGATGCCTCCTATGCGGTGGTCGAAAGCGACTGGGGCCTCGGCAAGAACGTACGGCTCGCGCCGACCGTCTACGGCTGCCGCGCGCCCGTCGTCCGCGAGGTGGGGCATTATTTCCCGAGCGCCGGACGGGTGCCGGGCTATGGCCGGCTCGAGGTCGAGCCGCCCGCCAACCGCCGCCTGCCGCCGCGGGCGGAAAGCTACAATCGTTCATGGTCGGCACAGTCGGCGCCGCCGGCGGCACAGCCGCCGGTGCCGATGAACCCGCCGGAGGTCATCATCGCGCCGCGCTATGGCGACCCGCGCTCGCCGTCAGAATTCTGAAACGGAGCGGTCGCCGGCGTCGCCAGCGCCAATGGATATCGTTGCAAGACGGATAACAACAGGAGATCGGGATGCGTCACACCTTTGCCGGAGTTGTCACCGCGCTGGCCGTGCTGGGCCTCGGCGCGACGTCGGCCGCCGCCTGTGGCGGCTACGGCTGCGCGCCATGCGCTTACGCCGCGCCGTGCGGCTATGGTGTCGTCTATTCGGGATATGGATACGACTACGTCGACGTCGCGCGACTGCCGACCATCCCCGTACCGCGCTGGCATGCGGCCCCGCAATACTACCACGTCAATCAGGGACCGACCTATACCGGGCCCGGACTGTTCGCGCCGCTACCGACCTATCAGCAGCGCGCCGTGCGCAGCCGCTACGATGGCCGCTTCGACTACGGCGTGAGCTACGGCTACAGCTATCGCGGCGGCCCCTATGCCAACGCGATGCACCACTATTATGCCGGTGCACCGGCCTGGCGCGGTCCGGCAATCGTCAGCTACCGGCCACGGGCGCACAGCCGTCGCCATGGCGCTGCCCGCCATGCCCATCGCGGCCACGCGATGCACGCGCGCCATCACCACCAGCATCATCGCGGTGCGCCTCACCCGCGCTATCGCCATCGCTGAGCCGGTTGCGCGTCGGCGTCGGGTCTAGACTTTGATGTTGTCGATCAGCCGCGTGGTGCCGAGCCGCGCGGCAACCAGAAGCCGCAACGGGCCGTCCTCGATCGACTTGACCGGCGCCAGCGTCGCGGCGTGGCGCGCTTCGAGATAGTCCACCGCGAAGCCGGCGCGACCAATGGCGTTCGCGCCGGCGCGCATCACCGCCGCCGCCCGGCCGCCGGCGCGCAGCCGCGCCGCGCAGTCCCTTAGCGTGCGATGAAGCACCGGCGCGACGCTGCGCTCTTCCGCCGAGAGATAGACGTTGCGTGAGGACATCGCGAGCCCGTCGCGCTCGCGCACCGTCGGCACGCCAACGATGCGCACCGGCAGGTCGAGGTCGCGCGCCATCCGCGTCACCACCTGAAGCTGCTGATAATCCTTCTCGCCGAACACCGCGACGTCGGGCGCGACCTGCGTGAACAGTTTTGCCACCACGGTGGCGACGCCGCCGAAAAAGTGCGGCCGGAAGCGGTCTTCGAGGCCGGCGGTGGCCGGCCCTTCGGTGACGATGCGGGTCGCGAAGCCGTCCGGATACATCGTCGCCACATCGGGGTTCCAGATCAGGTCCACGCCCTCGGCGGCGAGCTTTTCGGCGTCGGCCGCGAAGGTGCGCGGATAGGAGGCGAGGTCCTCGTGCGGTGCGAACTGGGTCGGGTTGACGAACACCGACACCGCAACCCGGTCGGCGCGGCGCCTGGCCTGCCGCACCAGCGTCAGATGACCCTCGTGCAGCGCGCCCATGGTCGGGACCAAGGCAAGCGTGGCGCCGCCGGCGCGTAACTGCGCGACACTTTTGCGCAGTGCGGATAGGGTGCGGACGACACGGGGACGGCGAGGGGAAGGTCTGGCGGGCATTTTCAGGTCAGCCTCAGGGAATGGCGCCGGAACCTAACCAATGCATGATCCGTCGCCAAGCCGGAAAGCGTTGCCGCAACTGCCGGATTCGCGGAAGAAGCGGATCGGCGGGATCGTGGGCCGCAGGATGCGTGCGGCTTGATCGCGGCGCGGTTTGCGGCCACATCTGAGGGTGATGGCAAACGATCCGACCCGGCCGAAATCCGTATCGCCCGACCGTGCATCAGGCGGAGCGCGGGGCGACGTCGCTGCACCCTCATCGTCGGCCGAAGTCGCCGCGTTTCTCGCCAAGGCGCGGGCAATGGCGCCGGGTGGCGCGCAAGGCACGCGCGGGCGGCTGATCTTCGCGCTCGATGCCACCATGAGCCGGCAGCCGACCTGGGACATGGCGGCGCAGTTGCAGGCCGATATGTTTCGCGAGGTGGCGGCGATCGGCGGGCTCGACGTCCGCCTCGTCTACTATCGGGGGCTCAATGAGTGCCGCGCCAGCCCGTGGATTTCCGATCCGGCCAGGCTCGCCGGGCTGATGGGGCGCATCAATGTCGCCGGCGGCCACACGCAGATCGGCAAGGTGCTGGCCGAGACCCGGCGTGAGGCGGTGGCCAGCGGCGTGCGCGCCCTGGTCTTCGTTGGCGACGCGATGGAGGAGGACGTGGACGAATTGTGTGCCCGCGCCGGCGAACTGGGGCTGCTCAAGGTGCCGCTGTTCATGTTCCAGGAGGGTCGCGATCCGGCGGCGACCGAAGCGTTCCGCGAGATGGCCCGGCTCTCCGGTGGCGCGTGGTGCCCGTTCGACCCTGGCGCCGCGGCGCAGTTGCGCGACCTGCTGCGGGCCGCGGCGGCCTATGCCGCGGGTGGCCGCGAGGCGCTGCTGCGGCTGTCGCAGGGCACCTCCGGTGCCGGTGCGACGCGGCTTCTGGAGCAGATGACGTAGCGGGCATCGGCGCTCTTGCCGCAGGCGTGCCCGGGGACGCCTGCTTTCGTCTTTCGGCGCAACATATTATCTAGAGACCATGCCGACGCTCGTTGCCGGAATCGTCGTTTTTGCCCTGCTTTACTTCCTGCTTCAGGCGGTGAAGAAGGCCGACCCGAAAATGCTCGCGCGGCTGGTGCGCCGGGGCGGCGGAGCGCTGGCGCTCGCCGTTGCCGCCTTCATCGGTTTTCGCGGACAGATCGCCGTCGCCATCCCGCTCGGCCTGTTCGGGGCCGGGCTGCTCGGCTGGTCGCCCGGCGCCGCGGCCGGCTTCCGCAACTGGGGCGGCTTCGGCGGGCGTTCGTCAGGCCAGACCTCGGCGGTGCGCTCGGCGTTTCTCGAGATGACGCTCGATCACGACAGCGGCGCGCTGACCGGGCGCATCATTGCCGGCCCCCATGCCGGCCATTCGCTCGATGCGTTCGACCTGCCCGGGCTCGCCGGCCTGATGGCCGGTTTCGACGCGGAGAGTTGCGCGCTACTTGAAAGTTATCTTGACCGCCGCTTTCCCGCCTGGCGTCAGCACACGCAGGCGAACGGGGCAGGGCGGCAGCGCGAGGCGCCGTCGGGCGGCAAAATGACGCGTGAGGAGGCTTACCAGATCCTTGGCCTGCAGCCGGGCGCGGGGCCTGACGAGATCGGCCGTGCCCATCGCTCCCTGATGAAGAAACTCCATCCCGATCAGGGGGGCTCGACGTATCTCGCCGCGCGAGTCAACGAGGCCAAGGATACTTTGCTTCGCGCGCATCGCAGCTAACTCCAATCACGCAACTGAACGCTGGATCTTGCGAGAGCGCCTGTCTGATCTGTCTGACGCGCGGCGTGATGCCGCTGCCGCCGGTTGGGCTCCGGCGTTGGCGTTCAAGCTAGCGGCGATGTGTTGAGATTTAGTTCCGCAGCGTGATGCAAGAGATATCGGAACGCCGCAGCGTGCGGCACACCGCCTCGGCTTCGCCGCGGTCGAGGCCGGCGAAGCGGGCGCGGTAGAGCTTCTTGTTGCCCCTGCTGACCACCGGTTCGGTGAAGGAGTCGGCCTTGTTGAGCAGTCGCTGCGCCTGGCCGCGGGCGGCCTCGATGCGGGCGCGCGCCTGCGCCTCGGTTTCCAGCGCGCCGACCTGCACGATCCAGCCGGAATGCGCCTGCGTGGGCTTGATGGCGCCGCCTTCCTGCACGGCCTCGGGTTGCGCCTTCGGCGCCGGATCGGGCGTGGCCGCGGCGACGCGCGCCGACGAGGCCGGCAGCACGCCGAGGATGCCGTTGCCGGTGCCGTGATTGGCCGGCTGTGGCGGCAGGGCGAACGTTTTCAGGTCGTCGCTCGCGGCGGAGGCAACGGTAACCGGCGCCTGCGGGGCGGGGGCATTGTCCTTGAGATGGCCGGCCCGTACCTGCACCGTGCGCACGCGCAGCGGCTTGATCGGCTCGGAGGAGCCCGGCACGGCGGCGACCTGCCCAGCCGCGACGACGCCGCTGGTGAGCGGAGCGGGCGGGGTGGCGGCTGGCGCTGTCGATGCGACTGCCTGGGTCGGCGCGCTTTGCGGGCGCGGGCGCGGCGTCGGTGCGGCATCCGGCTCAGCCGTGGCGGCCGCGACCTTGACCGCGCCGTCGACCTGCACGGTGCGGCTCGGCCGGTTGTTGGCCGCATCCTCTGCCGCCGCGGCGTTGGCTTCGACGACCGGGCGTTCGGTAATCGCCGCCACGGTCTGGCGGGTGGCCGCCTTGTCGAGATTGTCGGCGAGCAGCTTGCGCATGGTGGCGTCGCGCGCGGACGCGCTGCGCCCGCCCATCACCACGCCGACCAGATGCCGGTTGCCGCGGCGTAGCGAGGTGACGATGTTGAAGCCTGACGCGCGGATGTAGCCGGTCTTGATGCCGTCGACGCCCTCGACTTTGCCGAGCAGGTGGTTGTGGTTGCGGATGTTGCGGCCGCGGTAATTGAACGACACCGTCGAGAAGTAGCGGTAGTAGCGCGGGAAGCGCTCCTGGATGGCGCGGCCCAGCGTCGCCTGGTCGCGCGCCGTGGTGATCTGGTCGTCGTTGGGCAGGCCGGACGCATTGCGGTAGACGGTGCGCGTCATGCCGAGCGCGCGCGCCTTGCGCGTCATCATTCGCGCAAAATCGTCTTCGTCGCCGGCGATCGCCTCGGCGACCACCACCGCGGCGTCGTTGGCCGAGCGCGTCACCAGTCCCTTGATGGCGTTCTCGACGGTGATGGTCTGGCCCGGTTGCAGGCCGAGCTTGGTCGGCGACTGCCGCGACGCGCGGACCGAAACTTCAAGTTCGCTGTTGAGCTTGAGCTTGCCGCTGTCGAGCTGCTCGAACAGCAGATAGAGCGTCATGACCTTGGTGAGGGAGGCCGGGTGGCGCGGCGCGTCGGCATTGGACGATTGCAGCACCGCACCGGATTTTGCATCGACGATGATCGACGCGGACTTCGGATTGTAGCTCGACTGGGCCGTTGCGTGATGGCTCGCCCGGTGCTTGCGCTTGCGCGCATCGGCGGTGCCGGTCGAGGCGATCACGAAGGCGGTAGCGGCGGCAAGCCCCAACAGACCAAGCCGCATCGTCCGCGAGGACGCCAGGTTTGTCCGGAGCATCAACTTCCCCAATCCAGTTGCACGTCAATCACCGGCGCGTGAGGCCAAATTATGCCCATCCTGCCGGCAAGCCGTCTTACCCACACCATCCGGTTACCGGCGGTGTGCTGGCGAAAGCCTCCTGCCGGCTCTTCAAAGAGCCATATAACAGGCTGATTCTTCGGGGCTTTCCAACCGCCTCACGCGCCGTCCGAGGCTTTTCAAACTAGGCGGGCAGGGTTTCCAAAGCCTTAAGCAATGCTGAATACGGTCTTTCAACATTGATATTGTGCGTCGCAACAATCTTTGTTGACTGTTATTGTGCAATGCGATATAGGGCCGGCAGAAGTCATGTTTCTCCCCCGGAAAGTCCATATTTTTTAATCGCTCTGCGAAAGGACGAAGATCATGGTCAAGGTTGAGGAATTCCAGCAGTTCGGCAAAGAGCAGCTCGAGGCCGGCGTTGCCGCCGCCAACTCGGTGTCGAAGAGCTTTCAGGCGATTGCCACGGCGGTCGGCGAGTATTCCAAGAAGTCGTTCGAGGACGGCAGCGCGTTCGTCGAGAAGCTGGCCGGCGTAAAGTCGTTCGACAAGGCGATCGAACTGCAGACCGAGTATGCGCGCTCCTCCTACGAGTCGTTCGTGGCGGGGTCGCAGAAGATCGGTGAGCTGTACGCTGATCTGGCCAAGCAGGCGTTCAAGCCGTTCGAAGGCTACGCCGCCAAGTTCGGCCCGGTCGGCCACTCGAACTAAGCTGCTGCCGCTTTCGCGGCGTAGTGTGGACCACGAAAAAGCCCGGCGAAGCCGGGCTTTTTTGCCGGGGGCGAGGCTGCCACCTTCACTGCGTCAGGCGCAGCATCGAGAGTTGCGTGGCGATCTGGTTGAACGCTGAGCCGATGCCGGCGGCGGTCGTCGTCGAGAAATAGTGGTTCGACTTGCTGTTGGATGCGCAATATTCCAGCACGTCGGATGTCTCTGAATCGTCGGTATTGACCAGGATGCTGAAGATCTCGACACCCGCCGCCTTGGCGTTGTCGCACAGGTCCTTCTGGCGTTTGTCGATCTCCAAAGCTGCCGGGTCGTTTGAATTGTTTGTATTTTTGCTTCTGTACCAGCGATTCTGCGTATTCAGGCCGTCTGATAGCAGGATAACGACATTCGTATACTGGTAGTTGCTTTCGAGAGCCGGCGCATTCAGCGGAGCGCTCTGCTGCAATGACATCCAGGCCCAGTGCATGCCGATCGACTGGTTCGTATAGCCGGCCGCGGCCAGCTTGTTGATCTTGCCCTTTAGCGTGGTGGTATTCTGGGAATTGTCGCTTTCGTTGGCGTTGTACGCAGAGGTCATCGGCAGAAGGGACGAGTTGGCCTTGCAGTCTGTGTACTGCATGGCGGGATACTTCGTGCCCGATGTCGATGGCTCGTCAGCGGTGATGTCGTAGTCCTGATTACGATCGGCGACGCAACCGGTCCACGTCGATTTATCGTTCACGACCCAGTTATGAGTGTAGGTTTTGACACTGACCTTTCCTGTGCAAGATTTTCTGCTTCCGCTTTTGCCATTGCAGGTGCAATTGGTCATGCCCGTGCAACTCGCGGAACTCCCGGTGACAGTCTTGTCCATGTTCGTGGTGCCTGCCTCCACGCTGTCATAACAGCCGTTGTAATAGATACCGCTACGGGCTGGAGTTTTGTCGCCGCCATCGACGCTAGGGCAAATCAGTCCCTTGTAAGACCCGCTGTCGGGAATTGTGTTCGTCTTTTTCGCGTTGCTCGCCGTTGCCGGGCGGTCGGTGCAGGTGAAGCCGTGACTGCTGCTTGTGAAGGGGCAGTCCGATCCCGGCCCGACCTGCTTCAATGAGTCGGGGTTATTGCCGAGGATGGCCGGCGGAGCCTCCCATTCCGTCCAGTCGATCCAGTCGGCACCAACGTTGTCCTTGCCGACGTTGACCATGACGTTGAAGGGAACAATGGAAATATAGACGTCGTCTGTCGTCGTGGCCGAGCTCTTGAGCGTATCCACCAGATCCTTGGCCGCGTCTTTCATCGCCTGGAGCTTGGTCGGATTGCTCCTTCCCTGCTCCATCGAGCCGGTGATGTCGAGCGCCATGGCCACGCGCAGCCGCGCCGCGCCCCATTTCGTCGAGGTGCTGCTGCCGAAACCGATGGTCGGGAAACCGGCCACCTTCATGAAGGCGGTCTGGATCGAGCCGCGGGTGCTGATCGACACGCTCGCACCATTGCCCGAGTTCGGGGTGTAGTGGACGTCGAGCGGCGAGATGCTGGCGTCGGAATGGTTGTAGAGCGACTCGAAATACGCCTGCGCGCGTTGCCTGATCTCTTCTTCCGACAGCCCGGCGGCCTCGCGCGAGATCATCAGCGCGGTGGCGTCGAGGGCAGCCTGCAACGCCGAGCGGGCGCTGTTGGCGCGGCTGTAGTCCACCGCGGCGCCGACCAGGCCGATGATGGGCACGATCGCAATGGCGAACATGATGGCGACGTTGCCCTCCTTGGCGCGCCGGAAGGCGCGGAAGGAGCGGGCGAGACGGGTGCGGAACACGGAGGTCATGTGGCTGATCCGTTCCAAAGGCTGCCGCTGCGGGCAGCCGGCCGAGAGGGGGTGGTGGACATGCACCGCCAGAAGGCGCGGCCGAAGCCCGGCCGGCCGCCAACCCGTGGCGGGGGCGGTTCCGACGGACGAGGGCGTGCGGCAATCGGCGCCATGGCGGTCATTCCGAAATCGGGCAAGCGCCCGGAGTTTTCGACGTACGGCGATTTCGCCGGTGGTCGATAAACAGGCGGTAAAGTCGTGCGGAGAAAAACAGGTAGACCGACGGATTGCCGGCGGGCGCGGCGCCGGCTCTCGATTCGTCGTCAACGCCTGCTGAACGCCAACCCCCTGCATTCATTCAACTTGCATAGGAAGCGTTAACCGTGCAGGATTCCCGGCATCGGGCGCGGGTGGCGACGGCGCAGGGCGCGGGTCGGCTGCCGTTATCGGCAGCGTCGGCGAGTGGACCTTGGCGTTTAAGTGCTGTTGTTCAAGTGCTTTGGGACGACAAGCAGAGGCTGCTTGCGGCGGGGGACCGCGTCCCCATATTCTGCTGGTGATCGCCTGGGGAGGCGCCGGCAGCAGCCGGGCGGGACCTTTCGAGGATCGCAAGCGTATGAGCCATGTGGGACATGCTGTCATATTCCGGAGCTTCGATCTGGCGCGCGGAGGCGCCGGCCGCCTCGCGCCCCGTCCTCGGTAACGGTGAGGGCCGGCCCGGCGGGACCGGCGGACCGGGCACCTCGGTCATCACCAAGGTCAAGCCGCGCACCAAGCGGCCCAACATGTACCGCGTCCTGATTCTCAACGACGACTACACGCCGATGGAGTTCGTCGTCCATGTGCTGGAACGGTTCTTCCAGAAGGATTCGGAATCGGCCACCAAGATCATGCTGCACGTTCATCACCACGGAATTGGCGAATGCGGCGTCTACACTTACGAGATCGCCGAAACCAAAGTGACGCAGGTGATGGATTTTGCCCGCAAGCACCAACATCCTTTGCAATGTGTGATGGAAAAGAAGTAGGCTTGGCTCGGGCTTGGACCAACGGGCGCCTGTGGCGCCACGAAATGATCTGAAAGAAGGAGCAGCGGTTTTTCGGATCGGACGGAACCAGATTTTGGCGGGGGCCATAGAGGACGCGAATGCCGACGTTTTCCCATAGCCTTGAACAATCCCTGCATCGCGCGCTGGCGATCGCCAACGAGCGCCATCATCAATATGCGACGCTCGAACACCTGCTGCTCGCCCTGATCGACGATTCCGACGCCGCCGCGGTAATGCGCGCCTGCAGCGTCGATCTCGACAAGCTGCGTGGCAGCCTCGTCAACTACCTCGAGACCGAGTTCGAGAACCTCGTCACCGACGGCTCCGACGACGCCAAGCCGACCGCCGGCTTCCAGCGCGTGATCCAGCGCGCGGTGATCCATGTGCAGTCCTCCGGCCGCGAGGAAGTGACCGGCGCCAACGTGCTGATCGCGATCTTCGCCGAGCGCGAGAGCCATGCCGCGTATTTCCTGCAAGAGCAGGACATGACGCGCTACGATGCGGTCAACTATGTCAGCCACGGCATTGCCAAGCGTCCCGGCGTGTCCGAGGCGCGGCCGGTGCGCGGCGTCGACGAGGAGACCGAGACCAAGGGCGGCGACGACGCCAAGAAGAAGGGCGACGCGCTGGAAGCCTACTGCGTCAACCTCAACAAGAAGGCGCGCGACGGCAAGATCGATCCCGTGATCGGCCGCAATGCCGAGATCAGCCGCGCCATCCAGGTGCTGTGTCGCCGGCAGAAGAACAACCCGCTGTTCGTCGGCGAGGCCGGCGTCGGCAAGACCGCGATCGCCGAAGGGCTCGCCAAGCGCATCGTCGACAGCGAGGTGCCGGAGGTGCTGGCCACCGCCACGGTGTTCTCGCTCGACATGGGAACGCTGCTGGCCGGCACGCGCTACCGCGGCGATTTCGAGGAGCGGCTGAAGCAGGTCATCAAGGAACTGGAAGCGCACCCCGGCGCCATCCTGTTCATCGACGAGATCCACACCGTGATCGGCGCCGGCGCCACCTCCGGCGGCGCCATGGATGCGTCGAACCTGCTGAAGCCCGCATTGGCATCGGGCACCATCCGCTGCATGGGCTCGACCACCTACAAGGAATACCGCCAGCACTTCGAGAAGGACCGCGCGCTGGTGCGGCGCTTCCAGAAGATCGACGTCAACGAGCCGTCGGTGGACGACGCCATCGGTATCCTGAAAGGGCTCAAGCCCTATTTCGAGGACTACCACAAGCTGAAATACACCAACGATGCCATCGAGGCGGCGGTCAATCTCTCCGCGCGCTACATCCACGACCGCAAGCTGCCCGACAAGGCGATCGACGTGATCGACGAATCCGGCGCGGCGCAGATGCTGGTGCCCGAGAGCAAGCGCAAGAAGACGATCGGCATCAAGGAGATCGAGACCACCATCGCCACCATGGCGCGGATTCCGCCCAAGAGCGTGTCGAAGGACGATGCCGAGGTGTTGCAGCATCTGGAAACGACGCTGAAGCGCGTGGTGTTTGGCCAGGACAGGGCGATCGAATCGCTGTCCTCCGCCATCAAGCTGGCCCGCGCGGGCCTGCGCGAGCCGGAGAAGCCGATCGGCTCCTACCTGTTCTCCGGCCCGACCGGCGTCGGCAAGACGGAAGTGGCGAAGCAGCTTGCGGCCTCGCTCGGCGTCGAACTGTTGCGCTTCGACATGTCCGAATACATGGAGCGGCACACCGTGTCGCGGCTGATCGGCGCGCCTCCGGGCTATGTCGGCTTCGATCAGGGCGGGCTTCTGACCGACGGCGTCGATCAGCATCCGCACTGCGTGGTGCTGCTCGACGAGATCGAGAAGGCGCACCCGGATCTCTACAACGTGCTGTTGCAGATCATGGATCACGGCAAGCTGACCGACCATAACGGCAAGCAGGTCAACTTCCGCAACGTCATCCTGATCATGACCACCAATGCCGGCGCTGCGGACCTGGCGCGGCAGGCGTTCGGCTTCACGCGCTCCAAGCGCGAGGGCGACGATCAGGAGGCGATCAACCGCCTGTTCGCGCCGGAGTTCCGCAACCGGCTCGATGCCATCGTCTCGTTCGGCCACCTCAACTCCGAGGTGATCGGCATGGTGGTCGAGAAGTTCGTACTGCAGCTCGAGGCGCAGCTTGCCGATCGCGACGTCACCATCGAGCTGTCGGAGCCGGCCAAGGCGTGGCTGATCGAGCATGGCTACGACGAGCAGATGGGTGCCCGCCCGATGGGCCGGATGATCCAGGAGCACATCAAGAAGCCGCTCGCCGACGAGGTGCTGTTCGGCAAGCTCAAGGGCGGCGGTCACGTCCGCGTGGTGATGGTCAAGGGCGAGACCGGCGAGGACAAGATCGGCTTCGAGTTCCTCGACGGGCCGGTGACGCCGAAGCCTGACAAGCTGCCGCCCGGTGCCCGCAAGCGCGCGGCTGCCCGCAAGCCGAAGTCCGGCCCTAAGGGCGCGGCCAAGGAGCCGGCGAAAGTCTGAGCCTTCCGTCTCTGCTGCGCAACATGAACGGGCAGCGGTGATGCCGCTGCCCGATGGCGTTCAGGCGCGCGCTGCCATCTCCACCCTCGTCATGCGCGGGCATAGCCGTTCAAAGAACGGCGTTCTGTCGAACGCCTATGTTCCGCGCATCCACGTCTTTGCAGCCCTCCCTTTATCCCTCCCCCACTCGCGGGGGAGGGTAGGGTGGGGGATGGCCGGGATAAACCCGGCCATGATGACGAATGGGTAGAGCGTTTCAGGTCTTGACCGGTGCCCCGCCGGCGGTGGCTTTTGCCGCCGCCTTCTGCGCGTCGAAATCGCGCCGCCGTCGCGCCAGCTCTTCCGCGCTCATCGCCTCGACGTTGTTGTAGTCGCGCTTCCAGGCCGCATCCGCCGCCCAGCGCAGTGGCGATTGCATCGTGGTGTGCGGGCCGGGTGCGGTTTCGAGAAGGCGCAGCGCCAGCTCCAGTGTCAAATCCTGCGAGGCGATGTCGTGCGGCTTGCCGGCCGAGTTGCCGAGCGGAAAGTCGCTGAACAGAAAGCGCGACGCGGCGGCGTGCTCGACGATATCCTTGGCGCAGCCCATCACCACGGTCGCGATGCCGTTCGCCTCCAGATGCCGCGCCGCCAGGCTGACGCTCTGGTGGCACACCGGGCAGTTCGGCACCAGCACGGCGGCCTCGACACGATCGGCCCGGCAGCGCTTCAGCAACTCTGGCACGTCCTGCTCAAGCGTAATGCGGTGGCTGCGGTTGGTCGGCAGCCCGAAGAAACGGGGCGCGAGCTTGACGCGGCCGGCGGCGGCGGCGCGGTCGAGCGCCGGCAGTGGAAACCAGGTGCCGCTGTCAGTCGCCATGGTATGGGTGCGGTCGTAGGCGATATGGGAGATGCGCACGTCGTGCGGCTTCGTCACGTCGCCGTCATAGACCGCGAAGAATTTTGCAGCGCCGTTGTAGGGCGCGCCCGGCCCCTGATCGCCCTTGGCCGGGTCGAACGGGGCGGCAGTGGTGATGAGCGCCACCCGCGTCTCGCCGAGCGGCCTTGCAAGCGGCGTGAACGGCGCATCGGTATAGTGCGCCCAGCGGTAGGGCGTCGTATAGCCGATCGCGGCGTAATAGGCGCGCGTGCGCGCCATGTACGGGATCGGCACGTCGTCGTCGGACGCAAATCCGAAGTCGCCGTCTGGCGGGGCGTCGGCGGTCATCTAGCCGCCGAGCGCCGCGATCAGCTTGCGCTGGTGGTCCTGTAGCACGGAGGCGTCCTCCTTGCGCGTCGCCGGCGGCAGCAGCTCGACGCCGTTGAAGCGCGGCATGACGTGCATGTGCAGATGATAGACCTCCTGCCCGGCGGCGGCTTCCGAGAACTGCGCGACGATCACGCCATCGGCGGCAAATGCCTTCATGGCGGCGTGGGCGACCTTGTGAGAGGTGCGCGCGACATGGGCGAAGTCGTCCACGGTGATGTCGAGGATGTTGCGCGCCGGCGCCTTGGGGATCACCAGCGTGTGGCCGGGGCAGCGCGGCATGATGTCGAGGAACACGAAGGTGTGGTCGTCCTCAAAGACCTTGTAGCTCGGCAGTTCGCCGCGCAGGATTTTTGCAAAGATGTTGTTGGGGTCGTAACTGGCCATGATCGCTCCCGCTGTTGCGGAGCCAGTTTTCGCGGGGGGCGCGGGTGCGGTCAAGCGCCGTGTGCGCCGTCGCCTTTGCGGAAGGGGCCGGCCTCGGTCAGGTCGCGTACCGCCTCGGCGACATAGGCGCGCTCGCCTTCGAGGTAATGCGCAACCGCGCGGCGCAAGGCCGGATCGGCGATGTAATGGGCGGAATAGGTGGTCTGCGGCAGGTAGCCGCGTGCGATCTTGTGCTCGCCCTGCGCGCCGGCCTCGACCACCGGCAGGCCGCGGGTGATGGCGAAGTCGATGGCCTGATAGTAGCAGACCTCGAAATGCAGGAACGGGTGGTGCTCGATGGCGCCCCAGTTGCGGCCGTAGAGGGTATCGGAGCCGATGAAGTTGATGGCGCCGGCGATCCAGTGCCCGTTACGCCTGGCCATCACCAGCAGCACATGGTCGCGCATCGTCTCGCCGACCAGCGAGAAGAATTCGCGGGTGAGGTAGGGCCGCCCCCATTTGCGCGAGCCGGTCTCCATATAAAACGTGAAGAAGGCGTCCCACGCTTCTTCGGTGATCGCCTCGCCGGTCAGGTGGTGGATGGTGATGCCGTCGGCCAGCGCCTCGCGGCGCTCGCGGCGGATCGCCTTGCGATGGCGCGAATTGAGCGTGGCGAGGAAGTCGTCGAAGCTGCCGAAGCCGTGGTTGTGCCAGTGAAACTGCTGGTCGGTCCGTTGCAGGAAGCCATGGCCGGCGAGGAAGCGCCACTCGTCCTCGCGGGCGAAGGTGACGTGGACCGACGAGGCTTGCGTCGCCTTGCACAGGCCGATCAATCCGCGCGCCAGTGCAGTGCGCACCTCGGCCGTGTCGGCGCCGGCGCGCACCAAGAGCCGCGGGCCGGTCGCCGGGGTGAACGGCACGGCTGCCTGCAACTTCGGATAATAGGCGCCGCCGGCGCGCATATAGGCGTCGGCCCAGCCATGGTCGAAGACGTATTCGCCCTTTGAGTGCGATTTCAGGTAGCACGGCACGACGCCGACGATGGTTCCATCCTGCCGCGCCACGAGGTGGCGCGCGGCCCAGCCGGCGCGCGGCACGGCCGAGCCGGAATTCTCGACGGCGGCAAGAAAGTCGTGGGAAATGAAGGGATTGTAAGCCGTCCCCGGCGGGGCGGCACAGGCGTCCCAGTCCGCTTTGTCGATCTGGTCGACGGCGCCGACCGCCTCCAGCAGGATCTCGGATGCAGGCGTCGTTTGGGTGGCGGTCCGGCCGGTTCGGGGCATGCCTTACAGATCGGCCTCGTCACGGGTTACGTCAAGTTATGGAACAAAACCCTCAAAAATCATCTGGTCGGCGTAGCGGGCGGCGCGGGCGCGCTGCTCCGGGGTACGCACCGTCCAGCCGAGCAGGGCGCAGCCGAAAATATGGCGGGCGATCCATGGCGGCGGCGCCGGCAGGTCGTCCACCCGGTAGGCGACGAAATGCGGCTGGGTGCGGAAGCCGTGGCGCAGCCCGATCATGTCGCGGCGGGCATGCGGAGGCAGTGGCGCCCATTCCGGGTCGCGGTAGTGGCGCTCGGCGGTGATGCCGCGTGGGTGATCCGGCAGGATGTCGCGGATCGCCACCACCTGGTCGGGATCGAACGACATCAGCGCCACCGGCCCGCGATAGCCCGCAAGTACTTTGGCGACACGGTGGGCCAGGGTGCGGTCGCCGTCGAAATGGCTCTTGAACTCGATCAGGAGCGGCACCCGGCCGCCGACGTGGTCGCAGAATTCACCGAGCGTCATCATCCGCTCGGGCGTCGCCTTGAAGGCGACCTGCTTCAACTCGACAGCGGTCCGTGCCCGCAGCAGTCCTTCGCCCTCGGTCAGCCGGCCGAGGCTATGGTCGTGGTGGACCATGGCCTCGCCGTCGGCCGAGAGCTGAAGGTCGGTCTCAATGGTGAAACCGCCGGCGATCGCCGCGTCGAACGCCGCCGGCATGTTCTCGATGACGCCGCGCGCAGCATGATGCAGGCCGCGGTGGGCCACCGGCCGCGCCGTCAGCCAGTCGGGCGCGCGCATCGCCGCGCTGCTCAGGCGACCTCGAAGATGGCGTCCACCTCGACCGAGGCATCGCCGGGCAGCGCCGCGACGCCGACAGTGGTGCGGGCGTGGCGGCCCTTGTCGCCGAACGCGGCGACCATCAGGTCGGAGGCGCCGTTGAGCACTTTTGGACCTTCGAGGAAGTCCGGCGCCGAGTTGATAAATCCGCCGAGCCGCACCACGCGTGCCACCTTGTCGAGGTCGCCGAGAGCGGCCTTGACCTGCGTCAGCAGGTTGACGGCGCAGGCACGGGCCGCGGCCTGGCCCTGTTCGACCGAGACGCCCGCGCCCAGCTTGCCATTGGCCACCAGCTTGCCGTCGGCACCGGCGCAGACCTGCCCGGACAACACCAGCAGATTGCCGGAGCGGACGAACGGGACGTAGTTTGCCTGCGGGCTCGTCGGCTCGGGAAGCGTAATGCCAAGCGCCGCGAGCTTCTGTTCAACCGTTCCTGCCATACTGTCCTCGATGCTGATGATTTTCTCACGTTCCGGTGAACGCTTCAGGCCATATTTCACCCATCATGCGCGCCCATGCAAGGGGCGGATCGCAGGGGCTCGCGCCGGCTCGCGCAGGGTGCCGCCTGTGGCTATGGTGCAGGCTCAATCAGGCCAAGGAGACCGCATGCCTCGCTCATATCCGATTGCGGCGCTCGCCTCGCTCGCGGTGCTTATCGCCGGCGGCGGCAGCGGCGCCGGCGCCGAGACCGCGCCGATCGTGCTCGCGCCGCATCAGGCGCTCTATACCCTGAGCCTGAAGTCGGCGCGCAGCAACGTCGCGATCAACGATGCCTCAGGGCAAATCATCTACAATTTCGACGGCAACCTGTGCGAGGGCTACACCAGCGATTTCCACCAGGTGTCGGAGCTGGAGGCGGCGGAAAACAAGGACATCACCAACAACCTGCGCTCCACGACGTGGGAGAGCGGCGACGGCAAGAGCTACCGCTTTCGCATCGAGACCCGGACCAACGACGACGACCCGAGCATCGCGGACGGCGTTGCCGAGCGCGACGGCGACGCCATCAAGGTGCGGCTCAAGCAGCCGGTGGAGAAGACGCTGACGCTGCCCGGCGACGTGGTGTTTCCGACCGAGCAGGTCCGGCGCATTATTGCCGCGGCGCGCGAAGGCAAATCGCTGCTCGAACTCAATGTCTATGACGGCTCCGACGGCGGCGAGAAAGTCTACAATACCTTCACCGTGATCGGGCGGCCGATCGACGCGGGCGCGGCGGCCGCGCCGGATGCCGCCGGTGCTGCGTTGCAGGCGCTGCGGCGCTGGCCGGTCACGGTCAGCTATTACGACAGCGGCAAGCGGCCGGACGCCGGCGAGCAGACCCCGGTCTATGCGATGTCGTTTGAACTCTACGACAACGGCGTCTCGCGCCAGCTCGCGCTCGACTACAACGATTTCGTCATCAGCGGCGCGATGTCGAAATACGAGGCCAAGGCGGCCAAGCCCTGCAAGCCATAAGGGCGGGCGCTCCGGTTGTCGCCTTTCCGCCTCGCCTCACTCCGGCTTGGGCGGACCGTTATAGACGATGCCGCGCATCACCGCGGCGCGGCCGAAGCGCTGGCGCAGGTCGTCCATGGCGCGCTCGGCGTGTGCGGCGCGGCCGTCGATCAGGTCGGCGTCGCCGGCCTGCGAACCCGGCCGCAGCGCGCTGACGCCGACGCCGATCAGGCGGAAGGCGGTGCCGTCGATCTCCCGGGCGAGCAGGTCGCGGGCGGTGGCAAAGATGCGGCTTGCAAGTTGCGTCGGGGCGGCGATGCCACGGGCGCGCGTGCGCTGGCGGAAATCGGCGGTCTTGAGCTTGAGGGTGACGGTGGCGCCGGCAAGCTCGCCGGCCTTGAGCCTGCCCGAGACCTTTTCGCTGAGCAGCCACAGGGTTTTCTCCAGCGCCGCGAAATCGCGGATATCGGTCTCGAACGTGGTCTCGCTGGAGATCGCCTTGGCGCCGCGGTCGGCCACCACCTTGCGCTCGTCGATGCCGCGTGCGAGGCGCCACAGCCGCCGCCCTTCCGGGCCGAACAGCTTCATCAACTCCGTCTCCTCGGCGCGCTGCAGGTCGGCGATGGTGCGGAAGCCGCGCTGCGCGAGGCGGGCCATGGTCGCGGGTCCCACGCCGAAGATGAATCCGACCGGCTTGTCCGCCATCAGCGCGCGCGCGTCGTCCTGATCGAGCGTGGCGAAGCCGCGTGGCTTGTCGAGGTCGGAGGCGATCTTGGCGAGAAACTTGTTGCAGGACAGTCCGATCGACACGGTGATACCGATGTCGCGCTCGACCGTGGCGGCAAAGCGCGCCAGCACCTTGGCCGGGATCATGCCGTGCAGCCGCTCGGTGCCGTGGAGGTCGAGGAACGCCTCGTCGATCGACAGTGGCTCGACCAGCGGGGTCAGTGCCTGCATCGCGGCGCGTACCTCGCGGCTGACGCGGACGTACTTCGCCATATCCGGTTTGATGACGGTGGCGGATGGGCATAGCGCCAGCGCCTTGAACATCGGCATGGCCGAGCGCACGCCATAGGTGCGTGCGATGTAGCAGGCCGCCGACACGACGCCGCGCCGGCCGCCGCCAACGATCACCGGCCGGTCGGCAAGTGCCGGATCGTCGCGCTTTTCGATTGTTGCGTAGAAAGCATCGCAGTCGATATGGGCCAGCGCCAGCGTCGGCAGCGCGGGGTGGCGCACGAGCCGTGGCGAGCCGCAGGCGACGCAGCGGCGAACGCCGGGGCCGGTATCCGCGAGGCAGTCGCGGCAGAAGCCGGGCACGATGCGGTCCACCGGCCGGCCGCCGCTCACGGGTTGTCGCGCTCCCAGCGTCCGCCACCGAGGACGTCGTGCGCCGCAGCGATCGCCGCCGCGGTGAGGCCGGCGCTTGCCGCGAACGCCTGCACCGTCGAATCGTCCCGCATCACGAAATCGAGAACGCCGGCCAGGAATCGAGAATCGCTTGCCGCCTTGCGCAGGCTCTGTGGGCCGAGCCCGGTCTCGGCGAGAAACAGCCCAAGCCGTTCCGGGTCCGTGGCGATGAAGGAAAGTGCTTGAACAGCCACGATTTCCGCCGCTTCACGGGGATCGTGTAAACCCTTACTCATCGATCGCTTTTGCCTTTCCGTAACTTATGGTCTCTAGTTTCCCCCGCGCAGCCCGGCCTGCCAGCGCGGGGACTGTGGCGGCAAGCGAGGCGCCGGGCCACCATTTGCACAGCGGAGGGCGGGATGGCCAAGACCGTCCTGATCGTCGAGGACAACGAGCTTAACATGAAGCTCTTTCGCGATCTCCTGGAAGCGCACGGCTATGCCACCGTCGGCACCTCGAGCGGCGTCGAGGCGCTCGATCTCGTGCGCCGGCTGCATCCCGACCTCGTGCTGATGGACATCCAGCTTCCGCAGGTGTCCGGGCTCGAGGTGACGCGCCAGATCAAGGACGACCCGGCGCTGCGCGCCATTCCCGTCATCGCCGTGACAGCGTTCGCCATGAAGGGCGACGAGGAACGGATCCGCGAAGGCGGCTGCGAAGCCTATCTGTCGAAGCCGATCTCCGTCGGGCGGTTCATGGAAACCGTGCGCCAGTTCATTGGGTAAGGAAGCGCGATGACCGCCCGCGTCCTTGTCGTCGATGATACGCCGGCCAATATCCGCCTGATGGAGGCGCGGCTGTCGGCGGAATATTTCGACGTCATCACCGCGAGGAACGGCGCCGAGGCGCTCGACATCTGCGCGCGGGTCGAGTGCGACATCGTGCTGCTCGACGTCATGATGCCCGACCTCGACGGCTTCGAGGTGTGCCGCCGCCTCAAGTCGAACCCGCAGACGTGCTTCATTCCGGTGGTGATGGTGACGGCGCTCGACCATCCCGCCGACCGCGTGCGCGGGCTGGAGGCGGGCGCCGACGATTTTCTCACCAAGCCGGTTGCCGACGCCATCCTGATCGCACGGGTGCGCTCGCTGACGCGGCTGAAGATGATGACCGACGAACTGCGCATGCGCGCCGCGACCTCGCTCGAGGTCGGCATCCTGGCGCCGGAGCGCAATGCGGTGGCCGACGACGGCAAGGGCGGGCGTATCCTGCTGGTGGACGACCGGCCGGACTCCTACGAGCGCCTGGCCGCGACGCTGACCGCCGAACATGCCGTCGATGTGGAACCGTCCCCGGCGGAAGCGGTGTTCCATGCTGCCGAGCATGCCTACGACCTGATGATCGTCTCGCTGGGGCTTAAAGGTTTCGACGGCCTCAGGCTGTGCAGCCAGGTCCGTTCGCTTGAGCGTACGCGCCACCTGCCGATGCTGGCGGTCGCCGACGCCATCGACCGCGACAACCTGCTGCGCGGGCTCGAGATCGGCGTCAACGACTATCTGCTGCGTCCGGTGGACCGCAACGAATTGCTGGCGCGGGTGCGCACGCAGGTGCGCCGGCGCCGCTATGCCGAGCACCTGCGCGACAACTTCCACGCCTCGATCGAGATGGCGATCACCGACGCGCTGACCGGCCTGCACAATCGTCGCTACCTGGAGAGCCACCTCGCGGCCCTCGCCGATCAGGCGGCGGCGCGCGGCGAGCCGTTGGCGCTGATGATGCTCGATATCGATTTCTTCAAGGCGATCAACGACAGCTACGGCCACGATGCCGGCGACGAGGTGCTGCGCGAGTTCGCCTCTCGCATCCGCAAGGCGATCCGCGGCATCGACCTCGCCTGCCGCTATGGCGGCGAGGAGTTCGTAGTGGTGATGCCGGAGACCGACCTCAAGGTCGCGGGTCTCGTTGCCGAGCGGCTGCGGCGCGCGGTTGCCGGCGCGCCGTTTGCGATCGAGCGCGGGGCACGGCAGATCGACGTTACGCTGTCGATTGGAATTGCCGCGCTCGATGGGCGCGAATCGGTGGCGGCGGCGCTCAAGCGGGCCGACCAGGCGCTCTACCGCGCCAAGCTCGACGGCCGCAACCGCGTGGTCGCCGCGGCGGCCTAAGGCGGCAAACGAAAACGGGGCCCGAAAGGCCCCGCCACTGCCGTCGCGATGAAAGCGCCGCCTTACGTGATCTTGTTACTTGATCTTGGCTTCGCGGAATTCGACGTGCTTGCGCGCCACCGGATCATACTTCTTCTTGACCAGCTTGTCGGTCATGGTGCGCGAGTTCTTCTTCGTGACATAGTAGTAGCCGGTGTCGGCCGACGACACGAGCTTGACCTTGATGGTGACCGCTTTGGCCATGGAAACCTCGATCTGTCTGGGAACGCCAAAAACCGGGCCGGCCGTGGCGGTCCCGCGTTGGCCGGCAACCTAGCCGGGAATGCTCTGAAGTCAAGGTTTTCCTGGCTAGGCGAGGGTCCGCCCCGCCGGCTCAGATATAGTCGGTCAGCATCGTGCCGTTGCGGAAGTGGAAGAGCGGCACCGGGTGGTCGTGGCCGAGCGGCCCGGCGGCGAGCCGGCGCTCCAGCACGCCGAGCACGTTGCGGGTCATCGGGTGCAGGTCCTTCAGCGGCTCCGCTCCGAGCGGCATCCACACCAGTTCCACCAGTTCGGCATCGGCATGGACGACGCCGGGAACCCGGTGGGCGATCCGCGAGGCTTCGGCGGTGAAGAAGCGGGTGTCGAAACGGCGGACGCGGCCGGTCGGGGTGATGGCCCGGGCGATCAGGTAAAGGCTGGACGGGTCGGGCAGCAGCCCGGCGTCGGCGAACGGCCGCCACGGCCCGTCGAGCCGGCTCGGCACCCGCGAAACCCGGCAGCCGAGGCACAGGCCCGTCTCCTCGCAAGCCTCGCGGATGGCGGCGGTCGCCAGCGCCCGCGCCCGCGCCGCGGCGATCCGCGGGCGGCCGCGCATCAAGAGGTCTTCCAGTTCCGACGGGATCGGGGCCGCAACCGGCACGCGGTGGTCGGTGGGATCGACCCGGCCGCCGGGAAACACGATCTTGTTCGGCATGAAGACGTGGCCGTGATGGCGGCGGCCGACCAGGACCCGCGGCGTCGTCTCGCTGCGGTCGATCAGGATCAGGGTGGCGGCGTCGCGCGGCCGGATGTTCGGATAGGTGCCGCGAAAAGCATCGTCGTGGTCGCGCTGGGGGTCGGGTTTGGTCATCGCGTCGGGGAGGAGGCTGGCTCGGGCGGCCGGACGACAATATCCGGCTCCGGATCGTTCTCGTCAAAACCGTGCATTCTGAGCGCCCATTGCAGGCCGACCACGGCGCCCTTGATCGGCTGGATCAGCAGGATCGACATCACGAAGGTCAGCGGCAGGTAGATCGCGAGCTGCAACCAGATCGGCGGCGCTGCCAGCTTCTCGACAGCAAGCGCCACTGGTACCACGATATGGCCGACCACAACGATCACCAGATAGGCCGGCAGATCGTCGGCGCGGTGGTGGTGCAGTGCCTCGTTGCAGGCGGGGCAATGGTCGGCCACCTTGAGGAAGGCGCGGAACAGCCGGCCCTGGCCGCAGGCCGGGCAGCGGCCGCCGAGGCCGCGCCGTATCGCAAGCCACAGGTTGCGGTCGGACGGCAGGCTGAGGCTGGAGGTCCAGCGCGATCGCGGGTGCATGTTCATCGTTTGCTCGTCCTGGCGCGGGGGCCGCCCTTGCCTTTGGCTGCTTTTCGGTGCGAGGCGGCCTTCTTGCCGCCCTTACCGCCTTTGGGTTTGCGGTCCTTCGCCGGCGGCCCGGCCTTGCCGCGGCCCGTCCGGTCCGGCCTTGTGGCCGTGCCGCGGCGGCCGGCGGCGTTGGCCAGAAGCTCGAAGCGCAGCGCGCCGGCGACCGGAGCGGCTTCTACCAGACGAACCTCCACCGCGTCACCCAGCCGGTGCATGGCACCGCTGCGGGTGCCGACCAGCGCGTGGCGCGCCTCGTCGTACTGGAAATACTCGGTTCCGAGCGAACGGATGGGGATCAGTCCGTCGGCGCCAGTGTCGTCGAGGCGGACGAACAGCCCGGCGCGGGTAACGCCGGAAATGCGCGCGGAAAACGTCGCGCCGATGCGGTCCGCGAGGTGGTGGGCGATCAGGCGGTCGGCGGTCTCGCGCTCCGCCTTCATGGCGCGGCGCTCGGTCAGCGAGATTTGTGCCGCGATCTCGCCGAGCGATTCGGTCGTCGCATCTTCCGGCAGCGCGCCGTCGCCGAGCCTCACAGCGCGGATCAGCGCGCGATGCACGATCAGGTCGGCGTAGCGGCGGATCGGCGAGGTGAAATGCGCGTAGCGGCGCAGGTTGAGGCCGAAATGGCCATAGTTCTCGGAGGCGTATTCGGCCTGCGCCTGCGCGCGCAGCACCACCTCGTTGACCAGCGGCTCGACATCGCGGCCGCGCACCAGCGCCAGCACGCGATTGAACTGCGCGGGCCGCAGCGCGCCGCCCTTGGCGAAGCCGATATCGAGCGTGCGCAGGAAATCGAAAAGATTGTGCACCTTCTCGACGCCCGGCTCGTCGTGTACCCGATAGATGAAGGGCAGGCCGGCCTTTTCAAGAGTCTCGGCGGCGGCGACGTTGGCGAGGATCATGAACTCCTCGATCAGCCGATGTGCTTCCAGCCGCTCCGGCACCACGACGCGGTCCACCGTGCCGTCGGGCCTGAGCAGGATTTTCCGTTCCGGCAGGTCGAGGTCGAGCGGTTCGCGGTCCTCGCGCGCCTGTTTTGCGCAAGCATAGGCGGCATAGAGCGGGCGCAGGATGGGGTCGAGCAGCGGCGCTGTCGCGTCGTCCGGGCGGCCGTCGACCGCCGCCTGCACCTGCGCATAATGAAGTTTTGCCGCCGAGCGCATCAAGACGCGGTGGAACGAGTGCGACCGCTTGCGGCCCTGGGCGTCGAGCACCATGCGCACCGCGAGCGCGCCGCGCGGCGCGCCGGGGATCAGCGAGCACAGATCGTTGGAGATGCGCTCGGGCAGCATCGGCACCACCCGGTCGGGGAAGTACACCGAGTTGCCGCGCTTCAGCGCCTCGCGGTCGAGCGCCGTGCCGGGGCGCACGTAAAAGCCGACGTCGGCGATGGCGACGTGGACGATGAAGCCGCCCTTGTTGGCCGGGTCGGGGTCGGCCTCCGCATGCACCGCATCGTCGTGATCCTTGGCATCGGGCGGATCGATGGTGACGAGCGGCAGGCTGCGCCAGTCCTCGCGTCCCTTGAGCGTCGATGGCTTCGCCGCCTCCGCCTCGTGCAGCGCGGCGTCGGAGAACGTCAGCGGAATGTCGTGGGCGTGGATGGCGATCAGGCTGACGGCGCGCTCGGTCTTGAGCGAGCCGAGCCGTTCCTTCACCCGCGCGCGCGGCGGGCCGAAGGCGCGGGCGCGGCGCAACTCGACGCTGATGAGGTCGCCGTCCTTTGCTTCCCCGGCATCGTCCGGCGCGATCGCCAGTTCGCGGTCGGCCTGCTTCTTGTCGATCGGCACCAGGCGGCCGCCGCCATCCGGCAACGCGCGGAAAATGCCGAGCACGCGCCCCTTGTTGCGGTCGAGCACCTTGATGACGCGGCCGCGCCAGCCGACGCCGTCTTCCTCGTCCTCGATCCGCTCGACGCGCAACAGCGCGCGGTCGCCGACGCCCGCGGCAGTACCGGGCTTCGGGTATCGCGGCAGCACGATGCGGATTTTCGGTGCCGGACCGGAGACGGCCTCGTCCCATTCGGTCGGCGCGGCGATAAATTCGCCGTCGGCATCGCGCGCGGTGACATCGGCGATCACCGTCGGCGGCAGCGCGTGTGCCTCGTGCAGCCGACGGCCGCGCTTAGCTATCGTGCCATCATCGGCCAGTTCGCGCAGCAGCCTTCGCAGCGCCGCCCGGTCGGCGTTTTTCAGTCCGAAGGCGCGGGCGATCTCGCGCGTGCCGACCTCGCCCTTGGCGTCGCGGATGAACGCGAGGATCGCCTCGCGGTCCGGGATGCCAGAGGAGGGCTTGGGGCTCTTCACGTCGCTGTCGCTACCCACCGGCCTTGGCGCTTTTGGCAGCACTGTTGGCCGTGCTCTTGGCTGCGCTCTTGCGGGGCGTCGCCTTGCTCGCGGTCTTTGCCGTCTTGGCCGCGCTGCGCGTCGGCGCCGTTTTCTTGGCGGCAGTTTTCTTCGCGGCGGCTTTCTTGGCCGGCGCCTTCTTGGCCGCGCGCTTCGCCTTGCCGCCTCCCTTGCCACCCCCCTTGGCGACGCGCTCGTCGATCAGCGCGATGGCCTCGTCGAGCGTGACGGTGTCGGGCGTCTTGCCGTCGGGCAGCGTCGCGTTGATGCCGTCGGCGCTGACATAGGCGCCGTAGCGGCCGTTCTTGACGACGATGGGACCGAGCGTCGGATGGTCGCCGACCGGCTTGCCGGGATCGGCCTTGAAGCGGCCGCGGCCCGGCCCCTTGGCGATCTTCTCGGCGATCAGCGTCACCGCGCGGTTGAGCCCGATGGTGAACACCTCGTCGCCCGCTTCCAGGCTGGCGTAGGTCTTGCCGTGCTGCACGTAGGGGCCGAAGCGGCCGATGCCGGCCTTGATCGGCTCGCCGTCCTCGGGATGCAGCCCGACCTCGCGCGGCAGCGACAACAGGTTGAGCGCAAGCTGAAGATCGACGTCGGCGGGCGAGGTGCCCTTCGGAATGCCGGCGCGCTTCGGCTTCTCGCCCTCGGCGACGTCCTTGGCCTCGCCGAGCTGGATATACGGCCCGAAGCGTCCGGACTTGATCGCGACATCGAGGCCGCTCGCCGGGTCCTTGCCGAGCACGCGGTCGGCGGCCTCCGTTTCGCCGTTGGCCACCAGCGGCCGCGTATAGCGGCACTCCGGATAGTTCGAGCAGCCGACGAAGGCGCCGAACTTGCCGGCCTTGAGGTTGAGCCGGCCGCTGCCGCAACTCGGGCACTGGCGCGGATCGCCGCCGTCCTCGCGCGGTGGAAAGATGTGCGGCCCGAGCATGGCGTCGAGCGTGTCGAGTACCTCGGCGACGCGTAGGTCCTTGATATCGTCCACCGCGCCGATGAAGTCGCGCCAGAAGTCCTTGAGGACCTGCCGCCAGTCGACCTCGTTGTTGGAGATGCGGTCGAGCTGGTCCTCGAGCGAGGCGGTGAAATCGTATTCGACGTAGCGGCGGAAAAAGTTCTCCAGAAACGCGATGACGACGCGGCCCTTGTCCTCGGCGTGCAGGCGGCGCTTGTCGAGCCTTACATAGCCGCGGTCTTTCAGCACCTGAAGGATCGAAGCGTAGGTCGAGGGCCGGCCGATGCCGAGTTCTTCCATGCGCTTGACCAGCGAGGCTTCCGAGTAGCGCGGCGGCGGCTCGGTGAAGTGCTGGGTGACGCGGAGATCCTCGCGGGTCAACCGTTCGCCCTCGCTCATCGCCGGCAGGCGGCGGTTCTCGTCGTCCTCGGGATCGTCGTCGCGGCCTTCGTTGTAGAGCTTGAGGAAGCCGTCGAACTTGATGACCTGTCCGGTGGCGCGCAGCTCCAGCATGCGGCTGCCTGCTTTGGCGGCGATGTCCACGGTGGTGCGCTCCAGCTCCGCCGATTCCATCTGGCTGGCGATGGTGCGGGTCCAGATCAGCTCATAAAGCCGCGCCTGATCGGGATCGAGCTTGCCGCGTAGCGCGGAGGGCAGGCGGGCGAGATCGGTCGGGCGGATCGCCTCGTGCGCTTCCTGCGCGTTCTTGGCCTTGGCCTGGTATTCGCGCGGCGCCTTTGGCACATAGTCGCCGCCGTACTGGTCGCCGATCACCTTGCGCGCCTGCGCGATTGCCTCTGGTGCGATCTGCACGCCGTCGGTTCGCATATAGGTAATGAGGCCGGTGGTCTCGCCGCCGATGTTGACGCCTTCGTAAAGACGCTGCGCGATGCGCATGGTGACGGCCGGCGCCAGCCCGAGCTTGCGGCTTGCCTCTTGCTGCAGGGTCGAGGTGGTGAAGGGCGCCTGCGGATTGCGACGCGCAGGCTTTGCGTCGACGGTTGCGACCGTGAAATCGGCGGCCTCGATGGCGCGCCTGAACGCCTCGGCCTCGGCGCCGGAGCCGATATCGAGACGCTGGATCTTCTTGCCGTCGGCGCCGACGAGGCGGGCCTCGAAGGTATCACCGCGCGGCGTCGCCAGCGTTGCCACCAGCGACCAGTACTCGCGCGGCACAAAACTTTCGATCTCCTGCTCGCGGTCGCAGACCAGCCGCAGCGCCACCGACTGCACCCGTCCCGCCGAGCGCGCGCCCGGCAGCTTGCGCCACAAGACCGGCGACAGCGTGAAGCCGACCAGATAGTCGAGCGCGCGGCGCGCCATGTAGGCATCGACCAGTGCGCCGTCGATCTGGCGCGGATGCTTCATCGCGTCGGTGACCGCCTGCTTGGTGATGGCGTTGAACACCACGCGCTCGATGGCCTGATCTTTCAGGGCGCGCTTCTGTTTCAGCACCTCCAGCACATGCCAGGAAATCGCCTCGCCCTCGCGGTCGGGGTCGGTGGCGAGAATCAGCTTGTCGGCGGTTTTGACGGCGCGGGCGATCTCGTTCATGCGGCCGGCCGCCTTGGGGTCGGTCTCCCAGATCATCCTGAAATCGTCGTCGGGATCGACCGATCCGTTCTTGGCCGGCAGGTCGCGGATATGGCCGAAGGAGGCCACGACCTCGTAGGAGGGGCCGAGATACTTGTTGATCGTCTTAGCCTTCGCAGGCGACTCCACGATGACGATATTCATGTTATTCCAATAGCTTGTCGGAAAATAGCGGCCGTGGCCGGTGCCACCGGGGCGGCAGGATTGCGCGGAACATGGGTAAAGAGGGGTCCGCTGTCAAATGGCGGTTACGCGTAGGCTTGCCCAAGAATGAAGCTTTTACGTGTTTACATGACTAAGATACAATCTAAGGTAGATGAAAATTGGCACCGTGCGCGGATTCCCCATCCGTTCAGGCGCCAGGGGTCCGTCGCGGTGCCGGTTTCGATCACGGAGGAATGAGTGGCATGCAAACCCATCCCCGGAAAAACCCCGCGGCTGCTTGTCGGGGCGGACGGGCGGGCGACGGCGGCCCCGGCGAGGCCGCCCAGTTTCTGGCCGGACATCTGGCCGATCTCGTGATGCTGGCGCGCCGGCACGGGCTCGAGACGCTGGCCTATCTGCTCGATATGGCGAAGCTGGAGGCGGACGAGGCGGTGCGGCGCTCGTCGGGGCGCCAGCGCGGTCACGGATAGAGAAGCGCTTGGCGGTCGTCGGGAGCCGGCTACGGCAGCAGCGATACCATGCCGGCGCCATGGCGTTCGAGCCGGCCGGCCAACTCGAGTTCGAGCAGCACGACGCGCGCTGTTGCCGCCGGTACCGTGGCAAGGCGGATGATGTCGTCGAGCGAGATCGGCGCCGGACCGAGCAGGGCAACGATGCGGGCGCGGTCGCTCGCCTCGGGTTCGGCGGCGGCAAACGTCTCCTCCGGCTCGCCTGCCGGCAGTTCGGGCGGCCGTGCCTCGATCGGGCGCAACACATCGATGATGTCGGCAGCCTCGGTCACCAGCGTCGCGCCCTGTTTGATGAGGTGGTTGGTGCCTGCTGCGCGCGGGTCGAGCGGCGAACCGGGCACCGCGAACACCTCGCGGCCCTGCTCGTTGGCCAGCCGTGCGGTGATCAGCGAGCCGGACCGGTGCGCGGCTTCTACCACGACGACGCCGAGCGCAACCCCCGAGATCAGGCGATTGCGGCGCGGGAAGTCGCGGGCACGAGGCACGTGGCCCATCGGCATTTCCGAGAGCGCGCCGCCGCCGGCGTCAAGCAGGGCCTTCAGCAGTCCCTCATGCTCGGGCGGATAGATGCGGTCATGCCCGCCGGCCAATACGGCGATGGTGCCGCTCGCGATGCTCGCGCGGTGTGCCGCCTGATCGATGCCGCGCGCGAGTCCCGAAGCGATAACGAAGCCGCTCGCGCCGAGTTCGCGCGCCAGTCGCTCGCAGAATTTCAGACCGGCGCCTGAGGCGTTGCGCGAGCCGACCAGCGCCACGGTCGGGCGCATGAACACCGCCGCGTCACCGCGAATGGCGAGCAGGGGCGGCGCGTCGTCGAGCGTTGCGAGGCGCGGCGGGTAGCCGGCCTCGCCGGTGGCGACGTAGCGGACATCGTGGCGGGCAGCGGCGGCAAGCTCCGCTTCCGCCTCCACCACGCTATAGATACGGCCGGGCCGGGCGGCGCCGCCGCGGCGTGCCAGCTCCGGCAGCCGCTCCAGTGCGGCGCGGGCGCTGCCGCAATGGTTGACCAGCGACCGAAAGGTGCGCGGCCCGACATGGTCGCTGCGGATCAGCCGCAGCCAGTCGAGCCGCTGCGCGTCGGTCAGGCGCGATGGTTGTGAAGAATGCCCTGCCACCCGTCGAGCATCGCCGAAGCCATGCCCGGATACAACCTTAAAGTGTATTTTTAAGATTTCCCGCCGATGCGGCCTTCGGTGCCGGCGCGCAGGCGGGCGATGTTGGCGCGGTGCGTGAACCACAACAGCACGGTCAGCCCGGCGAACAGCCCGGCGAGGTCGTCATAACGGGCCCACCACAGGATCGGCGGCATCGACAGGCTGGCGATTAGCGCGGCCAGAGAGGAGAAGCGCGTCAGCCAGGCGACCGCGAGCCAGATCGCGCCGAACGCGAGCGCGAACGGCCAGGCGAGCCCGAGCAGTACGCCGATATAGGTCGCGACCCCCTTGCCGCCCTTGAACTTCAGCCACACCGGAAACAGGTGGCCGATGAAGGCGCCGAACGCCGTGACCAGCGCAGCGTCATGGCCCCACAGCTTTGCGGCGATCAACACCGCGGCGGTGCCCTTCAGCATGTCGCCGATCAGTGTTGCCGCCGCCAGCCCCTTGCGGCCGGTGCGCAGCACATTGGTGGCGCCGATGTTGCCCGAGCCGATCGAGCGCAAATCGGCGGTGCCAGCGAATTTTGTCAGGATCAGCCCGAACGGGATCGAGCCGAACAGATAGCCCAGGACAAGCGCGGCGATGATGGGGCCGGTCATGTGCCCTCACAAAATCTCGTGGACGGTGCGGCCGCCGACGATGGTGCGGACTGCACGGCCGGTGAAGCGTGCCTCGTCGAACGGCGTGTTCTGGCATTGCGAGCGCAGTTGCAGCGGATCGAGCACCCAGGGCGTATCGAGGTCGATCACCACGAGGTCGGCCGGCGCGCCGTTGCGCAACGTGCCGCCTTTGAGGCCGAGCAGTTCGGCCGGGCGCGTGGACATGGCGCGCAACAGCGCGATCAGGTCGATCTCGCCGTTGGCGACCAGCCGCAGGCCGGCCGGCAGCATGGTCTCGAGGCCGACCGCGCCGGGCTCGGCTTCGGCGAACGGCAGCCGCTTTGTCTCGACGTCCTGCGGGTTATGGTCGGACATGATGACATCGACGAGGCCGGACGCCACCGCCGCGACCAGCGCGGCGCGATCGTCCTCGGTGCGCAGGGGCGGCGTCAGCTTGAGAAAGGTGCGGTAGGGGCCGATGTCGTTCTCGTTGAGGGCGAGGTGGTTGATCGATGCCGAGGCACTGACCGCGCGCCCCGCCTCGCGCGCGCGACCGAGCACCTCGAGCGAGTCGGCCGAGGTGATGGACGCGGCGTGATAGCGGCCGCAGGTCAGCGCCACTAGGCGCATGTCGCGCTCCAGCACGATGGTCTCGGCCGCCGCCGGAATGCCCATCAGCCCGAGCCGCGAGGCCAGTTCGCCCTCGTTCATCACGCCGTCGCCGACAAGATGCGGATCCTCGGTATGGTGGACGATCAGCGCATCGAAGTCGCGCGCGTAAGTGAGCGCGCGGCGCATCACCTGGGTGTTCATGAGGCTGCGTGCGGCGTCGGTGAAGGCCACCGCGCCGGCGGCCTTCAACAGGCCGAACTCGGTCATCTCCTCGCCGCGCAGGCCCTTGGTCAGCGCCGCCATCGGATGGATGTTGACGATGGCCGTATCGCGCGCGCGGCGCAGCACGAAATCCACCGTCGCGGAGTTGTCGATCACGGGCGAGGTGTCGGGCTGGCAGACGATGGTGGTGATGCCGCCGGCCGCCGCCGCCTGGCTGGCGGAGGCGAAGGTCTCGCGATGGCTCGCGCCCGGCTCGCCGACGAAGGCGCGCATGTCGATCAGCCCCGGCGCCACCACGAGGCCCTCGCAGTCGATCGTCTCGGCGCCGTCGGGACGGCCGATGCCGCGGCCCGAGTCGCGGATCGCGCCATCGGCCACGAGCAGGTCGCCGGTCTCGTCGCGCCCGCGCGAAGGATCGATCAGGCGGGCGTTGGTCAGGAGCAGCGGGCGGTGATCTTGTCGCATGGCGTCACGCATTGGGCAGGTTGCGGGCCAGCGCTTCGAGCACGGCCATGCGCACGGCGACGCCCATCTCGACCTGCTCGCGGATCAGCGACTGCGCGCCGTCGGCGACCAGCGAGTCGATCTCGACGCCGCGGTTCATCGGTCCGGGGTGCATCACCAGCGCGTCCGGCTTGGCATAGCCGAGCTTCTGCTGGTCGAGCCCGAAGAACTGGAAATACTCGCCGCTGGAGGGCACGAACGAGCCGTCCATGCGCTCGCGCTGCAATCGCAGCATCATCACGATATCCGCGTTGTCGAGCCCTTCGCGCATGTCGCGCGCGACCTCGACGCCCATGCGCTCGATGCCCGGCGGCAGCAGCGTCGACGGCGCGACCACGCGCACGCGGGCGCCCATCGCGTTGAGCAAAAGAATGTTGGAGCGCGCCACGCGCGAATGCAGCACGTCGCCGCAGATCGCCACCGTCAGCCCATCGAGGCGGCCCTTGTTGCGGCGGATGGTGAGCGCATCCAGCAGGGCTTGCGTCGGGTGCTCGTGCGCGCCGTCGCCGGCGTTGATCACCGAGCCGTCCACCTTGCGCGCCAAAAGTTCGACCGCGCCGGACGCCTTGTGCCGCACCACCAGGATGTCCGGGTGCATGGCGTTGAGGGTGATCGCGGTGTCGAGCAGCGTCTCGCCCTTGCGGATCGAGGACGAGGCCACCGACATGTTCATGACGTCGGCGCCGAGCCGCTTGCCGGCGATCTCGAACGACGACTGCGTGCGGGTGGACGCCTCGAAGAACAGGTTGATCTGGGTGCGCCCGCGCAGGTTGCTGCGCTTCTTGTCGACCTGGCGGTTCAGCTCGACATATTCTTCGGCGAGGTCGAGCAGGCCGGTGATGTCGGCGGGCGACAGGCCCTCGATGCCGAGCAGATGACGCTGGCTGAGGACGAACGACGATGTCGGGGCGGAGGCCATCAAAGCCAGTGCTATAGGCAGAGTTGCCGGGGGGAGCAAGGCCGAACTCGCGGTCCGGCTCCGCGGGGCCGACGGTTTCCGGGTTATCCCCCGTTCACGTATACTGCGCGGGCGGCGGGCAGTATGCAGCGGGAGACGCAACGATGGCGGACGCATTCGGCATGACCCACGAGGTCCTCAACCAGTCGCCGCCCTTCGTCGATGTCGATCTGTTCGCGGCCGACGCGCCGCTGCGCGAGGCGGTGGCCGCCAACGGCGGGGCCGATGCGGCCGCCGACCTGTCCGCCTTCGGCCGGCATTGGGGTTCCGCGGCGATGGCCGAGCGCGCACGCCTCGCCAACGAGAACACGCCGAAGCTGAAGACGTTCGACGCGCGCGGCTTCCGCCGCGACGAGGTCGAGTTTCATCCCGCCTATCACGCCCTGATGGCGGACAGCGCCCATGCCGGCCTGCACAACTCGACCTGGACCGGGGAGGGCACCCCGGCGCCCGCGCCCGCGGAGGTGGTGCGGGCGGCGCGCTTCTTCATGGCGGCGCAGGTCGAGAGCGGGCACCTTTGCCCGATCACGATGACGCGGGCCTCCGTTGCCGCCCTTGCCGCCGCGCCCGACCTGCTGGCGCGCCTGATGCCGGTGATCGCGACGACGAGCTATGACCCGACGTTCGCGCCGTGGTGGGGCAAGCGCGGCATGACGCTCGGCATGGGCATGACCGAGAAGCAGGGCGGCACCGATGTGCGCGCCAATGCCACCCGCGCCGTGCGCGACGGCGAGGCGTGGCACATCACCGGGCACAAGTGGTTCATGTCGGCGCCGATGTGCGACGCCTTCCTGGTGCTGGCGCAGGCGGAAGGGGGCTTGAGCTGCTTCTTCATGCCGCGTTTCCGCCCCGACGGGCAGATCAACGGCCTGCGTTTCCAGCGTCTCAAGGACAAGCTCGGCAACCGCTCCAACGCCTCATCCGAGGTCGAGTTCTACGACGCCTATGCGCTGCCGGTCGGCGAGGAGGGCAAGGGCGTGCGCACCATCATCCAGATGGTGCAACTGACGCGGCAGGACTGCGCCATCGCCTCCGCCGGCCTGATGCGCTCCGGGCTCGCGCACGCGCTCAACCACGCCCGCCATCGCAGCGTGTTCCAGCGTCACCTCGCCGATCAGCCCTTGATGCAGAGCGTGCTCGCCGACATGGCGCTCAATGTCGAGGCGACCACTGCGCTGACGATGCGGCTGTGCCGCGCCTTCGACCGCATGGCGGCGGATGCTCACGAGGCCGCCTATATGCGGTTCCTGACGCCGGCGGTGAAATACTGGATCTGCAAGAGCGCGCCCGGCTTCCTTTTCGAGGCGATGGAGTGCCTTGGCGGCAACGGCTACGTCGAGGACGGCATTTTGGCGCGGCACTATCGCGAGGCGCCGGTCAACGCCATCTGGGAAGGCTCCGGCAACGTGATGTGCCTCGACGTGCTGCGGGCGCTGGCGCGCGAGAGCGAGGCGGCGATGGCCGTCATGACGGCGCTCGCAAACGAGACGCGCGGGTTGCCGGGCGCGGCCGGGGCGGTGGCGTCCGTCGGGGCAACGTTCCGTGCGCCGGACAGCGAGCGTTCCGCACGGCGCGCGGTCGAGACGCTGGCGCTGCTGGCGGCGACGGCGGCGCTCAACGCCGTGCACCCGGCGCATGCCGACCTGTTCGCGCGCACGCGGCTTGCCGAACGCCATGCCGGCTTCTATGGCGCCGCCGATCTGTCGGCGGCGCAGGCCCGCGCGCTTCTGGAGCGCGCGCTGCCGGGATGAGTGCCATCATCGTTTGTCCCGGACGCGGCGCAGCACATCGTGGTGCGCCGCAGAGCCGGGACCGTTTCAGTTACAATATGTGTCACGATCCCGGATCAGCGATGCACCGCTTCGCGCTGCGTCGCATCCGGGATACCCGGTCAACCGGTCATATGATTGCGCAGCACCCTGAGGCGGTCGAGCGCGCCTTGCAGGATGAAGATCGCGGCGTGCTCGTCGATCACCCTGGCGCGCCTGGCGCGGCTGGCGTCGAGCGCGATCAGTTCGCGCTCCACCGCGGCGGTCGACAGCCGCTCGTCCCACAGGCCGATGGCATGCACGGTCAGCCTTGCGAGGTTGCGGGCGAAGGCGCGGGCCGATTGCGCGCGCGGGCCTTCGCTGCCGTCCATGTTGATCGGCAGCCCGAGCACGAAGCCGACCGCGCCGCGCTCGGCGGCGAGCGCCAGCAAAAGCGCTGCGTCCGTGGTGAAAGTCTTGCGCATGATCGTGGTGACGCCGGTGGCGAGCCTCCGGTCGGGATCGGAGACCGCGACGCCGATGGTTTTGGTACCGAGGTCGAGCCCGATCAGCGCGCCGCGCGGCGGCCACTGGGCGGCGGCTTCGGTGAGGGGCAGAACGGCGGCGGTCATCGCGCGCCCTTATCATGAGCTTCGGCGTCCGTCTAACGCCGCATTGTCATGGGGCAGCCGATCGGCGAGAGAACGGGAACGGGAAAACGAGAAAAAGACAAGGAGCGCCCGATGTGGCCCGACCGCCGACTGCTTGACCTGTTCAACATCGCACTGCCGATCGTGCAGGCGCCGATGGCTGGCGCCATCGATACCGAGCTTGCGGTCGCGGTTGCCAAAGCCGGCGGCCTCGGGTCGCTGCCCTGCGCCATGCTCACGCCCGACAAGGCGCGCGAACAGGTCAACATCGTCCGTCAGCAGGTGTCAGCGCCGGTCAACATGAACTTCTTCGCCCATACCCCGGTGGCGCCGGAGCCGGCGCGCATGGCAGCATGGCGCGAGCGGCTCGCGCCCTACTACGAGGAACTGGGTCTCGATCCAAACATGCCGGTGACGATGGCCTCGCGCGCTCCGTTCGACGCGGCGATGTGCGAGGTGGTCGAGGAAGTCAGGCCAGAGGTGGTGAGCTTCCATTTCGGCCTGCCGGAGCCCGCGCTGCTCGCGCGCGTCAAGGCGGCGGGCAGCGTGGTCATTGCCTCCGCGACCACGGTCGAGGAAGCGTGCTGGCTTGCCGCGCGCGGCGCCGAGGCCATCATCGCGCAAGGGGCCGAGGCCGGCGGCCATCGCAGCATGTTCCTCACCGATGACATCGCCACCCAGTCCGGCACTTTCGCGCTGGTGCCGCAGATGGTCGATGCGGTCGAGCTACCGGTGATCGCCGCCGGCGGCATCGCCGATGGCCGTGGCATCGCGGCGGCGTTCGCGCTCGGCGCCGCCGGGGTGCAGATCGGCACCGCCTACCTGCGTACCCCGGAATCGAAGGTCAGCGCCGTCATCCGTGCGCGGCTTGCCGCGGCGGGCGAGGGCGCGACCGCGATCACCAATGTGATGACGGGGCGCGCCGCGCGCGGCGTCGTCAACCGCGCGATGGCCGAGATCGGGCCGGTCACGGCGGCGCACCCCGGATTCCCGCATGCTGCGGCGGCGTTCGGGCCGCTCAAGACGGCGGCGGAAAAGCTCGGCCGCGCCGACTTCACCAATGTCTGGGCGGGGCAGGCCGTGGCGCTCGGCCGCGAGGTGCCGGCGGAGGACCTGACCCGCGCGCTTGCTGAGGAGGCCCGCGCGCGCCTTGCGGCGCTGGCCGGATAGCGCCCGTTCCCCACGAGGTTGCGGTGGTAAAGCTAAACCTGTTATAGGGCAGGCGAACGATCCGCCCGCGGAGCCATTATTATATGTCCGTCGACGCCGCCACCACGCGCCGTATCGCGCACCTTGCCCGCATCGCGGTGAAGGACGACGAGGTGCCGCATCTCGCGGGCGAGGTCAACGCGGTGCTGGCCTTCGTCGAGCAACTCAACGCGGTCGATGTCGAGGGCGTCGCGCCGATGACCTCGGTGCTGCCGATGGCGATGAAGAAGCGTGCCGACGTGGTCGATGACGGCAACATTGCCGACGATATCGTCGCCAACGCGCCGGCGACCGAGGATCACTTCTTCCTGGTGCCGAAAGTCGTCGAATGATCCGCCTCCGGCGCAGCCGGACGGCGCGGCGAGGATGGTGTCATGTGCCTGTTGTGTGAGGACGATGCCGCCTACCGGGCCTACATGGCCTATCTCGACGAGATGCGGCGCCAGGGCCGGCCGGCCGATCCGGACAAGGCGATGGATGCCCTGCTCGACAAGCTCGAAGCGCTGCAACGCCCCGCCGCCGATACCACCCTATCCACCCATACTCCCGGCGTCTCCCCGTCTTTGCCACGGCGGCCGCCCCACTCTCCGTTCTCCTGCGATCCGGTTGACGAATGACTGATCTGACTGCCCTGACGCTCGCCGAGGCCCGCGACGGCCTTGCCGCGAAAGCCTTCACCGCGCTCGAACTGACCGACGCCCACCTTGCGGCGATGGAAGCCGCGCGCGTGCTCAACGCCTATGTGCTGGAAACGCCGGACCAGGCGCGTGCCATGGCGCGGGCTGCCGATGCAACGATCGCCAAAGGCGAGGGCGGGCCGCTCGCCGGCATCCCGATCGGGGTCAAGGATCTGTTCGCGACCGAGGGCGTGCGTACCACTGCCTGCTCAAAGATCCTCGACGATTTCGTGCCGCGTTACGAGTCCACGGTGACGGCGCAACTCTGGCGCGACGGCGCGGTGCTGCTCGGCAAGCTCAACAACGACGAGTTCGCCATGGGCTCGTCCAACGAGACCTCGTGCTTCGGTCCGGTGATCAATCCGTGGCGGCGCAACGGCTCCGACGCGAAGCTGGTGCCCGGCGGCTCGTCGGGCGGCTCGGCGGCGGCGGTCGCAGCGCATCTGTGCCTCGGCGCCACCGGCACCGACACCGGCGGCTCGATCCGCCAGCCGGCGGCGTTCACCGGCATCGTCGGCATCAAGCCGACCTACGGCCGCTGCTCGCGCTGGGGCATCGTGGCGTTCGCTTCCTCGCTCGATCAGGCGGGTCCGTTCGCGCGCACCGTGCGCGACGCCGCGATCCTGCTGCGCTCGATGGCCGGGCACGATCCGAAAGATACCACCTCGGTCGATCGCCCGGTGCCGGATTATGAGGCGGCGGTCGGCCGCTCGGTCAAGGGCATGCGCATCGGCATTCCGAAGGAATACCGCATCGACGGCATGCCGGCCGAGATCGAGAAGCTGTGGGCGCAAGGGGCGGAATGGCTGAAGGCGGCCGGGGCCGAGCTGGTCGAGATCTCGCTGCCGCACACCACCTCGGCACTGCCGACCTATTACATCGTCGCGCCGGCGGAAGCGTCCTCCAACCTCGCGCGCTATGACGGCGTGCGCTACGGCCTGCGCGTGCCCGGCGACAACATCGTCGAGATGTATGAAAATACCCGCGCCGCCGGCTTTGGTCCCGAGGTGCGACGCCGCGTGATGATCGGTACCTATGTGCTGTCCGCCGGCTATTACGATGCCTATTATCTGCGCGCGCAAAAGGTGCGCACGCTGATCAAGCAGGATTTCGAGAACGTGTTTGCCGCGGGCGTCGACGCGGTGCTGACGCCGGCGACGCCGTCGGCGGCGTTCGGCATCGGCGAGAAGGCCGGTGCCGATCCGGTCGAGATGTACCTCAACGACGTCTTCACGGTGACGGTCAACATGGCCGGGTTGCCCGGGCTTGCGGTGCCGGCCAGCCTTGACGCGCAAGGGCTGCCGCTGGCGCTGCAACTCATCGGCCGGCCGTTCGAGGAGGAGACGCTGTTTTCGCTCGGCGCGACCATCGAGCAGGCCGCCGGCCGCTTGACCCCGGCGCGGTGGTGGGCGTAGCGGCTCGTGGAGCGAATTTGACATTCGCTATCTGCGTAGCGAGTCCGGGAAGCGAATGTCAAATTCAAAGCTCCACTCGAAATCTGGATTTGCGAGTGGTCCTTTAATTCCAACATTTGCACAGGGTCCGCTGAAACGGGATGCAAATGTTGGAATTGGACCACTAGCAGCCGCTGGCCGCGCGCAACGGCGTTAACCATGATAATCTCGCGGCAGCGAGGACATGGGAGTTTCAGTCGTCGTTTAACGACCTTCGGGCGATAACCGCCCGGACGGAGAGCGGTGCATCATGCGGTGGTCAGGATTGTTGGCGGCGGTTGTCGCTTGTTCGTGGCTCGCCGGCTGCGCGTCGGTCCACAACGAGCCGGTGAACGAGCCCGCCCACGGCAGCGTGGTCGATCAGCTTCACCTCGGCTTCAAGGAGGTCGCCGACGAGGACGACCTGCTGATCGGTCTCGCCTTCTCGGGCGGCGGCACCCGTGCCGCTGCGTTCTCCTTCGGCGTGCTGTCGGAGTTCGACCGCATTCCGGTGCCGCGCGCCGGCGACAAGCTGATCGATCGCCTCGATTTCATCTCCAGCGTGTCCGGCGGCTCGATCACCGCGGCCTATTACGGCCTGAAGAGGCGTGCGGCGCTGACCGACTTCCGCGAACGGTTTCTGTTGCAGAACGCCGAGGAGGGCATCGAAACCCGCCTGTCGCTGGCGACCATGGGCCGGGCGCTGGGCGGCGGCATCAACGATTCCCATGGCTTTACCCAGTGGCTCGACCGCAACCTGTTTCATGGCGCGACCTATGGTGAGTTCCGCGCGGCCGGCCCGCCACGGGTCTGGATCAACGCGTCCGACATTTACAACCGCGTGCCGTTCGTGTTCGGCGCGACCGCCTTCACCGCGATTTGCAGCGACCTGACCAAGTTTCCGCTGTCCAACGCGGTTGCCGCCTCCGCCGCGGTGCCGGTCGCTTTCGCGCCGATCGTGATCAAGGCTTATCCCGACACCTGCAACGATCCATTGCCGCAGTGGATCCTGCGCTCCGCCGATGATCGCACCGCCTCGCCGATGCTGCGCTCCTTCGCCAGCGCCATTCTGCGCTATCGCGAGGGCAAGGTGCCCTACATCAAGCTGCTCGACGGCGGGCTGGTGGATAATTTCGGCCTGGCCGGCTTCACAATTTCCCGCGAGTCCTCGACCACCCCTTACGGCCCGCTGACGCCGCAGCAGGCAGTGCGGCTGCGCCGCTCGCTATTTCTCGTGGTGGACTCCAAGGAAGGGCTGTCCGGCGACTGGGTGAGGACGGCCGAAGGACCAACCGGGGTCGATCTGGTGAGGGCGGCGATCGACACCACCATCGATGCCAGCGTCGGGGCGAGCTACATCGCTTTCAAGCGTACGATGACGGACTGGCAGAACGCGCTGGTCAAGTGGCGCTGCGGCCTCTCGGCGGTCGATCGCCAACGCTACGGCGCGCCTCCCGGCTGGAACTGCCGGGACGTGAAGTTTTTCGTCGATCGCATCGGGTTCGACCAGTTTGAGCCGGCGCGTGCCGCCGAGCTCGGCAAGGTGCCAACCCGCTTCCATCTGCCGGAGCGGCAGGTCGATCTGGTGATCGATGCGGGCCGCGACGCGGTACGGCAGAGTCCATCGCTGCGCGCCTTCCTCAACAGCATGTAGAGGGCGCCCCCCGCCGCCGCGCCGGGCGGCGGCCGGCCGCATAAAAATCGCGTAGGATGCCCCGATCCATAACGGCATTTGGTCCGTCATGCTGCACGCCATCGTTGTTCTGCTGGTCTGCCAACTCGCGGGCGAGACGCTCGCCCATGGTCTCGCCCTGCCGCTGCCTGGGCCGGTGATCGGCCTCGTGCTGCTGCTCGCCGCGCTGCTGCTGCGGCTGCCATTGCCCGAGGCGACCGCCAAGACCGCCGACGGGTTGCTCAAGCATCTCTCGATGCTGTTCGTGCCGGCCGGCGTCGGCGTGGTGCAGCAGCTCGATCTCCTGGGGCAGGAGGGCGGGCGGCTGCTCGTTGTCATCCTGCTGTCCACGATCATCGCTCTGGCGGTGACGGCGGTGGTGTTCGCAGGCGTGGCGAAAGCCATGGGCCTGTCCGGCGAGGAAGGATCGGAGTCGGAGGCCACGGAATGACGCGCTTTGTCGACCTCTGGGTCTATCTGTCCGGCACGCCGCTATTGTGGCTGACCGTGACGATGGTCGCTTATGCGGCGGCGGACGCGATCTCGGCGGCGTTCAAGCGCAATCCGCTGGCCAACCCGGTGCTGCTGGCAGTGCTGATGGTATCGTGCCTGCTGCTGCTCTCGAACACGGCGTTCCCGGCCTATTTCGCCGGCGCGCAGTTCGTGCACTTCCTGCTCGGACCGGCGACGGTGGCGCTGGCTGTGCCGCTCTACCGGCACCTGCCGCAGGTCCGGCGGGCATTTGTGCCGATGATGCTGGCGCTGGTGGCCGGCTCGGTGGCGGCGATCGGCTCCGCGGTGCTGCTGGCGCGTGCCTTCGGGCTCGGCCTACCGGCGACGCTGGCGCTGGCGCCGAAATCCTCGACGGCCGCCATCGCCATGGGCATCGGCGAGACGGTCGGCGCCGATCCGGCGCTGGTCGCCATGCTGACGATCATGACGGGGATCTGCGGCGCGGTGGTGGTGACGCCGCTGATGAACCTGCTGCGGCTCAAAAATTATGCGGCACGCGGCTTCGCCGCCGGGCTGGCCTCGCACGGCATCGGCACGGCGCGAGCTTTCCAGGTCAATTCGCTGGCCGGCACCTTCGCCGGCATCGCGCTCGGCCTGAATGGCCTGCTGACCGCCGTCCTGGTGCCGCTGTTGTTGCCTTTGCTGCTGAAATAACTAAAAAAGCCGCCATGACACAGACGCAGACATCGAAGCTCCTGAAGGGCGCAACCGGCGATTGGGAAATGGTGATCGGGCTGGAGGTCCATGCCCAGGTCACCTCGAACGCAAAGCTGTTTTCCGGCGCCTCGACCGCCTTCGGCGGCGAGCCCAACGCCCATGTCTCGCTGGTGGACGCGGCGATGCCCGGCATGCTGCCGGTGATCAACGCTGAATGCGTGGCGCAGGCGGTGCGCACCGGCCTCGGGCTGAAGGCAAAGATCAACCTGCGCTCGACCTTCGACCGCAAGAACTATTTTTACCCCGACCTGCCGCAGGGCTACCAGATCAGCCAGTACAAGTCGCCGATCGTCGGCGAGGGCGAGGTGACGGTCGATCTGCGCGACGGCGACAGCATTACTGTCGGCATCGAGCGGTTGCACCTGGAGCAGGACGCCGGCAAATCGCTGCACGACCAGCACCCGACCATGTCGCTGGTGGATCTCAACCGCTCCGGCGTGGCGCTGATGGAGATCGTCTCCAAGCCGGATATCCGCTCGTCGGAGGAGGCGCGGGCCTACGTCACCAAGCTGCGTACCATTTTGCGCTACCTCGGCACCTGCGACGGCGACATGGAGAAGGGCAACCTGCGCGCCGACGTCAACGTCTCCGTGCGCCGTCCGGGCGAGCCGTTCGGGACCCGCTGCGAGATCAAGAACGTCAACTCGATCCGCTTTATCGGCCAGGCCATCGAATACGAGGCGCGCCGCCAGATCGGCGTGCTCGAGGATGGCGGGGTGATCGAGCAGGAGACCCGGCTGTTCGATGCGGTGAAGGGCGAGACCCGCTCGATGCGCTCCAAAGAGGAGGCGCACGACTACCGCTATTTTCCTGACCCGGACCTGCTGCCGCTGGAACTGACGCAAGACTATGTCGACGAGCTCGCGGCGGCGCTGCCGGAACTGCCGGATCAGAAGAAGGCGCGCTTCATCGCCGATTTCGGCCTGACGCCCTACGACGCCAGCGTTCTGGTCGGCGAGCGCGAGAGTGCCGACTTCTACGAGGCGGTACTCGGCGCGCTCGACGACCGCGCCCGCGACGGCAAGCTTGCCGCCAACTGGGTGATCAACGAACTCTTTGGCCGCCTCAACAAGGAGGGCATGGAGATTGCTGCCTCGCCGGTGTCGGCGGCGCAGCTTGCCGCCATCGTCGGCCTGATCGGCGAAGGCACCATCTCCGGCAAGATCGCCAAGGACCTGTTCGAGATCGTCTGGAGCGAAGGCGGCGATCCGCGCGCGCTGGTCGAGGCGCGTGGGCTGAAGCAGGTCACCGACATCGGCGCCATCGAGAAGGTGGTGGACGCGGTGATCGCCGCCAACCCCGACAAGGTGGCGCAGGCCAAGGCCAAGCCGACGATGATCGGCTGGTTTGTCGGGCAGGTGATGAAGGCGTCCGGCGGCAAGGTCAATCCGCAGGCCGTCAACGATCTGCTGAAAGACCGTCTCGGGCTTTAAGGCATCGCTCTTCGATCGCCGCTCACCGCCGCTTGGTGCTCCGAATCGCCCAGCGGTGATTCGCGTGAAAGCGCGCTTGGTGCGTGCGCTGCCGTTGCGAGATGCGCACAGCGGCAAAAATATTTTCATTGCCAATTAATCCGAGCCGTCGTTAGCGGCATCGATTCGAGTAGCGCGGGCGCCGCGAAAAGATTCTCGCGAAAGCGCGCTTCCGCATACAGCGCTTTTCATGTTGATGAGAAAAAACGGGCGCTTTTTGCAATCTTGACTTTCGCCAATGTAGATGCCGCGCGCGTTTTTCGCGGTCGGTTGCGAGGCCGATCGAAGTTGGCGTTGCGCGCGTGGGCGTTGCGCGCCGCCTTTGGCATCAACACTTCCTTAAGCGAGACGCTGTTTTTTTTAACCTATTGGTGTAAGCGAAAGAAAGTGCATTTCGATTCCCGAGTGCACTCATGCGATTGAGCCATCTCACGACGTAGGAGGGCAACATGGCCAAGAAAGCGAAGAAGGCGAAGAAGGCGAAGGCCAAGACGGCGAAGAAAACCGTCAAGAAGGCGAAGTCCGCAGTGAAGAAGACTGCGAAGAAGACGAAGAAGGTCGCCAAGAAGGCTGCCAAGAAGAAGGCCGCCAAGAAGAAGTAAGTCACGGCGGGCGCATGGTCGCCAGAACGTGGCCGCTTCCGAGCATGGCGGCCGGCAATGGCACCTCGGTCCAATCGCTGCGACATGCGAGTTGGCCCGACCGGAACCATGCGTTCGATGGATGAGGGTGGCCTGCCCGGCTTTGCGCCTTGTGCGAGCCGAGGGACGCCCGGTGGGATTGCCGACCACACGCTATCGGCAACGTCTTGACCACCGCAAGGATGGCCCGGCCTTCACGACAGGGGCGACGTCGGCGGCGAGCGGACGAAGAGGGTGTCGGCGAGACATCAGGTCAGGCGGCCAGCGGCCGTGCGGGGAGCGCGCTCCTCGCGATGCCGGTCTGGCGACGGGGGCGGTGGCTCTCGTCAGTCGCGCGGAAATGGATCCGCAACCTGCCGGCCTTCAGGCCCGGGTTTTGACCCTGACGTGATCACCGACACCCTCGTTTTGTTTTTTCGCCTCTTTTTCTATCCCAGCCCTGTTTTTCGGCCCCGGCTCGGCCGGCCCGTCCGTTGCCGAACCTTCCTTCATCATTACATCTGCCGCGCCGACCGGAGCGGACCCGGTAAGGGATTGCGCCGGATCACGGATGGCTCCGGTCAGGCTTTTGCCCTTCGCGTCGCCGTGCGGTCCCATCTGGCTGGCTGCGGTTTCGCGAGAATGGTTATCGCGTCGTCATCCGGCACGGTAAACCGAATTGCACCGTTTTCAGAAAGTGCCAATGGCGCAAGGGTTTTTAGCTCGTTTGCAATTCATTTGGCATGCCCCGTTCACACCTCATTCATTGCGATGCTTAAACTGCCATTCAAAGTTGAGCGGTCATGATCACCCCATCACGCCGGCCCGAAAGAGACCTCCAATGAAGGGGCGTTTCGGGAAATAACCGGCGGAGGGGAAGGCAAAAACGGAGACCCGGACAGGAGCCGCACGCGGCGCCGGGACCGTGATGATAGCGCCGGCAGGCGCTCGGATAGGGGACCGATCATGATGACGATGCAGGGACAAGCCGATCACCAGGCCACGATCCAGCCGCAGGCTGACGCCGACACGCTGTTCGACCTCGGCCTGATGTACGCGGCCGGGCGCGATGGCGAGCCGGATCTCGTGGCGGCGCACAAGTGGTTCAATCTTGCGGCGCTCAAGGGCCGCGCCGATGCGCTGATCCAGCGGCGCGAGGTCGCCGAACTGATGTCGGACGTCGAGATTGCGCTGGCGCAGCGGCAGGCACGGGCCTGGATGACCGCGCACTGAGGCGGCGCGCCAGCGCGCTATCCGGCGCCGGCCTGCACAGCCTACGATGTCAGGGCGCGTTCGATCTCGTAAGCCGGCTGGTTCACCAGGTCCTTGGCGATCTCGCGCGCGATGGCGTTGCGAAGCGCCGCGGAGTAGACGGGCCTGATCATTCCCAGCGCGCGTGGAGAGGCGACCATCGTGACGGTCCTGGTCTCTCCAGTCTCGACTGCCGAATCCAGGCGGTCGGCCAGCTTCTTGAGAAAGCCGCGTTCCGCCTCGTCATGCCAGTCCGTCTGCTCGACCGCGCTGCGCTGAGAGCCGACCGACTGGAATGAACGGCCTGGCGGCGATGTGCCCTGCTCGCGCGTCGGGGCATCCGCGTGCTCGTGGACTTCCTTCGTTTGCAGGTTCGGGAATTTCTCGTCCCCGACGTTCTCGAGGATCAATGCCTTCCGGCCGTCGCAGACGACGGCCCAGTGGCCCTTTTCCATCTTCGGTTTGCTCATTCCTATCCTCGTAGTCGATCCTCGCTCGGCGCCGCTGCGGGCACCGGCAGGCCGCCGTTGCGATGCGGCTGGCGCTCGAAATGGCGAGCTAACCATAGGGCCCGCGGCCGCGGCCTTCTTGAGACATGTCAATTCGCCAACTGCCAACGCCCCTTGGAATGCCTTGTGCCATCTGTTCCCGCATTCGTTACGTCAGCAAATCTGACATTCAGGCCCCGTCGGCGGGTTGACCTGCCTCAACAGTTTCATCGCAGGGCCGGTTAGAAAAGGTCGATCCGCAAGCTGGCAACCCATTTGCGAGGTGCGACATGGATCGCAAGCGCACGCTCAACCTCGGCTACTTCATATTCGCGCTGGTGCTGATCGGCCTGTTCCAGGTGTGGATGGCGTCGCGCGATATCGCCCAGCTCTCCTACAGCGATCTGATGCAGGCGGTGAATCAGGGCAAGGTGGCTTCGGTCATCATCACCGAATCGAGGATCATTGGTCGGTTCAAGGAGCCGCAGGACGGCAAAAGCCAGTTCATCACCACCAGGGTCGAACCCAATGCAGCCGCCGTGTTCGAGAAGAACGGCGTTGAAGTTGCGGGTGGCAGCGACAGCAACTGGCTGACCACCATACTGTCATGGGTGGTGCCGGCGCTGATCTTTTTCGGCCTGTGGATGTTCCTGTTTCGTGGCTTCGCCGAGCGGCAGGGCATGGGCGGCCTCATCAACATCGGAAAATCCAAGGCCAAGGTCTATGTCGAACGCCAGACCGGCGTCACGTTCGACGATGTCGCCGGCGTCGACGAGGCCAAGGCGGAGTTGCAGGAAATCGTCTCTTTTCTCAAGGACAAGGACAAGTATGGCCGTCTCGGCGCGCGCATTCCCAAAGGCACTCTTCTCGTCGGCCCGCCCGGAACCGGCAAGACGCTGATGGCGCGCGCCGTCGCCGGCGAGGCGGGCGTGCCGTTTTTCTCGATCTCCGGCTCGGAGTTCGTGGAGATGTTTGTCGGCGTGGGTGCGGCACGCGTGCGCGACCTGTTCCAGAAGGCGCGGGAAGCCGCGCCCTGTATCATCTTCATCGATGAGCTTGATGCGCTTGGCCGCGCCCGCACGCCGTTTGCCGGCTATGGCGGTGGCGACGAGAAGGAGCAGACGCTGAACCAGCTATTGTCGGAGCTGGACGGTTTCGACCCGCACATCGGCATCGTCCTGCTCGCCGCGACCAACCGGCCGGAGATTCTCGATCCCGCGCTGACCCGCGCCGGGCGTTTCGACCGGCAGGTGGTGCTCGACCGGCCGGACCGCCGGGGCCGCGAGGCCATTCTGAAGGTGCATATCAAGAAGATCACGGTCAGCCCGGATGTGAAGACTGCCGATATCGCCGGCATCACGCCGGGCTTTACCGGCGCCGATCTCGCCAATCTCGTCAATGAAGCGGCGATCTTCGCCACGCGGCGGAATGCCGGTGAGGTGACGACGGACGACTTCACCAATGCCGTCGAGCGGATCGTCGCCGGTGCCGAGCGCAGGGGGCGGCTGTTGAAGCCGGAGGAGCGCGAGCGCGTCGCCTATCACGAGATGGGGCATGCACTGGTTGCCGTCTCGCTTGCGAAGACCGACCCCGTGCACAAGGTCTCGATCATTCCGCGCTCGATCGGTGCGTTGGGCTATACGCTGCAGCGGCCGACCGAGGATCGCTTCCTGATCACGGCGGGTGAACTGAAGCAACGCATGGCCGCTCTGCTTGCCGGGCGCGCTGCCGAGGAGATCATCTACGGCGAAGTCTCGACCGGCGCCGCGGATGATCTGGCCAAGGCAACGGACGTCGCCCGCCAGAGCGTCACGCGCTTTGGCATGAACGCCAAGGTCGGGCAGGCCGTGCTCGAGGAACAGAAGCAGCAATGGCTTGGCGATGCGGCCGGGTTCCGTTCGCGCGACTATTCGGAAGCGACGGCGCGGGAGGTCGATATCGCCGTTCGCGAGATGATCGAGGAAGCCTATGCGGCAGCCAAGGACCTGTTGGCGAGCCGTCTGGATGACCTCAAGGCTGGAGCAAAGCTGCTCCTTGAACGCGAGACGATCACGCCTGACGACTTTCCAGCCCTTCAGCGCCGTCCCGACGGGACGCCTCCGGCTGAGGCTCACACCAGATCCGCTCGGGTTTCGGCAAATTGACCGGGCCGTCCGGCTCTTGCGTAAACTCTACAAGCAGAAAAGCCGCATCCGACATCATCATGCTTGCGCCCGATCTGGGCGCGCTGGCCGCCGGCATCGCAAGGACATCAGATTAGTTCGCCTCGGCGGCGCTTGTCGGCGGAACGGCTGCCTCGCCCCGCAGCACCACATAGATCGCCGGAATGACGAGCACGGTCAGCGCCGTCGATGAGGCGAGCCCGAACAACAGCGAGATTGCAAGCCCCTGGAAAATCGGGTCGGTCAGGATCACGGCGGCGCCGATCATGGCGGCGAGCGCGGTGAGCAGGATCGGCTTGAAGCGGATGGCGCCGGCTTCGAGCAGCACCTCGACCAGCGGCCGTCCGGGCGCGCGGGCATGGCGGATGAAGTCGACGAGCAGGATGGAGTTGCGCACGATGATGCCGGCGAGCGCGATGAAGCCGATCATCGAGGTCGCGGTGAACGGCGCGCCGAACAGCCAGTGGCCGAACATGATGCCGATGAAGGTGAGGGGGATCGGCGTCAGGATCACGAGCGGCAGCTTGAACGAGCCGAACTGCGCGACGACGAGGATATAGATGCCGAGGATCGCCACCATGAAGGCCGCGCCCATGTCACGGAAGGTCACCCACGTCACCTCCCATTCGCCGTCCCACAGTAGGGTGGGGTGCTGCTCATCGTCGGGCTGGCCGTGCAGCGCGATCGTGGGCTTTGCCAGGTCGCCCCAGTCCGCCCTGGCGATGGCGTCGGACACCGCGAGCATGCCGTAGACCGGCGCCTCGAACGCGCCGGCCAACTCCGCCGTAACCATCTCGGCGGCGCGGCCGTTGTGCCGGAAGATCGGATAGGACGCCCGCTCGCGGCTCACCGAGACGACATCGCCAAGCTCGACGATGGCGCGGTCGCCCGGCAGCGCATTGGCCGGCACTGGGGTGGTGAGCGTGCGCTCGTTGACGACGCGTTCGCTCTTGGCCATCGCGACGCGGATCGGGATCGGCTGGCGGCCGCCGCCGCGGTATGAATAGCCGACCGTCGCGCCGGCGCCGAGCGTGCGGATCGCATCGTACACGTCGCCCTGTTCGACGCGGTAATATTCGAGGTTGTCCTGGTCGATGGCGAGCCGCACGCGTTCCGGCCGATTGCGGAAGCTGTCCTCGACATCGACGATGAACGGCACGCTCTCGAACGCCTCGCGCACCTTGGTGGCGACCGCACGCCGCGTTTCGGGATCGGGGCCGTAGATTTCGGCAAGCAGCGTGCCGAGTACCGGCGGCCCCGGCGGCGGCTCGACCACCTTCACCACGGTTCCGGGAGGCAGCGTGAGCTCCTTGAGCCGCGTGCGCAAGTCGAGCGCCACAGCGTGGCTGGCGCGGCTGCGCTCGCCCTTGGCCACGAGGTTGACCGCGATGTCGCCCTGCTCCGGCTCAGCGCGTAGATAATAGTGCCGCACCAGACCGTTGAAGTTGAAGGGCGCGGCGGTGCCGGCATAGGTCTGGAACGAGGCGACCTCGGCCACTGGCGCGAGCCGATCCACCATCGCCTGCAACACCCGGTCGGTCTCCTCGACCGACGACCCCTTGGGCAGATCGACCACCACCTGCAGGTCGGCCTTGTTGTCGAAAGGCAGGAGCTTGACGGTGACGTGCTGGCTATAGAACAGCCCGAGCGAAGCGAGCGTGACAGCGCCGACTGCCAGCAGAAACGTCCATGCGCGCCGTTTGGTGCGCAACACCGGCTCCGCCGCGGCAACGTAGGCGCGGCCGAGCCAGCCGCCCTGTGCCGTGCCGTGCCCGTGCGCGGCGGCGTGGCCGTTGCCGCCGAACTTCGTCATCAGCCACGGCGTGAGGATCACGGCGACGAAGAACGAGAACAGCATGGCGGCCGAGGCGTTGGCCGGGATCGGGCTCATATACGGCCCCATCATGCCGGACACGAACAGCATCGGCAGCAGCGCCGCGACCACCGTCAGCGTCGCGACGATGGTCGGGTTGCCGACCTCGGCCACCGCCTCGATGGCCGCCTGTGTGCGCGGCCGGCCATCCTTCATCGCCCAGTGGCGGGCGATGTTCTCGATCACGACGATGGCGTCGTCGACCAGGATGCCGATCGAGAAGATCAGCGCGAACAGGCTCACCCGGTTGAGCGTGTAGCCCATGATCCAGGAGGAGAAGAGCGTGAGCAGGATCGTGGTCGGGATCACCACCGCCACCACCAGCGCCTCGCGCCAGCCGATGGCGAAGCCGACCAGGATGACGATCGAGACGGTCGCAAGCCCGAGATGGAACAACAACTCGTTGGCCTTCTCGTTGGCGGTGTCACCGTAGTCGCGGGTGACGGTCATCTCCACTTCGGCCGGAAAGATCTGGCCGCGGGCCTGTTCGAGCCGTTCCACGATATTGTGCGCGATGACGACGGCGTTGGTGCCGGGCCGCTTGGCGATGGCCAGCGACACGGCCGGCGTCCGCCCGAGGCCGGCCGCGGTCTTGCGCACGTTGGTCACGCGCGCTTCGTTCGGCTCGGTCGCGAGCACCACCGTGCCGACGTCGCGCACATAGACTGGGCGGCCGTCTCGCGCGGTCAGCAGCAGGTTGCCGATCTCGGACAGCGATTGCAGGGTCTGGCCGGCGACCAGCGCGCGCTGCTCGCCCATCTCGCGCACCCGGCCGATCTGGAACGAGCGGTTGGCGCCGGCGATCTTCGCGGCGAGCTGTTGCAACGTGATGCCATAGAGCGACAGCCGCTCCGGGTCCGGCTCGACGCGGATTTCCTCCGGTTGTTCGCCGACGATGTAGGTGAGGCCGATGTCGGGCAGTTTCAGCACCTCGACCTGGAGTTCGCGGGCGAGGCGGGTCAGGCCGTTGGCGGTCCAGCGCTCCGCCGCGTCCGGCGTCGGCGTCAGGGTGACGACGACGATGGCGACATCGTCGATGCCGCGGCCGACGATCAGCGGCTCGGGGATGCCGACCGGAATGCGGTCCATGTTGGCGCGGATTTTCTCGTGCACGCGCAGGATCGCCGCGTCGGCGTCGGTACCGACGAGAAAGCGCGCGGTGACCACCGTGCCGTCATCCTCGGTCTGCGAATAGACGTGCTCGACGCCGTCGATGCTTTTGATGATGGTTTCCAGTGGCTCGGTGACGAGCTTGACGGCGTCCTCCGCCTTGAGGCCGTTGGCCTGGACGCGGATGTCCACCATCGGCACGGAAATCTGCGGCTCCTCCTCGCGCGGTAGCGTCACCAGGGCGACCAGCCCGAGCGCGAAGGACGCAAGCAGGAACAGCGGCGTCAGCGGCGAGCCAATGAAGGCCCGCGTGAGGTGGCCCGCGATCCCGAGCTTCATGGCTTGCGGTCCGGCATCACGATGCGGTCGCCGTCGCGAAGCCCGGTCAACACCTCAATGCGCGGACCGTCCTCGGTGTGGATCGCCTCGCCGAGGATCACGGCGACCTCGACCGGTCCGCCGTCGGTTGCGACCCGCACATAATCGATGCCGTGGCGGGTGGTCACGGCCCCCTCGGGAACGGCGATGACCGAGCGCTGGGCAACCGGAATCCACACCAGCGTGCGCTCGTTGACGAAGTAATCGCCGATCCCCTCCACCTCGACATCGGCGACCACGCGGCCGCCGGCGATCTCCGGATAGACTTTTGCGATGCGGCCGGGGCGTGCCTGCGCGAGGCCGCCGCTCATGGCCGGCGAGAGGCCGCGCTGGCCGATCCGCACCACGGCATCCTGCCTGATCTCCGCGGCGTGCCGTTCGGGAAGCGACAGGCGCAGGTAGTAGCGGCCGCTGGCGATACGTGCGATCTCCTCGCCCGCCAGAACCACCGAGCCGAGCGTCACCGGCACGGTGAGCACGCGGCCGTTCGCCGGCGCCAGCACCTCGCCCTCGCGGGCGCGCTGCTCGACCACTGCTTTCTCGGCCTGGGCTGCCGCGATCTGGTTGACGGTGACGTCGAACTGCGTGCGGGCCTGATCGAGGCGGGCCTGAGTGCCGGCGCCACGGGCCAGAAGCTGCTGGGCCCGTTCAAGTTCAGCGCGCGCGTTCTCGAGCTGCGCGTTGAGCGCGTCGATCTTGGCGGCGGCGGCGTTCAGTTCGAGCGCGAGCTTGTCGTCGGCGACGACGGCGATGGCCTGGCCTTCCTTGACCTGATCGCCTTCGCTGACCTTGATGGAGCTGAGCGAGCCGCCGATGCGCGCCCGCGCCGGCACCACGCGCGTGGTCTCGACGCGGCCGAACACGGCCTTCATGTCCGGCACCGTGAGCGGCCGGATGACAACCTCGGCGGCCGCCGCCGGCGCGGCGCCGGCGAGCAGCGTCAGGACCGTCAGGCAGGCAAGACCGGCGCGGCGGGGCATGGCTTTTCCTTCAGACAAGCGGGCGTTGCGCATGCCGCGCAACGCTCGAACAGCGGTGAGGCGCAATCAGTTGAACGCGCAACCGCTCTTGGCGCCGAGCATCTTGAACACCTTGGCGGCGGGGCAGAAGCCGGTCACCGACGCCTGCATCAGGTTCAGCCCGACAAAGGCCGTCAGCAGGTACCAGTATGGTGATAGGTAGAAGCCGAGCGCCAGCGACAACAGCACCATGAAACCGGCGAACAGCATGACGGCACGATCGATTGACATTGTCTTACTCCTTTGCGGATGGTGTTGAACGCTACGGATGAAAACGGAGAGTGCCGCGGCAGGCCGTGGTGAAGTACACGGGTGCTCTTTTCGCTATGCGATGGCTCATTTGCGCCTCCGCGCCGCCTGCGGCTTTGATCCAGCGCAATACGCTGCATAGAGAACCTGCATGATATCGAGCGCCGGTTGGCTTGCGATGCGGTACCAGATCGTCTGGCCGTCGCGGCGCCCGGCGATGACGCGATCCCGTCGCAACAGCGCAAGATGCTGCGAGGCCGTCGAATCGCGAATACCGAGGAACTCGGCGAGTTGACCGACCGATTTCTCGCCGTCGATGAGCTGGCAGAGGATCAGCAGACGGTGACGGTTCGACAACGCCTTCAGAAGCGCGCCGGCTTCGTCGGCGGCCACGCGCATCGCCTTGGGGTCGATCTTGGCTTGTGCATTCATAATTTCGTATATACGAAGTTACGAATATATTGTCAAGCCGCTGGCCTTCATGATGGCCGCACATGGAATCAGAGGCGAAAACGCTTAGGTCATCTCGGTGATCGCCTGCCGGAATCGCATCAAGGCCAGGCCGAACAGGGCCGCGCCGATCGTGGCGATGGTGACGAACTGCGGCCACACGACGTCAAGGCCCGCGCCGCGAAAGAGGATCGCCTGGGCGAGCGTGACGTAGTGCGTCGTCGGCGCCGCGAGCATGACGTCCTGAACGAGCTGCGGCATGCTTTCGCGCGGCGTGGCTCCGCCGGACAGCATTTCCAGTGGCAGGATCACCAGAATGACGAGCAAGGCGAATTGCGGCATCGAGCGCGTCATGGTGGCGAGAAAGATGCCCATCGACGTCATCGCGAACAGGTGCAGCGCCGCGCCGGCGAGGAACAGTGCGACCGAGCCGTGAACAGGCACCGCGAGCAGGCCCTGCACGACGGCGATCAGGGCGAAGGCGGTGGCGCAGAGCACGACCAGGCCCATCGCCCAGATCTTGCCCGCCATGATCTCGAACGGCGTCACCGGCATGACCAGCAGGTGCTCGATGGTGCCATGCTCGCGCTCGCGAATGAGCGCCGCGCCCGTCAGGATGATCGACAGCATGGTGACGTTGTTGATCACCTCGTTGATGGAGCCGAACCAGCCCTTGCTCAAGGTCGGGTTGAATCGCGCGCGTAGTGCCAGATCGACAGGCGCGGCTGCATTGCCGCGGTAGCGCTGCACGAACGCGGCGACCTCGCCGGCAACGATGGCCTGCACATACCCGCCGCCGGTGAACGCCTGACTCATGCGGGTCGCATCGACGTTGAGCTGGATGTCCGGGCTGCGGCCGGCGAGCACGTCGCGCTGGAAGTTCGGCGGGATGTCGAGGGAGAAGGTCGTGAGGCCCGCATCCATCCGCTTGTCCATATCCTGCAGCGTGGTCAGCACCGGCGAGGTGAAGTAGGGCGGATAGAACGCGCTCACGATGCGCGCGGACAGGGCGGATTGATCCTCATCGACGATATCGATCGGCGCCCTGTTGAGCGTTTCGGGCATCGCGGTCGCAGCGGTGTAGACCGCGACAGTAAAGGCAAAGCTGATCAGTACCATCATCAACGGGTCGCGCAGCAGGCTGCGCAGCTCCTTGACGCCGAGATTTGCGATGTTGGCGATGCGCATCGCTCAAGTCTCCTGTTTTTTCAGGAACACGACGCAAAGGCCGATCAGGACCGGAATCGCCAGCACCAGCGGCACGAACGATGCCTGCAGGTCGCCGAACCCCAGAGCCTTGGAGAACGTGCCGCGCGCGATCGTCACGAAATGCGTCGTCGGGTAGATTTGCCCGATCAGCGCGCCAAAACCCTTGAGGGAGGATACCGGGTCGATGATCCCGGAATACTGCGCAGCGGGGATCATGGTGGCGATTGACGTGCCGAAAATGGCGGCAACCTGGCTGCGCATGAACGACGACATCAACAGTCCCATCGCGGTGGCGGCGATGACGTACAACAATCCTCCGGCAAGAAGCGTCGGCAGGCTTCCCTTCAGCGGCACCCCGAACAGCATGACGGCGAGGCCCGCCAGCAGCAGAAAATTGAACAGCGCGAGCGCCACGTAGGGAAGCTGTTTGCCGAGCAGAAACTCGAGCCGCGAGGTCGGCGTCACGTAGAAATTGACGATGGTGCCAAGCTCCTTTTCCCGCACGATGCTGAGCGCCGTCAGCATGGCCGGAATCAGCAGTAGCAATAGCGGCATGACACCAGGCACCATCGCCACCAGACTTTTGACATCCGGATTGTAGCGGTAGCGGATCACGACCTCAGCCGGACTTGTCGCGCTGCTTGCGCTGCTCAGCCATTGCGCATGCAGAGCCTGAACGTAGCCCTGCACCGTCTCGGCGCGCATCGGCATCGCGCCGTCGAACCACGCGCCGATCTCGACCGGCCGGTTTCTTGCGACGTTGCGGCCGAAGCCGGGAGGAATTTCCAGCGCCAGCGCCAGTTCGCCGGACCGCATCCGGCGGTCGAGGTCGGCATAGTCGGTGATCGGCGGCCGTTCCGTGAAGTAGCGGGAGCCGGTCAGGTTGAAGACATAGTTATGGCTGGTGGTGGTCTGGTCGCGATCCAGCACCGCAAACGACAGATCCTCGACGTCCATGCTGATGCCGTAGGCCATGATGATCATAAGGACGGCACTGCCGAGCAGCGCCAGCGTGGCGCGGATCGGATCGCGCCACAGTTCGAGCGCTTCGCGCCGGGCATAGCTGAACATCCGACGCGGATCGAAAGCGCGGATAACCGAGGCGTGGTACTCTGCCTCGGGAGGCAGCGTCGGTGGTGCGCCGCACGCCGGATCCGGATCGGCAGGGGCTTGCTCCATGGCCTGTTCCAGGGTGCGAACGAACGCAGTTTCGAGATCCTCGGCGCCGTGGCTTGCGATCAATGCGGCCGGCGTATCGCTGACGAGAACCCGGCCGGCATGCATGAACGACACGCGGTCGCAGCGTTCCGCCTCGCTCATGAAGTGGGTCGAAATGAAAATCGTCACCCCGTCGCGCCGCGACAGGTCGATCAGCGTTCGCCAGAAATTGTCACGTGCGATGGGATCGACGCCCGAGGTCGGCTCGTCGAGAATGAGGATCGCCGGAGCGTGGATCATCGCGACCGCAAGCGACAGCCGCTGACGCTGCCCGAGCGGCAGCGCGCCCGGCAGATCGTCGATGATGTCAGTCAGCTCGAAACGTTGCGCCACCTCTCCGATGCGGGCTGCGATCCGCTCCGCCGGCAGGTGAAACAGCCGCGCGTGCAGCTCCAGATTCTGCCGCACCGTCAGTTCGGAATAGAGCGAGAACCCTTGCGACATATAGCCGACACGGCTGCGGGTCGCGAGATCGCGCGGGTCCACCCGCTGGCCGAACAGCCATGCCTCGCCTTCGCTCGGCGGCAACAGGCCGGTCAGCATTTTCATGGTCGTGGTCTTGCCGCAGCCGTTGGAGCCGAGAAATCCAAAAATCTCGCCCTGGCGAATGCGAAAGCTGACGTGATCGACCGCGAGGAAATCGCCGAAGCGCATGGTGAGGCCCTGCGCTTCGATGGCGATGGCGGCGCCGTCATCCGGCCGGGGCGGCAGAGTGACTGCCCGATGGCCGCGCCGCTTGTCTTCCGGCAGGAGGGCGATGAACGCGGCGTCGAGCGAGGCCGTTTTTGTGCGCGACAGCAGGTCGGATACGGTGCCGGTCGAAAGCACCCGGCCGCCGTCCATCGCGACCAACCAATCGAAGCGCGCGGCTTCCTCGATGTAGGCCGTGGCGACGATCACGCTCATGCCGGGCCGGCTTGCGCGGATATCGTCGATCAGCTCCCAGAACTGACGGCGGGACAGGGGATCGATGCCCGTCGTCGGCTCGTCGAGGATCATCAGGTCGGGGTCGTGCACCAGTGCGCAACACAGGCCGAGCTTCTGCTTCATCCCGCCCGACAGTTTTCCGGCGGGACGGCCGAGGAACGGGGCAAGCCCCGTCTTCGTCACGAGCGTTGCGATGCGCCGCTCCCGCTCGGCGCGCGGCTGGCCGAACAGGCGACCGAAGAAGTCGATGTTCTCGAACACCGAGAGCATCGAATAAAGATTCCTTCCAAGCCCCTGCGGCATATAGGCGATGCGGGGACAGACGGCGCGGCGATGGGCGGCGGTCGCCATGTCGCCGCCGAGCACCTCGATCCGGCCCTCCTGCACCGCGCGGGCGCCGGCAATGAGCGACAGCAGACTCGATTTGCCGACGCCATCCGGCCCGATCAGCCCGACGATGCGGCCTGCCGGGATATCGAGCGTCACGGCGTCGAGCGCGCGCGTCTTGCCGTATTGCAGGCTGATGTCGCGCAGACGTGCCACCCCACTCGCGGCCGTTCGCTCGGTCATTGCAGCTGCTTGCCCTCGAGGTTCGCCGGCCACGGCGTCTCCGTGCCGAGCCGCAGATAGGCCACCCCCGGCAGCCCGGTCTTCACCTGACGAATGTGCTTCCTGAGCAGGTCCGGGTCGATCCTGGCCTTGATGCGGAACATCAGCTTCTGCCGTTCCTCGGCGGTCTCGACCGTCTTCGGCGTGAACTGCGCGACGTCGGCGACGAAAGTGACCCGCGCCGGGATGATGACCTCGCGCGCAGCATCGAGCACCAGCCTTGTCTCGGTTCCGATCGCAATTCGTCCGGCCATTTCGGTCGGCAGGAAGAAGGTCATGTAGACATCGCTGAGATCGATGACGTTGAGCACCCGTCCGCCGGCGACGATTACTTCGCCGGGCTGGACCACGCGAAACTGCACGCGCCCGTCGCGCGGCGATTTCAGCGTGCTGTCGTCGATCTCGGCCCGGATGCGGTCGGTCGTGGCCTTGGCGGCCTCGACCGCCGCCGAGGCATTGACGACCTGGGACTCGGCCGCGCTGATCGCGGAATCCGCGGCGGCCACCTGCGCTTCGGCGGCGCTCACGGCGGCTTTCGCGCCCTCGAAGCGGGCACGGTCGTTGTCGAGGGTTTCGATCGAGGTGGCGCCGCGCTGCGCAAGTTCGCTTGAGCGCTGGAAGCGCTTTTCGGCGGCGTCCAGCTCAGCCCGGCGCTGGGCAACTACGGCGAGCGCTGCCTGCCGCTCGGCCTGCCGCTGCACGACCTGCGTTTTGGCGGTATCGATGCCGATCATGGCCCGGCGCCATTGTGCCTCGGCCTCGCGCCGCTGCGCCTGCAGAACCTCGGTATCCATCTCGACCAGCGTCTGACCGGCCGTGACGAAATCACCCTCGCTGACCAGGATGTCCTTCACCCGGCCCGGCGTCCTGGTCGCGATGTCGATCTCGGTGGCCTCGATGCGGCCGTTTGCGCTGACGATGTTCGGCGGAAGCGACTGCGGCTTGAACCGTTGCCAGCCGGCATAGCCGGCCGCCGCGATCAGGAGAACGATCGCAATCCGGATAATCCATCTGGTCGACTGGGCCATGGGCTTCGTGTCTTCAATTGCGGGTGAGACCTGTGCGGGTGAGACCTGCGGCCCGGAAGCCGCCACAATCGGGAACAGCCTTCGCCCTGGCGCGCATGAGCCTGCCCTGAGCTTTTCCGCTTCTGACGGAATCAGAAGCGGAGCTCTTGGATGTTATTTTGACGCGTTTTCTTCACGACGCGAACCGGTTTCCACCCTCGGGTCAAGCCCGGGGGCATGCTTCGCTCGAAAACGCTATAGAGGCTGGCCGGCCCGGCAGGGTTGATCTGACGCAACATGCGGCAATAAAACACTGTAGACCTTCGCCGTTGCCGGATGTGTTTTGCAAGGTCATGCGGCGGTCGCGCATGTCGAGGGGGCCATGGCCGGTTCTGCAAATCGCACAGTGCTGGGGGACATCGGCGGCACCAATGCCCGCTTCGCTCTCGTCACCGACGGAGAGAGGGGGCCGGTCGAGACATTGGCGGTTGCCGACTATCCGGACTTTGAGGAGGCATTGGCGGCGTTCCTCGATCGTCACCGGGATGAAACGCCGGTCTCGGGCGCCATGTTCGCCGTCGCGGGGGCCGTCGCGGCCAATCGCAGCATGCTGACCAACAGCGGCTGGATCATCGATGCCGCCCGATTGAAAGAAAGGTTCGATCTCTTAAGCGTGCGCGTCGTCAACGACTTCGAGGCGGTCGCCTGGTCGCTACCGTACCTTTCGCCACGCGACCTGTTTGCGATCGGAGGGGGCAGGCAGGTGGCAGATGCGCCCGCGGTCGTGTTCGGGCCGGGAACCGGTTTCGGGCTTGCCTGTCTCGTGCCGTGCGCTGGCGACCCCTTCGTCGTCACGACGGAGGCGGGCCACGCCACGCTTCCGGGCGCCGATGCGCGTGAGGATGCCGTGATCGCCCATTTGCGCGAGCGCTTTGGCCACGTCTCCGTGGAGCGCGCGCTGTCCGGGCCGGGGCTGGCCAATCTCTATGGGGCGCTTGCCGCCATCGATGGTCTTTCCGTGCCTCCGCGCGGTCCGGGCGAGATTACCGTGGCGGCACTTCGCGGGACCTGTCCGACCAGCCGGGAAGCCGTCGATATGTTCTGCGCCATGCTGGGCACCGTCGCCGGAAATGTCGCGCTCACGTTCGGAGCGCGGGGCGGTGTCTATATCGGCGGCGGTATTGCTCCCCGGCTCAGCACGTATCTGGCAGGCTCACAGTTCCGCGCGCGGTTCGAAGCCAAGGGGCGTTTCCGGGCTTACGTCGCCGCCATCTCATCCTGCGTGATCATGCATCCTGATCCAGCCTTCATCGGATTGCAGCGGATCGCGGAGCAGGAGTTCAAGCGCTGACTGCCTAAACCGATATGATCACTTTCAGCGCACCGGTTTTTGCCGCATCGGTGAAGGTCTCGTAAGCGTCCATGATCCGGTCGAAGCTGAAGCGGTGCGTGATCAGGCGCAAGGGATCGATCTTCTTCGCCTGCACGGTTTTCAGAAGCATCGGCGTGGTCACGGTATCGACCAGCCGCGTCGTGATCGCGATGTTCTGCGCCCACAGCTTTTCGAGGTGCAGGTTGGCCTTGTGGCCGTGAACCCCGACGTTGGCGATGACGCCGCCGGCGGCGACGATATCCTGGCATAGCAAAAACGTGTCCGGCACTCCGACGGCCTCGATGGCGGTATCGACGCCAAGGCCGCCGGTCAGCGATTTCACCTTTTCGGCTGCATTTTCGTTCGCGCTGTTGATGATGTCGGTGGCCCCGAGGACGCGCGCCACCGCGAGACGATTATCGTCGAGGTCGATCATGATGATCTGCGCCGGCGAATAGAACTGCGCTGTCAGCAGAGCCGCGAGCCCGATGGGACCCGAACCGACGATGGCGACGGTCGATCCGGGCGCGATCTTGCCGTTCAGAACGCCGCATTCGAGGCCGGTGGGCAGGATGTCGCTGAGCATGACCAGCGCCTCGTCGTCGATGCCATCGGGGATCCGATAGAGGCTGGTGTCGGCGTGCGGAGTGCGGACATACTCGGCCTGCGTGCCGTCGATCTCGTTTCCGAGAATCCATCCGCCGGTCGTGCAGTGGGAATACATACCGCGGCGGCAATAGTCGCACTTGCCGCAGGACGAGATGCAGGAAATCAGGACGCGGTCGCCCGGCTTGAAGCCCGTGACCCCCGCCCCCACGGAGTCCACGATGCCGACCCCTTCGTGTCCGAGGATGCGCCCCGGCGTGCAGGTGGGAACGTCACCCTTGAGGATGTGCAGGTCGGTGCCGCAGATCGTCGTCTTGACGATTTTTACGACGGCATCTCCGGGCGACTGGATGGTGGGCTTGGCGCGTTCCTCGACGGCTTTTTGCCCGGGACCGAGATAGACCAGCGCTCGCATGGTGTCCTCCTGACATCGCGCCCCTTGGTCATTCAAACCATGACTGGTTCGTTGCGGCCTTGATCTATCGCAACAGCCGCAGTCATGGCCCGCAACCGTGGCGGCCAGTTATGGAGGTTGGAGAGGGGCAGGGGGCGGCCGTCCGATTGAGATCGGCTGCCGCTTCATCCGGTCAGACGGAGCCGGGCGCGCCGAACGCATGAGCGGCGGCGGACTGGCTGCAAATGGCGTCCGGCTGCGCTTGCGTATGGTGGATGCCGGCCACGCAACACCAGTTCGCGCCGGAAATCATCAGAAGGCCGATCACCGCCGAGGTGCCGGTAAGTTTCGCAAGCCACCCCGCCTTACCCTGTTGCTGCGGCTGAGCCGTCGTGCCGGAGACTTTCTCCGCAAAGGAGTCAAAGAACTGGCCTGCAAGTTTTTTGGCCGTCGAATCGATCAGCCGTCCACCGAGCTGCGCGATCTTGCCACCGACCTGGGCTTCAACTGTGTAGTGCAGGATGGTGACATCGTCGCTTTCAGCTTCCAGCCGCACGACAGCCCCGCCTTTGGCGAATCCCGCGACGCCGCCGGACCCTTCGCCAGAAATCCGGTAGCCGTTCGGCGCATCGATCTCCGATAGCGTCACCTTGCCGCCGAAGCTCGCTTTCACCGGCCCGACCTTGAGGACAACCGTTGCGGTCATCTCGTTCGGGGCGGTCATGTCGAGGCTTTGGCAGCCGGGAATGCAGGCTTTCAACACCTCGGGATCGTTGAGGGCCGCCCACACCTTGTCTTGCGATGCGGGAATCCGTTGGCTGTCGTTCATCTGCATGGTGCGATCCTCACTGGTCCGAAGGAGAGGCGGGATTGCGCTGGCCGCGCCGGCGCTCAGTCGTGATCTCCGCAAGGATCGACATCGCGATTTCTTCCGGCGTGATGGCGCCGAGGTCGAGGCCGGCCGGCGCCTTGATGCGGTCGAGCGCCGACGCCGCAACGCCCGTGTCGATCAGCTTGTCGCGCAGCGCCGTCATCTTGCGGCGACTGCCGACAAAGGCGTGGTAAGCGGCGTCGATGGTCAGCGCGGTTTTCAGCGCCGCCTCGTCGCCCTTGCCCTGGGTCGAGACGACGACGAAGCGTTTCGCTTCGTTGAGGTAGCCCGGCTCGAAGCCGTCGACGCGAACATCGGCGTCGGGCGTCTCGGCGAAATCGGACGATGGCGCCGCGATCGTCACATGATAGCCCAGCGCCCGCGCCTGCGTCGCAAGCGACAGGGCCACCGGGCTGGCACCGAGGATGACCAGCGAGGGATGAGGCAAGACCGGCTCTACGAAGATATCCATGGTGCCCTTGCTTGGGCACATGTTGTTGGCAAAACGGATACCGTCGCGGCTTTCGCCCGGCCTGACCCCGAGTTCGGCCAGCAGGTTCTCCGGTTGCACCGAGATCATGCGCGGCTCGCCGTCGCTCAACGCTTCCCGTGCCGCCCTGAGCACCGCGCCACGCGCGCAGCCGCCGCCGATCCAGCCGGCGACGATGGTGCCGTCGGGGCGGATCACCGCCTTGGCGCCGGCCTTGGCGGCGGTCACCGAGACGGTGCGAACCACGGTGGCGAGCGCGAACGGCTGCTCGGTCGCCTTTAGTTGCGCAACGAGATCGATCACTTCGACGTGCGCGGTCATGATCGCCTCCTATAGTTTCGCCAGATACGGCTCCAGCGCCTGCAAGCTCCTCAGCGTATGCGCCGGCGCGTAGAGATCAATGTGCGGCAGCGCCGCCTTGATGCCGGCGGCTTCCGGCGTGTAGCCCTCCCAGCCCATCATCGGGTTGAGCCAGACGATGCGGCGGCAGCGTTTGGCGAGTTGCGCCATCTCGCGGCCGAGCAGTTTTGCATCGCCGGTTTCGTAGCCGTCGGAGACGATCATCACGCAGGTGCGCGAATGGATGACGCGCGCGGCGTGCCAGCGATTGAAGGTCTGCAAGCAAAGCCCGATGCGGGTGCCGCCGCCGGCGCCTTGCGCCATCATCGCGAGGCGATCGAGGGCGCGCGCCGGGTCGCGTTCCTTCATTGCGTCCGACACATGCGCAAGCTGGGTGTGAAACAGGAATGCCTCGGCCTCGCGAAACTCGTCGAGCACGCCGTGGATGAAGCGAACGAACACGCCGGTATAGAGGCTCATCGAGCCGGAGGCGTCGAGCAGCACCACGAGCCGTAGCGGCTTGTCCTTGCGACGCCGTCGCATCAGCTCGATCGGCACGCCGCCGCGGCTGATATTGGCATGGATGGTGCGGCGGAGATCAAGCCGGGGGCCGCGGTGACGCGCGAGATCGCGGCGCGTCAGCCGGGTGCGCATGGCCTGCGCGAGCCGCGCCGCTGCCGCGTGCGCCTGCGCGACCTGGTCGGGATCGTTGAGCTTGCGGAAATCGATATCCGCGACGTTTTGGGCCTGCGAGGCACCTTCCATGCGCCCTTCGCCGCCACCGCTCTCGGGCGCATCGTCGAGCGAGGGCGCCTGGTCGAGCGCCTGTGTGCCGCCGCGCTCCATGCGACCATCCCGCAAGGTCTTGAGCGAGGGACTGTCGGCCGGCTTCTGCGCGCCGGCGATCATCGACCGTGACCGCACCCGTTTGCCAAGCCAGAAGGCGTCGAAAATGCCGTCGAACCTGTCCCACTCCGCCTTGCGGCTTGCAAACAGATGCTTGAACGCCGAGCGCAACAGCGCCGGGCGCTCGGCATGGCCGGACGCGATCAGCGTTGCCGCATCCTCGCCCTCGCGGGGGCCGACGACAAAGCCGTTATCGCGCAGCGTAGCAAGAAAGCCCGCGAGCCGCAGCGCGATCAGGCTGTCCGGGCCGGTGCCGGAATCATCGACGCGGAATGGGGCATGCGCGCTCATGCCACCTTCCCCAACAGCTTCGCGGTGACCTCAGGCTTGAAGCGTGCCTTGTCCTCGCGGGTCTTGATGAGGCACATCAGCGTTTCGTGAACGAGGTCCGGTGCGTCGTGCAGATCGCGCACGTCAAGGCCGACGAGCGCCGCGGCCCAGTCCAGCGTTTCGGCGACGCCTGGCACCTTGCGCAGGTCTTCCTTGCGGATGCTGTCCACCATCCGCGCGATCTGTACGGCGAGCGAGGCGCCGATGCCGGCGATGCGCGCCATGATGATGCGCGCTTCACGATCGACGTCCGGGTAATCGACATAATGATAGAGGCAGCGGCGGCGTAGTGCGTCGGACAGTTCGCGCGTGCCGTTCGATGTCAGCACGACATAGGGGATGGAGTCCGCCGTGACCGTGCCAAGTTCGGGAATCGACACCTGGAAATCCGACAGCAGTTCCAGCAAAAAGGCTTCGAACTCGTCGTCGGCGCGGTCGATCTCGTCGATCAGCAGCACCGGTGGCGTTGCACGGCGGATCGCGGCGAGCAGCGGCCGTTCCAGCAGATACTTCTCCGAAAAGATACGATTCTCGATGTCAGCGCCGCTTTGGCCCTGATGCGCCTGGATGGCCAGCAACTGGCGCTGGTAATTCCACTCGTAGAGCGCTGCCGGCTGGTCGAGGCCCTCGTAGCATTGCAGCCGGATCAGTTCGGTCTCGTATAGTGCGGCCAGCGCCTTCGCCACCTCGGTCTTGCCGACGCCCGCCTCACCTTCGAGCAGCAGCGGGCGCCGCAGCATCTGCATCAGCGAGAGCGCGGTTGCGAGCTCGCGGTCGGCGATATAGCCGGCAGCGGCCAGACGTTCGGCGATCTCGTCCCGTGTCATGGTCACGCGGCCGCCGGCTCCCTGATGAGGCCCAGATCCTTCGCGGCTTGCCAGTTGCGCCAGAAGTCGTGCGGCATCTGGATATGAACGCTGCCGAGGAATGAGAAGGCGTCGTTGACGGCATTGGAAAACGCCGGCACGCCGCCGACGTTCGGGCTTTCGCCGACGCCCTTGGCGCCGATCGGATGATGCGGCGACGGCGTTACCGTGAAATCGGTCTCCCAGTGCGGCGTCTCCACAGCGGTCGGCAGGAAGAAATCCATGAACGAGCCGCCGAGCACATTGCCCGCCTCGTCGTAGTGGATTTCCTGCCCCATCGCGATGGCGAAGGCCTCGGTCAGGCCGCCATGCACCTGACCCTCGATGATCATCGGGTTGATACGGGTGCCGCAGTCGTCGAGCGCATAGAAGCGCCGCACCTTGTAGACGCCGGTATCGACGTCGATGTCCATCACGCAGATATAGGCGCCGAACGGGTAGGTCATGTTCGGCGGATCGTAGTAGCTCACCGCTTCAAGCCCCGGCTCCATGCCCGGCGGTGGCGAGTTGTAGGCCAGCCAGCAGATATCCTTCATGCCGAGGAATTTTTCCGGCAGGCCCTTCACCCGGAAGCCGTCGATGTCCCATTCGAGGTCATCCTCGTGGACTTCGAGCTTGTAGGCGGCGATCATCTGCGCCTTGGCCTTGATCTTGCGCGCGGCCATGGCGATCGCCGCTCCTGCCACCGGCGTCGAGCGCGAGCCGTAGGTGCCGAGACCGTAAGGGGCAGTGTCGGTGTTGCCTTCCTCGACCATGATGTTGTCGGCGGGAATGCCGATCTCGGTGGCGATGATCTGCGCCCACGTGGTCTCGTGGCCCTGGCCCTGGCTCTTGGTGCCCATGCGCGCGATACCGGCACCGGTCGGGTGCAGGCGGATTTCGCAGGAGTCGAACATGGCGATGCCGAGAATGTCGCAGTTCTTCGAGGGGCCGGCGCCGACGATCTCGGTGAAGAACGACACGCCGATACCCATGATCTCGCGCGTCTCGCCGCGCTTGAATGCGTCGCGCCTGGCCGCCTGCTCGCGGCGCAGGCCGGCGTAGTCCACCGTCTCCATCGCCTTTGTCATGGCGGTGTGGTAGTCGCCGGAATCGTATTCCCAGCCGAGTGCCGAGTGATACGGAAACTGCTCCGGCCGGACGAAATTCTTCAGCCGCAGTTCGGCCGGGTCCATGTTGAGCTTCTGCGCCAGAATATCCATCCCACGCTCGATGCAGTAGGCGGCTTCCGTGACGCGGAACGAACAGCGGTAGGCGACGCCGCCCGGCGCCTTGTTGGTATAGACGCCATCGACGGCGAGATGGGCGGTCGGGAAGTCGTAAGAGCCGGTGACGATGTTGAAGAATCCCGCCGGCCATTTCGAGGGGTCGGCGCAGGCGTCGAACGCCCCGTGGTCGGCCAGCACATGCACGCGCAGGCCCGTCACCTTGCCCTCCTTTGTCGCCGCGATTTCCGTGGTCATGTGGTAGTCGCGGGCAAAGGAGGTGGTGGTCAGGTTTTCCATGCGGTCTTCGACCCACTTCACCGGCTTGCCGGTGACGATGGAGGCAACGGCCGCGCAGATGTAGCCCGGATAGGCGCCGACCTTGTTGCCGAAGCCGCCGCCGATATCGGGCGAGATCACATGGATCTTCTGCTCCGGCAGCTTTGCGATCAGCGCCACCACCGTGCGGATGACGTGCGGGGCCTGAAAGGTGCCCCAGATGGTGAGTTCGCCCTTGATCTTGTCGAACGAGCAGACGCACTGGCAGGTTTCGAGCGGGGAGGGGTGCACGCGCTGATAGGAGATCAGCTCCTTGATCGTCACCTCCGCTTTCCTGAACGCGGCGTCGGTCAAGTCCTTGTCGCCGACCGTCCACTCGAAGATGTGATTATAGTGCTTGCGCGGACCATGTGCGCCGTCGCTCTTGTCCTTGATGTCCTCGCGCAGCACCGGCGCGTCCGGCGCCATCGCCTTGAACGGATCGACCAGCGGCGGCAGCGGTTCGTACTCGACCTCGACGGCGTTGATGCCGTCGTCGG
>Ga0207868_1000256_pt1 | contig 66393 bp, 39 predicted proteins | sample Passage237B_FD_187370 | JGI IMG/M metagenome (GOLD analysis project Ga0207868, IMG submission 187370) | Cellulose adapted compost microbial communities from Newby Island Compost Facility, Milpitas, CA, USA - Passage2 37B (SPAdes) (version 3) ... | reverse complement strand
GGCCGGCGTCCGCCCCCGCCGCCATCGCCTCGGCGATCCAGTCGAAGGCCACGACCTCCCCCGCCAGCCGCACGGCCGTCAGCCGTCCGTTCTCGATGCGGGCGCGCTTGTCGACGCCGCGCCTCGGATCGGACAGGCGCAGCAGCGGCTCGCCCGCCGGTTCCTTGGACCTGCTGGGCTCCCCCCGCGTCGTCGGCCATGGCATCGATCGCGGCGCCTACGAATTCTCCGACGAATCCGGAGCGTTCTCGCTCGGGCTCCGGGTCGAAACCGAGTCCGCGGCCATCGATGGTTTCGTGCCGATTTCCAGCAGCGGCGGCGGCGAGCTCGCCGTCAGCGGCTCCTCCGACGTCCTCGACGCGATCATCTGGGAAGTGTTGATCGACGGCGAGTGGTCGCCTCTTCCCGAGGGCGGCGATTTCACCTCGAATGTATCCATAAACCGGGCACGCCTGTTGATCGCCCGGCCCGCCGGCGACTTCGTCCCCGACCGTTTCGTCCGCTTCCGCGTGAACGGCACCGACTACATCTCGCCGACCTACACGATCACCTCCCAACGCACCAACGTCCGCTACGTCCGCACCGACGGCAGCGCCAGCGGCGATGGCCTCACCTGGGCCAGTGCCTACGACAGCCTCGCAACCGCGATGGCCAAGGCCCCCGGCAACACCGAGCTATGGGTCGCGCAAGGCACCTACGCCGGCAATGCCGTGACCTTCCGTCCGACGATTCGCGTCTATGGCGGTTTCGCCGGCCACGAATCCGCCCGCACCGCGCGCTCCACCAACCGCAATCTCACCATCATCACGCACGACATTTCCATCCCTTCCGATTCGTCCTACCCCGACGACTTCGCCGTGATCGACGGCTTCCGCCTGCTCGGCAACACCACCACATTCCACCGCGGCGCCAGCTTCAAAAACGTGACCTTCGAAACCGGCGGCGGTCTTCGCACCCCCAGCGCTGCCCCGAATCTCGTCCTCGAGGATTCTCTGTTTCTCAACAACGAGCTCGCGCTCAGCGCCTATCTTACCGACACCGCCACGCTCACCCGCGTCACCTTCATCGGCAACGAACGCGCGATTAACGCCAGCGCCGGCACCTGGTCGATCGCCGACTCCACGTTCGACTCGTCCGTCATTCGCACCGAAACCGTCGGCGCCGTTCCGTTCCTCGTCTCGAACGCAGCCAATGTCACCGTTTCCCGCACGAACTTCCTCAACGCCGCGGGACGCGTCCAGGCGGTCAGCCTCTCCGGTGGCGCCGCACGTTTCACCGACTGCGTTTTTTCCGGCAACAAAACCACCTTCAACGGCCCCGGCGTCCTCATGATCACCGGCGGCATCGTGGATTTCGATCGCTGCACCTTCGTCGACAATCGCGCCGAGGGCGAATTCGCCGCCCGCGCCAGCGTGATGCAGATCACCGCCGGCGCCACCGTCTCGCTCCGCAACTCCTACCTCGCCGGCAACGTCACCACCGCTCCCTTGATGCCCGAGCCGCTCAACCCCGACGGCACCATCGCCGTCTTCAACGCCACGCTCCACCTCACCGGCGTCACCCTCGTCAACAACACCGCCACCGCCGAGCGTCTCGGCGGCATCCTCCTCGCCGGCGGCTCGCTCCACATCGCCAACTCGATTCTCTACGGCAACACCGGCGCCGCCCCCACCATCGAGCAGCAGCAGCTCCGCGTCTCCAGCGGCACCGTCACCCTCGCCCACTCGCTCATCGAGGGTCTCGACACGTTCACCGGCACCGCGCTGATGAACTTCAATCCTCGCTTCATTACGGAAAACGGCCGCCTCACGCCCGGCCCCGATTCGCCCGTCCGCAACGCCGGCGACTCCACCCTTCTCCTCGCCGACGAAACCGATCTGCTCGGCAACCCGCGCACCCGCGAAACCGCCGTCGACCTCGGCGCGATCGAGCCCGCCTCCGCCACGTCCACCGTCGCTTACGACCTCGGCGTGTCCCGCCGCGTCCCCGGCGGCTACCTCGAAATCACCTTCGACAACACCCGCAACTACACCGGTCTCGCCTGGCAAATCGACACCGGCGCCGGCTGGCAAACGCTCTCGCTGCCGTCGAGCGCTTTCGTCACCAGCGGATCGTCGGTCATCCTGCGTCTCCCGTGGGACGACACCTACGAGGGTGCGAGTATCCGTTTGGTGGGGACAACCTACACCTCCCCCGCCTACATCGTCGCCTTCGGCACCCAGCCGCCGACCACCGGCTCGGTTGTCACCACCACGCCCGCGACCGGCGCCACCGCCGCTTCGCGGAAACCGAGCATCGCGTTCACCTATGATCAGGCGGTCGGCACGAACCAGCTCACTCCCTCGAGTTTCGTCGTGCACGGCTCGCAGCATGGCCGACTCAACACTGCCCCCAAATGGGGCAGCGTGACCAATGATCTGCTCGCGCCCACGCTCACCCTCGGCACCACCTTGAACGCCGGCGAGATCGTCCTCGTCAGCTCCACGCGCGAAATCGACAGCGCGCTCGGCGGCGACTTTTCCCCCTACGTCAGCCGCTTCTCCATCCCGTGGACCAGCCGCCCCGGCGCCTTCCGCCTCGGCTCCGCGCTCCCGACCACCGGCACGATCGCCGGCGCTGCCGCCGCCGACCTCAACGGCGACGGCTTCACCGATCTCCTCCTCGCCGGCGAGAACGGCGCATGGATCTTCCTCGGCGACGACGACGGCGGTTTCACGCCGCTCAACTTCGGCGCTGTCGGCGACTGGAACGCTTTCGCCACCGCCGATTTCAACGGTGACGGCCGCATCGATTTCGTCGGTTCGCGCACGTCTTCCTCGCTCACCATCGAAACGCTCAACGCCGCCGGCGACGCCTCCACAAGCCTCGTCTCCGCGCCGCTCGCCTTCGCCGGCTCGCGCCTTCTCCCCGCCGATTTCAACGGCGACGGCCGCCAGGACATCCTCGTGCTCGGCCCGTCCAGCTCCGACGGAGAAGTTCTCCTGCTCAACAACAGCGACGGCACCTTCACCCCCGCCGGCGACCAACGTTTCGCTCCCGCCGAAGATCGCACGCGTGAAGCCGCCATCGCCGACTTCAATCGCGACGGCAAACTCGATTTCATCCAGGTCCGCGCCTCCTCCGGCGACATCGTCGTCTGGCTCAACAACGGCGCCGGCGTCTTCACCGCCGACCACTCCGTCCGCGTCGCCGGCACGCAGACGATCGCGCTCACCGACATCGACGGCGACAACTGGACCGACCTCGTCGTCGCCGGCGGCACTTCCTCCGACACGCTTCACATCTATCGCAACGACCAGGCCGGCCACCTCGTGCACCAGCGCTCTTTCGCCGGCGGCCACGTCGTCCAGCTCGCCGCCGCCGATTTCGACGGCGATGGCGACAATGACTTCCTCGCCATCACCGGCACCGCGCCCGCCAAGCTCTGGCGCAACAACGGCAGCGGTGTCTTCACCGCCATCCCGCTCGCCCAAACTTTCCCCGGCGCCGGTGCCGCCCTGCAACTCGCCGTCGCCGACCTCAACAACGACGGCGCCGCCGACGTGATGCTCCCGCAATTCGCCTCACCGCTCCTCTGGGCGCCCGGCAACCACTTCGCCGGCTTCACCAAAACCCTCCTCGAAGCCACCACGCTCACTTTCGCCGAATCCGATTTCACCGCCGCCACCACGAACTACGGCGGCTACGTGCAGGACAGCTTCCGCGTCGAATCGCTCCCCGCGCACGGCACGCTCCGCGTCAACGGTAGCGCCGTTTCCGTCGGTCAATACATCGTCTTCGGCACGGGCAACACCTACACGCCCACCGGCCACTACTACGGCTCCGACAGCTTCAAGGTTGCTCCCGCCGATTACCTCGGCCGCTCCCCCGCCGGCAAAGTCACGCTCGACATCGTCCGCGTCGTCGACGCTCCGGACGCCAGCACCCTCACGCTCACCACCTTCAAGAACCAGGACCGCGCGATCACGCTCGTCGCCACGCACCCCGAAAAAGAACTCATCACCTTCAGCCTCGACTCGCCACCGACTCACGGCACCGCCGAGCTCGACGGCGACCGCGTCACCTATGCCCCGAATTCCGACTACGTCGGCACCGATTCGTTCACCTACCTCGCCTCCGACGCCTTCGGCAACCACACGCCCGCGACCGTCTTCGTCACGGTCTCCGACACCACGCTCACCGTCACCACCGCCGCCAGCTCCGGCGAGGGATCGCTCGCCGCCGCCATCGCCACCCTCGACGCCTCCGGCGGCATCGGCCGCATCGTGTTCGCGCCCCAGCTCGCCGGACAAACCCTCGTGTTCGACACCGCGACCGACACCGTCCACGGCCCTTCCGCCGTCCTCGTTTCCAACTACCTCGAAATCGACGGCTCCGCCGCGCCCAATCTCGCCATCCAACGCGCCTCCTCGACGGTGCCACTCCGCTTCTTCCGCGTTCTGCCTGACGCCACGCTCGTGCTGCGCAACGTCAAACTCGTCGATGGCCTCGCCGCCAACGAATCTCCCACGCTCCCCGCGCGCGGCGGTGCCATCTACAACGAAGGCCGCGTCATCCTCGACGGCGCCAGGTTTCACGAAAATCGCGCCGAAAGCCTCGCCGCCACCGGCTCCGAAGGCGGCGCCATCTACAACGACGGCGGCTCCCTTGCGCTGCTCGGGACATGGTTCGACGACAACGAAGCCGTCAGCGGCGCCGGTCATTCCGTCTTCCTTCGCAACGGCATCGCCGAATTCAACCTCGTCTCGCTCTTCGACCAGACGAGCTCGCAGATCCACCTGCTCGGCGACAACGCCGCCCTGACAACCACCTGGATCGACACGAGCCTCGAAGGCATCAGCTCCGCCACCATCGGCGCCGGCACCGTCGCCATTCTCGACCAGAACAATATCTTCTACCCGGTCCCGGCCGAACTCACCCCCTCGATCGACCGCATCGCCACCCACCAGCTTCTCGATGGCCAATCCATCCCGCTCACCGTCCGCTCCGCCAACGCCACCGTCAGCATCGCGACCACCGATCATTACTTCTTCCGCGGCGACACGCTTCCCACCCTCGAAATTCCCGAATCCTCCGGCACCCACCGCACGCTCACCGTCGGCCTCGCCGAAAACACCGGCGGTGTCATCGTCGTTCTGCTCACCGCCACCGAAAACGGCATCTCCTACACCGGCGAGTTCGACCTGGGCTTCCTCACGTCGGTCTACCTGCCGCCCGTCGCCAGTGATCAGGAAATCCACCTCGTCGACGGCGCTCTGACCGCGGTCGACATCACCGCCACGCATCCCGAGAACGAAGCCGTTTCCTACGAAATCCTCACGCCACCCGCGCATGGCCAGCTCACCGGTATCGCGCCAAACCTGACCTACGATCCGCAGGGCTACTTTGGAAACGACTACCTCATCTATCGCGCGACGACGCCGCACGGCCGCTCCGTCACCGCTCGCGTGACTTTCCGCAGTCTCGAGAGTGTCCGCACCATTACAACCGCCGACGCCGACGGCCCCGGTTCGCTCGCCGCCGCACTCGATTCCACCCCTGCACTTGTCGGCGTCATTTGGGACATCAAATTCGCGCCTGAACTCGCGGGTGCAGTTATCGACGTCCCGACGCGCCTCCTCCTCAGCCCGCAAGGTCGCACCGCCTATCGCATCGTCGGCGAGGTTCGCATCGACGGCTCCGATGCACCCGGGATTCGCCTGCGCCGTTCCGACACCGCCCCGGAAATGCGTCTCTTCAACGTCGCATCCAACGGCTACCTTGAGTTGCGCAATCTCTCCCTCGAAAACGGTCTCGCCGCCGGCGACTCCGGCCAGCCCGGCCGCGGCGGCGCGATCTACGTCGAGAGCGACGACGAATCGTCCGGCTTCCTCCTGCTCGATGGGGTCACCCTCCAGGACAACATCGCTTTCGGCGGTGCGGACGCCCACGGCGAAGGTGGCGCCATCTACAACGACGGCGGCACCCTCTCCGTGCAGCCCACCGCTTCCCACTTCATCGACAACGCCGCCGTCGGCGGTGCCGGCAGCTCCGGCCGCGGCGGCGCGCTCTACAGCCGCAACGGCGATCTGTTCTTCTTCACGCCCTTCAGCGAGCCACCCTCCACCTTCTCCGGCAACGCCGCCAACTCCGACGCCAACCTCGCGCTCGTCGCCGACGGCGCCGTCCTCTCCGCTGCCTTCCAGTTCACGAATGTCGACCACGTCGGCGCCTCCGCCCTGAACGACGGTCTCGTCGAAATCGACGCCGGCTACACGTCACTCGTCACCGGCCCGTCCTTGATCAGCGTCGCCCCGCCTGGCGTGCTCATCGCGCCTTCCACACTCGACGTCCCGCTCACGCTCGCCGGCGGCGTGCCCACCAACATCTCTGTGTCCGACATCGAGCACTTCTCCATTCACGGCTCGCTCGCCGCTCCGATTCTGCGCGTCGACGCCTCGACTTTCCCGCAGACCCACAGCGCCAACCTCGTCCTCGAAGCCGACGGCTATCGCTTCTTCCGCTACGTCGAGACCGCGTTCCTCGCCTACAGCACTCCCACTGCGAACGACGACCAAACCGTCGAAGTCGTCATGAACCAGCCGAAGGCGTTTGGGTTGGAGGCTTCCTTCAACTCGAACCTCGCCGCTTCCTACGAGCTCCTCACGGATCCATTCCGCATGGAGGAAGGCATGTCCGTCCCCGGCGACGCCGGCACGCTGACCGGCACGCTCCCCGCCTTGACCTTCACACCACCTCCGCAATTCACCGGCACGATTCGGTTCGCTTACCGGATTACCGACTCCGCGAATAACAGCGCGATCGGCATCGTCACCTTCAACGTCGCCAACGGTTTCCCGACCGCCGAGCTGTCCTTTGCCGAAGCCCAAAGCAGTCCACTCGTCGGCGACCTCGCGACCACGTCAATCTTCGCCGTCGGCGGTCACTCGACCGATGATCCGATCACCTACGCCCTCGTGTCGCAGCCGCTGCACGGCTCCGTGACCCAGGTCGGCGACACCAACGAATTCATCTACACCGCCGCGCCCGGCTATCTCTGGGCCGACCACGCCGACGAAGCGCCCTACTTCGGCTACGACGTCTTCACCTTCAAAACGATCGATTCCATCGGCCAGGAAAGCGAACCCACGGAAATTTGGATCTACGTGGCCGACTTCGCCAGTTTCCAGCCGCCCGTGATCACCGGCGTGCCGCCCGCGCCCGGCGAACTCCTGCCGCACGCGACGATTCGCATGGAGGGCAATTTCATTTTTTCCACGATCTCCATCACCGATGCCGACAGCGCGGAGTTGACCCTCATCTTTCCGGAACAACTCAACGGCACTCTTCAACCCGACGCGAACGACCCGTGGGAATTCGACGACCACGCCCCTTACGGCTGGGACTACAAAACGGTCGGCTCTCCCGAAGAACTCACCGAGCGACTGCGCCGGACGAACTACATGACATTCGATTGGGAAGCGCCGCCCGGCACGATTTTCGACGCCTCCACGATGATCATCGTCATGGACGATCGCAGCATCGTCGCCGAATCGGTTCCCGTGCGTGGTTTGGTCGAGAACGCCGCTCCCAACGGCAACCCCAACTCCCGCCAGATTTCCACTCCACCCGGCACCGCGGTGTCCTTCCAAATCGCCCCCACTCAAGCCCAAGGTCTCCCGATGACCTTGGTCGGCCCCGATATCGAAGTGGGCGTTCCCAATGGTTCCGGCGATTTCGACTACAGCACCGTCACGGATCTCAGCCTCTACGGCACGCTCACCGGCCCCGCGCTTCCGCTCGTGATGCAAAACGGCGATAGCGTCACCTTCACCTTCACACCCGATCCCGACTTCGACGGCGTGCTGGTGTTGAGCTTCCCGCTCTTGGCCGAACTCACTTCTTTCGATCGCTACGTAACGGTGTTCCTCGCGATCAACCTTCCCCCGACCGGCGTCGACGACACCGTCAGCCGCGGCCCGAACGCCCTCTCCATCCCGGTCGCATCGCTCCTCGCCAACGACTCCGACCCCGACGCCGACAAGGGCGATTCCGTCAGCTTCGCGAGTGTCGCGTCAACCAGCGCCAACGGCGTCGCGCTCTCCTACGCGAGCGGCACGATTACCTACGCCGCTTCCGAACTCATCGCCGACGACTCCTTCATCTATACGCTAAAGGACACCTACGGCGCGACCGCCACCGCCACCGTCCACGTCCTCTGGCAGAACAACGCCCCCACGCCAGCCGACGACGCCTTCGAACGCACTTACGGCCAGCCGCTCACGCTCACCGGCGGCCTGCTCCTCGCCAACGATTCCGACCCCGAAAACGACACGATCACCGTCAGCAGCGTCTCCTCCGCCAGCGCGCAAGGCGGCACCGTCACCCTCCTCGACGGCGTCATCACCTACACCCCGCCCTCGGAATCGACGCTCGACGATTCGTTCACTTACACGATCACCGACGCCCGCGGCGCTTCCGCCGACGCCACCGTCACACTCACCATTGCCAACCGCGCTCCCATCGCCGCCGATCACACCCTCACCCGCTACAACGATCAGTCCGCGCAAGTCGCCACCGCCGAGCTCCTCGCTCTCGCCGCCGACCCCGATGGCGACGCCGTGCAACTCCTCCAAGTCGACGAATACTCCGTGCTCGGCGGCGACATCACGCACGATGCCGAAGCCATCGCCTACACGACGCAGTCCCCCGCACTCGTGAAGGACGAAGACTTCTTCACCTACGAAATCGCCGACACCCACGGCGCGACGTCGATCGGCTTCATCACCGTTCAACTCCTGAACCGCGCGCCCGTTGCCACCGCCGACTCCATCCACCGCTTCAACAACACCGAAGCCACCACCACGATCACCGCCCTCCTCGCCAACGACTCCGACGCCGACGGCGACGAACTCACGATCGAAAGCATCGCCACCACCAGCGCCGAAGGCGGCACGATCTCCGTCGTCGGCGACACCGTCACCTACACGCCGCCCACCTCGCCGTTCAACGCGTCCGACTCGTTCACCTACACAATCAAGGACGCGCACAACGAGACCGCCACGGCTACCGTCACGATCATTGTCGACAACCGCACGCCGACTCCCGTCGACGACGTCGTCGATCGCTTCAACACCGAACCCGCCGTCATCGCGCTCGACGATCTTCTGACCAACGATTCCGATCCCGACGGCGACACGCTCACCTTCGTCAGCGCCGACGCCACCAGCGCTCAAGGCGCCACCATCACCGTCGCCGACGGCACCCTCACCTACACCGCCGCCTCGCACGACGTCATCTCCGGCGACGATACCTTCACTTACAAAATAAAAGACACCCACAACGCCGAAGCCACCGCCACGGTCGCCGTCCGCCTCGTCAACCGCGCCCCGGTTCCAGGCACACTCGTCCTCGAACGCTACAACGACCAGCCCGCCACGCTCACCGTCGCCACGCTGCTCGCCGCCGCGTCCGATCCCGATCTCGACCCAATCGACTTCGTCGCCGCCGCCGCCACCAGCACACAAGGCGCCGACGTCGTGCTCGACTCCGGCGTGCTCACCTACACCGCGGCCTCGCCCATGGCCATCGTCGGCAACGACACGTTCACCTACACGATCACCGACAACCGCGTCGAAACGCCTATCACCGGCACCGTCACGGTAAAACTCATCAATCGCGCCCCCACCGTCGAGCCCGTCGCCATCGACCGCCACAACACCGACGGCACCACGCTCATCCCGATCGCCACCCTGCTCGCCGCCGCCTCCGACGCCGACGGTCACTCGCTCACCGTCGCCATCGTCGCCGCCAGCAGTTCGGCCGGTGCGAGCGTTTCCATCGCCTCCGAACAAGTCGTCTACACACCGGCGTCTCTGCCGCTCAACACCGACGACACGTTCACGTTCACCATCGAAGACGCGCTCGGCGCATCCACGACCGGCACCGTCACCCTTCGCGTCGTGAACCGCGTTCCCATCGCCGGCAACGACCTGCTCACGCGCGCCGCCGGCGAAAACGCGACCGTCACGACCGCCACCCTCCTCGGCAACGATTTCGACCCCGACGGCGACGAACTCACCTTCGTTTCCGTCTCCGCCACCAGCGCCCAGGGCGCGACCGTTTCACTCTCGGACGGAGTCATAACTTACTCACCGAACGGCTTCATCACCGGCAACGACACCTTCACCTACACGATCCGCGATTCGCACCACGAAACCGCCACCGCCACCGTCACGGTTGAAACCTCCTCCGCCGCCGCGCCCATCCTCACGATCGAACCCCGCACCGGCGGTGTGACACTCCATCTCACCGGAGCCCGCTTTGTGCTCCACACGATCTGGGTCTCCACCGATCTCCTCACCTGGACGGAACTCGACAACGTCACCACCGACACCAACGGTCACGCCACCGTCGAAGACCCCACGAACCCAGACGAAGGCTCCGCCCGCTTCTACCGCGCCGATTCCAACTGAGCCTCCCATGCAGCTTTCCCAACCGCTCCTCCGTCCGCGCTTCCTGCGTCTTCTTGCGGCCATTCTTCCCTGCACTCTATTCGCCGCATCCAGCGACCCCGTGGGCGTCCTCCGCCTGAAACTCCTCGGCAACTCCGACACCATCGTTTCCGTCCCCCTCCACCGCCCCGCCCTCGTCGAAGCGCAGCTCACCGTCCGCAACGGCAACACCCTCACCCTCGACACCGAGATCCCATCCCTCCCCGCCGGCGGCGCCTACGCGCTCGTCATGACCGGCGCTCTCGAAGGCGCCGTCATTCCCATCGCCTCGAAATCCGAAAACACCCTCACTCTCGCAGAGACCGATCACGATCTTTCCTCCCTCGACGCCGGCCCTTCGGATCCACTTCTCGCCGTGATCCCGTATTGGACTCTTGATACGATCTTTCCCGAAGGCCGCGGCGTTCACACCTCGCCCACGGCCGGTTCCAGGCGATCAGAAGTTCACTTCTTCGACGACACGGTGGCCGGAATCAATCACTCGGCCTCGGCGATATTCTATTACTTCCAAGGCTCAGATACCCGTGATGCGGGCTGGTATAAAGTGGGTGGTGCGCTGGTGCCGGTCGGTGAGACTGCGATTCCTCCCTACGGCTACATCATCGTTCGACACCGTATCGCCACCGACACGGTTCTGGACCTCGCCGGGTCCGTTCAGATGGCGGGCTTTCGGATTCCGATCGCCGCAAGAGCCTCCCAAAAGGATCACGACAACCGCGTGAGCCTGCCGGTGCCACTCCCGGTGAACTTGCTCGATTCGCAGCTCGTTCAATCCGGCGCGTTCCGAATATCCCCCACCGCATCGCGCCGCACCGACGAACTGCTCATCTTCGACAACACCTCGATCGGCACCAACAAGTCCGCCAGTGCGATCTACTACTACTTCGTCGGCAGCGATTCGCGTCCCGCCGGATGGTATAAGGTCGGCACCACGTTGTCGGCGGATCACGTCCTGCTGCTGCCGGGCGAGGGCTACATCATCCGCAGAAGAGACTCCGAATCCACCGCACCCGATTCCTGGGCGGGAACCCCCTCTTATCTCCAATGAAATCCATCCTTAGCCGCCTCGCCGTCCACTTGGCCCTGTTGCCCGCCTGCCAGCGAACTTACGGCAATTTCGTAACCATCGCCTTCGATGCCCAAGCGTTGTTCACGTTCGACGGCACCATTGCTCCCGAAAACAGCCTCTTTCTGCTCGTTGCGGACACCGGGAAAAACGGCTTCGACACCGCCCTCCCGGGGAGTCTTGCGGTCGGAAGCTTCATCGCCGGCGACGATCAGATTCTCGGGCGCGGATTTACCGAAACGCTGGAAGGCGTGACGGCCGGCACCGGTTTGACCAGCTCGATCGAGCTCGAAAGCGGAATCTTCTCGCAGCTCGATGCCGGCGATCCGCTCGCCGTGCTGTGGTTCCCGACCCTGTCGAGCGACGCTTTCAATTTGGTCGCTGGCACAAGCTACGGAATTTTCACCACACTACTCCCCGTCTCCGACCACGCATGGCAAATACCGGTGAACGGCACGATAGATCTGTATGAAACCAGGCTGGTGAACGACATCGGCGCATTCTCGGGCCGCGCGTTGCACACCGTCGCCGCCACCGCCATCCCCGAACCTTCCACCTACGCCGCCCTTCTCGGCCTCGCCGTCCTTGGGCTCGCCGCCTACCGCCGCCGCCGCGCCTAGCCCGCCACATCCCACTCTGGGCTCTAGGCTCTAAGCTCTAGGCTCTCAGCTCTTAAGCTTACCGCTTACCGCTTTAAGCTCAAAGCTTCACCGTCACGCCGCCCGCGTAAACGCCGTCTGCGGCGGCAGCGCGACGAGTTGATAATACTGCAGCGCCCGCTGCCACCACGGCGCCAGCCGCGCCGCCGGCGCCGCCCAGATCTCTTCGTGCAGCGTGACCATCGAGTCCACGTCGCCGAGCAACGCCATGATCTCGCCGCGCTCCAGTTCCTCCGGCCCTTCCAACACCAGCCGCCGCCGCAATTCCGCCAGCCGCTGCTCCGTCGCCAGCGGCCGTTCGTCCTTCGCGCGCAACAACGACACATGCGCCGCATTCACATACGGATCGAGCACCGCCTGCATCACGCCACCGTGATCCGCCAGTTCGGGCATCACCGGACGCCCCGGCGGCGGCCCCGCCAGCGCACTCGCGAGCCGCAATAGCACGATGGGCGGCGCCGACTCCTCCGGTGTGGTGAAAATTCCCCGACGCCGCACCGCCTCACCCACGTCGTCCGCCCCCGTCAAATACGACAACGGAATCGACAACAGAATCCCCGCCAGCAGTGGCGACATCCACCACGCCAGCGCCGGACTCACCGACACGACCCACAACGTCAACGCCACTCCGAACAGCGTCTGCCCCGCATGCGCCTCGACCGCTTCCGCCCACGCCGACGCCCCCGCCCCACCGCGCCGTTGCGAGCCCCACGACACCGTCTGCCGCAACAGGGTCAGGAACACGAACTTCGTGTGAAACAACATCAGCACCGGCGCGATCAGCGTAAACGTCGCCGTCTCCGTCACCACGCCCGTCACGATCCGGCCCCAACCGCCAAACTTCACCACTTCGCCCGGCCGCCTGCGAAGATCCAGCAGCGCCAGCACCTTGGGCAGAAACAGCAGCGCCAGCGTGCCCACAAACAGCCCGATCGACTGTGCGCCGATGCTCCACGGCAACGAATGCTCCACCCCACCCGCAGCCGGCACCGCGCCCACTTCGCGATACGCGATCACGCACGAGAGCAGCAGAAACGCAAACCACAGGGGCGACGCCACATACGCCAGAATTCCCAACAAAAAGTGCAGCCGGTTCACCAAATGAAATCCGCCCGCCACGATCAGCCGCGTGTGTTGCAGATTTCCCTGCAGCCACCGCCGATCCCGTTTCGCGAAATCGACCAGCGTCGCCGGACACTCCTCGTAGTTTCCCGCCACATCCGCCGCCAGCCACACCTGCCAGCCCGCGCGCCGCATCAACGCCGCCTCCACGTAATCGTGACTCAGGATCCGCCCGCCAAACGGCCCGTCGCCCGGCAGTTCCGGCAACGAGCAATGCCGGATGAACGGCTTCACGCGAATGATCGCGTTGTGCCCCCAATAGTTCGCCTCCCCCAACTGCCAGTAGTTCAACCCCGCCGAGAAAATTCCGCCATACAACCGGCTCGCAAACTGTTGCACCCGCGCCAGCACCGTCGCGCCGTTCACCAGCGACGGCACCGCTTGGATCAATCCGACCCGTGGATTCCGTTCCATCATACGCACGAGTTTCGCGATCGCCTCGCCGTTCATGATGCTGTCCGCATCGAGCACCACCATGTAACGATACCGGCTGCCCCAGCGCTTGCAGAAGTCCGCGATGTTGCCCGCCTTCTTGTTAATCCCCACGCGCCGCTTCCGGTAGAAAATCTTTCCGTGCGCATCGAGCTTCTGCACGAGCGACAGCCACGCGGCCTCCTCCTCCACCCAGCGATTTGGATCCGTCGAATCGCTCAACACGAAGAACTCGCAGTTCGCCAACTGTCCGTCGGCCTCAACCGACCCGTAAATCGTCCGCAGTCCTTCGAACACCCGCCGCACGTCCTCGTTGCAGATCGGCATCACCACCGCTGTCGGCGCATACAGCATCGACCGGTCGTCCGGATCGATCGTCCGTCCGATCTCGAACTCGTCCCCGCCGCGCCCGCGCAACCAAAACCCGATCGCCGCCTGCACCGCGCCAAACGCGATCAGCGAAAACAGTAGCGCGAACAGGATCAGGTGGACGGCCTTCCACAAATCGAAGCCCGAATACCAGTGCAGATCCGCCATCAGCGCGACCGCGGGCGCCGTGAGCGCCAGCAACAGTCCCGCCACCCGCGTGCGACGCCGCGTCGCCTCGAGCGGGCTCACCCGCGTCGGAATCGTTTCGTCGGCCTTCATCGCTGCGTATCAACGACTCGCATACCACGCCGCTCCCACGATGGTGATGAACAAAACCCAGGACGCCGCCGAGCGGACGAATGCCGAACGACTGAAGGTCACCCACTTCGCCTCCGCGATCTCGACCAGCGGAAACTCCAGCATCGCCGGCGGCATCGTCAGCGGACGCATCTCCGGCCCCGACACCAACTGCGCCGCCGCGATGCGTTTCCGCACATCGTCCGGCAGGGTCTCGCCACCGAGAAAATTTTGCGGACACCGTTCGGGCAACTCCGACAACAACAGCGCCAGCCGCCCGCGCGCCCGGAACCGCTCGTCGTCCCACGAACCCTCCCCCATCGCCCGCTGCATCCACTCGCCGATCCTCGCATGCGCCAGCCGCATCGCGATCGTCACCGGCGCCTCGTGCGGCATCTGCGCCGCCAGCGCCTGCGCATCCGCGATGATATCGCCCGTCAGCCGGGTAAGCAGCATCCGGCTTTCGATTTGATGCGCGCGCAAGTAGCTCTCCACCCGCAGGAACGCCTCGTCCCATTCCGCCGGCACCGGTCCGGGCTGAACCGCCGGCCGCCCGCGGCCATGCCGCGCGCCGCGCCGATGCAGCGCCGCCCGCACGCGTTGAGTCCACAAGGATTGTATTCGTAATGCCATGACGTCTCCCCGCCGCCTCGCTGCTTTCGCCCGCTGCGCCGGAGTTCACGCATAGAGTCATGCGCGCGCCATTCGTTGCCGCGAAAAGCGTGGGAAAACCTCCTATCTTTTCCCCCGCTCCGCCCAACCCCGCCCGTCCTGCTACGGGCTCCGCCCAAATTTCTCCCGATACTCCTTCACCACCAGTTCCACATCCTCCGGAACGATCCGCGGCTGCAGCCGGACCCGCCGGATCCACTCGCGAGCCTCTTCCGCGTTTCCACGATCGATCGTGTAGCGTGCCACGATCACCAGCGCAACCGGATGATCCGGCTGCACCGACAGCGCCTCCTTCATCTCCGCCGCGCCCGCATCGTCGTCCCCGATTTTGAAATACGCCCGCCCGAGTTCGATGTAGACATCCGCCTGCGTCGACCGGAACCGCTTCGCCACCCGCAGCTCCTCGATCGCCTGCTCCATCCTTCCGTCCGCGGACAACATATGACCGTGCACGAAGCGAAGCGCGCCCGATTCCGGACAATTCCTCAGCCCGTCCCTCACCACCCGATACGCCTCCGTCCGCCACCCCATCGTCAGGAGCGCATTCACCCAAATCGTCCACGCTTCGGCGTCGGTCGGCTCCATCGCGACCGCCCTCGCCACATAGTTCGCCGCTCCTGCCGGATCCCGGGTGATCAAATGGACTTGTCCCAATTGCCGCAAATACGGACCCGGCTTCTCCGCGAGCGACGCCGCTCGCTCCAAGCAACGTATCGCCAGCTCGGGATCATGCCGAAAAATCGCCGCGCTCGCCGCCACACTCAGGAAATAAGGTTCGTAGCAAACATCGATCAGTTCATCCACCCACGGATCCCGCATCTCGCCGAACTCGCGATGATTCACGCGCGCCTCGATTTTCGCCGCCTCCTCCTCGCGGCCAAAATGCCGGTGCACCGTCACCAGCAGGAAGTATCCCGCCGCAAAATTCCGATCCTTCGCCACCGCTCGATTGAGCAACTGCTCCGCCTCCTCCCAACGCTCCCGTGCGATCGCGACGCGCGCCAGCCCGAGCAGCGCGTAAGGCTCCTCCCCAAAACGCGCCAGCACGTCTTCATACTGCCGCTGCGCATCGCCCCACCGGTTCGCCTTCAGCAACACATCGCCCGTCCTCACATGCGCCGGCAGATAGTCCGGCGCCAACTTCGCCGCACGCCGAAACAGCGGCTCCGCCTCCTCCACTCTTCCAAGTCCCGACAACACCGCCGCCGGCAAATGATGCCACTGCGCGTTCCGCGGTTCGACTTCCCGCAAGCCTTCGTAGCATGCGAGCGCCTCCTCGAAGAATCCATTTGCCTGATACAACCGCGCCAAATCCGCCATCGCACCGCGCGCCTTGAAGACCGTCCGCGCCGCCCGGTCCCTCTCGCGAAACTGCTCCTGCGCCACCGCCGGCCACGTCGACAATTCCGGCAACTCCGGACGATAGCGCGCGAGCGTCACTTTGCTCTCCCACACGCGCGGCCCGCTCCACGCGAGGCCGGCCAAGGTCACCCCCGCCGCCGCCACCAAAATCCACCGGCGCATCGTCATGGCTTCTCCGCCAGCTTCCACCACGTGATCCGACTCATTTTTTCAAAGGGCGGATACGAATTGAATCCGCCCGTCACCAGCGACGGCCGCCCCGAACCGTCGAGATCCGCCGCCGCGCAACTGACAAGTTGGATCGGCGCGTGCGCGAGCACGTGCGCCGTGAAGTTCTCCCGCCCGTCGTTCATGAACGCCACCAGCGAAATCGCGCCGGGCTTGCTCCAGTCGTTGAATCCGCTCGTGCACAAAATATCCATCGCCCCGTCACCGTCCAGATCGACCCCGACCGGACTGTAAGCCCCGGGCAGATTCGCGATTCGCCGAAATCGAAAATACCCGTCGCCGCGATTCTCGAGCCACTGCACCCCGTGCCATGGCCGCCCGCCCGGCTCCGCATACGCGAAGCCATCGCCATTCGTATAAAGCACGTCGATCTGCCCGTCCCGATTCAGATCGCACAAACTGATCCCGCTGCTCCCGTAATCCTCGTTCGTCGAGCCGAAGATGATCTTGTTCGTGAAATTCCCCCTCCCGTCATTCTCGAACAAATACACTTCCTCCCACTGCTGCGACACGAGCGCGACGATATCCAGCCGGCCGTTTCCGGTCATGTCGGCGACGCACACATTGATCGCGCCGGAAAGGTTCAGGAGGTTGTGACTCCTGAACTGCCAGTCGCCGAGATTCTCCATCCAACGAATTTCGCCCTGGTGATATCCAAACTGCGCCACCGCCAGATCGAGCCGGCCGTCACCATTGAAATCGCCCGCCCGCACATCCGTCACCCGCGCCACCCGATCGATGATCACCCGTTTCGTGAAACGCTGCCGGCCGTCGTTTTCCAATATCACCACCGACCCGATCTTGTCGTTGTTGGGAAACACCTCGCCCATGCACGCCACCAGCACATCGAGATCGCCGTCGCCGTCGATGTCCACCGCCTCCGTGTGCACCGGGGCGAGCAACTCCGGCCCGATCACGATTTCCTCAAAATTTCCCGCCGCCACCTGCCGCAGCCACACGACCGCCAGCAACTTGTCGTCGCACGCCAGCACATCCGGCCGGCCATCCTGATCGAGATCGACGATGTTCACATGCGAGATCCACGGTTTGTCCGCCGACCCATTGCCGATCGGCACCGGCACATAGCGATCAAGCGCTTCAACCAAAGAAACTTTCGCCGACCGCGCCGCCGCAACGGAATCCCCTCTCTCGCAACCTGCTCCCATCAGAATCACCATTCCCCACGCCAAGGCGCAACAAGTCGCGCGAACCTTCGGAAGCAGGAACAACATGGGGTGGGCCGGAGCCGCGCGGTGGTGGCAAGACCCGGAATCGAACCGGGGACACAAGGATTTTCAGTCCTCTGCTCTACCAACTGAGCTATCTTGCCCCAAACGCGAAGGGCCAGAGCAAAGGGCGCGCTTCACGGGCGTCAACGGGAATTTCCATCGATCTCGCGATCATGCGCAATCATGCGCGTGAGTGATCGCTGCGTTCTCGCGCTCGCCTTTTTCCGCACCTTCCGCTGTTCAGAAACGACTCACCTGCGTTCCCCAACTCCATCACTTCCCATGCGTTCCCCTGTCCACGTCGGTCTCATCGGTTGCGGCAAAATCTGCGATCAATATTTCGCCGGTTCCGCCCGGTATAATTTCATCAAGATCGTCGCCTGCGCCGACCTCGATGCCGCTCGTGCCGAGGCCAAGGCCCGCGAACATGGCATCCGCGCGCTCTCGGTCGACGAGCTTCTCGCCGCGCCCGACATCGATCTCGTTCTCAACCTCACCATCCCCGCCGCCCACGCCGCCGTAAACACCCGCGCGCTCGAGGCCGGCAAACACGTCTACACCGAAAAGCCCTTCGCCCTCGACGCCGCCGAGGGCGCGCAGGTCCTCGCGCTCGCCCGCGCCAAAAATCTCCTCGTCGGCTGCGCGCCCGACACGTTTCTCGGCGGCGGTTTGCAAACCGCCCGCAAAGCCATCGACGACGGCGCCATCGGCCGCCCCGTGTCCGCGCTCGCGTTCATGCTCAACCGCGGACACGAGAGCTGGCACCCGTCTCCACAATTCTACTACGAACGCGGCGGCGGCCCGATGCTCGACATGGGCCCCTACTACATCACCGCGCTCGTCAACTTCCTCGGTCCCGTCGCTCGCGTCTGCGGTTCCGCCCAGGCCGCCTTCAAGGAACGTCTCATCACCAGCCAGCCGCTCGCCGGCGCGATGATGCCCGTGCATGTCCCCACCCATGTCACCGGCGTGATGGATTTCGCCAGCGGTGCCACCGCGACGATCGTCACGAGTTTCGACACCTGGCCTTATCCGCTTCCGCGCCTCCTGGTCTTCGGCACCGACGGCACGATCGAAGCGCCGGATCCCAATCGCTTCGATGGCCCTGTGCGCGTGCGTCAGGGATCCGTGGATTCCTACACCGAAATCCCGCACTCGCACACGATCGAGCGCGGCCGCGGCTCCGGCCTCGCCGACATGGCGCTGTCGATTCTTCGCCGCGATCGTCCCCACCGCGCCAGTGGCGCGCTCGCGCAGCACGTGCTCGAAGTGATGGAAGCGTTCGAGAAATCCTCCACCTCCGGTCAACACATCACCATCGCCAGCACCTGCGATCGCCCGCCCGCACTCCCCGCCGCGCTCGGCGCAAACGAACTCGACACCTAGCAACCACCCGTAGGCAACGCAGCTCGCCCAACGTGTCCGGGGCGAGCGTTTCGCCGCCGCGGAGCTCAGCAACTCGTCGCGCGAACAACAAAAAAGCGAGTCCGGGAGGACTCGCTTTTGAAATTCAGCACGAACTCTCTCGCGCGCTCAGTTCGCCGCCGCCGGAGCCGCCGCCTGCTCCTTCGCCGCGAGCTTCGCCGCATGGATCTCGGCCGAGCGATCCTTCTCCTGCACCGCGATCGCCGCCTTGCCCGTGCGGCCACGGAGGTAATAAAGGCGCGCCTTCATGACCTCGGACTCGCGCTCGACTTCGACCTTCACAATGTTCGGCGAGTTGACCGGAAACACGCGCTCGACGCCTTCGCCGTAGCTGATGCGGCGAACCGTGAACGTCTCGTGGATGCCATGCCCCTTGCGGGCGATCACGATCCCCGCATAAACCTGCACGCGCTCCTTGTCGCCTTCGCGGACCTTCGTGTGCACGCGCACACCGTCGCCAACTTTGAAGGGGGCGAGGTCTTTCTTCACCTGAGCGGCGGTGATTTCTTGGATGATCGGGTTCATGGCTGTGAGTTATTTGAGTAAATCGGGACGGACCTTGCGGGTCTTTTCCACCTGTCGCGCGTGCCGCCATTTCTCGATTTCGGCATGGTTGCCCGAGAGGAGAACCTCGGGAACGGACATGCCCCGAAATTCGGCGGGACGCGTGTATTGAGGAAAGTCGAGCAACTTGCTGGTGAAGGATTCGTGCGTCAATGACTTTTCCTCCCCGAGCACGCCCGGAATGAAGCGCGCCAGCGCATCGATCACCACCGCCGCCGCGAGCGTGCCATTCGTCAGCACGTAATCGCCAATGCTGATCTCCTGATCGATCACGCAATCGCGAATCCGCTGATCGATCCCTTCGTAATGTCCGCTCAACATCACGAGATGCGTTTGCTGCGACAACTCGTGCGCGATCGCCGGCGACAACGGCGTGCCATCCGGCGTGAGATAAATCCGCCGACACCCCGGCGTCTGCACCTGCTCGATCGCCGCAAACACCGGCTCCGGCTTCATCACCATCCCCGCCCCGCCGCCAAACGGCCGGTCATCCGCCGTGCGATGCTTGTCCGTCGTCCACGCGCGCAGATCGTGCACGTTCACCGACAGGTGTCCTGCCGCAATCCCCTTGCCCAAGATGCTCTCCGCCAGAAAGCCATCCAGCATCCGCGGAAAGAGCGTCAGAACATCGATTTTCAAAGCCATCGCCGAACGGAATTACCACAGAGGCATGGAGAGCACAGAGAAAACAAAAACCCCGGAATAATCTTCCGAGGTCGTCGTTCGGAGACTCCGGGTCTCCCAGTCTCTGTTGCTTGATTCAGATCCCTCAGGCCGCCGGCTCGCTCGCCGCCGCCGCACGACGCGCCTTCTTGATCATGGCGTGCATCGTGTTCGTCGGCTTCGCGCCCTTGCTCAGCCAGTAGTCGACGCGATCGAGCTTCAAATTGATCGGGTTGCCCTTGGTCTTGGGCGTGTAGGTGCCGAGGTTTTCGACTGCGTCGCCATCGCGGCGGGAACGCGCTTCAGCGACGACCACGCGATACAGCGGCTGATGCACGGAGCCAACCTTGGTGAGACGGATTTTGAGTGCCATGGGCGGAATTTTGCGGAGCTATGCTTGCTTGGAAAAGTTGAGGACAACACCTCCCGGCTCCGGGACTGTCAAGCCCCGAGTCCCCAGCTAACCACCGCGTGTCGAACCTTCGCGGGCCACCCCGGACTATCCTTCGCCTCACCCATGAGCGAATGGATCAAAGCCACCATGGAGCAGTTTTCCTACGCGGGAATCATTTTCCTGATGATTTTGGAAAACGTTTTCCCGCCGATCCCTTCCGAACTGATCATGCCCCTCGCCGGCTTCATCAGCACCCAAGGTGAGATTTCGCTCCCCTTCGTCATTCTCGCCGGGACCGCCGGCTCCGTCCTCGGCGCCATCCCCCTCTACTACCTCGGCCATTGGGCCGGCGAAGATCGTTTGCGCCGCTGGGCCGAAAAGCACGGCAAGTGGGTCGGCCTCTCACCCAAGGACCTCGACAAGTCGCACGAGTGGTTCGAACGCCATGGCGGCAAAACCGTCCTGCTCTGCCGCGTCATCCCCGGCATTCGCTCCCTCATCTCCATCCCCGCGGGCGTCTCGCGCATGCCGCTCCTCCAGTTCCTGCTCTACACCACGCTCGGCTCAGCCGTGTGGTCTTCCGTCCTTGCGAGCGCCGGACGAGCCCTCGGCAGCAACTACGAGCAGGTCGAGAAAATCATCGGCCCCATCAGCACCGCCGTGGTCGTCGGCATCGTGCTCACGCTCATCGTTCGCGCCGTCCGCCAAACCCGCGCGGCGCACTAAGCAGTCGCGCACGCCTGTTTTCGCGCGAGAAGTCTTCGCCATTCGCCGGATTGGGATTGGCGCGAAACTCGCGCGTTGGCACCACCATGCCTTCGCCCGCTTCTCCATGATCTCCACTCGCGCGTTCGCCGTCCTCGGTCTCACTCTCGCCGCCGGTCTGGCCGTTTTTGGCTACCAAGTCGGACGCGCCGTCCAAAAGGGCCGCGCCTTCGATCGCTACCTCACCGTCAAAGGCCTCTCCGAACGCGAAGTCACCGCCACCCTCGCGATCTGGCCGCTCCGTTTCGCCGTCGCCGCCGACGACCTTCCCTCGCTCCAAAACGCCATGTCGGAGGCCCGCGCCAAGATCCTCGCGTTCCTCACCGAGCATCAGATTCCGTCCGCCGACATCACCTTCGGCCTGCCCACCGTTTCGGATCGCGAGGAAGACAACTACCTGCGCCACGACGGCGGCCGCTCCGCCCTTCCGCGCTACAAAGCCGTCGCCACCCTCGTCGTCCGCAGCGAACAGGTCGACATCGTCAAAGCCGCTATCCAGTCCGCGGATACGCTTCTCGAACAGGGAATCACCCTCGCCAATAACGACTACAGCGATCGCCCCGAGTTTCTCTTCGCCGACATCAACGGCATCAAACCCGAGATGATCGCCGAGGCCACCGCCAACGCCCGCGCCGCCGCCGAAAAATTCGCGCAGGATTCGCGAGCCCAAGTCGGCGCCATGCGCCGCGCCACGCAGGGCGCCCTCGAAATCTACGACCGCGACATCGCCACGCCCGAAAAGAAAATCCTCCGCGTCGTCACCACCGTCGATTTCTTCCTCGAGTAATCGGAACGACCACCACGCCGCGCTACGTGTTCGGTCGCTTCGGGAAATAATCGCGCAGGTCCTCGCGCGTGAGTTTCTTGAAGGCTCTATAGACCGTATTGATGTCCGTCTTCTCCTTCGGCGTGCGGCCGATCTCGACAAAGAGCTTCGGCAGAATTCGTTCGCCGTGCTTCGCGCAAATATCCGCAATCACCTTCGTCGCGAACGCGTAGTTCGCCGTGTTCAGCTCTTCAGAATACCCCGTCTCTTCCAAATCTTCCGCGGCTGGCCAGCGCTCGAGATCGATCTGCTCCGCCTCGCTCGCATACTGCTCCAACTGCGCTTCGAGATCATAGAACCGCCCCGCCTCCTCCGCGCCAAACGCCTTCTCGAGCGTTCTCCATGACACATAGTTCGCGACACCGTCGCAGAACCAGCGTCGGTCGCGGCTCGCGATGTAGTGATCGACGATCGCAATCTCCGCCACCTCGTGCAGGATGAAGAACGGCGCTCTCGTCCGCAGCGAGTTGCTCGCGTTCAGGTCCGACAACATGCCACTCGCGCGCATCAAACCCGCCTCGATCTCCTCGTCCGGCGTTCTCGTCGGATCATCGCCGATGCTGATCGGAATCGCCGTGGAGTCCTGCGCCTGCCGCGTCCGCTCCACCACCACGTCGATTTTGTCCGAACCCATTTTTTCGAACTGATAGTTGAGCGAGAAACTCAGCCCATCTCCACCCTCCCACTTGAAGTTCTCCACGTTTTCACCCGCGCGCAGCCGCCCGAGAATCTCCGCACGACGCCACAACGCATACCGTCGCGGCCTCTCCCAAGCCAGCGCCTCGGCCATCTTGAACACCTCGAGAAAGTTCTTGTAGGACTCCAGCATCTTCTGCGTCGGCTTCTTGAACCCAAGCACCGGCGTCAGCAGCGCCAGCATCTCTTCCCGCCGCCGCTCCATATCCGAAACCGTGATACGTTGCGCCGCCTCCGCCGGCCTCGCTGGCGCCCTGAACGTCGGCGCCCGCTGCGCCAGTGCTTCCGCCCACGCTTCGTCTCCCGCCGAATACTCGATCGCGATGTCGCCCACTTGCTTCACCCGGCGTTCCGGGAACTGCGCCTCCCCCGCTCCCCTCGCCCACGCCGCCACCGTCGTTGCGATCACCACGAGCGAAAGAAGCTTACGCATGCGGGACTGTCTACAAACCGCACCGCGCCCGCAAACTCGAAGAATCCCCTCCCTCCTCATCCGCCGAGTTCGCCCCGCCCGGCTTTTCCGTTGACCGCGATTGCCGCGCGCGAGACGTTCCGCGCTTATGCTGAAAGCTGGCATCGTCGGTCTGCCCAACGTGGGCAAGTCCACCCTCTTCAACGCCCTCACCCGCTCGCGCAAAGCCGAGGCGGCCAACTACCCGTTTTGCACGATCGATCCCAACGTCGGCGTCGTCACCGTCCCCGACGAACGCCTCGCCGTCCTGCAAAAAATCGCCAAGACCCAGGTCGTCATCCCCGCCGCCATCGAGTTCGTCGACATCGCCGGCCTCGTCGCCGGCGCCAGCAAGGGCGAAGGTCTCGGCAACCAGTTCCTCGCCAACATCCGCGAAGTCGACGCCGTCGTGCAGGTCGTCCGCTGCTTCGAAGACCCCGACGTCGTTCACACCATGGGCGGCGTCGACCCCGTCCGTGACATCGAGGTCATCACCACCGAACTCGTCCTCGCCGACCTCGACGCCGTCACCAAGCGCATCGAGAAAACCCAAAAGAAGGCCAAGTCCGGCGACAAGGAAGCCCAGGCCGAAGTCGCCCTCCTCCAGAAACTCGAGCCGCACCTCAACGCCGGCAAAACCGCCAACACCCTCGCCGCCACCGACGACGAGAAAGCGCTCATGAAGCTCTTCCAGCTTCTCACCGCGAAACCCGTCCTCTTCGCCTGCAACGTCGCCGAGTCCGACCTCGCCACCGCCGAACAAAACCCGTTCGTCCAAAAGGTCGCCGAATACGTCCGCACGCATCACGACGCCGCTTACGTTCCGATCAGCGCCAAGATCGAAGCCGAACTCATCGAGCTCTCCCCCGAAGAAGCGAAAGCGTTCCTGAAAGATCTCGGCGTCGACGACTCCGGCGTCTCCGCCTTGATCCGCGCGACCTACGCGCTGCTCGGCCTCCAAACCTACTTCACCGCCGGCGAAAAAGAGGTCCGCGCCTGGACGATCAAGAAGGGCTGGAAAGCCCCCCAGGCCGCCGGCGTCATCCACACCGATTTCGAAAAGGGCTTCATCAAAGCCGAAGTCGTTTCCTACCACGATCTCTCGAGCCTCGGCAGCGTCGCAGCCGCTCGCGAAGCCGGCAAATACCGCCTCGAGGGCAAGGAATACGTCTTCGCCGACGGCGACGTCGCCCTGTTCCGCTTCAACACCTGAAACATTTTATAGGACGGCGTCTCCGCCGCCGCCCTGACACGCCCGCTCGGTGCGCCGCGCGATTTGCGCACCGTCGCACAGTCCGCGCCACGAAACGTTGCCAAACCCTTACCGGCTCGCATTCCTTTCCCCTGCACCCGCCGGACGGCTCTCCGACGGGCGCTGAATCCTTCCGTGTCCAACTCCGCGTCAGCCCCGTCCAACCCGCCCTTTTCTCCGGCCATCGGAGGCCCCCTGCCAACCGGCGAAGCCTTGGATTCCGCGATCCTGCGGGTGTTGATGGATACGATTCCCGACCGGATCTACTTCAAGGACCTCCAAAGTCGCTTCGTCCGCGTCAACCAAGCCTATGCCAAATGGCACGGCATCGGTTCGCCGGATGACGTTGTCGGCAAATCCGACCACGACCTCTTCGCCGCCGTCCACGCCGACGTCGCCTACGCCCAGGAACAGGAAATCATCCGCACCGGCGTCCCCATGGTCGCCAAGATGGAAAAGCTGACGCTCAAGGACGGCAGCATCGCCTGGGGCTCCGCCACCAAGATGGCGTGGCGCGATTCCGCCGGCCGTATCATCGGCACCTTCGGACTGACCCGCGACGCCACCGCCGCCAAGAAAGCCGAGGAAAAGCTCGTCGAGGAGCGCAACCTCCTCCGCACGATCATCGACCACCTTCCCGCACGTATCTACGTCAAGGATACGTCGTCCCGCTACCTTCTCAACAATCTCGCCCACCTCCTCATGCTCGGCGTGCACGAGCAGGCCGAGGCCACCGGACGCACCACCCTCGATTTCTTCCCGAACGAACGCGGCCATCAGGCGCTCGCCGACGACCGCGAGGTGATCACCACCGGCAACGCCATCCTCAATCAGGAGAAATCCGACTACTCCGCCGGCGAACCACACTGGGCGCTCACGACCAAAGTCCCTCTCCGCGACGTCCACGACAACATCATCGGCATCGTCGGCATCAGCCACGACATCACCCAGCGCAAGCTCGCCGAAAACGAGCTCAAGCGCCGCACCGCCGAAATGGAAACCGACGTGCTCATGGCGCGCCAGGTGCAGGAAACCTTCCTCCCGCGCACCTATCCCGTCTTCCCCCGCGGCGTTCCGAGCGAATCGAGCGCGCTCCGGTTCGCGCATCGCTACGTCCCCGCCACCACGCTCGGCGGCGATTTCTTCAACATCCTTCAACTTTCCGACACGAAGTGCGGCGTCCTCGTGTGCGACGTGATGGGCCACGGCGTCCGCGCCGGCCTGCTCACCGCGCTCATTCGCGGCGTCGTCGGTGAACTCGGTGAGCGCGCCGAAAACCCGATCAACGTCCTCACCGAAATCAACCGCAGCCTCTCGCCCATCCTCGAGCAAACCGGCCAGCCCATCTTCGCGACCGCCTTCTTCGGCGTCATCGACACCGCCACCGACTCCATCCTCTTCGGCAACGCCGGCCACCCCGCCCCGATGATCCGCCGTGCCGACGGCTCCGTGATCAAGCTCACCTCCGCCAACCCCGAGCCCGCCGCCGGCCTCATCCCGGGTTTCACCTACACGCGACAGGAATGCTCCTTCAGCGCCGGCGACCTTTTCTTCGGCTACACCGATGGCGTCGTCGAAGCTCCGAATCCGAAGGGCCAGCTCTACGGCGACGACCGCCTCGCGATCTTCCTGCGTCACAGCCTCGGCACGAGTGCCGAGGAGCTTTGCAACAACCTCGTCGCCGAACTCGCGAGCTACAGCAACCGCGCGATCTTCGAAGACGATGTCTGCATGCTCGCCGTCGAATCCACCGGCACCACCTGCTTCATCCAGCCGGTGACCTACGACATTTAACTTCCCGCCGCGACCGTCACACCCGCGCGCTCCAACGCCGTGCGTATCCGCCGCGCGAATTCAACCGCGTGCGCTCCGTCCCCGTGCAGGCAAATCGTGTCCGCCACGATCTTCACGCGCCCGCCTCCCACCGCGCAAACCTCGCCGTCGTTCACCATCCTTAACACCTGCTCCACGGCCGCGCCTTCATCCTCGATGATCGCATTCGCCTCGCTCCGCGGCACCAGCGATCCATCCGCCCGATACCGACGATCCGCAAAAACCTCCTCCGCCACGCGCAACCCGCACGCGCGTCCCGCCCGCACCAACTCGCTCCCCGCGAGCCCGAACAACACCAGCCGCTCGTCGATCGCCCGCACCGCGCGCGCGACCGCTTCCGCCACCACCGCGTCCCGCGCCGCGATGTTGTAAAGCGCGCCATGCGGCTTCACGTGCCGCACCTCCGCGATTTCGGCGAGGCCCGCCACCTGTTCCGTCACCAGCCGCTCGATCTCGGTCGCACTCAGCGCGAGTTCCGTCCGCCCGAAATTCGCCCGATCCGCAAATCCCGGATGCGCGCCCACCGCCACGCCAAACTCCCGCGCGAGCTCCGCCGTCTCTCGCATCGTCTTCGCGTCTCCCGCATGCGCGCCACACGCGATGTTCGCCGACGTGATCCACGACATGATCGCCGCATCGTTCCCGACGCCCTCTCCCACATCACAATTCAGATCAACTCGTCTCATCCTTGATTAAATTTCTGCGCCAGCCCCTCTCGTAGAATCGCCAACTGCTTCTCCCGCGCCAATGCCAGCCGGTGCGCCTCGTCCAACGCCACCTCCGCAAATCGCACGCGATCGCCCGGACGCAACTGCGCGATGAGCGGCAAGTCCACCGTGATCACATGCGCCACTTGCGGATAACCACCGATGGTCTGCGCGTCCGCCATCAGCACCAATGGCTGTCCATCCGGCGGCACTTGCACCGTTCCCGGACTCACCGCCGCCGACAACAAATCCTCCGCCCGACTCCGCTCAAGCCTCGTGCCCTGCAAACGCACACCCATCCGATCCGATTGCGGCGACACCGTAAACGTCTGCTCGAACAACCCCGTCCCAAAATCCGCCGCCTGCGCGCCCGGCACCACCCGCACCGTCGGCTCGCTCGAATACTGCGGCAGCACGCGCGGATCGATCTTCCACCCCCGCACCGACTTTTCCGCCAGTTGCACGTCGCCGCTCGCGCCGATCGCCAACGCATCCCCCTCCTTCAGCGCACGCCCTTCGAATCCGCCCAATCGCGCTCGCACAAACGTGCTCCGACTCCCCAGCACCGGTTCCACTTCGATCCCTCCGGCCACCGCGAGATAGCCGCGACACCCATGCGCGCACGCTCCGATCTTCAACCGCTCGCCCGCCTCCACACGCAGCGGCTTCCACGCCTCGACGCCTTCGCACGTCGCTCCGCCCACCGCCACCCACGTCGCTTCCGAAAATTCCACCTCGGGTCCGACGAGCGTGAACTCCAACACCGCGGCATCCTCCGCATTTCCCACCAACGCATTCGCGATCCGCAACGCCGCCGGATCCATCCCGCCGCTCAAAGGCACGCCCGCATGGCGGCATCCACGCCGTCCGAGATCCTGCACCGTCGTCAACATCCCGGCGCGCACGATCTTCATTTCCATGCCACAAACTCCTCCGCGCGAATCGCGCGAAACTTCACCCGATCGCCCACACTCAACATCGCCGGCGGCGTCCGCCCCACATCGAACAACGCCAGCGGCGTCCGCCCGATCAACTGCCACCCTCCCGGCGTCTCCAACGGATACACTCCCGTTTGCGTCCAACCGATCCCCACCGAACCCGCCGGCACCCGCGTCCGCGGTGTCGCCTTGCGCGGCGTCCGCAATTTCTCCGGCAACCCGCCCAAATACGGAAACCCCGGCGCAAACCCGACCGCATGCACGACATAGTCCGCTCCGCTGTGCAACGCCACCACGTCGTCCGCCGCGATCCCGCAGTGCCGCGCCACCTCTTCGAGGTCCGGTCCGTATTCGCCGCCGTAGCACACCGGTATTTCCACCACCGCCCCGCCTTCGCTTCGTTTTCCCGCCCCCAGTTTTTCCGGCACCACGTCCGGCCACGCATGCTCCGTCTTCTCCGCGTGTTGCCCTATGAGTTCGCAAACTCGCTCGAACACCGGTCGGTCTCCCGGTGCAAACGCCGCGAGATCATAATACACCGCCACCGTCGCATACGCCGGCACCACGTCGACGATCCCCTTCGGCCGCGCCAGCTCCAGCGCGCGCGCCAACGACCTCACGCGCACCAAGGTCGCATCGTCGATGTTGCGGCCCAGCGTGACCAAGACCGCCGAGTCTCCCAACGGCGCAAACATCATGCCGCGCACCATGCGCTTTCGTCGGTCCATTAACAAAGAAAATTTGCAGCCGCCAAACCTTGGCAGGTCAGCTTCTTCCACACCGCCGTTCGTTCGGAATCAAACCACCGCCGTTCCACCGCGGTTTGGTTTGCAGTTTCCTCCGGGAAGGCCTGATTCCTAACGCTTCATGCGTCGCCCAATTGTCACCTTCGTGATCCTCCCGCTGCTCCTTCTGAGCGGTTGTCGCGAGGCGAAGATCGCCAGCTATCGCGTTCCGAAAGAACAGCCCGAGCCCCTGCCGCCCGTCCTCACCGGCGACCTCCCCGCCACGCCACGCACCGCGCCCAACGCCCCCGCCGCCGGCGTCGACCCGTCGATGGCCAACACCGCCGTGCCCACCGCCTCCGGCGGCGATCTTTCGTGGACCGCGCCCGCTCACTGGAAAGCCAAGCCTTCCTCCGCGATGCGCAAGGGCAGCTACGCCATCGTCGGACCCGACGGCGCCGAAGCCGATCTCTCGATCACCGCTTTCCCCGGCGACGTCGGCGGCGACCTCGCCAACATCAATCGCTGGCGCGGCCAAATCTCGCTCCCACCGATTTCCGAAGCCGACCTCGCCACGCAAACCGAGCACATCGACGCCAACGGCCTCCACATCACTTTCGTCGACTTCGCCAACACCGCGAATCCTCCCCTGCGCATCACCGGTGCCATCATCCCTCTCGGCAACGCCACGTGGTTCGTGAAGCTCATGGGTCCCGACAACGTCGTCGCTCCCGAGCGCGCCAGCTTCCGCGCTTTCCTCCAGACCCTTCAGCCTCCCGCGAACGTCACGCAATGAACGACACCGTCCGCCAGTTTCGCGATTTCTTCGTTTCGCTCCGCCTCACCGTCGTCCTCCTCGTCCTGTCGCTCATTCTGGTCTTCGCCGCGACGCTCGACCAGGTGAACCTCGGCATCTGGGCGGTGCAGGAAAAATATTTCCAATCGCTCTTCGTCCTCTGGCGGATTGGCGACATCCCCGTGCCCGTCTTCCCCGGCGGCTATCTCATCGGCGGCTTCCTGCTCATCAACCTCATCGCCGCCCACGTCTACCGCTTCAAACTCACCTGGCGCAAAGCCGGCCTCTTCCTCACTCACCTCGGCCTCATCCTGCTCCTGCTCGGCGAACTCTTCACCGGACTTTGGCAGGAAGACTTTCAGATGCGCCTGCAGGAGGGTGAAACGAAGAACTACTCCGAAAGCTTCCGCGCCAACGAACTCGCGATCATCGAGACCACCGATCCCCAATTCGACGACGTCGTTGTCATCCCCGAATCCATCCTCGCCCGTCGCAACGAGATTCAACATCCGAAGCTCCCGTTCCGCGTCGTCACGCGCGAATACTACCCCAACGCCGTCCTCCAGCTTCACGCCAACGCCCCCGCCGGCACTCCGCCGGCCGCCAACCGCGGCGTCGGCCCCAAGCTCGTCGTCACACCTGTGCCGCTCACCTACAAACAGGACGAGCGCAACGCCCCCGGCGCGATCCTCGAACTCATCGGCCCCGAGGGCTCCCTCGGCACGTGGGCCGTCTCGACGATCCTGCCGGTGTCTCAAACCATTGAATACGCCGGCCGCACCTGGCGCATCGGCCTTCGTTTCGAACGCAACTACAAGCCGTTCTCGCTCACGCTCGAGAAGGTCACCCACGACGTCTACGTCGGCACCGAAATTCCGAAAAACTTCTCCAGCCGCGTTCACATCACGACCGCCGACGGCCGCGAGGACCGCGAGGTGTTGATCTACATGAACAACCCGCTGCGTTTCGGCGGCCTGACGTTTTACCAATACCAAATGGACAGCGCCCGCGGCATGAGCGTCTTCCAGGTCGTCCGCAACCCGAGTTGGCTGATCCCCTACATCGCCTGCACGATGATGACCGTCGGCCTCCTCGCCCAATTCGCCCTCCACCTCACCACCTTCTTCCGCCGCCGCCGTGCGGCCACTCCGGCCGCCGCCTGATCGGTTCGAGCATGAAACGCTTCCTCCCTTTCCTCGCCCTCGCCTTCGCCCTCGTCTGGGTCGTCTCCACGCTGCGTCCGCCGAGTAACAAAACCGAGTTCGACATCGTCGGCTTCGGCCAATTGCCCGTTGTCACCAACGGTCGCGTCAAACCGCTCGATACCGTCGCGCGCACCTCCCTCCTCGTCCTGCAGGGCCGTCAGCGCGTAAGTTCGCCCGACAAGAGCGGCCCGCTGGTCGGCTCCCCCGCCGAATGGCTGCTCGACGTCACGTTCCATCCGCAGAAAGCCGACACCTATCCAACGTTCATCATCGACAACGTCGACCTGCTCAACCTCCTCGGAAAAACCGAGGAGACCCTGCGCATCGACTACACGTCTCCCGCCAAAAAGACCTTCGCCGTCCTCGGCTTCCTCCCAAGCCACCACAAGCGTTTTTCCTACAAGGATCTCGAGCCGCACTTCCGCACGATCGACGAACAAGCCCGGCTCGCCGGCCCTGTCGAGGCCGCGGTCCGCAGTCCGTTCCAAAAGGCCGTCATCCAACTTCACTCGAATCTGATCCTCTATCAGCAACTTCGCCTGAGCTTCGTTCCGCCGGAGAGCGAAAACTTCCTCGCCGATCTCTCGCGTTTCCAAAACTCCGTCGAAGCCGGCGTCGCCGCCGTGCGCGCCAAGCAGGCGGGCGAAACTCACGACGAAGCCGCCGCCCAACAGATGATCGATTTCGGCCACGCCTTCGTCCGCCTCAGCGAAGCCGGTTCGCTCCTCGCCATTCCGCCCGCATCCGGTGAAGGCGACGCCAACGGCTGGAAAAACGCCGGCACCGCTCTCATCGAATCGTTCCAAACCGCCCGCGTAAATCCCTACGTCCTCACCTACGCCGGCCTCGCTCGCACGTGGCGCAGCGGCGACGCCAAAAACTTCAACGAAATCGTCCGTCTCTACCGCCAGCAGCTCGACAGTAAGTTCCCGACCACGCTGAGCAAAACCGCCGCCGAAACCCGCTTCAACGCCGCGCAGCCGTTCTACACGAGCATGTCGCTCTACATCGTGGCCTTCTTCCTGGCCGTCTTCTCGTGGCTCAAATGGCCCGACGTGCTCGGCCGCTCCGCGTTCTGGTTCATCGCCATCGCGTGGATCCTGGCCACCATCGGAATCGGCATGCGCATGTGGCTCGAGGGCCGTCCTCCCGTCACGAATCTCTATTCCTCGGCGCTCTTCGTCGGCTGGGGCGCCGTCGCGCTCTGCCTTATCCTCGAAGCCGTTTACAAGAACGCCGTCGGTAGCGTCGCCGCCGGGGTCGTCGGCTTCGCCACGCTGCTCATCGCGCACCACCTTTCCCTCGGCGGCGACACGCTCGAAATGATGCGCGCCGTGCTCGATTCCAACTTCTGGCTCGCCACGCACGTCGTCGTCGTCACCGCCGGCTATTCGGCCACCTTCCTCGCCGGTTTCCTCGCGATTATTTACATCCTCCGCGGCGTGATCACCCGCTCGCTCGATCGCGCCACCGCCGACTCGCTCGCGCGCATGGTTTACGGCATCATCTGCTTCGCCACGCTCGCCAGCTTCGCCGGCACCGTCCTCGGTGGCATCTGGGCCGATCAATCCTGGGGTCGCTTCTGGGGCTGGGATCCGAAGGAAAATGGCGCGCTCATGATCGTCATCTGGAACGCCGTCATCCTCCACGCCCGCTGGGGCGGCATGGTCAAACAACGCGGACTCATGTGCCTCGCCGTCGGCGGCAACATCATCACGAGCTGGAGCTGGTTCGGCACCAACATGCTCGGCGTCGGCCTCCACAGCTATGGCTTCACCGACGCGGCCTTCGTCGCTCTCAGCGGGTTCGTCCTTAGCCAGGTCGCAATCATCGCCATCGCGCTGATCCCGCTGGAGAAATGGCGCAGCTTCAAGACCACTCCCGCGCCCACCCAACCCGAGCACGTCGAGGTCCTGAACTGACGTGTGGCGGAAAGCATAGGCTTTCCGCGCCTACTGCTTCACCTCTTCCGGGATCGGCTGCAGCGTCGCATGCTTCGGCGCGACCTTGTCCAGATTCGGCGCCACATTCGCGTCCACACGCCCGGCCGCCCATTTCACCGCACCCACCAGCATGCTTTGGAACGCCTCGCTATCCCACACATCTTCGCGATGCCCCATCGCATTATACGCGACGCGGCCCGCTCCATGCATCCGCGCCCACGCGAGCGGGAACGGCGGACGCCGATAATCGCCGCCCTCCATCCCCTCGGTATCGAGCACGAGCTGCACATGCAGGTTCGGCGCGAACTCCTTCAACGTATACCACTCTTCTTTGACCCGAAGTTCGCCGCCTAGCTTTTCGAAGCCGGGAAACTTCGGCGAAACCACCCGCGCCGTCGCGACCTGCTGCGGACCATGCCGGATGAACTCGCCGCCGAGCATCTGCACGAACACATCCGCCTCGTCTCCATAAAGCCGATACCGCTGCTTCCGCTTCGGATTGTTTCCGCCGCCCGACTCCCCCGTGTGAAACGTGTCGCTGCAGCTATGCAGCCCGACGAACCCGCCGCCCCCCTTCACCCAGTCGAGCAACGCCTGCTTTCCCGCCGCCGACATCGCCGGATGGCCATCGGTCCCGACGCTCTCGAGATGTCCGCTGGTGTAAAACATCACCACGTCGAAACCTTTCAGATACTCGGGCGAAAACAGACTCCCGTCTTTGCTGAACGTAAACGTGAACCCCTCCTTCGCGCCGACTTTCTCGAGCACGCGCTCCGAATAACTCCGCTCTCCGCCCTCCCATTTGATGACGCTGTGTTCGAAACCGGACGACTTCGTGAAATACAACACACGCACCGGCTCCGCCGCGCTCGTCGCCAAAGCAAAAGCCGCCGCCGCGAAAACCGCCAAAACCTTTCTCGGGGTAAGTTTCATACCCGGCCAGTTAGCGCGCTCGCCGCTCTCGCGCAACAGGTAAGGGCAAACCGTCTCCGCGAACAGCCCGTCCGCCGCCCTACCTCCCCAACAACTCCTCCGCGTGCGCGATCGCGCTCTTGGCATTTCGATCGCCCAACATCCGCGCCAGCTCGCTGACCCGCGCCTTCCGACTCGCTTGGATCGGCTCGATCGTCACCACCGCACGATCTTTCGTCTGGTCCTTCGTCACCACGAGATGACACGTCGCCTGCGCCGCCACCTGCGGCAGATGCGTCACGCACAGCACCTGATGATTCTTCGCGATCGCCGCCATCTTCTCGCCTACCACGCGCCCGATCTCGCCGCCCACGTTCGCGTCGACTTCGTCGAACACCAACAGCGGCACATCGTCCAGATCCGCGAGCACCGTCTTCAACGCCAGCATCACCCGCGCAAGCTCCCCGCTCGACGCCACCCGATTCAACGGCAACGGCGCCTCGCCGACGTTCGGCGAAAACAAAAACTCGGCTCCGCAATCGCCCGTCGGCCCGAGCGTTTCCAGCAGCACGATTCGCACCTGAAAATCCGCCTTCTTGAATCCGAGCTGCGCGATGCTCTTCGCCGCCACTTTCGCGAGTTCTTTCGCCGCTTTTTCGCGCAACGCTCGCAACGTCTGCGCCGCCTTCCTTGCCGCCCGCTCCGCGTCCGCGATCTGTTTCTCCAGCCGCGCCAGCGTGCCCTCCAAATCGCCTTGCACCTCCAGCCGACGCCGCATCTCGTCCCGCGCCGCGATCACCACCGCCACGTCGCTTCCGTGCTTTCGCTTCAGCTCCAGCCAGGTGTTCATCCGCGACGCCAGTTCCTCCGCCTGCTCCGGATCGAACTGCAACTGCTGGCTCAACGCCGAAAACTCCGCCGCCACGTCGTTCAGCTCCACCGCCACCGACGCCAGTCGGTCCGCGAGGGGCTTGCTCGCCGCATCGATGCTCTCCACGTGTCGCGCCTCGCGTAGCATCGCCGCGATCCTCGCCTGCACGCCGTCCTCGCCCGTCAGTCCGTTTTCGATCGCCTGCGTCAGCTCGATCAACTCCTGCGCCCGGCTCATCCGCGCAAAATCCCGCTCCAACCTCTCGATCGCCTCCTCCGTCAGCTCCAGCTCATCGATCTGCGCCAGTTGCCGCTCGAGGAACTCGATCTGATCCGCCGACAACTTCGTCTCGCGCGCAATCCGTTCCCGCTCCGTCACCAATTCGCGCCACGCGTCATAGCTTTTCCGATACGCCGCCCGCGCCTCGTTCGCGCGCGCAAACGAGTCCAGTAAATCCAACTGGCAGCTCTCCTTCAGCAACCGCCGCGGCTCGCTCGGACCGTGAAAATCCACCCAGCGCTCCCCAAGCCGCTGCAAAGCCGACAACGTCGTCAGCCCGCCGTTCACCGTGATTTTCGGCGCCTTTTCCCGCGGCAGACTTCGCTTGAGAATCAACACGCCTTCCTCGCACGCCGGCAAATCCAGCTCCGCCAGCAGCGCATCGATCTCGTTCGCATCTTCGAAAAACAAGCTCGCCTCCACTTCGACCGCCGGCGCGCCCTGCCGGATGATCGTCTTGTCCGCGCGCTCGCCCGCCAACAGGCTCAACGCCCCGAGCAGGATGCTCTTGCCCGCGCCCGTCTCACCCGTCACCGCCGTGAATCCCGCCTCGAAATCGAGCGACACTTCCTCGAGCAGAGCCAGATTCCGGATACGCAGCGACTGAAGCATAGGGCTCCCGAGTGAGTGCGGCCAACACCCGCAACTCAAGCCCGCACCGGCGCTTTCATCCCCGCTCGAGCACCTTTTCGCCCCGTCGAAAATAAACCGCTCCTTGCGAAATCCGGCACAGAAATTTCCTTGCCCACACGCCTCAGCATCGTGCTTACTCCCCGACCCGTTTAGGCGGACCTTTAGCTCAGTTGGTTAGAGCGTTTCCTTGACATGGAAAAGGTCACTGGTTCGAGTCCAGTAAGGTCCACCATCCAAACCCCTCTGCACGAGGGGTTTTTGCACTTTTGGATGCCGCCTAATTCCGCTCGTTGAGCCGTCCCAACCGCGCCGCCGCCTCGTCCCGATCCCGCGCGATCTGCTCGCGCAACGCGTCCAGATTCTCGAAGCGCCGCTCCGCGCGGATGAAATCCAGCCACTCCACCGTGATGCGATCGCCATCCCCATAGGGACAATCGGTTAACACATGCACCTCCAGCCGCGGCTCCGTCGTGTTCTCGACGGTCGGGCGCAACCCGTAGTTCGCCACGCCCGAAAGCCGCGCCGCCGTTTTCGCGCCCGCCACTCGCACCGCATACACGCCAAACCGCGGCCGCAAATCCGGCGACCACACCAAGTTCAATGTCGGAAATCCGATTCTCCGCCCCAGCTTCTTTCCCGGCGTCACGACTCCGTCGCACGAATACGCCTGCCCCAGCATGGTATTCGCCATCGAAATCTCCCCGTTCTCGATCGCCGCCCGAATTCTCGAACTGCTGATCGGCTCGCCATCGAGGCTCACCCGCGGCGCGCTGAAGACCGACAGCCCCAGCTTCCTCCCTTCGCTCAACAGTAGCGCGATGTCCCCGTCCCGCCCGCGCCCGAATCGCCAGTTCTCGCCGACATAAACCGCCGCGAGACTCGGCAATCGCTGCTTCAACCACGGCAGAAACTCGTGCGCCGAGATCCGCGCAAACTCCTGCGTGAACGGCTGCGTGATCACCCACTCGACGCCCAAAGTGCCCAGCACGCGCGCCTTCGTCGCTCGATCCATGATCATCCGCGTCGGCTGTTCCGGCCGCAGCAACACGCTCGGATGCGGCGCGAATGTCAGCACCGCCGCCACGCCGCCGCTGCGTTGCGCCGAAAACACCGCCGCTTCGATCACCGCGCGGTGCCCGAGATGAACGCCGTCGAAAATTCCGATCGCCAGATGCAACGGCCCCGTCGGCAGCGCCGCTTGGTCGAGTCCGTCGAGTTGCACCGGCATTTTCATCGTCTGCGTCGTGCCAGCCTCCGCTCGCTGTTGTCTCCGCTCAGACCGCGATGCTCGGCACCGCCTGGTGCACCGGAATCAGCCGCTTCTCCAGTTCGCTCAACGGCATCGCTTCGATCTGCTCGATCGTCAGCGCCTGGGAAACATTGAACTTGTCCGTCGCCGTGCGTCGCAGCGCCGCCAAATGCGCGCCACAACCGATCCGCTGCCCCAGATCGTGCGCGATCGTCCGCACATACGTGCCCTTGCTGCAGCGTAGTTTAAAATGGATACGGGGGCTCTCGAAACCCGTGAGTTCGAAGCTGCTGACGCGAATGAACCGGGGCTCCCGGTCGACTTCCACGCCCTTGCGCGCGCTCTTGTAGAGCGGCACGCCGTCGATCTTGATCGCCGAATACATCGGCGGCGTCTGGTATTGATCGCCCAGAAAACCCGCCATCGCCGTTTTCACCTGCTCCACCGTCAACTCGGGCACCGGCCGCGTTTCGAGCACCTCGCCATCCGCGTCCTGCGAATCGGTCACTTTTCCAAGTTCGATCGTGCCTTCGTATTCCTTGTCGAGGCTGATGAGATATTGCGACACCTTCGTGGCCTTCCCGATGAGCATGATGATCAGGCCCGTCGCCATCGGATCGAGCGTCCCGGCGTGGCCGATCCGCTTCATGTTGAACTTCCGACGCAACCGCGCGACCACGTCGTGCGAGGTGTGCTCACCCGGCTTGTCGACGAGCAGCACGCCGTCGAATTCTTTTCGTTGCAGCATCATGCCGTAATCTCCGCTTTCTGCGCGTCGACCGCCGCGATCTGCGCCGCGAGCGCCGCCACCAGTTTCTGGCGAAACTCCGCCGCCGCCGGCGGCTTCACCGTCAATCCAGCGGCACAGGCGTGACCGCCGCCATTGAATTGAGCCGCCACGCGGTCCAGGCGAAACGCCGGATCTTTCGCGCGTAAACTCGCCTTCACCGATCCGTCCGGCCGCTCTTCGATCAAAGCGCCCACGTCGACGCCATCGATGCACCGCGCGTAGTCGACCAAGCCTTCCGTGTCCTCCGCCGTCGAGCCCGTCTGCTCGAACACGCCGTTCGGCAGCATCCCGATGCACACGCGTCCGTCGCATTCCATCGAAAGCGACGCGAGAAACCGCTGCAGCAACTGCAGCTTTCCCGTCGTCTCGCGCTCGTAGAGTTCGAATCCCGCTTCCGTCGGCTTCGCCCCGCGCGCCATCAACTCCGCCGCGAGCAGGAACGTCCGCCGCGTCGTCGACGTGAACCGGAACTGCCCGGTGTCGGTCAAAATTCCCGTATACAACCCCTGCGCCGCCTGCGCATCGACCGGAAGATCGTTGTCGATGAACAACCCTGCCAGAATCTCGCACGTCGCCGCCGACGCACTGTCGACGAGGTTGAACTCCGCGTAGCCGACGTTCGACAAATGATGATCGATGTTCGCCACCGGCGCCGGAAACCGTGCCTTCAATCGCTCACCCGCGCGCGCGTGATCCGCGCAATCGACAAAGATCCCCGCGTAGTCCTCCGCGAGTTTGAGCGCTTCGTCCGTGCGGATGAACGGAATCCCTGTCACCAAAAATTGGAGACGCCGCGGCACCATGTCCGCGTTCACACACGCCACCTCATGCCCGCGCGTCTGCAACACGCGCGCGAGCGCGATCTGCGCCCCGATGCAATCGCCATCCGGCCGCGCGTGACCGATCACCGCGATTTTTCGCCCGCGAATCCGCTCCAGCAGTTGCGCGAATTGTGCCGACAGTTCGGGGAAAAACTTTTCCATCATTCCTCCGTTTTCGGCTCCTCCGCCGGCCGTCCTTCGCGCCGCTCGATCTCTTCGAGCACCTCAAAGATCCGCGCGCCATGCTCCGCCGCGTGGTCGGGCACATATTCGAACTTCGGCAAATACTTCAGCACGATCCGGCGGCTCAGCTCCTCGCGAATCTCTTTCGCCCGGCCCCGCAGCCACCGCAGCCTCTCCTCCTGCACTTCCTTCGAACCGACCACCGAAACAAACACCCGCGCATCCCGCAGATCCGGCGATACGCGCACTTCGGTCAGCGTGATCGCCGTCGCCTCGGCTTGGTAACGTTTGCGCAGGATGTCGCTCAGCTCGCGCTGGATCAGCACGTTGACGCGAAGGGTTCTGTTGCTCATGGCCGTATTTCAGGAAAGCGCCGCCAGCTCGCCAACAGCGATTCGGAAATCAACAATTGGCAACCCGGCGCCGTTTTAGAGCGACGCGCGGACCTTCTGGATTTCGTAAACCTCGATGATGTCGCCGGCCTGATAGCCGTTGAAATCGTCGAGCTTGATACCGCACTCGAGGCCGGCGCGCACTTCGTTTGCGTCGTCCTTGAAGCGCTTGAGCGTGGCAATCTTGCCTTCGTGCACGATCTCGCGACCGCGCCGCAGACGCGCCGACGCGTTGCGGGTGATCTTGCCTTCGGTGACGAGACAGCCCGCCACGAAACCCTTCGCCAGCGGAAACACCTGACGAACTTCCGCCGCGCCGGTCTTCGTTTCCTTCAGATCCGGCTCCAGCATGTCCGCCATCATTTCGCGCACCTTGTCGCCCAGCTCGTAAATGATCGAGTAGGTCTCGACGCGCACACCGTGATGCTTGGCGAGCGGCGTGACGCCGTTCTCCAGCTTGGTGTTGAAACCGATGATGACCGCGCCCGCGGCGCTCGCCATGAGCACGTCGTTTTTCGTGACGAGGCCGACGTCCGTCGAAACGATCTCGAGCGAAACCTTGGTGCTCTTGATGTTTTCGAGGATCGTGCGAATCGCCTCCGAGGAGCCGAACACGTCGGTCTTGATGATAAGTTTGAGCGTCTTGGCCTGCGTCGCCGCGATGTTCGCGAACAACTGCTCGACGGAGACTTCCTTCGGCGCCGAGTCCGTGCTCGTCGCCAGCTTCCGCAGCCGCTGCTGTTCTTCCTCGGCCAGCTTCTCCGCTTCGCGGGGATTCTTCGCCGCGCGAAACGTCGCTCCGCTGTCCGGTGTGCCGGACCAGCCGATCACGCGCACCGGCGTGGCCGGAGGCGCTTCCTTTACGTTCTCGCCGCGCTCGTTGAACATCGCGCGAACCCGCGCGTAGTGCGGTCCGCACACCAGCGCATCGCCCACCTTGAGCGTTCCGCGCTGCACGATGACGGTGGCCATCGGGCCACGACCGACGTCCACTTGCGACTCGATGATGATGCCGCTGGCTTCCGCTTTCGGGTTGGCCTTCAGCTCGAGCAAGTCCGCCTGGAGCAGGATCATTTCGAGCAGGTTGTCGATACCCTGCCCCTTGATCGCCGCCACGGGAACCGTGATCGTCTCACCGCCCCAGTCTTCCGGCGCGATGTTGCGCTGCTGCATCTGCGCCTTCACCTGGTCGAGGTTGGCGCCCTTCACATCCATCTTGTTGACGGCAACGATCAGCGCGACCTTCGCGTTCTGCGCGTGCTTCAACGCCTCGTCGGTCTGCGGCATGAAACCGTCGTCCGCCGCGACGACCAGCACCGCGATGTCGGTGACGTTCGCACCGCGCGCGCGCATCTTCGAGAACGCAGCATGGCCCGGCGTATCCAAAAAGGTGATCTTCCGGTCGTTGAACTCGACCTGATACGCGCCGATGTGCTGCGTGATTCCGCCCGCCTCGCCGCTGGCGACATTGGCTTTGCGGATGGCGTCGAGCAGCGACGTCTTGCCGTGGTCGACGTGACCCAAAATGCACACGACCGGCGGACGCGGCTGCAGGAACTTCGACTCGTCCTCCTCGACCTTCTTTTCTTTCTTCTCCTTCTGGGCCTGCTGCGACGCCGCGTCGCCGCGATGCTTGATCTCGAGAAGGAAGCCGTGCTTTTCCGCGACCTTGATCGCCACCGCTTCCTCGATGTTCGAATTCATCGAGGCAAAACCGCCGGCTTGGTTCAGTTCGGAAATCAGGCGAAACGGCTTCAATCCCAGCGCCGTCGCAAAATCCCGCACCACGATCGGCGGCTTGATGTGGATGATCTTGACCTCGCCCTGTTGGCTAACGGTCGCGGACGACGGAGTGGCCGGCGCAGCCGGAGCAGCACCCGGAATCGGCGGCGGAGCGGTCGGCCCACCACTCGGGCGAGGAGGCAGCGGCGGTGCGCTGGGCGCGGACACGCTGGCCGCCGGACGAACCGCCGGAGGCGGCATCGGAGCCGGAGCCGAAACAGGACGCGGCGCGGAAACGGGAACCGGAGCCGCCGGCGGGGCTTTCGGCGCAATCGCCGGAACCGGCGGAGGGCTCGACCGCATCGGCGGCGGAGGCGGGGGCGCGGAAACGGGTCCGCGCGGCGGCGCGACAACGGATGGCGGGCGGCTCACCGGAGCCGGCGTAACCACGGGCGCAGCAGCGGCGGCCGCCGCTTTTGCCGCCGCCACTTTCGCGGCCGCAGCAGCTTCCTTCTCACGCTCGACGTCTTCCTTGGTCTTTACAAAAGCTCCCGCCGGCAAACGCACTTTGGGGGCCTGATCCGCTTCATCCTCGCTCGCGATGGTCGGAGCGCTCGACGGCGCCGGCTGTTCAGCAGCAGCCGCAGCCTGAGCCTTGGCCGCCTCTTCGGCCGCCTTCGCCTCCTCGGCCGCTTTCGCCGCGGCGAACTCCTTTTCGAGTTCCTCGACGTAGATGTTCGCGACGGTGCTCGAAACAGACTTGGTTTCCGCAGAGACGTAGCCTCGCTTCTTGAGCAAGGCCAGCATGTCCTTGCCCTCCATGTTGTGGCGTTTGGCGAGTTCGTGAATGCGGAGGCTCATCAGTTATTCAGACGTTTCGTGGGCGTGAGATTGAATGAAAGGCTTATTGCGGGGCAACTCGCGCGATAATATCGTGCGCTTCCTCGGGCGAGAATCCAGCGTCGACGAGGTCGCTCTCTTCCACTCCCTCGAAAGCCGCGGGAGAGTTGATCCCCATGTCGACCAAGCGGCCGGCGATCTCGGCGTCCAACGAGAACGCTTTGACCAGCGAAGCGATGGCATTGCCGCGCGGGTCGTCACCGACGGCCCGGAATTCCTCGATGTCAAGCCGCCAGCCGATCAGGCGCGAGGTGAGACGCGCGTTCTGACCCTTGCGGCCGATCGCGATCGCGAGGTCCTCGGTCGCGACCTTCAACATGATCCGGTGATTCTTTTCGTCGATCAGGATGTCGCGCGGCACCGCCGGCTTCATCGCTTCGATCACCATGTCGCGCGGGTTCGGGAAATAACGGATGATATCGATCTTCTCGCCGTTGAGTTCCCGCACGATCGTCTTCACGCGCGCACCGCGCGCGCCCACGCACGCGCCCACCGGATCCACCTTCGGATCGGTGCTCGTCACCGCGATCTTCGTCCGGTAGCCCGGCTCGCGCGCAAACGCCTCGATCTTCACCGTGCCGTCCGCGATTTCGGTCACTTCGAGTTCGAACAACCGACGGACAAAACGCGGGCTTCCACGCGACAAAATGATCTCCGGCCCGCGCGGCGTGCTTTCGATGTTGAGCAACAAGCAACGGATGCGCTCGCCCGGCTGATACTCCTCGCCCGGCACCTGCTCCTTGCCCGGCATCACCGCCTCGGCCTTGCCGAGATCGATGAAGAGGTCGTTGCGCTCGCGACGACGCACCGTGCCGGTGACGATGTTGCCCACCTGGTCCTTGAAATCGTCGAAGATGCGATCCTTCTCGAACTGCCGCAGCCGCTGCATCACGGCCTGACGCGCGGTTTGCGCCGCGATGCGGCCCAACGTCGACGGATCGATTTCCTTCTCCAACACCTCCCCGATCACGGCGCCCGGCTTGATCGACTGCGCGCGCTCCACGTGAACTTCCGTTTTCGGATTGCTCACCGAATCGACCACTTTGAGGAGCGACCACGCGTGCAACTGCCCGTTCTTCGGATTGATCTCGATCTTCAGCTCCTGGCCGGAGTTCACGCCCTTTTGCGCGGCGGTCTTCAACGCGTTCGCAATCGTGGCGATCATGTCCGCGCGGGGAATCCCCTTCTCCTTCTCCATGTATTCGAGAACTGAAAGAATTTCGCTGCTCATAAGGGTTGGTATTTTGAGAAAAAAAAAGCGGGCCGGACGGCCCACTTTCTTGAAAGTGGTGTTGTAGAGTCGGTGACGTTACCGCCCGGCGCAAAACGATGTCAAGCCCCACCCCCCGCGGAATCTGCCTGCATCCGTTCCTGTTCAACCAGCCATCCTAACAGGCCTTGCGCCATCCCATGGCAGAGCGGCTGGAGGCGTCCGTTCGCCACGCCCAACTCCCGCAGCGCCCGCGGCCACAACTCGGGAATATCCCCGGTAAACCATATCTCCCAAAGCCCGCCTAAACCGTCCGCCCCTCCCGCAGCCAACAACGGCAGAAAACCATCACAGACCAGATTTTCAAAACGCGTCCCGCCCACTTGCCCGCCGCAAATTTCCTCCGCGAGCTTCTCCCGCCAGCGCGTCAGCCCATGCCGGCGCCGCGCCTCGCCCACCGAACTCGCGACTTCATCCGCGCCCACCCGCGGCAACCGCTTCGCCAGCCCCTCCAACACTCCCGGCCATCGCGGTCGCGCCGCCACCCAGTCCGCGTATTGCCGCAACCGCCGTCGGGGATGATTCGCCGGACGCAGCCCCTGCAAGCTCCACGCGCCTCGCTCCGTCTCGAATTCCACCTCCGGCGAAAACGCCTTCGCCCGCCAACACGGCAGCGGACACCGCGACGCAATCCTCAGCATCGGCGCGCGATTGAACCGATAGCCCAGGATCTCCAACGCCGCATGATGGCACGCCGCTTCCCACCCCAGCCGCTGAAACCTCATTCGCGCGAAATGCACCTTCTGACGCCACCGCGCCTCCGCGTGCCGGCGAATCAGCGCTCGCAACTCCTCCAGCGGAAGCGGCGCCAGTTTCTCCATGATCTGCGACGCCGGCCGGTTCGCCAGCGTCTCGACCACGTCTTCCGTCGCATACTCCTCGAGATCGTGCAGCAACAGCGGCAGCAGCACGAGCAGCGGAATCGACTCCCCCTTCGCACCGCGCGTCACATGTCCCGCCGGTGGCGGAAACAGCACCACGTGCAACACCACGCCGTCATAGGCACGATCGCGCGCATGACCGTGCGCGGCCCAATCGCCCGCATGCAGATGCAGCTCCACGTCTCCCACCTGCTCCGCCGCGTCGCCGATTTTTAAGCGAGCTCCGCGAAAATCCGGACCGCCCAGAAGATTCCACCGCCCCGGATGCAACACCTGCACGCGCCTCCCATCCAACGCCACCGCGTGCTCCCGCGCAAAATCCCCTCGCAACCAAATCTTCTGTAGCAGCTTCTCCGGGAACGCGAACGGCCCATACAGCCCTTGCACTTCGGCCACCGTCCCGCTCGCTGGCACAGCCCCGCTGAACTCACACTTCGTCTCATTCATTGCCGCCACTTGCGTTCATTCGCCTCCCGCAACGCCTTCACCGCCCCCGCCTGCCGCGCCTCCGCCCGCTCGATCCACGCCCTGAGATCCTCCGCCCGCATCGTCGATCCTCCCGCCGCCTGCACCGTTTCGCGCATCGCCCGATCCGCTGTCGCCACCACGCAAGCCGCCGGATCGGCCGCCCCGGCCACCATCTGCTCGATCAGGTCGTCCGCCGTCATCGACGAGGGCGTGTAAACCACCGAAAACGTCGGCCGCCCCGACGGCCGCTCGACCACGATGTCCTCTCCCCGTCCGTCATGGACGATCGTCACGCGAACCTGCTCCGTATCGTGAATCGCCGACGCCCGCTGCATGAGCTGCGACCGCGCCGCATCCCGGTCCGTTTTTAACAATGCCCGCAACTCGGGCCACGCGTGCAGGATGTTCGCGCCGTCAATGAGCAGATGCCGCTCGAAGCTCACGCGCTCAATGTGCGTTCGCCGCGGCGCAAGGCCACGCCTTTTCCTGTCATTGACCGAGCGACGTCGCTCGCGCGACCCTCCGCGCCGCGCTCGCTGCCTTCCCTCCCGCCGCCAAGAAATCCCGGCTACAGATTCTCCGTTTTCGGCGAACGCTCGCTAGGCTTTCTCGCGATCGGCGCGTCTCCCCGACTGCGCGCTTTGGCGGAGTTCTCTGACGACGCTTTCTTGGACGCGGCGGAGTTCGCGCGTTTTTTCGGAGCCGTTTTGGTCTTCATCGTAAAAAGTGGTTAGCGCTCCCGCCGTCCCGCCTCGTTGGCCTCGATGTCGCCGCGTTCGCGCTTCCGCTCCGACGGATCGGTTTCCTCATACATCTTTTCGTTCATCCGCGCCTGCATGGACTCGGGCATCAAACGTCGGCCCATCACCATCGCCTTGTTCATCATTCCCGGCACCACGAGCCGCTCGCCCTTCATCAATCCTTTGTAGGCCGCCTCCGCGACTTCCTGCGGCGCCATGACTTTCGCCTTCTGAAAGGCGTTCGTGTCGATCATATCCGCCTTCGGGAAGAAGTCCGTATCCGTCGGGCCAGGACATAACGTCGTCACCGTCACCCCCGTGTTCGCATCCTTTAGCTCCGTCGCCAGCGCCTCCGACCACGAGAGATCGAATGCCTTGCTCGCATGATAGACCGCCAGCAGCGGCCCCGGCTCGAATCCCGCGATCGACGCGGTATTCAAAATCCAACCACGCTTCCGCTCGATCATCGGCGGCAAAAACCGCTTCGTCAGCCGGATCGGCGCTTCGATATTCACCCGGATGATCTGCAAGTCGCGCTCGAGCGACGTGTCCCAAAATCGTCCGCGCTGCCCCAGGCCCGCGTTGTTCACCAGGATATCCACTCCCACGCCGCGGTCGATGAGCGCATCGAACACATGATCCGCTCCGCCTTCCTGCGCCAGATCCTGCGCCAGGGGCAAGACGGTCACCTTGAACTCGTCGCTGATCTTCGCCGCGACGTCGTCGAGCTCCGCCTTCACCGGCGCGACAATCACCAGCGGGTGCCCGTGCCGCGCGAACTCCCTCGCCAGCGCCAGGCCGATGCCGCTCGACGCTCCCGTGATCAACGCTGTGTCCAACTTCGGTGACGATGTGATGGTCTGCATGGCCACCGTCCAGCTTCACGCATGCCGTGACGCCCGCCGCGACATTAACGGATTGAAGCGTCCGCACTAAAAAAAGATCTACTTCAAACCTCCTTCCGTCGCCGCTCCCACTCCTCCGGCGATCTGCAATCTTCGCGGAAAGGAACGGGCAATCCGCACTCGCGCCGCCCGCCTTCGCCGCCGCTCAAGCCTGATCGAGGCCGAGCTGCTTGATCAATTCCGGCGGCGGCCCGTCGAACGTCGCCAGCGGCACGTTGCCGATATAACCGACGTCCTTCATTCCCTGCGGCGTCGTGTAGAAGCCGGCTGCCGTCAAATCGCGAAACTTCGCAAAGAACCTCGCCGCCTGCTTGAACTCCTCTTTCGCGTCGGGCTCGTGGCAGATGTCGTCGCACAGCATCGCCTTCTGCCGCGCGATCGTATTCACGAAAGCAAGACCGAAGCGCTTCCGCGACTCCGCCTCGATCCATTCCAACCCTTCCAGAATCAGCGCCCGGTCCGCGACCTGCGCCGGATACGGCGCGCTGATCCACTCGTCGATGAAATCGTGCACGCCCACCGTCGACGCACTCGGCGATTTTCCATCCGCGGGAATGATCACATCGCACAACGCCGCCACCGTCTGACGTTGCGCCGGCGTAAGCGTGAGCGGCCAAAAATCTCCCGGCTTGTAGCTCTTGTTGAGAAACGGATCCGTTCCGTAGCCTGCACCATCGAACGCCGTTGCCACCTGCTGCGCGAACGGGAGATGCGGCGCCATCGCGAGGCTCGCCGACGCCGTCAGCATCCACTTGATGGCCGTGCGTCGATCGATGCGGGGAAGTTCAGGCGTATTCATGGTATTGAAAGTAGCGAACGCGGCCCGCCCCCGGCGTGTCGGGGTGAGCGTTTCGGAGCGTGACTGGCGCCATCCGTGATCGTTTGTGATCGTTTCACCTGCGCGCGAACATTCGCCGCCCGTCACAGATTTCCTTTCTTCATCTCGTCGATCATGTAATCCGCCGCGCGCCACGCCAGCGCCATGATCGTCTCCGTGGGGTTCTTGTCCGCGTTCGACGGGAAGGGCGCGCCGTCCGTGAGAAACACGTTCTTCACATCCCACAACTGCCCCCACTGGTTCGTCACCGACTTCCGCGGATCCGATCCCATGATAGCGCCGCCGACTTCGTGGATGATTTCCCCGCCTTTCGCGATGAAGTCGCGCGGATCCGTCGCCGGCGAATGACGCACCCGCCCGCCCATCGCTTCCACGATCTCGCGGAACGTCTTCCGCATGTGCGCCACTTGATTGATCTCGTGCTCCGACCATTCCCAGTGAAACCGCAGCACCGGAATCCCCCACTTGTCCTTCAACTCGGGATCCAGCTCACAAAACGATTTCTCGTTCGGAATCATCTCGCCGCGGCCCGACATCGAAATGAACGAGCCATAATACCGCCGTGCGTCCTCCTTGAACTTCCGGCCGTAGCTCCCCTTCGTCACGAACTCCAACCCCGCGAATGTGCTCATCCCCGGCATCTGCTTCCCCGGGCTGCCGAGTTCGATGTGATACCCTCGCGCGAAATTCAGCTTCCCGGCAAGCTGCTCCTTGTAGAGCCACCACGGCGAATAGAGATGCATTCCGCCGGCTCCGTCATCGTTCATCGACGGCAGATTCTCGAGCGCCGGAATCTGTCCGCCCACGCCCGTGCCCACCGTGTCCATGATGTATTTGCCGACCAGCCCGCTCGAATTGCCGAGGCCGTTCGCAAACCGCGTCGACTTCGAATTGAGCAACAGCCGCACCGACTCGCACGCGCTCGCCGCCACCACGATGATCCGCCCCCGCACGTGAGCATCGCGTCCGGTCCGCTTGTCGACAAACGTCACGCCCGTCGCCTTCCCGGTCTCGTCGTGCGTGATCTCGCGCGCCATCGCGTCCGTGAGGATGTCGAGATTCCCCGTCTCCAGCGCCGGTGGCAGATGCACCGTCGTCGATTGATAGTTCGCCCGGATCGAGCAACCGCGCCCGCACGGCGTCGCCCAAAAACACGCCGCGCGTTTCTGCATATCCGCCGCCAGGATACGCTGCGCCTTCGGATTGTTCGGATGCAGCTTCGGCGGGATGTTCACGTGATCCATCGGCTTCGTGATCACCGCGCGATGCGCCGTGATCACCGGCACGCCGAGCTTCGCGCCATATTTCTTGATCATCAGCTCGCCCAATCGCGGCTTGGGCGCCGGATGCAAAATCCCCTTCGGCGACGCCGGCGTGTTCTCCAGATCCTCGTCCCCGCCGTAAACGCCGATCAACATCTCCACTTTGTCGTAATACGGCGCCAGGTCCTCATACGAAATCGGCCAGTCGAACCCGAGCCCGTCGCGGCTGCGGGGCTTGAAGTCATACGGTCCGTTGCGCAGCGAAATCCGCGCCCAGTGATTCGTGCGCCCGCCCAACATCCGCGCGCGCCACCAGAGAAACCGCTGCCGCGGATCGTCCGACGCGCTCACATACGGCTCGCCCGGCACCGTCCAGCCGCCGTCCACCGTCGCATCGTGAAATCCAAACGGCTTGTCCGGCGTCCCCGAGCCGCGCAATGGTGCCTCGCCGTTCGTCTGAAACATCGGCGTCTCCTTCACGACGTCGTAGTTCCGCCCTGCTTCGAGAATCAGCACCTTCGCCCCTTCCATGCAGAGCGTGTAGGCCGTCTGGCCTCCACCGGCGCCGGAACCGACAATCACGACATCGTAGTTTTTCTGCGCCGTCTCGGGGGTGACAAAAGCCATGGGGTAGCGGAGGTGACGAACCGTTGCCGCAAAAGTTCCTCCCTGCCAACCCCGCGGTTTTGTTTTCGCCAGCCGGAAATCTGAGACTCTTTGCCTCTCGTTCCCGCCGACCTCCCCGACCGCCCGCCCCGCGGTGTCCGATTATTGGATACGCAAATACTCCAGCAGCGCCCAGTCGAAGGTGTTGTTCGCGCCCGGCCCCGGCAGCACGAGAAACGCCAGCTTGCCGTCCGTGTGCTCGCCCAGCGGCACCGCGATCCGGCGCGGCGACCGGTCGCCCCACGGCGTCACCCATTCCCAATGCAGCAGCACCGTCTGCTTCCCCGGTCTCCGCACTTCGAGAATCACATACACGCCATCGAAGGTCTCCTTGTCGAAAACCTGCGGATCCATCCGATAGCCCACCTCGACTCGCGTCGATCCCGCCGGGATCGGGAAAATCAATTCCGTCGGACTGTGCGCGAGCAGCATCTTCCCGCCTTCGACGTCGTAGAAATGAACCCCATACGGAAACGATCCCGTTTCCGCCGCCGGACTCATCGCTTTCACGATCTGCTCCGCCTCCGGCAGGCTCGCGATCGGCACCGGCTCCTTCAACAGCGGCACCGTCTCCGATGGCGACAGCGACACGCCGTGAAAATACTGGCTCTCCAGCACCTCGCGCATCTCCCGAAACGAGTCCCGCGCCGCATATACCGTCGCCTCCCCCAGCCACGTGAACAACGGCACGAGCTCCAGCGCGAAATCCTTGCTTCGCTCCAGCACCCAGTCCGCATGCCCGCGCGAATCGTGCAGGAAAATCACCAGCGGCACACGCAGATCCTGCTGCAATTGGATGCTCTTCCTCACCGCCTCCGGCCGGTGAAACATCTGGCTGTCCGGGATCATCATCATCCGCCGGTTCGTCCTGAACGCCAGCTCCGAGCTCCACGACGGCGAGTGCACCACGATCAATTCACCCGGTTTCGTCAGCCGGCGAATCGCCTGGATCAGCCCCGAGTCGCCGTTGTTGTCCGCCACCTGCACCTGATGGAAATTGTTCCGATACGCGACGAACTGCCCCGCGCACACCGCCGCCAGCACCGCCACGCCCGCCCACCGGCCGATCCGCCCCCCGCGCGCGCCGTCCCACAACGCCCCCACCACCACGCCCAACGCGCCGCACGCGAACACGGTGTTCGCATAGAAGTAGTATTCGTGGATCGCATACAGGTTGATGAACACCGCCTGGCCCCCGAGGAACGCCACCAATCCCAACACCGCCACGCCGCGATTCCTTCTCGCCACCACCGCCGCCCCCAGCACCGCCAGCGCCAGACCCCACCACGGCATCACCGCCGCATTCCAGTGCCCCCACAACGCCTTCCACACACCCGGATCCTTCCGCTGCGCCCACGTGCCGAAGTTGAACTCCTTCAACTCGCTCGAGACCGTAAACGCCCCGAGCGGGTTCATTTCCTTGATCCGGTCCGTGATCCACACCCACCCGAATCCCACCGCCAGCAACGGCAGTCCGAGTAGAAAAACATCCTCCGCGATCACGAGCCACGCCTTCCATCCGCGCGCCCGCGCCCGCCACACGTCGCTCAAACCCCACAACGCCCACGGCACGCAAAACACCGCCCACGTGGTCGATTTCACCAGCACCGCCACCACGCCGAAAATCAACGCCGCCGCAAACTGCCACCACCGCCGCTCCAGCCTGTAACAGACCAGCCAATACAGAAACCACAGCGCCGCCGCCAGCGCCGTCGACTCGATCAACACCGCCCGCGAATACAGCAGATAAACCGGCGCAAACAGCATCGGCAGCACGCCCAGCGCCGCCGCCACCGGCGAAAATCCCACCCGTCGCAACAACAGCACCACCGCCGGAACCGCCAGGTAGAACGCGATCATGCTCACGCATCGCCCCGCCGTCACGATGTCCATCCCCCCCACCCGCGACATCTCCGCCGCGAAGAACTGGTAGAGCGGAAACTCGAACGGCACCGCCCACGGCTGTCCGAAGATGGGCGTCGAATAATCCAGCCGAAACCCATCCTGCTGCATCGCCTGCACCGTCAGCGCCGTCTGCGCCTGACGAAACTCGTGCCCCGACATCCCCGGAATCTCCCACCCGCGCGTCGCCCACCACACGTGTCCCGCCATCGCCGCGAGCACCAGAAGAAGGGCTGCCCATTCTTTGCGGACCGCTTGCGAGGTAGTCATCAGGTGGCGTCTCGGTTTCTCACGAACGAACACGTCCGCATCAGCGGACGTTGATCTTCACCCAGTAGGCCCAGTCAAAAGAATAACTCCCGTTCGACCGCGTGCGCAGCACCACCCGCTCTCCCGGCGCCGTCTGAATCGGGATCACCTCGCGTTGCAATCCGCGATCCTGGGGACGCGCCGCCGGATCCAGCACGCGATGATACGCCCGCCGTTCCGTGCCGTCCGCCCCTTCGATATCGACGATAAACTCCACGCCATTCGTCGGGTCGCTGCGTTCGTAGGCGTCCTGACGGATTCCGAAATGCCACTCCACTTCCTTCGCCCCCGCCGGCGCCGGAATCCACAGATCCGCGTCCGGATGCGCCGCGATCGTTTCAACATCGTTCAACCACCAAATATCGTAGCCGAACTGCAGCCGCACCCGCTCCGGCGCCGGCTGCGCCAGCGAAAACATCGCCTCGGCCATCCCGCGCGTCACCATCATGGGCTGATTCACCACGGTCTGTGCACGATTCGGATTATGCGGCGCGGAAATTCCTTCCGGACGCACGCCTTCCCGCGCCCGCACCGACACGATGTCGCGATACAAATTGCTCACATAGACATCCCCCGTCGTGTGGGAGAACGTCGGCGTCGCTTCCAAATCGAAGCGCTTGGTCGCCAGGTCCCGCAGCGTCTTGTTTCCACGTTGATCGCCCACCAGCACCAAGGCCGACACGTGCTCGTCCTCTAGCGTCTCGAATGCCCGCGTCAGATAATCCACGTCCGTCTCGAGTCCGTTGCGAATCATCAGCGCCTTGTGCTTCGCGTAATACGGGATGATCGCCGCCCAATCCGTCCCCGCGATGATCAATACCGTTCCCCGCGGCAGGTAGTCGCGCAGCGCATGCGTCAATCCCGTGCCGCCGTCGCTTCGCACCCGCTGCATGTCGAAATAATACCGCGCGTAGGTATGATACATCGGCGCGAAGGGCACCAGCACCAGGATCCACCTCAACCACCGCGGCGCCCGCGAACCAAACCAGCCGTTCGCCACGAACCCAAACGCGCACACCACGAACACCGCCGCCGCGATGAAATAGTAATCCTGATACGCATACGCATACGGAAACATCATCTGCGCCGCCAGAAACAGCCCCGCCGCCCCGAGCACCCGCCACCGCTCTCCGCGCAACATCGCCGCCCCTCCGATCACCAGCACGCCGATCACCCACGGCTGTGCGATCGCCTGCGACCAGCACTCCAACAACCAATGCCACGTCTCGCGCGACACCCGCGCGCCCAACTCATACATCCCGAAATTTCCCTGCGTCAGGTTTTTCGAGGTCATGAACACCGTCGAGGGATTCGCCTCCTTGATCGCATCCGTGAACTTCACCCACCACGTCACCGCCACCGCCGGCACCACCACCGCGCCCACGCCCCACGCGATGGTTTCCGCCATCGCCCGACCGCCGCGCTTGTTTCTAAAATCCTGCCACAAACACCACGCGCCAAAAAGAAACGCCGGAAACAACCACACGAAGAACACCAGGCTCTTGATCAGCCCCGCCGCCGCTCCCGTCAGCGCCGCCCCCACCAGCCAGCCGAAGCGCCGCGTCTTCATCGCCTCCACGAAGCACGCCAGAAACCACACCGAGAACATCATCGTGGTCACGTCCATCAGGAACGACCGCGAATAAAAGATATACACCGGCGTCGCCAAAATCAGCGCCAACGGCAACAGCCGCCGCACCGGCCTCAACCCCGCACGCCCGAGCAGCAAATACACCGCCGGCAACGCCAGATACAGCGACGCCACCCCGACGGCTCGCGCGCTTTCATGCCGCGGCCAGCCCGTCGCCCGGCTTACCCCCACCACCGCCCATTGATATAGCGGAAACTCCAGTGGCGCCAGCCACGGCTTCCCGAAGAGCGGCGTCTCGTAGCGCAGTGAAAAATTGTTCTGCTTGTCGATATACTCGGCGATCATCGCCGTCTGCGCCTGGCGAAACTCGTGCCCGATCAGAAACCCCGCCTTCCAGTTGTAGGTCACGAAATAAAAGTTCGCCACCAGCGCCGCCACGAACACCGCGACGAGAAACACCCGGTCCAGCCGGTCGTCTCCCCGCACCTTCGGCTCATTTGCATCTCCGACGACGAAAGACTCTCGCGGATTCGAATGACCGGGCGATGCCGACGAAGATACGGGATTCATGCAGAAGGAGAGCTGTTCAAACCACGGGGCTTGCAGGGTTGTCAACGGACGGTTCGGCCGCTCGCACCGCCGCCAAGCGCCATGACCATCTCCCCGCCTCAACCCGCTATCGCAATCTCGCGTCCGGGCCCATTTATCACGCCCCCTTCCACCTGCTCCCGCCGGCAAAACAGCGCTTGTCTGCCCAACGCCCTTCCCGCTCTAATCGGCCCCTTTCATGCAAGGAAACGACTCCTGCTTCTTCTTCATCGACCAACCCAGCGACTGGCACCTCACCGAAGAAACCGCCGACATCCGCGGCTGGGTCCATGCCAAGGACGGAGCCGAACTCCTCGACCTGCGCGCGAAACTCGACGGCGTTGTTTTCTACGGCATCAAGGGCCTCGATCGCCCCGACCTCGCCGCCCATTTCAATAGCTCCCCCTCCGCCGCCAAGGCCGGCTTCCGCGTCAACGTCCGTCCGTGGCTCGGCGCCCAGACCCTCACCCTCGAGGTCCTGCGTCCTGACAACACTTGGCAGGAGTTCTTCCGCACGTCCGTCACCACGTCCGGCGACAAACTCCCCGCCACCCGCCCGAAACCGCTCCTCCGCACCGCGCTCGTCGCCGAAAGTCTCTACTACCTGTATCGACATTTTCACTTCGAGCCCGCCGCCGCCCTCCGCGCCGAGACGAAACGCGTCCTCGCCGAGATCACCGTCAACCAGACGGAGATGCTCCCCGAAAACGACCTCGCCGGCTTCCTCGACCTCCCCGACAACTGGGTCAACGCCCACTACGAAAAATTCCGCGTCTCCGGTTGGGCCTTTTCTACTTCCCGCACGATCTCCCGTCTCGCCGCCACCATCGGCTGCAATTCCGAAAACCGTCTCATCTGGGGCAAGGAACGCGAAGACGTCCTCCTTCATCACCCCAACTTCCCCCAGGCGCTCAAATCCGCCTTCTACGGTCTCGTCGATGTCCGCGCCGATTCCTTCAGCCCGGCGTGCCTGAAGATCTTCGTCGACTACCCCGACCAGCCGCGCGCTCTCCTCCGCTCGAAGCGCCTTTTCATCAACAAACTCGACGAAAACTCCGGCCCCATTCCCGTTTTCGGCGAAGCCAAGTTTCTCCGCGTCGCCTCCGCATTCCTCCGCGAAATCCTCTCCGGCGGCTACGCCGTCGAAAGCTGGTCCGGCCTCCTCGGCGCCATCGCCTCCACCCGCCGCAAGCTCGCCGAGAAAATGATCCGCGGCCGCCAGCGCCCCGCGCCCGTCCCCGCCGTCGTCTCCCGCGCCAAGGAGCCCTACGATCTCTGGTCGCACCACAACCGTCTCACGCCGCGCCTGCTGAACTTCCTCAAATCCGAGGGCGAAAAAATCTCCGCCCGCGGCCCGAAGATCAGCATCGTCGTCCCGACCTACAACACGCCGGCGAACTTCCTCGACGAGCTCATCGACTGCGTTCGCGCCCAGGTCTACACCAATTGGGAGCTCTGCGTCGCCGACGACGCCTCCCCGCAGCCGCACGTCGCCAAACGTCTCGCCGCCGCCGCGAAACAGGACCCGCGTATCAAATACGTGATACGCGAGAAAAACGGCCATATCTCCGCCGCCACCAACTCCGCCCTCGATCTCGCCACCGGCGACTACGTCGCCTTCCTCGATCACGACGACCTTCTTCCCGCCGACGCCCTCCTCCACGTCGCCGAGGCCATCGTCGCCCATCCGTCCGCCGATCTGCTCTACACCGACGAGGATAAAATCGACGCCACCGGCCGCCGCTACGACGCCCAGCTCAAGGGCGACTGGAGCCCCGAGATGGCGATCACGCACAACTACATCCACCACCTCACCGTCATCCGCCGCGGCGTCGTCGAACGCGCCGGCCGCCTCCGCCTCGGCTACGAGGGCGCCCAGGACATCGACCTCCTTCTCCGCTGCTTCGAGCTGATCGAAAACCAAAACGTCGTCCACGTCCCCTTCGTCTGCTATCACTGGCGTGCCCACGAGGAGAGCACCGCGAGCAAGGGCGACCAAAAGGGCTACCTTTTCGACGCCGCCCGCCGCGGCATCGCCGACGCCGTCAAGCGCCGCGGCCTCCGCGCCGAGGTTTTCCTTCCGCAGTTGATGAAGGACTACGCGCTCTCGCTTCATCAACTGAAGTGGGACCCGTCGCTCCTCGCCGAAAACAACGTCACCATCGTCATCCCCACCCGCGATCGCGCCGAACTTCTTTCGGCCTGCGTCGCCTCGCTCGATCGCACCGTCAACTGGGATCACGTCCGCCTCGTCATCGTTGACGACGGTTCCACCGAGCCCGCCGCCCTCACGCTCCTCGCCCACCTCGAATCCCGCCCTTATTGCCGCGTGATTCGTAACGCCGGGCGCGAGCGTCTCGCCGCTTCCGCCGACAAGACCACCGCCGACGCCAACTTCAACTACTCCCGCCTCGTCAACCTCGGCACCGCCGCCGCCGAAACTCCGCTCGTTCTCCATCTCAACAACGACGTCGAAGCGCGCGAACCCGGCTGGCTCGAGGATCTCGTCGGCTGGATGACCGTCCCCGGCGTCGGCGTCGTCGGCGCGCGTCTCGTCCATCCCGACGACACCCTCAACCACGCCGGCATCTGGATCGCCCCCAACGGCGGCCTCGCCCACGGCATGTTCGTCGGCCTTCCGAAAGACGATCTCGGCTACCTCTTCCTTCCGCACGCCGCGCGCAATGTCTCCGCCGTCACCGGCGCCTGCCTCATCACTCGCACCGATCTCTACAAACAGCTCGGCGGCTTCGACGAAACCGACTTCCAGGTCGCCTACAACGACGTCGACTACTGCCTCCGCGCCGCCGCCGCCGGCTTCCGCACCGTCTACACGCCGCAGTCCACGCTCGTCCATCTCGGCTCCGCCTCGCGCGGCAACAGCTACACCGAAAAAGAGCACCTCGCCTTCGTCCGCCGGTATCCAAATTACCGCGACCCCTACATCAGCGAGATCGCCCAATTCGCCTCGCCGAGCTTCCGGCTCAATCCCTACGACCATCGCTTTTCGCGCCGTCCGCTCAAGCTGCGCATGGGCATCGTCACCCACAACCTCCGCCTCGAGGGCGCGCCGTTGTTCATTCTCGAATACGCGCGCTACTTCGCGAAACAGCAGGGCTGGGACGTCCGCGTCTACTCCCCGATGGACGGCCCGCTCCGGAAATCCTTCGAGGAAGCCGGCCTCGCCGTCGAGGTCCTCGATCTCGATCCTCTCCTCAAATCCGAAACCGCCGACGCCTTCCGCCGCGAAACCGAAAGGCTCGCCGCGCTTCCGACTTGGAAGGACATCGATCTCCTCATCGGCAACACGATGCTGTCCTACTGGGTCGTTCCGCTCGCCCAGAAATTGAACCTCCCCGCCGCGCTCTACATCCACGAGAGCAACGCGCCGCGCCGCTTCTTCTCCGAGCACAACCTCGCCTCGCCCGAGGTCATTCCGCTCATTGAGGACGCCATGCGCGACGCCACCCGCGTCGTCTTCATCGCCGAGGCCACGCGCAAGATCTTCGCCGACCTCAACGCCCACGATAATTTCCGCCTCATCAATAGCTGGATCGACGTGGAGCGCATCGAACGCTTCATGGCGCAGCACTCCAAGGAGGAGCTCCGCCGCAAATACGGCATCCCCCAAAACGCCACCGTCATCGTCAACGTCGGCTCCGTCTGCCAGCGCAAGGGCCAGCACATCTACATCCGCGCGATCGATCACCTGCTGAAACAGCACGGCCCCGAACTCGCGCAACACGGCCCGCTCGAGTTCATCATGGTCGGCGCCCGCGAGGGTCTCTACCTCGACACCATCAAACAGGACATCGAGCTCCTCGGCATCACCAACACCCGCCTCGTCCCCGAAACCTTCGATGTCTACGATTGGTATCGCGTCGCCGACATCTTCTGCTGCACGAGTTTCGAGGAATCCTTCCCGCGCGTCCTCCTCGAGGCCGCCACCTTCCGCCTCCCGGTCGTCTCGACCAACGTCAACGGCATCCCCGAGATGTTCGTCAACAACGACGAGGCCTACCTCATCGGCGCCGGCGACTACCACAAGCTCGCCGCCACCCTGAAAACCGCCCTCGACCGCCACTACGCCGGTGACACGAAAATGATCTCCATGGCCTACACGCGCGTCTCGCGTTTCTACGACGCCCGCATTTCGCTCCCCGTCCACGTCGCCATGGCCCGCGAAATTTATTTCGGTTAATCTCAATGACACCCGTCCTCCTCCGCCCATGGAGGCGCGGTGCCCGCACCGCGCATAGCGTCAACTTCCTTGCGCCTTCTGCGCCTCTTTGCGGCCATTCCTCCCGGCTTCCTCGCGCATGAACGAAAACGAGTCCTACGTCTTTCACGTAGAGCACCCCACCGACTGGTCGCTCAAACCCGAGCAGTTCTGGATCACCGGCTGGTTCGTCTCGAAGACGCACATCCGCTATGTCGACGTTCGCGCGTTCATCGACGACGTCCCGTTCATGGGCTTCCTCGGCCTCCCGCGCGCCGACATCGAAGCCGCCTACCCGCAGTGGACCGCCCACCAGCACCCCGGCTTCGCTTTCCGGCTCGATCCCTGGGCCGGCGCGAAACTCATCCGCCTCGAAATTCTCAACGAGAACAACGACTGGGCCGAATTCTGGCGCGTTCCGATCCGCTGCAAGGGCAAGGGCCCCAACAAACGCCTTCGCCCCACGCTCCGCCCCGAGCTCGTGAAACCCATGCTGCTCGATCTCCTCAAGCAGCCCACGTTTCAGAAAGGCGTCAAACGCGACGACCACGCCCGTAAACTCGTCCGCGAACGCTCCGTCATCCCGCTCGAAGCCCTTCCCGTCCCTCCGCTCTACGGCGTCTTCGAGGGCCCGCACGTCATCGGCCACACGCATTACGACAAGCTCCACATCGGCGGCTGGATCTTCCACGCGGAGCAAAAAATCCGCTGCCTGATCGCGACGACCGACAACCGCACGCAAAACAACCTCGTTCACGGTTTCGAGCGCGAGGACGTCGCCAAGCTCTTCCCCGCCGTCCCGCACGCGCGTTTCTGCCAGTTCCGCGGCAACGTCGACCTTCCCGGCCACCTCGCCGAACCCGTCTGCCTGAAAATCTTCGCCGTCCTCGAAAACGGCGAGAAGGTCCTCGCTTTCACCAAACGGCTCTACCCGTGGACCTACCTCGAAAAGGAGCATCCGCTTCCGCCGTATTCGAAAGAAAACTACCGCGACATCGTGCGCGCCGTCCTCCGCGCCTGCCGCGAGCTGATGGTCCGCACCGGCGGCCTTTCGTTCTGGCGCGATGTCTTCGCCGTTCACCGCCTCTACCGCGACGAATCGCCCGAATCCCCGCCGTGGTTCGCATGGCAGCTCCGCGACGATTACCAGAGCTGGCTCGCGCACAACACCGTCGCCCCCCGTCTGCGCGAGGTCTTCACGCAATCCGCCGCCACGCTCTCCGCCCGCCAGGACGGCCCCGCCTTCGCCCTCGTCGTCGATGCCGGCTCCGCCGCGCCCGGCCACCTCGCGCGTCTCCTCGATTCGTTGCGCGTTCAACTTTTCAACCGCTGGTCGCTCGCGCTCGTCCAGCCGCACGACGCCTCCCCGGAACTCGCCGCCGAACTCGCCCGCCTCGCCGCCAGCGACCTTCGCGTGAAGGTCGTCGTTGCCGCCGACGCCAACAAGGCCGCCGCGCTCAACGCCGCCGCGCACTCCCTCGGCGAGGACTGGCTCTGCTTCCCCGATCCGAGCGGACGCCTCCCCGACTACGCGCTCCTTTTCGTCGCCGAAATCATCGATCGCTCGCCCGACGCCGAGCTCGTGTTCACCGACGAGGATCGCATGGCCGACAACGGCACGCGCTCCTCGCCTTCCTTCAAATGCGAGTGGAACCCCGCGCTCGTCATCTCCGGTCACCAGCCCGGCCATCTGTTCGTCATGCACCGCCGGCTCTTCATGCGCTCGCGGGAGTTCATGCCCGACTACGCGCCGGCCCTTCACTTCGATCTCGCGCTGCGAGTCTCCGAAAACGTCACGCCCGCGCAGGTCCGCCACGTCGACGCCATCTGCTATCACGCGCCCGATCCCGCGCCGACCTACCCGCACGGCCATCCGCTCGTCGAAGCCACGCGCCACGCGATCGAGGCCGCGATCATTCGCCGCCAGATCCCCGCGCGCGCCTTTCAACCGCCTTTCGCCAGCCGCCTCGCGACGCTGCATCATCAACTGTATTGGGATCCTGGATTCCTCGCGAAAAACCCCGTCACGATCGTCATCCCGACGCGTGACCGCGCCGACCTCATGGAGCGCTGTCTCGACGCGCTGCTCCTCACCGTCGACTGGCGCTACGTGAAGCTCATCATCGTCGACGACTTCTCGCGCGACGAAAAAACCGTCCGCCTGCTCCGCGCGCTCCCCTCCCGCCGCGAGTTCAACTGCCGCGTCATCCGCCCGCCGGTCGATCCGATGCTGCCGTTCAACTACTCGATGCTGGTCAACGCCGCGCTGCCCTACGTCGACACCCCGCTGATCCTTCACCTCAACAACGACGTCGACGCGCTCAAGCCCGGCTGGATCGAGGCCATGGCCGGCTGGTTTGCCATGTCCGACGTCGGCGTCGTCGGCGCGAAACTTCTCTACCCCAACAATCACCTCAACCACGCCGGCGTCGCCGTCGGCCCGCACCACGGTCTCGCCGACGTCCCGCTCGCCGGTCTCGACTCCGAGTCCGACGACCACCTGCCGTTCCACAAGCTCGCCCGCGACGTCACCGCCGTCACCGGCGCGTGCATGATGACGCGCACGTCGCTCTACCGCGAATTCGGCGGTTTCGACGAAAAAGACTTCCGCGTCACCTACAACGACATCGACTACTGCCTCCGTCTTCGCGCCGCCGGTCATCGCGTCGTCTACACTCCGCAAGCCGTCCTCTGGCACTGGGGCTCCGCCTCGCGCGGCACCACGTATTACGAAAACGAACACGTCGCCTTCCTCCGCAAATACACGAACCACCCCGACGCGTTCTTCCCGAAACAGCTCTTCCTCATCACCGGCGACCTGCGGCTCGATACCTACCGCTACGAATACTCGTCGCGCCTCGGCAAACTTCGCCTCCTGCTCATCACCCACAATCTCAACTACGAGGGCGCGCCGCTCTTCCTGCTCGAATACGCCGCGCATATGGCGCGCAAAGAGGGTTTCCACGTCGATCTTCTCTCCGCCGAGGACGGCCCGCTCCGCTCCGCCTACGAGGCGCTCGACATCCAGATTTCAATTGTCGACCGCCATCCGCTCCACGGCTCCCGCAGCGACGCCGAGTTCGCCGAACAGGTCGAACTCATGCGCCAAAAGGTCGGCGAACCGCTCGCGCAGGCCGACGTCGTTCTCTGCAACACCGTCGCCTGCTGGTGGGGCGTCTATCTCGCCGCCGCCGCGCAAAAGCCGTCGATGCTCTACATCCACGAGAGCGCGTCGCTGAAACGCTTCTTCTCGAAAATGCTGCACAAACACATGCAGCACCTCGCCCGCGGCGCTTTCCGTCAGGCCACCCGCGTCGCTTTCCTCTGCAACGCCAGCCGCAACTACTTCGAGGAGTTCAACGACTACGACAACTTCCGCTTCGTCTCCTCGTGGATCGATCTTCCGCGCATCGAGCAGTTCAAGCGCGCGCACAACAAGGCCGAACTCCGTCGCAAATACGGCTTCGCCGACGACGAGATCATCGTCGCCAACATCGGCACGGTCTGCGAGCGCAAGGGCCAGCACATCTTCATCCGCACGATCGACACCTTCATGCGCCACTACGCCGGCGGGGCGAAATATCGTTTCCTCTTCGTCGGCGGCCGCGCCGGCGAATACCAGGACTCGCTTATCCGCGACATGGAGATGCTCGGTATCGACAAACTGGTGACAATCGTCACCGAGACCCGCGACGCTTACGACTTCTTCGTCCTCTCCGACATGTTCGTCTGCACGAGCTACGAGGAGTCCTTCCCGCGCGTCCTCCTCGAGGCGATGGCCTTCGAAACGCCCATCGTGTCGACCGATGTCCACGGTATCCCCGAAATGGTGACACACCGGGCCGAAGCCTACCTCGTGCAGCCCGGCGATCCCGTGAAGTTCGCGCAGGTCATGAAAGCCTGCCTCGAAAAACAGGCCAACGGCACCTCCACCGCGCCGATGGGCTACTCCAAGGTCGTTCGCGCCTACGACATCGAACGCGTCCTTCCCAAGCACGCCGACTTCGCCCGTGAAACCGTCCTCGATTTCGACGGCAACACCCATCGCACCGCTCCCGCCCGCCTCTCCGGCCGCGGCGACCGCCAGGAGTCCAGTTGGTAAATCGTTTCGCCCTTCATTCCCTTGGCTCGCCATTCTGCGCGAATCGAAGTTCGGCAAAGCCAACCCATCCGCCCACTCGCAGCCGCTGACGCCCTTCGCCCCCATGCGCCGCCTCACGCCTCTGCTCATCGCCGCCGCCCTTCTCCTCGCGGCGCTCGGGCTGCGCTGGCCGTTCCTCGACCGCGAAATCTGGAACATCGACGAGGGCGGCACCTTCACCATGGCGCAGCAGGTTCTCGACGGCGCCGTCCTCTACCGCGACGCCGCCGATCACCGCAGCCCGCTCGTCCCGTATCTCAAAGCCGCCATTCTCGCCGTCGCCGGCGATTGGAACACCCGCGCCGTCCACATCGTCCTCGCGCTCCTGATGGGCGGCATCGCCGTCGCCCTCTGGCAAATCGGCCGCCGGCTCGGCGATCATCTCTCCGGCCTTCTCGCCGCCGCCATTTTCACTTTCCTCAGCATCACGCTGCTCGATTTCGCCGACGCGATTTCCGCCCACACCGGCTGGTTCCTCGCCGCGTTTTCCGCCTTCGGCTTCGCCACCTTCGTCGCCGCGCTAGACCGTCCCACCGCTCTCCGCGGTTTCATCTTCGGCGCGCTGTTCGGATTCTCCTTCCTCTGCAAGCAGCCCGGTCTTCTCGACTACCTCGTCGTCTGGGTCCTGCTCGCGCTCCTCATTCTTCAAGATCGCACCCGCGCTCCCGCCTTCATTCGCCTCTGGCTGGGCTCCGCCGTCGGCGCGCTTCTTCCCGTCGTCGCCTACGCGATCTATTTCATCGCGCACGGCGCGTGGCACGAGGCCATCTACTACGCGTTCACCTACAACACCGAGATCTACATCGGCGGGTCCCCGTTGCTCGAACGTCTCTCCGGCATGCGCGCGCCTTTCGACCTCGCCCGCGCCAACGCTCCCGTCGTTCTCCTCCTCGTCCTCGCCGCCGCCGTCGCCCTCTTTTCGCGCGCCGCGCGCGACGTTCTTCGTCGCCCCTTCCACCCTCAGCTCCTCGTCTGGCTCATCCTCGGCTGGTGCGCGTCAGGCTTGATCTCGACCGGGCTCAGCGGCCGAACGTTTTCCCACTACAGCACCCAGCTCGTCGCCCCCCTCAGCCTCGCCTGCGGCTGGATCCTCTCCCGGCTCATCGCCACCTGCCGTGCCCGCCGCCCCGCGGCGCTCTCGTGGATCGCCTGCGCCCTCACCGCTTTCGCCCTCGGCACGCTCGTCTTCTCCTACACGCGTCGCGCCCGTGTGCTCGCCGAGCCCGACACATTCCCGCTCGAAATCGCGAGCCGCATCCGTGCTCACACCGCCCCCGAAGGTCGCATCTTCGTCTGGGGTTACTACTCCGAACTCTACGCCCTCTCCCAACGTCTCCCCGCCAGCCGCTTCATCTACACCAACTTCGTCACCGGTCTCGTTCCTTGGACCAATCTCGATCCGCTGATCGACACAACCGCCGCGATCGTTCCCGACGCGCCCCAACAACTCCTCGCCGATCTCCACCGCACGCCCCCCGAACTCATCCTCGATACCGCTGGCGGCCGCGGCTACACGAAGTTTCCGCTTCACGATCAGACCGCGCTTTGGGATCTGATCCAACGCGACTTCGCCCAAGTCGCCGCCACGCATGGCATGCGCCTGTTCAAGCGTCTGTCGCCGCTCTCGGAACCTGCGACGCTCGACGGGAGCACCCCCGATCCAAACATCCTGATCGGCGGTTTTCACGAACTGCGCCGCAACGAACCACCTCGCGTGCAAGTAACCGCCCCCGCCGGCGCTTCGAGGATCGAACTCTTCGCCGGCGAACACCTCCTCGCCCGCCTCGACCACTCGACCGCCGAGGAGGTGCAGGCGTTGTTCTTCGTCGATCCGAAGTTGCCCGAATCGAAGTCGATCCGGGCCGTCGTCACCTACCCCGGCACCCGTGCCGCGAGCGCTCCGTTTGATTTCCGCCATTTCGCCCACTCGGCCGCCACCCGGTCCATCGATGGTCCACAACTGGCCATAAACCGGATCTCCCTCCCACCGTCCGCCGTCGATCTCACGTTCGACGGCCTTAGCCCCACGACCGAACAGCCCGACACTTGGCGCGTCGATGCTCCGGAAACCCTCGAGTATTCCTGTCCCGCCAATCTCCGCTCGATCTCTTTCGTGCACGGTCCCTTCTTCGGGAGCCGGGGCCTGAGCGATGGCTACGACCTTCTCGTCGATCTCGTCGACGCCGCCGGCCATCGCACGGAACTGCATCGCCACCGTATGCAAACACGCACGGTCGCCGCCGACCAAGTTCCCCAGCACGTCACGCTCCCGCTTCCTCCCGACCACCCAGGCGGACGCTTGATCTTCCGCTTCCTCCCCGGCCCCTACTGCGATCCCAACTACGATTGGATCTACTTCGGTCAGCTTCGCGCGGAAACGCACGGCCCCGCCATCCGCGCCGGCGACGCCTGGCTTTTCCCCCGCAGCGGATTGGCCGCCAACGAGCCCACGAAACCTAATCTTTCCGGCCAATGGCTCGCCCACGCTCCCACGCGTTTCGAGTGGACACGCCCGCCTCACGTCTCCGCGCTCACCCTCCACTACGGCATCGAGGAAGGCGCCTACACCTCTCCCGACGGCCACACCGACGGCGTCACGTTCATCCTCGAACTCATCGACGAACAGCAACAGGTCCACCCGCTCTTCACCCGCACGCTCACGCCGTTCAACCACCCCGAGCACCGCGGCGAACAAATCTCCCGCATCGAACTTCCCCCCAAGCTCTCCGGCACCCTCGTTCTTCGCACCGACGCCGGCCCGAACCAGGACGCGAGCTGGGACTGGGCCTGGATCGGCGCCCTCCACGCCGAGGGCTACGGCCCGCCCATCGTCATTTCTCCCGACCGCGAACTTCTTCCGATCTCCAGCTACACGGTCGATCCCGCCGGCGATCCTTCCAAACGCAACGGCCCCGCCGACTGGGGCGCGCACGCCGACGCCCAACTCGTCTACGACCGTCCCGTCGATCTCACCCGCGTGACGTTCCGCTACGGTCTCGCCGACGGCGCCGCGCGCGACGAATCCGGCCAGCAACGCAGCGACGGCGCCGAAATGATCGTCGTCTTCGAACCGTCCTCCGGCGCCGCGCCCGTCGAACTCTTCCGCCGCACGCTCGATCCTTTCAACAATCCTTCCGACCTCGGCGAACAAAGCTCCACGATCGACCTCCCGCCCATCGAATCCGGCCGCCTGGTCTTCCGCCTTTCTCCCGGTCCGCACAACAATAACGCTTTCGACTGGGGCTTCTGGGGGCCGTTCGAAGGCCAAAGCCTGCGCCACGACAACCGCCCGACCGCCGACGCCTCACCTTCGCCCGCGTCCGCCCCATGACCCGCGCGCGCGTCCTCACTCTCTTCTTTTTCGCAGCGCTCCTCTTCGCCGCCTGGGCGCTTCGCGCTCCGTTCTCCGCGCGACAACTCTGGAACCTCGACGAGGGCGTCACCTTCACCCTCGCCGAGCAGATCCGCGCCGGCGACGTCCTCTACCGCGACGCCGCCGATCACCGCGGCCCGCTCGTTCCCTACCTGAAGGCCGCCATCTTCGAAATCGCCGGCTCTTGGAACGCCCATGCCGTCCACTTGGCGCTCGCCCTCCTTCTCGGCGCGTCCGCGTTCGCCGTCTGGCGCATCGCCCGCCGGCTCGGCGATTCCCTCACCGGCATGGCCGCCGCGGTCGTTTTCACTGCTCTCAGTTTTCTGCTGCTCGACAAATACGACGCCCTCGCCGCCCACAACGGCTGGTTCGTCGCCGTTTTCTCCACCTTCGGCTTCGCCGCCTTCGCCTGGTCGCTCGTCCGCCCCGGCTTCCTCACCGCCCTCCCCGCCGGTTTCCTCTTCGGTTGCGGCTTCCTCTGCAAGCAACCCGCTCTCCTCGATTTCGGTGTCACCTGGGTTCTTCTCGCTCTCCTCGCGTTTCGACATCCCGCCCACCGCCGGGCCTACTTGATCCACTTCGTTGGCCTGCTCGCCGGGGCCTCACTCCCCGTCGCCGCCTCCGCCGCTTACTACGCTGCTCACGGCGCGCTTCACCAGGCGTTGTATTATACTTTCACCTACAACACCGACATCTACGTCCCCGCCGTCCCGCGCCTCGAACGTCTCGCCGCGATGGCCGATCCGTTCGCGCTCCTCTGGTCCGCCTCGCCCATTCTCTTCGTTCTCACGCTCGCCGCCGCCGTCTCCCTGCTCGTCACCGCCACCCGCTCGCTCTTCTCCGCCCACAAGCCTTTCCCGATCCTCGTCTGGTTGATCCTCGGCTGGTCCGCCGCCGGCCTCCTCTCCACCGGTCTTAGCGGGCGTCACTTCGCCCATTACAGCGCCCAATGCGTCCCCGGTTTCAGCCTCGCCGCCGGCTGGATCCTCGCCCGTTTGCTCCGTTTCGCGCATCCGCGTTCACCGATCCGCGCTCGTCGCATCGCCTCGTCCGCCGCCATCGCCGCCGTCGCGATCGCACTCGTCGCCGACTACACCCGGCGCGCCCGCGAAATGGATCCCGTCGACCGCGACGTCCCCGCCATCGGTCGACTCGTCCAATCTCTCACCACTCCACGCGATCGCATCGTCGTCTGGGGTTACTTTCCCGAGATCCACTTCTTCTCCCAACGTCTCCCCGCCACCCGCTTCCTCTATTCCAATTTCGTCACCGGACTCGTTCCTTGGACCAATCTCGATCCGCTCATCGACACCGCCGACTCCGTCGTTCCCGGCGCGAACGATCTCCTCCTTTCCGACTGGGACCGCCGTCCTCCC
>Ga0207868_1000255_pt1 | contig 66461 bp, 68 predicted proteins | sample Passage237B_FD_187370 | JGI IMG/M metagenome (GOLD analysis project Ga0207868, IMG submission 187370) | Cellulose adapted compost microbial communities from Newby Island Compost Facility, Milpitas, CA, USA - Passage2 37B (SPAdes) (version 3) ... | reverse complement strand
TCTAAGCCGCCATTTTCTTTTCCACGCTCCGCTTCACGCGATGGAAGGGGATGATTTTTTCGTTGTCTTTGAGGTTTGCCTGATAATAGCCTTCCATGCCGAAAGCATTGGCGTATTTGCCCTGGAAGAATGCGGCCACTTTGGCGCGGGTGACGGGTTTGTCGCTGTCCACGCTCGGGTCACGGGTGGTGGCAAAAGTGACGGAATGTTTGGAGACCAGCAGCACGTCATGCGGAATGCGCTTTTCCCGCAGAAACCGCAGAAAAGCCTTCGCCGTATCTCCGGGCGCGGCATCACTGAAACCGATGGTGGCGACCAGCGCCTTTTCGGCATACAGCTGGCCTTTTTGCTGCGCGGTGTTGAAATCAACCTTCAGCACGTTGTTTGCTTTGTTTGCCATGGGAAGTGACCCCCTTTGCATGCTTATTTTCTTCTTTTTCAGGTGTCCGACCACGCTACGCCCCTTGCCGCTATATGTCAAACATATATCGCCGCGCCGCCGAAAAAGGCTGGAATTATGGCGGTTTCGGCCCATCTAAATCCCATCAGAGCTTTACAATGTTCTATATTTGTTCTATTAAAAGCAGAGCAGATTTCGACTCAGCACCGGCGGAAAACATCATGGCAAAATCAGGCAAAAAGAACCGGAACGACAACAGCGCGGCGACCGGCAAATATAACGACACGATCCGCGTGCGCGGCGCGCGCGAGCATAACCTGAAAAACGTGGATATCGACATTCCGCGCGACAAGCTGGTCGTCATCACGGGGCTGTCGGGCTCGGGCAAATCCTCCCTCGCCTTTGATACGATCTATGCCGAGGGACAGCGCCGTTATGTCGAAAGCCTGTCTGCCTATGCCCGCCAGTTTCTGGAGCTGATGCAAAAACCCGATATGGACAGTATCGAGGGCCTGTCGCCCGCGATTTCCATCGAGCAAAAAACGACATCGAAAAACCCGCGTTCCACCGTCGGCACGGTGACGGAGATTCATGACTACATGCGTCTTTTGTGGGCGCGTGTGGGCGTGCCCTATTCCCCCGCCACGGGCAAGCCGATCACCAGCCAGACCGTAAGCCAGATGGCCGACCAGATTCTGGCCCTGCCGGAAGGAACGAAGCTCTATCTCCTCTCCCCTATCGTGCGCGGGCGCAAGGGCGAATACCGCAAGGAAATGCAAGACCTGAAAAAGAAGGGTTTCCAGCGCATCAAGATCGACGGCATTTTCCATGACCTCGACGACGTGCCCGCGCTGGACAAGCAGATCAAGCATGACATTGCCGTGGTGGTGGACCGCATTATCGTGAAAAAAGACATCGGCAACCGTCTGGCGGATTCCATCGAAACGGCGCTGAAGCTCTCGCCCGACGGGCTGTTGGTTGCGGAAGATGCGACAACGCAGGAAGAGCATATTTTCTCCTCCAAATTCGCCTGCCCCGTATCGGGCTTTACGATCGAGGAGATCGAGCCGCGCCTCTTTTCCTTCAACAACCCCTTCGGCGCCTGTCCCGCCTGCGACGGTATCGGCACCAAGATGCATTTCGATGCCGAGATGGTCGTGCCCGACGAAAGCCTGACGCTGAACGAAGGCGCCGTCGCGCCCTGGGCCAATTCGTCATCGGGATATTACGAGCAAACGCTGGAAAGCCTTGCCCGCCACTTCAAATCCAATATGGATACGCCGTGGCGCAAGCTGCCGCAAAAACTGCGCGATGTGATCCTGCACGGCGGCGGCAAGGAAAAATTCTCCTTCAAATACTGGGACGGCAATAAATATTTCACCAGCAACAATACCTTTGAAGGCGTCATCCCCAATATGCACCGCCGCTATCTGGAGACGGACAGCTATCATGTGCGCGAAGATCTTGACCAGTACAAGACGGAACAAACCTGCACGGCCTGCAACGGTTTCCGCCTGAAGCCGGAAGCGCTGGCCGTCAAGGTCAACGGCCGCCATATCGGGGAGATTTCCGCCCTGTCGATCGAGGACGCGCAGCAATGGTTTGCGGGTCTGAATGCCGTGCTCGGCAAAAAAGACATGGAAATCGCCGTCAGGATTTTGAAGGAAATCAACGAGCGCCTGAACTTCCTGATGAACGTGGGGCTGGATTACCTGTCGCTGAACCGCATGTCGGGCACGCTTTCGGGCGGGGAAAGCCAGCGCATCCGCCTTGCCTCGCAAATCGGATCGGGTTTGACGGGCGTGCTTTATGTGCTGGACGAGCCGAGCATCGGCCTGCACCAGCGTGACAACAACCGCCTGCTGGATACGCTGAAACGCCTGCGCGACCTTGGCAATACGGTTCTGGTCGTGGAACATGACGAAGACGCCATCCGCACCGCCGATTATCTGATCGACATGGGCCCCGGCGCGGGTATTCACGGCGGCGAAGTCGTGGCTGCGGGCACGCCCGATGACATCATCCGCGAATCCGGCAGCCTCACCGCGCAATACCTGTCGGGCGCGAAAGCCATTGCCGTACCGGATATCCGCCGCGCGGGCAAAACCGTCAAAACCAGAAAGGGCGAAGAGCCGCAGTGGATCGAAGTTGTCGGCGCGCGCGAAAACAACCTGAAAAACGTGCATGCCAAAATTCCCGTCGGCACATTTACCTGCGTCACGGGCGTGTCGGGATCAGGCAAATCCTCGCTGATCATCGACACGCTTTATGCGGGGGCGGCGCGGCGGCTGATGAAGGCGCGCACCCAGCCCGGCGCGCATGACGAGATTAAAGGCCTCGAATACGTCGATAAAATCATCGACATCGATCAATCGCCCATCGGCCGCACGCCGCGTTCGAACCCCGCGACCTATACAGGCGCTTTCACGCCGATCCGCGACTGGTTTGCGGGCCTTCCCGAAGCCAAGGCGCGCGGATACGGCCCCGGGCGCTTTTCGTTCAACGTCAAGGGCGGGCGCTGCGAAGCCTGCGAGGGCGACGGCGTGATCAAAATCGAAATGCACTTCCTGCCCGATGTGCATGTCACCTGCGATGCCTGCAAGGGCAAGCGCTACAACCGCGAGACGCTGGAAATCAAATACAAGGAAAAATCCATCGCCGATGTGCTGGACATGACGGTGGAGGAAGGGGCGGAATTTTTCCGCGCCGTGCCCTCCATCCGTGAAAAAATGGAAACCTTGAAGCAGGTCGGCCTTGGCTATGTGCATATCGGCCAGCGGGCCACCACCCTTTCGGGCGGGGAAGCGCAGCGCGTGAAACTCGCCAAGGAACTGGCCAAACGCTCCACCGGCCGCACGCTTTATATTCTGGATGAACCGACCACCGGCCTGCATTTCGAAGACGTGCGCAAATTGCTGGAGGTTTTGCACCGGCTTGTCGATCAGGGCAATACGGTGGTGGTGATCGAGCATAACCTCGAAGTCATCAAAACCGCCGACTGGATCATCGACATCGGCCCCGAAGGCGGCACAAAAGGCGGGGAAATCATTATTCAGGACACCCCCGAAAAAGTCGCCCGCGAAAAACGCAGCCATACGGGCGCATTTTTAAAACCGCTACTGAATAAAACGCAAGCGGCCTGATATGCTGCTAAACCTTGCCTTCGCCACATTTTTTATCTGCATAGCCGTGTATTTTTTATTACCGCCTATCGCAGCAAAAACTTTTTACACCCCCTGCGGATTGATATTCATGATCCGGATTATCAATCCGCCACCTCTTTGGCGCGGAATACGCTGGATATTTTCGAAAAACTGCGCCTTAAATACCCGCAGGGCGCAGCAGTCTATCTGGGCCCGTTTTCCGCCGATGGCACGACCTATCCCTACATCGTTCGTGACGTACATGGCGATGACACATATACACTCGTCGTCCCCGATCAAACAGGCGTTACTGCCGCGCCTCAGCGTTGCAAAAAGTCAGACATTATAGATTGGTCGGTTTTTGAAACGGCAGAAAAGCTGCATGGCGCTTTTCTGCTGCGCACCGTCTTGCGCAAAAACAATCGCCCCGTCAAATCCAGAAATCTTTTCGGACTGTCTTTCATTCCCCTCGATATGAGCCGCAAGAAAGCCGGAGAATAAGCGGCTTTTTCATTTTGCGCTTATCCGGGGCCGCGGCTGCTGCCGCCCTTGATGACCGGATTTTTCAGCGGTGCGGGCGGCTGGCTGTTGTCGGGGTCGCGGCGGCGCGTCCATTCGCGCAAGTCCAGCTCCGACTGGCCGCTCATTTTCGCAAGATTATACAGCTCCATGAATTTCGCACGCGGCATGTCGAAAATGATCTCATCGTCATGAAAAGGCCCTGTGCCGTAATCCAGCGTCAGCTTCGTCGCCTTGCCGTTGCGCCCCGTGAAACCCTCCACGCTTGCCCAATCGACATCCTCCTCGTCAAAAATAAACATGCGAAAATTCTGTTCTTCCGACTGGCGCACAAAAACGGCAATTTTGAGCGGCACATCCTCCAGCACCCGTTTTTCCGCAGGCGCGGGTTTGGCGGTTTCGAAATCCTCCGCCAGCGGGTGCATCACCGCCGTCACCGCAGGGCCTGTCACGCCGGAAAGATCCAGCACCGGCGCTCCCGCCAGATCGGTGAAATAAACCCTGCGCTCCAGTTCGGCATAGGGCATGTTCACGGGAATTTTCGCGCCGGTTTTGAGCGCAATGCCCGAAATACCCGCCGCCGCATCGATCTCCGTCAGGTAATCGATGCGGTCGCGCATGAAACCCGTCATTTGGAAACCGCTGCCGTCGGCGCGCGGCACCATGGCGCGGATCAGCAAATCCTCCGCCGTCGTGTTGAAGCTTTTTTGCAGCTTTTTAAATCCTTGCGTCATACAGATCAGTCCAGTTTAAATCCGGTTGATTGTTTGGGGCGCGTGGGTTCGGACAGGTCGAGCGTGCCGCGGCCGTCCTTTTTCGCGCCATCGAGATGCCACAAAAAGGTCGAAAGCGGCATCGGTACATAGAAGCCCGAAAAGCCGCCCACGCTGTGGTCGTCTTTCAATTGAACCCAGATTTCCTTTTCGGGACGCTCGACATGCGGCTCGTAATAACTGATGGCTTTTTCGGAAAAGCGCACGCGTTTGAACTGGCGGTCCGCTTTTTTGGCATGAACATGTGCCACGATCTCCAGCAGCTTTTCCTTCTGCGGTTCCGGCGCTTCGGCGGCGGGGTTGAATCGTTTGGACAGGCGAAGGCTCTCCACCGCCTGCACCGCTTCGCCCGTCACGGCGGAAAGGTCCAGGCCGCCGTCAAAATCCTCATCGAACTGGTAAATTTTGCGCTTCAGCACGGGCAGCGGCAAGGCAACGGGAATGGTGACACCGTCATCCAGCGCCATGCCCGACACCTCGTCATTGAAGCCGAAAAGATAATCAATCCGGCTGCGGCGGAACACCACGGGGCGGAAACCGCCGCCGTCAACGGGGGCCTGCGCCTCGATCAAAAGGTCGTCATCAGCGCCGCGCGCAAAGCCGGATCTGGCATTGAATTTCTTCACGGCCGGTTTTCCCGTTCATGCAGCTTGCGGCGTTGTTCCGGCGATATATCGCGGAACTTGCGCATGGAATGCTCGCTGATATCCACAAAATCCGCGCCTTTTTGATAGGCTTCGCGGCACAGATTGCGGAATTCGTCGAGTCTGGTTTCGATGATAAAGCTTTTGTTGCCAAAGGGCGTCTCACCGTTGCGCAGCTTCAGGCGCAGGTTCTGCCCGCCGTGAATGCTGCCGCCTTCCTCCATCTCGTTCAGTTGCAAATCAGCACCGGCAAAGGTGAAGGGCACGAATTCGCTTTTTTGCGAAGCGCGGACAAAGGCCTTGATGTTCAGGCTGGTGATTTCCTTTTCTTTTTCCATCTCGGCGCGGCGCTTGGCTTCGGCGCGAAGATTTTTGATCAGCGCATCGCGCCCTGTTACCAGTGTTTTTTCCTTCAGGTCGATCACCGCGCCTTCGGGTTCGTTCAGCCGCCGCATCAGCGCGGCCTGCGGCATGTGCAGGATGATTTCGGTTTTGTCTTTCAGCGTCATCAGGCTGTGTTCGGGGCCAAGCGCGCGCAGGCCATCGATCTTTTCGCGTTTGAAAGCATAGGCATCTGCGGTGGCGATCCCCTCGTAACCGCTTACCAGAACCTCCACCCACGGGTCTTCGCCCGAAAGAGAATAGATTTTTCCTGCCTTGAAGCCCGATGCCAAAACAAAAATCTCCGTTAGCACAATGAAATATGCGCCACCTTAGCAAGGCATTGATATTATGTCAATTTTTAATAATGCAGCAAATTCAGAAACTTAAAAACCATCAACCCCAGCGTTTATGTATCCAGAGCCAGTCGGCGGGCTTTTCGCGAATCCATGTTTCCAGCAGGCGATTCATTTCCGTCATCAGCGCCTTCATATCCGCCTCGCGGTCGTCCGTGGCGGGCGGCAGCTGCATGGGCGGATAAACCGTGACGCGCAGCCTGCCCCCGGCCAGCCGCTCCACCCGCGACGGATAAACGGCGCAATCCATCCGCTGCGCAAAGGCCGCAACAACGGGCGTCGTCAGGGCTTCCTGCCCGAAGAAGGGCACGGGAATCCCTTCCGAAAGTTTCTGGTCGATCAGGATGCCGACCGTTCCCTTGCGGCGCAGGACGCCAAGAATTTCCCGCGCGCCTTCCGCCCCCTTGGCGATATGGCCGGCCGCGCCGCCGCGCGCGCGGGCATGGCGCAGCAAGCCGTCCACGCCTTCATTATTCGGCTTGCGGTACACGACATGCACATCCAGACCGCTGCGGCGTCCCGCCATGGCGGCACATTCCCAATTGGCAAGATGCCCGCTCCAGAAAATCGCGGCGCGGCTTTCCGCGCGGGCGCGGATCAGGTTTTCACCGCCCACAAGCTCCACACGGCCCCATAATTTGCCAAGGTGCGGATATTCGGCGATCACGCGGCCAAGATTGTTCCACATGCCGCGGATAATGGCCTCCTTTTCCGCGGCGGATTTTTCAGGAAAGGCAAGGTCGAGGTTTTTTTGCGCCACCCGCGTCACGCCCATGCGCGGGCCGGTTTTTTCAAGCAGCCAGCCGCCGAACGCGGAGGCCTGCGGCAGCGGCAACAGGCGGAAAAAACCGTAAACCATATAGGCCAGCACCGTTTCGATGCCGTAGCGCAGGCGCTGGCCCGCGGAGATTTTGCGCTGCCGGTTGCGGCGGCGCGGCGCGCCTTCCGTCTGCGTCATGCCGCGATGTTCCCGCCGGAAAGAGCCGCCAGAATATGCGCGGAAAGTTCTTCCGGCCGGTCCCAGACGACATGCACGCCGAAAACCGATACCCGCTCCCGCAGCGCGGGCGGCAGGCGCACATGGTCCTTTGCCGTCGTCACGACAATCGCGTTCTTCGCATCCGCCTCCATCATGAAGGCGCCAAGGTCTTTTTCCTCATAGGCGCAATGGTCGGGAAAACTGCCGAAGGCGTCGATCACCGCGCCCGCCTCGATCAGGCTTTCGCGGAATTTCTCGGGCCGCCCGATACCGGCAAAGGCAAAAACCCGCTTGCCGAAAAGGTCCGGGTTGGCCGCATCGGGCTTCAGCCGAGCGGTATAAACGGGTTTATCCGTATGCGCCGCCACCGTTTCGGCGGCCCCGCAGGTATCTTCCCCGACAATCGCAATGGCATCGGCGCGGGACAGGCCGAAAGGCAGTTCCTCGCGCAAGGGGCCTGCGGGCATGACCGCGCCATTGCCGAAGCCTGCGCCGCCGTCCACCACCAGCAGGGAAAAGTTTTTATAAATGGCGGGGTTTTGATACCCGTCATCCATGATGATGACGCTCGCCCCCGTATCAATCGCCGCCTGCGCGCCCAGCGCGCGGTTGCGCGATACCCATGTCGGCGCCTTGGTGACAAGCAACAGCGCTTCGTCGCCCACATCTGCCGCCGTATCGCGATCGGGGCTGACCTGAATAGGGCCTTCCTCGCTGCCGCCATAGCCGCGGGAGAGCAAATGCGGGTTATGCCCCGCCGCCTGCAACATATCCACCAGCGACATGGCGACCGGCGTTTTGCCCGCGCCGCCCGCCACCAGATTGCCCACGCAGATCACGGGCCGCCCCATGGGCACGGGGTAATAAAGATCGAACCGCTGGCGCGCCAGCCAGCCGTAAGCCTTGCCGAAGGGCGAGAGCGCCTTGCGCCACAGATCCGCACCTTTGGCATCGGCATCGTACCAGAAAGCCGGCGGTTTCAAAAAACGTCCCGTCATGATGCCTGCCTTTCGCTGCGCGCGGCAGCCTCCAGAAATGGCGTCAGCTCTGCCATGACGGCATCGACGACGGATGCCTTTTCCGCCGTCATTGCCGCCGCCGCCGCGCCTGTGGCCGCATAGGTTTCCGGCGATGCGAGTGCCGTTCGCAATTTGGCGACCAGATCGGCCTCGTCGCCGATTTCCACCACGGCCTTGGCCTGACGGAAATCTTCCATGATGGTCAGGAAGTTATAGGTCATGGGGCCAAAGAAAATCACACCGCCGTATTGCGCCGGTTCGATGGGGTTATGCCCGCCGATATCGGCAAAAGAGCCGCCCATGACCACATGCCGGCACGCGCGATAAAACAGCCCGAGCTCGCCCAGCGTATCCGCAATATAGATTTGCGTTTGCGGCGTCAGATCATCGCCCGTGCTGCGGCGCGCGACGGCAAGGCCCGCCGCCGCAATTTCCGCCGCAATTTCCGCGCCGCGCACGGGATGGCGCGGCACGATCAGCGTCAAAAGATCCGGCGTTTGCGCGGCCAGCGCCTGATGCACGCGCAGGGCCATGGTTTCTTCCCCCGCATGGGTACTGGCCCAGAGGATCACGGGACGCCCTCCGATCCGGCCTTGCAGGCTGTCCAGCGCCGCCGCATCATATGGCAGCGGCGCGGCGGCGTATTTCAGATTGGCCGAAACCTTGACATGCCGTGCGCCGAGATTTTTCAGGCGGTCAGCCTCTGCCGTGTTTTGTGCCAGACACAGATCGAAAACGGACAAAATTTGCGCCGCCGTGCCTTTAATGCGCGCCCATTTGCGGAAGCTTTCCTGCGACATGCGCGCATTGAGCAAAACGGCGGGAATGCCGCGCTGCTGCGCCGCCAGCATCAGGTTCGGCCAGAATTCGGATTCCGCCCAGAGGGCAAGATCGGGCCGCCAGTGATCCAGAAACCGCGCGACCCATTGCGGGTGATCCACCGGCACATATTGGTGAAACGCGCCTGCGGGCAAACGCTCGGCCATCAGCTTGGCCGACGTGACCGTGCCCGTTGTGACCAGCACATGCATATCGGAATAGGCTTTGCGCGTCTGGCCGATCAATGACAGCAACGACAGGGATTCCCCCACGCTGGCCGCATGGAACCAGGCCAGCCGTCCGGCAGGGCGCGGCAGGCCCGCAATGCCGCGACGCTCCCCGCCGCGCGCAGTGTCTTCCTTGCCCGCGCGGGCGCGTTTTTGCAAATAGCCTTGCAGCAAGGGGGTCGAGGCCCGCATCAGGATGTTATAGGCGCCGAGCAGCATTTCGCTCCAGAATCTTGAGGTTAAACCATTTACAAGATTGTTTTTTTTGCCTTTGAATGCAAGCTTTTCTTGTATGTGCCACCCCCCGCGCCGTACAATAAAGGAAGAGGTGGCGCAAAAAAGCCGCGCCCCTGCAAAAGGCGCACGGAACGGGAGGAAAGGCGCATGTCCACGCGTGAAGAAGCCTTGAAAAAACTCCGCGCCCAGATCGCCGAACAACGCGCGCGGCTGGATCCGAAGGTGCTGCGCGCCGCCGCCCATGCGGCGGAACTGGCCCAGAACCCCGCCAAAGCGGCCGAAAACATGGTGCCTTATGACCGCGACAACGCGGCGGAAGCCATACGGCTTTTCCTCGACGCCCATGCGGATCAGGCCGCGTTTCAGGAAAAATTGCTGCAATTGATCAGGCGGCAACAGAACTGAACATCAAAAGAATGTGTATCAGTTCATCTGGCCGACAAGGTTTGCCCAGCTGTTTTGCCAATCGGATGCCGGGTTGAAAACCGGTGTCGCAGGCCAGCTCGGCATTTCGGGAGATCCCGGCCCCGCCAGCATGCCGCCCGGCAAGATATCCCCCAGCGCGCGCTCGATGATCTCGGCGTTCGTATCGCGCGACAATTCGCGGCGCAGGTAACGGCCAACGCCGCCCATATAATCCGGCAGGTTGCCCTGGTACATCTGGTACAGCGTGAAATACGGCGTGCCGCGCTGCACGGCGCTGCCGATCAGCGCGCGGAAATCGTCACTGGGGAATCCGTTCCCCCACAGCTGCGCGATACGCGAGCAAATCCCGTCCGGCGAGAATTGCGCCAGAATGTTGGAAATGAGCGAGGTAAAGAAGTTCGTGATCGTCGAAATCACGGTGTTGATCGCGCTCATGATCGTCGAAATGATGTTGTTGATAAAGCTTTGCACCGTATTCCAGACGGAGTTAATCATGGAAACGATCCCCACCACCGCCTGCGGCATGACGGCACCGAGCGCCGTCAAAAGGCTGTTGATCGTGTTGTAATAGGTGTTGAACGTGCCCATGGCCGTGTTGATATCGTTGATCGGCCCGGTCAGCCCCGCGATAAACCCGCTGATTTCGGAGCGGATATCGTCCAGCGCGGTAAACATTTCCGTTGCGCCCAGTGCTGCGGAAATGGAATCCGCAAAGTTGCTGGCATGCGCCGAAACCACGGGCAGAACCACATCGTTCAGACCATCGACAAGCCAGTTGGACAGCCCCATATCGGGAAAGGAACTGGTGCCGAAAACGGAATCGTTGCGCGAGGAAGGGTTCGCTGCCGGCACGTCGGAGAAAATCTGGCCCAGCGTTTGCGTCACGGCCATCGCGCGATCAAAACAGGTCATGCCGGGCGCGTTGTCGTTCTGGTAAACGTGCTGCTGGGTTTGCGCCTTTTCGCGCAGGCGCACGGAATCCCCGTGGCGTTCAATGGCCCCCATCACGCCGCCATGCGCGCCGGAAGCGTTGGGCGGGTTGGCCGTATCACCGCCGCCGGGCGGACTGCTGGGCGCATCTTCAAGGCCCGGGCAGGGCGCCGCCTCCACCGCCGTGACGGACAGGCCCGCCATCAGCGCCAGAAACAGGGCGATCATCGAAAATTTCCGAATGGCATTCATCATCGTCAAATCAACCTTCCCTCATCCCGCGCCGTTTACGGGCAGGCAATCGTCACGCCCGCAAGGCTCAAAACCTGGCAGGCATTCGTCGCCGTGCTGAAATCCGGAATCCCCGCGCGCGGCAATTGCTGGATCGCCGCGTTCAGATCCGAAAAAATACGGTCCTCTATGGCCTGCTGGATATTCTCGCTGAACTTCGTACCCGCGCCGCCGGGAACAACGCCCGTAATCATATCCGCAATGGACATGACAACAACGCCGGGCGCGATCGCCTTTTCAATCAGGCGCTGCCAGAGGTTATTCACGCCGTCACAGGCGGCGTTATCCTCCACCGTCGTCATCGCATAATCGACAACGCCGGATTCCTGCCCTTCCGCATCGGCAAACTGGCCAAGCAAACCAGTCAGCATGGTTTCGATTACCGTCGTAAAGGTGGTATTATCGACAAAGGAGCCGGAGAAGAAATTCGCCGCACGCGTTGCAGAACCGCCGGCAGAGCGGTTGCCGCATACCAGCGCGGCCACGCTGTCGGGTTTCACAACGGTTTGTTCGGTTTGCGCCACATCCTGCGCCACAACGGCCTGCGCCTTTTTCTGCTGCGCATCCAGCACGGCGGGGTTGCAGCCCGTCACGCCGTTTGCCGCCTGCGCAAAAGCCGTCGCCGAAAACAGGAATAGACCCGCGACAACGCCAAGCAGGCTGCCGCCTGTTTTTCCGATCCGATATGCCGTTTTTGTCGTCATGTCCAAACCCTTACCCGCTATCCGCCTACATCGCGGAAATAATATCCGCCGTCGTCGTGCCCACGGGCGCAAAGACCGGCACTTCCGGCCAGCTGTTGATCGACCCCGGCCCCGACAGAATACCGTTCAAATCGCCCAGCGCACGGTTGATGATCTCAAGGTTCGCCGCATTGCCCAGTTCCCCCAGCAAATCAGGGCCAGCGCCGCCGATGGCGCCGGTCAGCATCTGGTACAGCGTGAAATACGGCGCGCCGATTTCAATGGCCTGACCCACCAGACCGCGGAACATGGCCGGCAGGCCGGTGATATCCCCCTGCCAGAGGTTGGCGATACGCGCACATTCGCCGCCGATGTCAAAGGACGACAGGATGTTGGAAATCAGCGTGTTGATTGCGGTGCGGATCTGGTTGATGATGCCGTTGATCGCCGACATGATCGCGCCGAGCGCGGTGTTGATCGCACCCTGGATCTGGTCCCAGAGCATGTTGATTGTCTCGACGATGGCAATGATATAGGCCGGCATCTGCCCGCCCAACGCATTCAGGATGGAGGAAATCGTGTTATACCAGCCGTTGATGTCGCTCATCACGTCATCGATCTGGCCCATCGGCCCGACAAGGGCGTCAAAGGCATCGGTCAGCGGGCCGAGAATGGTATTGGCGAAAGTATCCAGATAGCCCGCAAAAACCGCGCCGAGCATGGCGGAGAGGGAGTCGCCGAAGTTCGCGACGTGCGCCTGCAGGCCCGGAGAAACGACCGAGTTCAAACCTTCGCCCAGCCAGTTGGACAACCCCATATCGGGGAAGGTGCTGCCGCCGATAAAAATCGTGGCGCTGCGCGGCGGCACAAAGCCGGGACCGACATCGGAGAAAATCTCGCCCAGCTGCTGCGTCAGGCCCAGCGCGCGGTCAAAGCAGGTCATGCCGGGGCCGTTGTCGTTCATCGTCACGTGCTGGCGGGTCTGCGCCTTGTTCTCGACACGCTTGGCTTCGGCGCGGCGTTCCAGCGCGCCCATGATACCGCCTTGCGTCCCCGCGCTATTGGCAGGATTGGAACCGCCGCCGCCCGCGCTGCCGGGCGCGGCAGGGGTGGTGCAGTTGCAGCCGGGGCGGCAAGCCGCATAGGATGCCGTCGCGGAAAGACAAAGCATCAGCGCGAAAAAAGCGGCCATCCAAATATTTCTGCGCATATACCATTACCCCTTAGACACAAACCACGCCCCTGAAACCGGAACCGCCGCGCGCCGGACGCAAGCCGGCGCAGGAGACAGTCTTTACGGACAGGGAATTGAATGACCCATCGCGTTCAACACATCGCACAGCCGGTTCGCGCCGGCAAAGCTTGGCACAACCGGTTTCAGATCTTCCAAAGCCGTCATGGCCGATTGCAAATTGGAGAAAATGTTATCCGCGTTGGCCGTATTGAAGTTCTGGATAAAACGCGGCCCCGCGCCGGACGGGATGATCCCGTCGATCAAATCCTGGAAGGTGACCAGCGGCACGCCGCCCGAAACCCCTTTTTCCTTCACGCGCGTCCACATGTCCTCGATACCGGTGCATTCCGGGTCATCCTGCAGGTTGGTTGCGCCCGTGGCATAGAGCACCGCCGTTGCCGGGTTTTCAAAAGCCTCGGCATCGATGAACTGCGCAAAGAAGGCCTGCAACATATCGCCGATCAGCGAGATAAAGGAGGTATTGCCGATAAAGCTGCCGGAGAAAAGCTCGCCGCCGCGCTGTGCGGAAACACCGGCGGAACGGTTGAAACAGGTCAGGGCCAGCACGCTGTCGGGCTTGACCATGATCTGCTCGGTCACGGAAACGTCATAGGCGACCTGCGCCTGGCCTTTGGCTTTATGCGCTTCCAGCACGCGCTCGTCGCATCCCTCGATCTGGGCTTGCGCGGCCGAGCTGAAAAACACCACGCACATCACCGCAAGAAATGACAGGACGTGTTTTTTTACATTGAATCCGACGAACTTGTTCATAGCGAAAACCCTACCGCTGCATGAGTGAATGCATATATCTTTAATTTTAGCAAAATTTGCGTGATTTGTCTGCATCAATCCGTGAAAACACCCATTAACCCATTTAAATAACTGGAAAATCCACCCCTCCCATGCGTATCGTCAGCGGCAGATTCAAATCCAGACCCCTTCTGAGTCCCCCGGGACGGGGAACCCGCCCGACAAGCGACCGCGCCAGACAGGCCATTTTCAATATTCTGGAGCATGCCGCGTGGATTCCCTCCATTTTACCAGAAAATGCCCATGTATTGGATATTTTCGCCGGCACGGGGGCATTGGGGCTGGAGGCCCTGTCCCGCGGCGCGGCGGATGTCATATTTATAGAAAATGATCGTGACGCCCTTGCCGCCTGCCGCGGCAATATCGATTCGTTCGGGGTGGGCGCCGAAACGCGGCTGCTGAAAGCCGATGCCCTGCGCCCGCCGCCGTTGCCCGCAGGCGCCGCCAAGCGCAACCTTGTTTTCCTCGATCCGCCCTACGGGAAGGGATGGGGCGCGGCCGCGCTCTCCGCCCTCGCCGCGCAGGGCTGGCTGGCGGAAGAAGCCGTCTGCGTGCTTGAAATGTCGAAAAAGGAGCCCGAAGACATACCGGCGGGTTTCAGCCTTGCCGATACCCGCATCTACGGCATTGCCGAAGTGCGGTTCCTGATCTATCGCGGCGGCGTTTAGAACTCTACTTCCATGATCATGTCTTTCAGCGCCTGTTCGCGCTGCGCGCGTTCGGCGGAAAGCTTTTCCAGTGTCTTGTCCAGCTGCGTGACCTGATCTTCCTGTTCGTTCAGCTTGCGCAGATATTTTTGCTGGATATCGGACGTGCCGGATAGGCTGCGCAGGTTTTCACGCACACGCTCCTGATCGCGGAAGATGGTTTGTTTCTGGCGTTCGATCTCCCGCACCTTGGTATCCATTTCGTCCATCGCGGCGCGGGCGCTGGCGAGCTTGGCGAAAATGCGGCGCGCATTCTTGTCCAGCTGGCCGCGCGTGCTGGCATAGGCGGCCAGCTGCGCATGCGACATGTTGACGATGCTGTAGGAACTGAAGTTCTCATATTCCATCACGACGGAGAATGTTTTGCTCTCCCCCGCTTTCAGCGGCACACGCAAACGATAATGCGTGTCTGTCATTTCGATATCCTTGGCCTTGGGTTCGACCAGTTGATAGTTGCTCACGCGCGGATGTTCGACCACCAGCAGGCGATCTTCCTTTTCCGGTGCCTTGACCGTATAGACCGTTTCCATGCGGTTCAAATGCGCGGTTTTGATCACGCCCTTGCTGACCGTGATGCGACCTTCCTGCGCGGTGTTTTTCACTTCGCTATCCACCGTCGTTTTGGAATCCAGCGCATAGGAGATCATGCGCTTGTCGCCGACCGGCACCACGGCGAGCGACGCATCGCCCACAAAGCTGGTGCCTTTCAGCAGCTTGTTTTCCTCGTACAGCGTCAAAACGCCGGGCGGCAGGCCCGTATTGCCGTCGTTCTTGATTTCAATGGCCGCCAGCGGGTGGCGCGGATGCGTTTCGGGCTGGAACAGCGCGACGCGTTCCATCGGCACTTCGCGGCTGACAAAAGGCAGCATCATGGATTGCCCCGATTTCACCGTGAAACGGTCAGGGAAGCGGAACAGCACCTGCGTTGTCGCTTCGGAGCTTGTCGCCGCATTCGCGGCGCGCGCAACCGTGCCCAGACTTTGGATCGCCGAAAGCGGCACGTCCGCCGGCATGGCTGCACCTGCCCGCCCTATCTGCGACGAATCAAGCGCGCGACGCCATTCCATTAAAGGCTCTTCTGCCGCCGGTGCCGGCGGCGCGCCCGCCATAAATCTTTCGCGTTTCGCGGCGGATTTGGCGCGCACCGCACTACCACTTTCCATCGCACTATCCATCCCGCCGACCGCGACCGCGCCATGATCCGTGCGCGGCATCACGCGGCCGAAGACCTGCACGGGAATTTCCTCGCGCGGGACGTAATAGGACTCGTACAACGCCTGTTTGAACGTGACGGGATTGCCGGAGACCAGCGTCATATCGACATTGTTCCAGTCGCTGGCCGTCATGTTCTCCACAATCGCCCAGCCTTGCAACAGGCCCTTTTGCTCTTTCGCGCCCTGTTCCGGAATCACCATGCGATAGGCTGTTTTCCACAAGGGCGCATCGACAACGTAAGACAGCGTCACGGGGCGCGCGCCCTCGCCCGGCAGGGAGACCGTCAGCATGCGGCGCTCCGTGCTGCCGTTTTCGCGGATGGCTTCCAGCGCGCGGGCGATTTCGCCGCGGATTTTTTCGTTTTCAAAATTCAGCGATTGCAAATCTTCCAGAACGGACTGACGCAAACCGTCCGCCGTCATGAGGCTGAGGCGGTGTTTCGTGACGCGCGTGCCGTCTTCCGTCACGATCGTTTCGGGCTTGACCTGCACGATCTTGCCGGTCATGGCGGAACTGTTGCCCGTCGCGGTGACGACCGCGCCCTGATAGGCGTTCAGCAACAGCATGGGGTTTTGCAACTGCGCCTGCGTGAAAGGCAGATCCTTGAAGACCTGCGCCAGCGGCTCCTTGCCCGGCAAGGTCACGCCGCCGAGGCGGCCTTTTTCATCAAAAATCACCAGACTTTTGAGAATGTCATCCACCTGTTCGAAGCGCACGGGGAATTCGACCTTGGCGTTATCCTTGACCTCCATCCGGTGCACGAAATTCGCAAGCCCGCTGGTGGAGAGGATCACGCGGTCAACGGGAATTTCCTTTTCGGCGGCAAAAACCGGTGCGCTGCCGGACAGCAATGCGGCGACAAAGGTAACGGCAATGACTTTTTTCATGAAAACCCCTTTTTCAAATATCCCCCCGTATTCAAACAGGGAATGATGAAAAAAGGATAAACTCACGCCAGAAAATAGACCAGCAGAAAGCCGCCGAGGAACATGCGATAAAAAACAAAGGGCATCAGGCCCGCGCGTTTCAGCCACGACATCATGACATGAATGGCCAAAAGCCCTGCGAGAAACGACAGGCCGACGGCGGTTGCCGCATCGTGCCAAAGACCTGCATCATCCGTTTCCAGAATCTCGAGAAAGCTCAGCAACCCCGCCCCCGCCATGGCGGGCATGCCCAGAAGGAAGGAGAATTTCGCCGCATCCACGCGCGTCAGCCCCAGAAAACGCGCCGCCGTCATCGTCGCGCCGCTGCGCGAGGTGCCGGGGATCAGCGCCAGCGCCTGCGCGCAGCCGATCAGGAACGCGGTTTTGAGCGTGACATCCTCCACGGTTTTTTGCTGCCGCCCGAACATATCGGCAATGCCCATCAAAAGGCCGAAAAAGATTGTCGTCGCCGCAATCACCGTCACGCTGCGGATGCCGTCCGGAAACATCAGGTGAATAACCATGCCCAAGGCAAAGGCGGGAATGCTGCCGACGATGATATAAAAGCCGAGCCGCCGCGCCGCAGGATGAGGGGTATTGCGCCCCTGCAAAACGGCAAAGGCAATCCGCCAGATATCGCGGCGGTAATACAAAAGAATGGCGAAAAGCGTGCCCACATGCATGGCCACATCCATCAGCACGCCCTGATCGGCTATGCCGAGCAATTTGGGCGTCAGCGCCAGATGGCCGCTGGAGCTGACGGGCAAAAACTCCGTCAATCCCTGCACGACCGAAAGAATGAAAATATGAAAAAATGGCATGGATTTGGCGGAGGTTTGCGGCTGTTTGGCGTGTAAGAAGACCCTGTTCTTTCAGGTGTAGCACCGCATTTGCGCAATGTCATGTCCCATTGCGCGAATATTTTATAACAATATATCTTATGTATAAGCATAATACGGTTTAGCGCGTGACGGCGGCGCAGAAGCGGCGTATATTCTTGAACAGGCATAACAACCGGAGAAAGCGCATGTCGCTTTTGAAAAAGATCTACCGCAGCCTGACCTTCCGCTGTTTCACGGCACTGGCCCTCGGTATCGGCATCGTCACCTTCATTGCCGTAGAACTCGCAACGCTCGCCTTCGATGGCGCCATGCTCCCCGAAACGGAAATGGCCGAAGCGGTTTTTCTCGATACATCCTTCCCCGAGAATGAAGACATGCTGCGCGACATGGCGCGCAAGATGGCCCGCAGCCACAATGTGGATGCGCAGTTGAACCGGATCGAAACCGCCGCCGGCGAATAACCGGCGCGGCGTTTTCTCCCCGTCTTTTTTTTTACAGGTATTTTTTCGTCAGCACTTCGGCGATCTGCACCGCATTGGTCGCCGCGCCCTTGCGCAGGTTGTCGGCGACAACCCAGAAGGCCAGGCTGTTTTCCCGCGACGGATCCTGACGCAGGCGGCTGACGTAAACGGGATCATCCCCCGCAATCTCGATGGGGGTGATGAACCCCTCTTCGGGATCAGGACGATCGACCACGACAAGGCCTTCGGCCTTTTGCAGCGCCTTGCGCGCCTGCGCGACGGTGATGGGCTTTTCAAATTCGACATGCACCGCTTCGGCATGGCCGACAAAAACGGGCACGCGCACGCAAGTCGCCACGACCTCGATATCGGGAGACAGGATTTTCTTCGTCTCCACGCGCATTTTCCACTCTTCCTTCGTCTGGCCGTCATCCATGAAAACGTCGATCTGCGGAATGACGTTGAAGGAAATCTGTTTTGCAAAAACCTCGCGCGGCGGCACGGCGTTGGAATAGAGCGCGCGCGTCTGGTTGAACAATTCGTCCATCGCTTCCTTGCCCGCGCCGGAAACGGATTGATAGGTGGAAACAACCACGCGTTTCACGCCCGCCAGATCATGCAGGGGTTTCAGCGCCACGACCATCTGGATGGTGGAGCAATTGGGGTTCGCGATGATGCCGCGTTTTTTATAGTGCTGGATATCTTCGGGGTTCACCTCCGGCACGACAAGCGGCACATCCTTTTCCATGCGGAAATGGGAGGAATTGTCGATCACCACCGCGCCCGCGCCGGCGGCCTTGTCGGCAAAGGCGGCGGAGACCTTGCCGCCTGCGGAGGCCAGCACGATGTCGATGCCCTTGAAGTCAAAGCTGTCGAGCGACTGTACCTTCAGCACATCCTTTTCACCGAAAGACACCTCGCGGCCGGCGGAGCGGGACGATGCCACGGCATGCACTTCGGATACCGGAAAATCGCGTTCCGCCAGAATGTTCAGCATTTCACGGCCGACGTTCCCCGTCGCGCCGACAACAGCAACTTTGTAAGACATGGTTTCTTTACCTCTATACCCTCGACAAAAGCCCCTGTGCGGTGACGGGGCCGGTTTTATGCTGGGGGCATTATAGGGGGATTCCCTGCAAAGGGAAAAGGGGATTTACCGAAAAACAGGCAGGTTTTGCCCTATTGCGGGGCAAGGACGTGGTAATAGACCAGTTCGCCCTCGATCCCGTTGCGCACGCAGGCGGCGGGCGGCGTTTCGCCGCGGCCTTCCTGCGCATGGGCGCTGAAGGTCCAGGCATTTTCGCCCGCCCGCGCCGCCGCGCCGCCGGGTCTGGACAAATCCACGGCCACACGCTCCACCAGCGGCGTTGCGGGCAGGCCGGTATTGCGGTTCAACTCCTCGCACAGCGCGACGGAAACGCCCGTGATATAGGCGAAAACATCCTTGCCGTCGGGCCCGTCGTTGCCGATGCCGGCAATGAACCAGCCCGTATTGTCGCGCGATTTGGTTTTAAAACGCCATTCCGTCTGGCTGCCGATCAGATAAGGCGGTTTCTGATAGGCCACGCCCCCGCCGCCCGAATAAAAAATCGAGTGTTTCGCCGTGCCCATTTCGCTGAAGTCCATATCCTCCAGCGCGACACCCGCAGCGGCAAGACGCGCCATGGCCGTGCGGATGGCGGCGGGAAACTGCGTGACCTGCGCGGAGGCCAGCAACAGCTTTTCTTCCTCTACGGCGATTTTATCGGAACGGGAAACGACGTAGGACAAGGCGCCGAACAGCACGACCGCGATCAGCACCAGCCACAATGCGTGGCCCCTTTGCCCCGCAGCGGGACGGACGGGAAATGTGCGGGCTTTGGGCATCCTGTCCTCTTACGGGCCGGGGACTTCGGGCGCTTTGGGCTTTTGCGCGCCGCGATAATCGGGCAGGCCCTCTGCCTCTTTGGGCAATTCGACGGCCTCTTCCGACGGCGCGGGCGGCGTTGTCACCATGCCCTCCACCTTCGGCGGATCAACGGGCGCGGCGCCGCTATCGGCCATGACCGGCGGCGCTGCGAAAAGCAATATCAGACAGGCAAAAAGGCAAAAACGATACATTCTTGAAAAAACCCCGACAAAAAATCACAGAAAAGATATCCGCACAAAACTTTACCTCTTTTTGCACCAAACGGGCAATGCGGATTTCCGCGCGCCCGCCTTGCCCCCGTCAATATTCATATTGCGCCCGCCGCCGCGCGCCGCGCGAAAAAAGATGCTTTTTTTTAACGCGCACGCCTTGGGGCGCCCCCGCGAAAAGGGTATAGTGTCGCCGTCAGGATCAGATTCGATCCCATGTTGCAAACGGGGGAGGCATGACCACGGACAGCCGGAATACAGGGCCGCTCAAAGGCGTTCGCGTCTTTGACATGACCCGTATTCTCGCCGGCCCCAGCGCCACGCAGATCCTCGGCGATTTCGGCGCGGATATCCTGAAAATCGAAAAGCCGGGGCAAGGCGACGATACGCGCCAATGGGGCCCGCCCTATTTGCAGGACAAAGACGGGCAGGATACGACCGAAAGCTCCTATTACCTTTCCGCCAACCGCAACAAACGCTCTCTCGCCCTCGATTTCACCAAACCGGAAGGTTTGGCCCTCGCCAAAAAACTCATCGGCACTTCCGACATTCTTTTTGAAAACTACAAAACCGGCACGCTGGAAAAATACGGCCTCGGCTATGAACAGCTGAAGGAAGAATTCCCGCGCCTGATCTACTGTTCGCTGACGGGTTTCGGGTACAACGGCCCGTATAAGGACCGCGCGGGTTATGATTTTCTGATTCAGGGCATGGGCGGGATCATGAGCCTGACCGGCCCCATCGAAGGCCCGCCGTATAAAATCGGCGTTGCGAAATCCGACCTTATCTGCGGGCTTTATGCGCTTTCCGCCATTCTGGCGGCGCTGTACCACCGCGAGAAAACGGGCGAAGGGCAATGGATCGACCTTGCGCTGCTGGATACGCAGGTCGCCACGCTGTCGAACGCCGGGCAATATTACCTGACCAGCGGCAAGGTCACGCCGCGCATGGGCAATGCGCATCCGACCATTGTGCCCTATGAGGTCTTTGAAGCGCAGGACGGCTATATCATCCTTGCCGTCGGCAATGACAAACAGTTCCGCGATTTTTGCGATGTTGCGGGTTGCCCCGCGCTTGCCGCCGACGAACGCTTTGCGCAAAACAGGGCGCGGGTCAAAAACCGTGCCGTGCTGATCCCGATGTTGCAGGACATCATGCGCCAAAAACCGCAGCGGGAATGGATGGACGCGCTGGAAAAACGCGGCGTGCCCTGCGGCCCCGTGAATACGCTGGATCAGGTTTTTGCCGATCCGCAGGTACAGGCGCGCGGCATGGTCACGCATGTAACGCATCCTTATAGCGCCGCGCCCGTCGCGACGATTGCCAATCCGGTAAAGTTTTCGAAAACGCCCGTCAGCTACCGCCATGCGCCGCCCGTGCTGGGCGCGGATACGGGGGATATTCTTTCCAGAGAACTCGGCCTCAGCGATGAGGAAATCAACCAGCTACGCGACAAAGGAGTGGTGTCATGAGCGCACAAACCGAAAAGAAGCCCGTATCCAAAATCCGCATCCCGCAATACGATCTTCTGGGGATCGACCAGCTGGACCGCGACGACATCACCGCCGTGCTGGATCTGGCGGAATATTACGTGGTGCAGAACCGCCGCAAGTCGCAAACCAACGCCCTGCTGAAAGGGCACGTGCTGGTCAACCTTTTCCTTGAAAACTCCACGCGCACGCGCCTTTCCTTCGACATGGCGGCCAAGCGTCTGGGCGCGGATGTCATCAACATGACAACGGACGGCTCCTCCATTCTGAAGGGGGAAAGCTTTACCGATACGCTGAAAACCATCAACGCCATGCGCCCCGATATTGTCGTTATTCGCGCAAAGCCCGAGGGCAGCGCGGTGGAAGCGGCGGAACGGATCGACTGCCCCGTCATCAACGCGGGCGACGGCACGCGCGAACATCCGACGCAAGCCCTGCTGGACGCGCTGACCCTGCGCCGCCATTTCGGCAGCCTGGAAGGCCTGCATATCGCCATTGTAGGCGACATTCTGCACAGCCGCGTTGCGCATTCGAATCTGCATCTGCTCAAAAAAATGGGCGCGACGGTTTCCTGCGTCGGCCCGCAGGAGCTGATGCCGCTGGGCGTCAACGGCGTACAGGATATGGCGGAGGGTCTTAAAAACGCCGATGCCGTCATGGTTTTGCGCATCCAGAAGGAACGCCTGACGCAAACCCTGTCGTTTACGGAGGAAGCATACTTCAAAACCTTCGGCCTGACGGCGGAAAAACTCGCGCTTGCCAAACCCGGCGCCGTGGTCCTGCATCCCGGCCCGATGAACCGCGGGGTGGAGATCGACGCCGCGCTCGCCGACGATCCCGCGCGCAGCCTGATCACCCTGCAAGTGGAAATGGGCGTTGCCGTGCGCATGGCCTGCCTTGACCTTCTGACCCGCGGCGCACGCTGATACGCCGCGCTTCACACACACGGAAAAGCGGCCGCCGCATGCGGCCGCTTTTTTGCAATCAAAAGAAAAAACAAATACTTATGCCGGCACGCCGCCGCGCGCGTGTTCCGAATTGATGTTGCGCGCAAAATCGGCCATATTTTGCGGGTATTCAACGGGAAAAACGACATGTCCTTTCTTCTGACCCAAACTCCCATCGTCTGGCCGCTGGTCAGCGCGGCCTTTTTCGGCGGTTATCTCAGCGGCAGCGTGCCCTATGGCCTGATTCTCACGCGCATGGCGGGTATCGGCGATATCCGCAAATCGGGCAGCGGCAATATCGGCGCGACAAACGTGCTGCGCGTCGGCGGCAAAAAACTCGCCGCCCTTACCTTGCTGCTGGATGCGCTGAAAGCCGCCGTGCCGGTGCTGGTCGCAGGGCAGTTTCATCAGGATTACGCCGTGCTGGCGGCGCTGGGCGCTTTCATCGGGCATCTGTTCCCCGTCTGGCTGAAATTCAAGGGCGGCAAGGGCGTTGCCACGGCCATCGGCATTTGCTGGGCCATTTCGTGGATGCTGGGCGCGGCGGTATGCCTTGTCTGGCTTTTCATGGCCTTTTTGTTGCGCTATTCCTCCGTCGCGGCGCTGACCGCCTTCGGCGCGGCGCCCATATTGACCGTGCTGATCACCCAGGATTACCAGCTGACCGTCACGATGCTGGTGCTGGCCGTTATCGTCTGGTTCCGCCACCATGAAAACCTCGCGCGGCTCTGGGCGGGAACCGAGAGCAAGATCGGACAGAAAAAAGCGGAAGCCGCCGCGCCCGCTGATACGCCCGCTTCCGGAGCGCCCCCCGCATGACGGCGGCACCCGGCGACAAGGAAAAAATCGCCCGCCTGCGGCTGATCCGCACGGAGAACGTCGGCCCCATCACCTATTACCGTTTGTTGCAACGCTTCGGCACGGCGGAGCGCGCGCTCGCCGCGCTGCCGGAACTGGCGCGCCGCGGCGGCAAGGACAAACCGCTCAACACCTTTTCACAAAGCATGGCGGAGGATGAAATCGCCCGCGTGCAAAAAGCGGGCGCGGCCATGATCTTCCACGGCATGCCCGAATATCCCCGCACCTTGCAGGAAGTAGAAGACGCGCCGCCCGTGCTGACCGTGCTGGGCCACACCGCGCTGCTGTCCAAACCCGCATTGGGGGTTGTGGGGGCGCGCAATGCCTCGCTGACGGGGCGGCGCATTGCGGAAGATTTTTCCGGCAAGGTCGGCGAGGCGGGCTATGTCATCGTTTCCGGTCTTGCGCGCGGCATCGACAGCGCCGCGCATGCGGCGAGCTTGAAAAGCGGCACCGTCGCCGTGGTCGCCGGCGGCATTGATGTGATTTATCCGCGCGAAAATGAACAGCTGTACCGCGACATTGCCGAGCAGGGCGCGGTTGTCGCCGAAAGCCCCTTCGGCACGGAGCCGATCGCGCGGCACTTCCCGCGCCGCAACCGCATCATCTCCGGCCTTGCGCGCGGGGTGCTGGTGGTGGAGGCGGCGGAGAAATCCGGCTCCCTGATCACCGCGCGCATGGCGCTGGAGCAGAACCGCGAAGTTTTCGCCGTGCCGGGATCGCCGATGGATCCGCGCGCGGGCGGCACGAATGCCCTGTTGAAAGACGGCGCGCATATTGCCACCTCTCCTGCCGATATCCTGCAGGTGCTGGACAGCCTGCGCATTGACATGCTGCGCGAACCCGCCGCCCCCGCATGGCAGGGCGCGGATGATTCGGCACCCCTGCCCGAACCCGACGACAGGCTGCGCGATCTGATTTTGGAAAATCTTTCCCACGCGCCCGTTCCCGTCGATGCCCTGATCCGCGCCGTAAACGCCCCCGTCGGCCATGTTCTGACCGTTCTTCTGGAATTAGAGCTTGCAGGACGTATTGAACGACAAGCGGGAAATAAGGTAAACCTGATCTAGATGATTTTTTGACACATATAAATATACGTGTCATTCCATTTTACGTATTAGGTTGAAACATGTCCGCACAGAATCTGGTTATCGTTGAATCGCCTGCCAAGGCAAAGACGATCAACAAATACCTCGGCCCCGACTATACCGTCGTCGCCAGCTTCGGCCATGTGCGCGATTTGCCGGCCAAGAACGGCTCGGTGGATCCCGATAACGATTTTGCCATGCAATGGGAAATCGGCGACCGTTCGCACAAACCGCTGGGGGAAATCGTCTCCCGCGCCAAAAAGGTGCAAAACGTTTATCTCGCGACCGACCCGGACCGCGAGGGCGAGGCCATCTCCTGGCACGTTTTGGAATACCTGAAGGAAAAATATCTGGCGGATAAAGTCAAAATCCGCCGCGTGACGTTTAACGAGATTACCAAATCCGCCGTGCAGGAAGCCTTCAAACACGCGCGCGATATCGACCGCAACCTTGTCGATGCCTATCTCGCGCGCCGCGCGCTGGATTATCTTGTCGGCTTTACGCTCTCTCCCGTTTTGTGGCGCAAGCTGCCGGGCTCGCGCTCGGCGGGCCGCGTGCAATCCGTCGCCCTGCGCCTGATTTGCGAGCGCGAGGCGGAGATCGAAGCCTTCAAGCCCGAAGAATACTGGTCCATCGAAACCAGCCTGACAACGAAGGAAGGCAAAAGCTTTACCGCGCGCCTGTCCATGCTGGACGGCGAAAAGATCGAAAAAATGACGCTGCAAAACCAGCAGCAGGCCGATACCGCCGTCGCCCGCATCACGGGGCAGGGCTATACCGTTTCGGCCATCGAGCGCAAACAGGTGCGCCGCAACCCCTATCCGCCCTTCATTACCTCCACGCTGCAACAGGAAGCTTCGCGCAAGCTGCGTTTTTCCGCGACCAAGACCATGCGCACCGCGCAAAAACTCTATGAAGGCGTGGACATCGGCGGCGAGACCGTGGGCCTGATCACCTATATGCGTACCGACGGCGTGACGCTGAGCGGCGGGGCGATTGCCGCCGCGCGCAAGCTGATCCAGAACAAATTCGGCGAGAATTATTTGCCGGAAAGCCCGCGCGCCTATAAATCCAAAGTCAAAAACGCACAGGAAGCGCACGAAGCCATCCGCCCGACCGACATCCACCGCACGCCCGACAGCGTGTCGGAATATTTGTCGGAGGACGAGGCAAAACTCTATGATCTGATCTGGAAGCGCACCGTTGCCTGCCAGATGGAAAACGCCGTGCTGGATCAGGTGGCCGTGGATATCGCCAATGCCGACGGCAAGGTCGTTTTGCGCGCCAACGGTTCCATCGTCGCCTTTGACGGCTTTCTGAAAGTCTATAAGGAAGATCAGGAAGACGAGGAAAAGGATATCGCGGAAGAAGAGCGCCGCCTGCCCCCCCTGAAGGAAGGCGATGCGCTGAAGCTGGAAGAAGTCATCCCCAGCCAGCATTTCACCCAGCCGCCGCCGCGCTATACGGAGGCGAGCCTTGTGAAAAAGATGGAAGAACTCGGCATCGGCCGTCCTTCGACCTATGCCTCCATCCTGCAAGTCTTGCAAGACCGCGACTACGTGAAGCTGGACCAGCGCCGCTTCATTCCCGAAAGCCGCGGGCGCATTGTGACGACCTTCCTGATGAACTTCTTCCGCCAGTATGTGGAATACAATTTCACCGCCAAGCTGGAAGACCAACTGGATGAAATTTCCGCCGGCGGCATTGAATGGAAAAAAGTGCTGGGCGACTTCTGGTCGGCCTTCCATCAGGCGGTGGAAAAAACGGCGGATCTGAAAATCACCGATGTGATCAACGCGCTGGAGGAAGACCTTGCCCCCATTCTTTTCCCCGACGGGGAAAAGGGCCGCACCTGCCCGACCTGCAACACAGGCACGCTGTCGTTGAAGCTCGGCAAATTCGGCGCTTTCGTCGGCTGTTCCAATTATCCCGATTGCCGTTATACGCGCCCCGTTCTCTCGGGCGGCGACGGCGATGCTTCGGGCATGGAATCCGCGGCGGAGCCGAAGCTGCTCGGCAAGCATCCCGAAACCGGCATGCCCGTCACGCTGCGCGTCGGCCCCTACGGCCCCTATATCCAGCTGGACCCGGCGCCGGCCGAGGAAGCCGAGGCGGCATCTGACGCTGCCGACGACGGCAAGAAAAAGAAAAAAGCAAAAAAACCCGCCAAGCCGAAACCCAAACGCGCGCCCGTGCCGAAAAACATGGACCCTGCCGATGTGGATCTCGACAAGGCGCTCGCGCTGCTCTCCCTGCCGCGCGAGGTGGGCTTGCACCCTGAAACGGGCGAGATGATCAAGGCCGGCATCGGCCGTTTCGGCCCCTTCCTTGTGCATCAGGGCAAGTTCAAATCCATCCCCGCCGATGATCCAGACGGCGTTCTGACCATCGGCCTGAACCGCGCCGTCGATCTGTTGGCGCAGCAGGGCAAGGGGCGCGGCGGTTTCGGCGTGCTGCGCGAAATCGGCAACCATCCCGAAGACGGCAAGCCCGTAACCGTCAACCGCGGCCGCTACGGCCCCTATGTGAAGCACGGCAGCACCAATGCGACCCTGCCCAAGGATACGGAGCCGGAAAGCGTGACGCTCGAACAGGCCATCGAATTGCTGGCTGCGCGCAAAACCGCGCCGAAGAAAAAAGCCGCCGCGAAAAAACCGGCTGCGAAAAAGAAAACAACCAAAAAGAAAGCAACCTAATTGACCAAACAAAAACGGCCTTCCGGCGGCAAATCCAAAGCCGGAGCCAGAAAAAACAAAACGAACCACGGGCGGCGGCAACAGGCCGCGAATGCCGAAAGCGCCGCCCCCTTTCCCACCCCCGAAGAAATCCACGCCTTTATCCAGGAAAACCCCGGCGCGCTGAACAAGCGGGACATCGCCCGCGCCTTCGGCATCAAGGGGCAGGACCGCACCGCCTTGCGCAAATTGCTGCGCGAAATGGCGGAGAACGGGATGATCGAAAAAAATGCGGGCAAATCCTACCAGGCGCCCGACAGCCTGCCCGAACGCGCCCTTATCGAGATCACCGGCATTGACGGCGATGGCGAGCTGCGCGCGCGGCCCGTCAGTTGGTACGGCAAGGGCGTGGAGCCGATTATTTACGTTCTCGCCGATAAAAAACGCGGCGGCGCGCTGAAGCCCGGCGATACGATTTTGGCAAAACTGCAAAAAGTCGCCAAAAACGCCTATGAGGCGCGCTTGTTGAAAACGCTGGAGGAACAGGCCGAAACGCAGATCATCGGTTTTTTCAAACCCTATCGCGGCAACGGCATCGTCACCCCCACCGACAAGAAAAACCGGGAGGAATATACCATCCCGCCCGAATTCATCGGCAAGGCGGAAGACGGCGATCTTGTCAGCATTCAACCCATCCCGCCCGGCAATAAATTCCCCCGCGCCAAAAACCCCGCGCGCGTCACGGAAGTGCTGGGCAAAAAAGATGATCCGAAGCTGATCAGCCTGATCGCCATTCACAGCCACGGCATCCCCACGGTTTTCCCCAAGGATGTGATGGCGGAAGCGGAAGCGCTGTCCGAGCCCGATCTTTCCGGTGGACGGGAGGATATGCGCGACATTCCCCTTGTCACCATCGACGGCGCGGATGCGCGCGATTTTGACGACGCCGTTTTTGCCGAGCCGGATACCGACCCGAAAAACGAGGGCGGCTGGCATATCATCGTCGCCATTGCCGATGTTTCCTATTACGTGCGTCCCGGCAGCGCGCTGGATGCCGAAGCCTTCAAACGCGGAAATTCCACCTATTTCGCCGACCGCGTCGTGCCCATGCTGCCGGAAAGACTGTCGAACGACCTGTGTTCCCTGCGTCCGCAGGTGAACCGCGCCTGCCTTGCCGTGCATATGATCATCGACCGCCATGCGCGGCTGGTCACGCACCGCTTCACGCGCGGGCTGATGCGTTCCGCCGCGCGGCTGACCTATGAACAGGTGGAGGAAGCGCATCGCGGCAATCCCGATGCCGTCACCCAACCGCTGATGGATACCGTCATCAAGCCGCTTTACAAGGCCTATAGCCTTTTGAAGCACGCACGGCAAAAGCGCGGCGCGCTGGAGCTGGATCTGCCCGAACGCAAGGCGATCATCAACGAACAGGGGCGCATCACCGCCATTGTGCCGCGCCAGCGGCTCGACAGCCACCAGTTGATCGAGGAATTCATGATCCTCGCCAACGTTGCGGCGGCGGAAGCGCTGGAACGCAAAAACGCGCCCTGCATTTACCGCATCCACGAATCGCCCTCGCTGGAGCGGCTGGAGGCGGCGCGCCTGTTCCTGAAAGACATGGGCTACAGCCTTGTCGCTTCCGACCAGATCCACCCGCGCAATATCAACCAGCTTTTAAAGCTGTCGTCGGAACGCGGCGATGCCGATCTGGTGCATACCATGTTGCTGCGCACGCAAAGCCAGGCGATTTATCATGCGGACAACATCGGCCACTTCGGCCTTGCGCTGGAAAAATACGCGCATTTCACCTCTCCCATCCGCCGCTATGCGGATCTGGTGGTGCATCGCTCCCTCGTCAAAGCCTATAAGCTCGGCGACGGCGGACTGACGACGCAGGAGCAGGAAACAATCAACGATATCTCCGAACATATTTCCCTGACGGAACGCCGCTCGATGATCGCCGAACGCGATGTCATGGACCGTTTCACCGCGCAATACCTTAGCGAGCATGTCGGCGATGTTTTCAAGGGCAGGATTTCCACCGTCACCTCTTTCGGCATGTTCATCACGCTGGATGAATCGGGCGCGGACGGCATTTTGCCCATGCGCAACCTGCCCCGCGATTACTATGTGTACAGCGAGGAGCGCCACACCCTGACCGGCAAGGACAGCGGCCGCGTATATCGCGTGGCCGATCCCGTTATCGTGCGGTTGATCGAGGCCGATCCGCAACGCGGCAGCACGGTGTTTGAAATGGTCGAGGGCGGCACGGCGGATGAAGGCCGCCGCGGACGCAGCCTGAATACCCGCACCGACCGCCGCAACGGCAAGGAACGCGACGACCGCCGCAGCGGCAGGAAATCCGCGCGCGGCGGCCGCGAGAAAGCCCCCAAAAACGGCAAAAGCCGCAAGGCCAAAAACAAAAAGCGCCGGTAGATACCGGCGCCAGTCGTTGCGACATCAAACGATAAAAGTTATTTCGCCGCCTTGGCCTGCACCACGCGGTTGCGGCCCGCGCGCTTGGCTTCGTACAACGCCTGATCGGCGCGTTCCACCAGTGCGGGGATTTCCTCGCCCGGCGTGTATTCGGCAAGACCGATGGAGAGCGTGATGCGGCCGAGATGCTCGTTGCTGGCCTTGTTCACGACCTCCTTGCTTTCCACCGATTTACGCAGGATTTCCGCCACCTTCACGCCTGCCGAAATGGGCGTATCGGGCAGAATGATGGCAAATTCCTCTCCGCCGTAACGCGCGGCGAAGTCGCGGCCCTTGACGTTGTCGGTCAGCGTGCGCGCGACAAGGCGCAGCACCTGATCGCCCACCTGGTGGCCGTAGGTATCGTTGAATTTTTTGAAATAGTCGATGTCGAGCAGCATGAAAACCAGCGGCGTGCCGAATTCCTTGCACTCCGCGATACATTCGATGATCTGCTTGTCAAAGGCCTTGCGGTTGAGAAGCCCCGTCAAACCGTCGGTCAGCGCTTCCTTGCGCACGGTGTCGAGGTTGTTGCGCAGCTCCGTCACCTGTTTGGAGGAATTGACCAGCTGCACTTCCAGATCCTGGTTTTTCTCGACCATCTTCTTGGTATCGGAAACGATGGCCGCGACAATTTCGCCCAGATCCTCGATGGATTTGGCCGATTGCAATTTGCTGGAAACGGAGCCGAGGGATTCGCCGTATTCACCGGCGGAGGTGCGCGCCTCCGACACCATGCCCGCCAGTTCGTTGATGGCGGCCTGCATCTTGTCGCTGATCTTCTTGACCGCTTCGTCGCGCACGGCTTCGTTCAGGTAACGGCGGTAAATCCTGTAGCAGGCGGTTTCGTCGATCTTGCCCTGATGCGCCTCGATCGCGCGTTGCACTTCGACGTCGCCCTGAAAATAGCGGTACCACAGCTCGTAAATCTCGGGAATGGGCCGCAGGCCCAGCACCTCGATGCGTTCCAGCACATTGACGGCGATTTCCTGTACCCGTTCCATGGATTCGGTGTACATGAAGGCTTCCGGCGCAGCGGGTTCCGCACCGGTGTTTTTCTGGCCTTGGTTTTCTTTATCCGTCATGTTTTGTTCAAATTTCCTGAAAAACGCGAGCGGTCTGCCGCTCCCAACGCCTTTGGATATCAAAGTTAAGATAGTCAATACCCGGGGCTTTTTCCAGCCCGATAATTGGCAGAAATTCTGAAATCAGGCTTATCTGAAATCAGATTCGCTTCAGATCCGGACGAATACGTTCCTGTTGCGTAGAAAGCGCCAGCACCGCTTCCTCCGGCGTATCCACAACCTGATACAGGCTGCGGTGCCAGAAAGGCGTAAAGCCGCTGTCCACCATATGGTCGATCATTTTCAGCAAGGGGTCGTAAAAGCCGTTTACGTTAATAAAAACGACCGGTTTGTCATGCAGGCCGAGGTATTTCCATGTCAGAATCTCGAAAGTTTCGTCCAGCGTGCCGAAACCGCCCGGCAGCACAATGAAGCCTTCGGATTTTTCCACCATCATGCCCTTGCGGGTATGCATGCTGTCCACAACATGCAGTTCCGTCAGGTCTTCGTTGGCAATTTCCTTGTCCTGAATATGTTCGGGGATGATGCCCACAACCTCGCCGCCCGCCTTGAAGCAGTTTTCGGAAACAATGCCCATCAGGCCGACCTTGCCGCCGCCATAGATCAGGCGCACCTTGTTTTCGGCCAGCACAACGCCCAGACGCGCGGCGGCTTCCTGATATACGGGGTCAACTTTATGGCCCGTGCCGCAGTACACACAGGCGGAGGAAACTTTTTTCATCGGATTTTTCTTTCTTCTTATTCTCCGGCGCGGCGATTGTTGCCGCAGCCTGTCGCGCAGCCGCCTTGGCAAAGAGGCGGCCCGGCGCGGCCTTCTTGTATAGGGAAATTATCTTGCCCTGTCCAGCGGGAAAACAGTTGTTATGAAAATCAAATAACCCTTGTCTTACAGGCGGATCGGCGGCAAAACTACCCCGTTCACCCAAAACAGGTGTATGATCCGCCCATTCAAAGCCCATATCTCCCTTCTTCTGGACAAGGATACGATTTATGCAAGACCTTCTGGCCCTGATCCGCAAAACGCTGTTTATCCCCGTGCATCCCGCCGGCTATCCCTTCATCGGCGTTTTTGCCGCCGTGACCCTGATCGTTTGCCTTTTCAGCGATTTTCTCGGTTTTGTCGGCCTTGTCCTGACGCTGTGGTGTGTTTATTTCTTCCGCAATCCCGTGCGCGTGACGCCGCAGCGCGAAGGGCTGATCATCAGCCCCGCCGACGGGCTGGTGTCCATGATCACCGAAGTACCGCTGCCGCCGGAGCTGGATGACTGCCGCGGCAAGGACGGCGCGCCGACAGGCGATGCACTCTGCGATGCCGAAACCGTGACGCGCGTAAGCATCTTCCTGAATGTTTTTGACGTGCATGTGAACCGCATTCCCGCCGATGGCGAGATCAAAAAGGTTGTGTATCACCCCGGTAAATTCCTTTCCGCCAATCTGGACAAAGCCAGCCTGGAAAACGAGCGCTCCACCGTGCTGATGAAACTGAACGGCCACAATTCCAGCGTTGCCTTCGTGCAGATCGCAGGGCTGGTCGCACGCCGCATCATCTGCAAGCTGACGGCGGGGCAAGCCGTGCGCGCGGGCGAGCTTTACGGGCTGATCCGTTTCGGCAGCCGCGTGGACATTTACCTGCCGCCGGGCGTGAATCCGCTTGTCTGCGTCGGCCAGCGTGCCGTCGGCGGAGAGACCGTGATTGCCGATTTCAAATCCGGCGAAGCCGCACGCACCGGCGAAATCCGCACCTGATATCTGACTGAAGGAGAAAACGGAGGCATAGATTATGGCCGCACAAAAGCATCCCAAAAAACTGTCCCTGCACAAGATGATCCCGAATATGATCACCCTGACGGCCATGGCGGCCGGCATGACATCGATCAAATTCGCCATCGCGGGGCGCTGGGAACATGCCGTGCTGGCCATTGTCGTCGCCGCCTTCATGGATGCTTTCGACGGCGCTGCCGCGCGCCTGTTGAAAGCGCAAAGCAAGCTGGGCGCGGAGCTGGACAGTTTTTCCGACTTTCTGAGCTTCGGCGTTGCGCCCGCGCTGGTGATCTATCTGTGGCTGCTGGAAGGGCTGACCCATGCGCAGGCCCTGCCGCCGAAATGGGCCTGGCCCGTCGCCCTGATTTTTGCCATGGCGGTAGCCTTGCGCCTTGCACGGTTCAACATCTCGGGAGAGGAAACCGACCCCAATGATCCGCTCGGCAAATATTTTACGGGCGTGCCCTCTCCCGTGGGGGCGGGGCTGTGCATTCTGCCGATGATGGTATCCTTTCAGGTCAGCGATGAAAAAATTCTGTCCCTGATCATGAATCCGGTGATCATTGCGTGCTGGACGGTGATTGTCGCAGCCATGATGGTCAGCAATATCCCGACCTTTTCCAGCAAGCAGCTGCGCATTTCCTACAAAATGAAAATCCCTGCCCTTGCCGTTTTCGGCATTCTGCTGACGGGGCTGATCAACATGACATGGCCAACGCTGACCCTGCTCGGCGCGTTTTATCTGCTCATGCTACCCTTCGGCGTGCGCCATTACCAAAAGAAAAAACAGGCGCTGGCCGCAGGACAAACCGATCCCGACGATCTTGAAACGGATGACGAGAAATAAGACATCCGATGCGCAAAAAAGCCGCCCCTTCGGGCGGCTTTTTTTGTTTTGCAAAAGGTTTTACTTGCCCGGTCTGTCCAGAATCTCGTTTTTGACGCTGGGTGCGACGTTGCGGAAAACCTCGACGCGCTCTCCCGCGGGCATTTTGTTATATTGGCGTTCGGCGATTTTCTTCCCATCCTGCAAATCATGGATGAGGCGGTTGCGCGACATGGGGCCATGCTGCATTTGGTACAATACGTTTCTGTCATGCAACAGCTGCGGGCCAAACGACATGCAACTTGCCATCTGGGGCGTAATAGACTGCGCAAGAGATTGGGGCACGTAGGGCGTGCCGTGCGCGCCGTTGCGGCCGCTCACCGCGTCCCCCACCATATTCACCGTGCCGCCAAAACCGTGTCTGGTATCAAGATTACCGCCACCCACTCCCTTGCGGGCCATTCTGGCTTTTTCGCGATACCCGGGATCCACCAGCGGCGTGCCGCCCTGCCCTTTTGCGGGGCCGCGCGGGCCTGCGCCTTTTTCACCGGCATAGGTAATGTTGAAACTGCCGTTGCGGCCATTGCCGAAGAACATCGATTTGCCTCTGGAGCCGCCGTCGAACAGAACCTCCATCCCCTGTTTGGCCACTTCCATTTTTTTGTTCTGACCGCCCACGCCGGCCGTCATGAAATATTCGACTTCAGATGTTTGACGCGATGCGCTGGGCGTTCCCTTGCCGCCGTATTCGGTATCGGCGCCGCTGCCGCCGCCGAAGAAGCTGGACATTTGCGGACTGTCTTTCAACGCCGCCGCGATGGCCATTTCGTTCTTGACCGTCTCGGCTTTGATGTCGATCAGCTCGGTTGTGTTGTTTTCGCTTTGAAGAGCCATATCTGTTTCCCCCTGCTCTTGTTTATTGCGATCCTTTTCGCAACAAGAGCCTTGCCCCTTTTACGGGCATTCTTTGTTCACACATACACATATAATACCACGATTGACGTATGACCGACAAACAATTGCGCGAAATTATACATTAACCAATTGATATATAATGATTAATTAAACGGGTCGGCGGGCTGTGTTTTGCGAATCCGCCCCTCAGGCCGCCAATGCCACGCCGGGGCGCAGGCGACGGTAGGACAAAGCCTCGGCCACATGGCTGGCATCGATATCCGCCCGCCCTGCCAGATCCGCCACTGTTCGCGCCACGCGCAGCACGCGGTGATAACCGCGGGCGGAGAGTTTCATTTTTTCCGCCGCATCGGTCAGCAATTGTTGCGCGCGGCTGTCCAGCGGCGCGATTTGCATCAACAGATCCCCGTCGGCTTCGGCATTCATGCGCAAATGCGCCGCGCCCAGTTTTTCAAAGCGTTCGATCTGGCGGTCGCGCGCCTCGGCCACGCGCAAGGCGACATGCGCCGATGTTTCACGCGGCGGCGGCAGGGCCAGATCCGCCGCGCTGACGGCAGGCACATCGATATGAATGTCGATACGGTCGAAAACAGGGCCGGAGATTTTGGCCTGATAATCCGCCACGCATTTCGGCGCGCGCGCGCAGGCCAGCGCGGCATCATCCACATGGCCGCAACGGCAGGGGTTCATCGCCGCCACCAGCTGGAAATGCGCGGGGAAAGTCACATGATAATTTGCGCGGGACACCAGCGCGCGCCGCGTTTCCAGCGGCTGGCGCAGCGCCTCCAGCGTCTGGCGGTTGAATTCGGGCAACTCGTCCAGAAACAAAACGCCGTGATGCGCCAGCGAAATTTCGCCGGGCTTTGCGCGCAACCCGCCGCCGATGATGGAAGGGGTCGAAGCCGAATGGTGCGGATCGCGGAACGGTCGCTGCATCATCAGCCGTCCGCCGTCGAGCGCCCCTGCGATGGAATGGATCATGGAGGTTTCCAGCGCTTCCTTCGGCGTCATCGGCGGCAAAATGCCGGGCAGCCGCGCGGCCAGCATGGATTTGCCCGACCCCGGCGGGCCGATCATCAAAAGGTTATGCCCGCCCGCCGCCGCGACTTCCAGCGCGCGTTTGGCGCTTTCCTGCCCTTTGACATCGGCAAGGTCGAGAGACACGGGATTTTCCTGCGCCATCACCGCCTGCGGGCGGGAAAGCACCTGCGATCCCTTCATGTGATTGAGCAGCGCGACCAGATTGGCGGGCGCGAGCACATCAAGATCCCCCGCCCAGACGGCTTCGCCGCCGCAGGCCTCGGGACAAATAATCCCGTATTCGCGCGCGCTGGCGGAAATCGCAGCGGGCAGAACGCCCGCCACGGCGCGGATGCTGCCGTCGAGCGACAATTCGCCCAGCACCGTGTAATGCGCCAGTTCCTCCGACGGGAAAACCCCCATGGCCGCGAGCACGCCGAGCGCGATGGGCAGGTCGAAATGGCTGCCTTCCTTGGCGACATCGGCGGGCGCAAGGTTCACCGTCACACGTTTGGCTGGCAAGGAAAGGCCGATGGCATGCAGCGCCGCCCGCACCCGCTCGCGGCTTTCGGCCACCGCCTTGTCGGGCAGGCCGACAATGCTGAAGGCCGGCAGGCCTTGGGAGAGCTGCACCTCCACATCGATATCGAGAACATCCACCCCCTGAAAGGCAACCGTTCTGACGCGTTGAACCATTTTATCCCTCTTTCGTTTCTGCGGGCGCCTTGCCGTACGCAATGCCGCGGATTTCCACAGGCGTGCCGTCCGGCACAAGATTCCAGATGTCTTCTATTTCAGGATTGGTGACCGCAATGCAGCCGAGCGTCCAGTCCAGCCGCCGGTGCAGAACACCCAGCCAGCCGAAGCCGTTGCGCAGCCCGTGGATCATGATATCGCTGCCTGCGGAAACGCCGGTCGCCGCCGCGCGTTTTTGATCCGCCGCATCGGGATAGCTGATACGCAAGGCGCGGTGATAGGCACTGTCCTTCTTGCGGTTTAAAATTCTATATGTGCCCTCCGGCGTCAGCCTGTCGCCCTCGCGCTGTTTTGCCGCCAGACCACCACGCCCGAAAGACACGGGATAGCTGCGCAAAACTACCTCTTTTGCATAGAGGATCATACGGCGGGTCGATTTATCAATCACGATGCGATCCGCCTGCACCCCCGCAGCCAGCGGCGTCAATTGCGGCCGTGTCACAACCGATATGACCCAAACCGTGATCAGGCCGACGACGACCGACAGAAAAAGCAATTGGAAAAGGCGGTTTTTGAATACGGGCATACGCAAGGGAATCATTTTTTACGAAAACATGGTTTTTTGTACCCCAAATGTTCTTTTTGGTAAAGCATAAGCTGCCCCGTGGCGGTCAATACGGAAAGTATTTTCCGCAAAGGCCGTCTTTGCGCATAGGCAGTTCTGCCCGCCTGTGCTAAAACATGTTATGTCTTTGAAACCCATGAAAACATACGTGGCCTTTATTGTGCCAAGTCCGGCCGCGCCCGAAAAAGGCATCGCCGTGCCGCAGCCCGTGGACAGCCGCGATATCGGCAAGCTGGATATTCCCGTGCGCGCCTGCGGGTTTTATTTCTATGACGCGCCCGCCGAGGTGACGGATCTGTTGGAAACGCTGCAAAAGCAGGAAAACGCCTCCAAGGTTTATTTGCTCGCCAATACGCTGCTGAACCGTCAGGACGTGAAAAACCTGATTGCGGGCGGCGATCCGCAAAACATGATCTGGGACCCGCGCATCGAAACGCATGACCTTTTCGTTGTCACGCGCAACCACGCCGTGCAGCAGGTGACGGACCGGCACATCGTCATCAACAGCGACGGCAAGCAGCTCTGGCCGCCCTATAAAGCCGGTAACGACAACAACCACCGCCGCACGCTGGACGATGTTTTCAATCCCGTTTTGCAAAAGAACATTGCCGTGCGCAAACCGCTGTCGCTGAAACCCAAAAAGCCGAAGGCACCGGGGATGTGACCGCCATGCGCACCTATGTCGAATACAATCTGCCGCACAAGGATATTCCCGCAGGCACCTGCATTGTGGAGCGGGTATTCGACCGCGATATCGCCAAACTGGATTTCCCCAAAGAAGCGCGCGGATTTTATTTTTTCGACAGCAATATCCTTGCCGAAGATCCCTATGATGCGCAAAGCGACCAGCGCAATTGTTCGCCTTTCTACATCATCGCGGAAAAAGTGATTACGGCGGAGGAAGCGGAAAAAATCCGCCCCCTGAAAAAATTCCCGCCGCGCCCGAAGCTTGCGGCGCGCAAACCCGGCGAAAGCCTGTTCAAGGACATGTCCAAAGAAGAACTGTCGCAAATCTTTTGGGACATCAGCCTGAAAAAACATCGTTATTTCGCCGTCATGGAAGACGGCGGACTGAAACCCGTGCCGGAGGACCATATCGTCGTCAACCGCGCGAAGGAACAGCTCTACCCCAAGCCCGACGCGCCCTTCACGCCCGCGCTGGAACAGCGGCTGCACGTATTGAAGCCGCTGCACGTTCACAAGCAGCCGCCGAAAAACGAATAAGAAACAGAAAAGCGTTTAAGCCGCCACCTTGCGCAGGTTCAGCCCCGCCCAGACATCCAGCAGCGCCGCCACCAGATGCTGCATATCCGCATCCGTATGGAAAGGCGTGGGCGTCAGGCGCAGCCGTTCCGTGCCGCGCGGCACGGTCGGGTAATTGATGGGCTGCACATAAATATTGTGACGCTCCAGAAGCTCGTCACTGGCCTTTTTGCACAAACGCGCATCGCCCACCATCAGCGGCACGATATGGCTGACCGATTGCATGACCGGCAGACCGTTGTCGGCCAGCAGCTTTTTCAGCGTCGCGGCGCGTTCCTGATGGCGCGCGCGTTCAACCTGCGATTTTTTCAGGTGACGCACCGATGCCAAAGCCCCGGCGAGCAGCGCGGGCGGCAAAGCCGTTGTGAAAATAAAGCTGGAAGCATAGGAACGCACGCAATCCACAATCGCCCTGGTCGCGGTAATGTAGCCGCCCATGACGCCGAAGGCTTTGCCGAGCGTACCCTCGATAATATCCACGCGGTGCATGACGCCGTCGCGCTCGGCCACGCCCGCGCCGCGGGGGCCGTACATGCCCACGGCGTGCACTTCGTCGAGATAGGTCAGCGCGCCGTATTTTTCCGCCAGATCGCAGATTTCCTTGATCGGCGCGATATCGCCGTCCATGGAATAAACGGATTCAAAGGCGATGATTTTCGGGCGGCAGCGCTCCACGGCGGAGAGCAGCTGTTCCAGATGCGCCAGATCATTGTGGCGGAAAATATATTTCTCGCAGCCCGCGCCGCGAATGCCCTGAATCATGGAAGCATGGTTCAAGGCATCGGAGAAAATCACGCAATCGGGCAAAAGTTTTGCAATCGTGGACAACGCCGCTTCGTTGGAAATATAGCCGGAGGTAAACAGCAGCCCCGCTTCCTTGCCATGCAGGTCGGCCAGTTCTTCTTCCAAAAGCACATGGTAATGCGTCGTGCCGGAAATATTGCGCGTGCCGCCCGCGCCCGCGCCGCAGGTCTGCGCCGCATCGCACATGGCCGCGATCACATCGGGATGCTGGCCCATGCCGAGGTAATCATTGCTGCACCAGATGGTGATCTCGCGCGCCTGCCCGTCGGCATCACGGTAAACGGCTTTGGGGAAATGCCCGACCTGACGTTCCAGATCGGCAAAAACGCGGTAACGTCCTTCCTTGTGCAAATCGCCCAGGCGGTTTTGGAAGAAGTTTTCGTAAAACTCCATCGTGGAGCTGCGGGATCTGGCGGCTTCTTTGGCGGCCGCAGCCGTCGGCAATTTCGCAAGCGTCATGGTGACCGTTACCTGTTTATCTTTTATTTCCGGTTCATGTTATGGTGTACACCCCCCCCTGCCGATATGCAATATAATTAGACATAAAGGACTGAAACAGTACACTATCCGGAAACAAGGCTAGACCCTTCTTATTATTCGGATTAGTCTTGAAAGAGGGGCATATTTTCATCCCCCCGGGGTTTTTAATGATTATTGTTTTTGGTTCTTTGAATATTGATATGGTGATGCCGGTCGGGCATTTCCCGCAGCCCGGGGAAACCGTGCTGTGCCATGTGGATTACCTCAGCCGTCCGGGCGGCAAGGGCTCCAATCAGGCCGTCGCCGCCGCGCGGGCAGGCGCCAAGGTCGCCTTCGTCGGCAAGGTGGGGGATGATTCTTTCGGCCGCCGCTGCATCAACAACCTTAAAAACCACAGCATCTGGGCGGCGGGCATCGGCATTTCCGAACGGCCGACGGGCTGCGCCACTATTGCCGTGGATGCGCAGGGCGCGAATTTCGTCATCGTCGCCCCCGGCGCCAATCTGGATGCCACGGCCGATCAGGTCCCCGATGAGGTGATGACGGATAAAAACATCCTGCTCGCACAAATGGAAGTGCCTGCGCCCGAAACCTTTGCCGTACTGGCGCGCGCGCATGCGCAGGGCTGCACCACCATCCTGAACGCCGCGCCCGCCGCGCAGATGTCGCCGGAGGTTTTGCACACCGTCGATTACCTGATCATGAACGAGATCGAGGTGCAGCAACTGGCGCAGGGGCTGGGCCTCACGGAAACCGATCCGCTGAAGCTTGCCCCCATGATCGCCCGCCAAGGCAATCTTGCCTGCATCATCACGATGGAGGCCAAAGGCTCCGTTGCGGCGCGGGACGGCGCGGTTTATACCGTCGGCGCGCTCGCCGTGGATGTGGTGGATACGACCGGCGCGGGCGATGCCTTCTGCGGCATTTTCGCCGCCTGTTTGCAAAAGGGCCATGACTGGATCGACGCCCTGCACCGCGCCAGCGTGGGCGCCAGCCTGTCCTGCCTTGGCATGGGCGCGCAATCGGACACGCCTTCACTTGACGACATCGCCGCGCAACTCGACCACGTCCCCCCGCCGCAAAAAATCAGCGGTTAAACCCTTCTTTCCCAGATGACATTCATCCGCGTGGTTTTCAGCGGATGATATCCTTTTTGGCGCAAAAGCGCTGGCAAATCGCGCTGCCACTGGCCTTCGGAATTCTCCATAACCAGCATGCGCGGGAAAAGCGTTTCCGGCGCGGCTTCAAAAAACGGAAACAACGCGCGGTCTTCCGCCCCTTCGATATCGATTTTCAGGGCATCAATTTTTTCTACGCCCTGCTGTTGCAAAATATTTTGCAACAAATCGCATTCGATTTTCAGCACCTGATCTGAACGCGCGGCCACAAGGCTGGAGCCGCCGAGGTTCGTATCGTCCAGCACCAGATCAAAAACGCCTTTGGCATCCGATACGCCTTTTTGCACCGTGACCACCCGTGCCGAGAGATCATTGACGGCAAGATTATATTGCAGGCGCTAAAGTACGACAGGATTCGGCTCCACCGCAATCACACGCGCGCCGGTGCCGGCAGCGGTCAGTGTGTAAATACCCGCATTCGCGCCGATATCCACAAAAACGCTTTGCGCGGACAGGCGGCGGCGCAGTTCCGCCCGCTCGAAAGCGTCAAAAAACTGCGGCAGGAAAAGATATTTGCGTTCCGACACATTGTCGCGCATATGCAGGCGGAAGCGGATATTTTCCACCGTCGCATCCACAATATCCGGCCCCGATGCCAGCACCAGCTTGCGGCACAGCAGGGCAAAGCGCCGCCCGAACCAATTGGCAGGCAAATTTTGCGCAAAAGACAGCAGCGCCGCGCGCCAGCCGTGAAGTGCATAAGTGCCGAAATCGGGAGCCGTCATGAAAAAATCCTATTGGTTATACCCGCGCGAGGCGGCGTTTTTATCGGCGTGCCACAGCACATCGGGCGGGACGGTAACACTGCGCGGCAATAAAAGCCAGGCATGGCCGCGGCTTTTCATGAGGCCCGCGTTATGCGCCGCTGCCGCGCCCGCGCCCCAGAAGTAATCGCCGCGTACCGTGCCGCGAATGGCGCCGCCCGTATCCTGCGCCACCATCAGACGCTTGATCCGCGTTGCATCGGCGGCAGGATCGGGCGCGGAAATGTCCAAAAAGACCGGCGCGCCGTAGGGAATTTTTTTGCGGTCCACGGCAAGGCTGCGCCCCGGCGTCAGGGCAACGCCCTCCGCCCCCAGCGGGCCGTCGCCGTCCAGCGGGCGGAAAAAGACATAGGAGGGGTTTTTGTTCATCAAATCCTGCGCCTTGTCGGGATTTTGTTCCAGCCATGCGCGGATGGACTGCATGGATACGTCTTCTTTCTTCATATATCCCGCATCGATCAGCTCTTTGCCGATGGCGACGTATTTATGCCCGTTCTGCCCCGCATAGCCGACGCGGCGGATGGAACCGTCGGGCATGACCACCTGCCCCGATCCCTGAATGTGCAAAAAGAAGGCATCGACAGGATCAGTCACATGCAAAATCTCGTAAGCCTTGCCGCCCAGCGCGCCCTGTTCAATCTCTGCGCGCGTGTAATAGGGCACCAGCTTGCCCGCCGTCACGCGGCCCGTGATGCTTTGTCCTTTCAGCTCCGGCTTGAACGCGCCGAGATCCACCGTGACCAGATCATCGGGCGTGCGATAGAGCGGCGTGCCCTGCGGCGCTGCAAGGCCGTCGCCCGTTTGTGCGGCGGGCGGCGGCGCCGCCGTCAGCACCGGTTCGTAATAGCCGGTAAAAAGCCCTTCGCGGCTGACCGGATTTTTGACATCGGCCCAGATTTCGTAAGGCGTGAAATGCGTTTCGAAATAAGCATGCGCCGCACCGGCATCCGACGGCAAAGCCGCGCAGACCGCCTGCCAGTCGGCATAGCTGCCCGCATAGGGCATGGCGCTGAAAAAAACCTCTTCCGCCGCGCGTTTTTCGATCCGCGCACAGGAGCGCGCCAGCGCGGGCAGCACATCTGCCATATCATCCGCGCGCCAGCCGGGAAGGCTGGCAAAGGAAGCGGGTTTCAGGAAAAAGCCTTCCGCGGCTTCCTGTTTTTGATCCGCCTTGCACGAAGCCAGCGCAAGAATGCCGAGAAGACAGGCAAGGCGGGTCACAGTCTGTTTGATCATGGGACAAGATCCGGCGGGATAAAGCGATGCGGGTGATTATTCTTCGGCGGCGCGGGTTTCGATCAAAATCCAGTTCGGATCGCTGGAGCGCACATCGCGCGTGAAGGTCCAGACATCCTCCACCCTGAAAATCTTGTCGGGATCGCCTTCCACCACATTGCCGCTGGCATCACGCGTGACGCTTGTTTCCTCCACATCGAAATCGACGGTCACATAGGCCATGGTGCCGCCCAGATGCGCCTCGACAATCCGCGCGGATTTGATGCGGTGGATGGTCAGCTCGTTGCTGTGGCCTGCGGCTTCGCGCGCCTTCACGCCGGCTTCGAAATCGCTGTAGAGCTTCGGGCTCAGCAAGCCGCGCAAGGTATCCAGATCGCCGCGGCTATAGGCCATGACGATCATTTCAAACGCCATGCGCGCGCCTTGCATGAAACTGCCGATCTGGAAGTTGCGGTCGGCGGCGGCAATGTCGTTCAGCCCCTCGGCAATGCGGCCGTCGGCATTGGCCTTGTCATCCACCAGCTGCTCCATCCCCGCCAGCGGGATAACGGTTTGCTGCGACGACGGCGACAGCGGCGCGGCAGGCGTATCCTGCAGCGCGCGTTTTTGCACGGGCTCGCTGCTGAAGGGGTTCGGGCGCTCGCGTTCCTCGCCGTGGCGGGTGCCGAGCACGCTGAACAGGCGGTAAATCAAAAACGCGGCGATGCCCGCAATCAATAAAATGTCATACACGACAATCATTTCCTTATTGGCCGTTCATCCGAAGGAACCGCATCTGCGCGCTTCCTGACATCATTCTGACGACGGAATGATATGGCGGGATCTGCGTTGGTGACACAGGCCCTGAAATCCCCCGTTATTATAAAATTCTATCTTATTTTGGCAAATTGATCTAGAAGATAGAACGCATGCAAACACCCAAGAAGAACAACAAGTAACTGAGATGCCTATCTTTTTCTTTCCCATCCTGCTTCTGCCGCTGTTCGAGATCATCGGTTTTGTCGTCATCGGCGGCGAAATTGGCCTTGGCCTGACGTTGTTATGGCTGCTGGGCGCCACGATGCTGGGGCTCTGGCTGCTGCGCGGCCGCGGCGCGGAAACGCTGGCGCGCGTACGCAAGCCGCAAAACGCGGACGAAAACCCGTTTTTCGCCATCCGCGAGGTTTTTGACACGCTGTGCCTGTTTCTGGCGGGTGTTTTATTCGTTTTTCCGGGTTTTATCAGCGATTTCATCGCAATTCCGCTGCTCATTGCGCCTTTGCGCCATTTTTTCTGGCGGCGGTTGCGCGACAATCCCGACGGTTTCATCTACCGCACCTTTGCGGCGGAAATGCAGGGCCGCAACCCGCGCGGCGGTTATACCGAAACCACGATTATCGAAGGCGAATTCACCACCGTGAACGAGGAAACAACCCCGCCGCCCGCGTCGGATGCCCGGGGGAACAATCCCCTGCCGCCGCGCTGAGGGCTGTTTCAGGCTTAAAAAAAGCTTGTTTTACGATATGAAAAAGCCTTGCGCCTTGCACAGGCAGGGCCGCAGGTGCTACCCCTTGAGGCAACGGTTTTGAATAAGGAAAGGACAGATTTTATGGCCGAGCAAAACAACGCCGCCGAAAACGGCAAAGCCGCCCCCGGCATCCAGATCGTTTCGCAATACATCAAGGATTTTTCGTTCGAAAACCCGAACGCGCCGGAAAGCCTTGTCAGCGGCTGGCCGCAACCGGAAACGAATGTGCAAATCTCCCTGCGTCAGCAACAGCTGCGCGAGGATGCCTATGAATGCACGGTCAATTTCCGCATCGAAGCGAAGAAAAAAGATGACGGCAAAACCTGCTTTATCATCGACCTTGCCTATGGCGCGCTGGCCGTTTTGCAAAACATTCCGAAAGACCAGCACCAGCCCGTGATGATGGTGGAAGTGCCCAAGCTGCTCTTCCCCTTCGCGCGCGAGATTGTGGCGAGCGTCACCTCCAAAGGCGGCTATCCGCCGCTCTACCTGACGCCGATCAGCTTCGAGGCGATTTACATGAGCGAGATGAAACGCTTGCAGGCCGAAAAGGAAAAACAGGCCGCGACCAATTAATCGCTCCGCCTGCATGATAAAAAAACGCGGCCCGTAACGGCCGCGTTTTTTTATTTGTCCGCGCCCGTTTGCGCGGACCAGAGATTGTCTTTGATTTTTTCAAGAAAGGCCTCGTGCGCGGCGATTTCCTCGGCGCTGGGCGGGAAGCTGCGATACGGCCTGTCCTGCCGCTTGATGGCGGCATTGAGCTGCGCCGTCCCGGCCGATGCCGTATCTCCCGCAAGGCCGAGGCCGTGCTGGCGTCCGCCGAGCAGTTCCAGATACACCTCCGCCAGCAATTCGGAGTCGAGCAAGGCGCCGTGGAAAGTACGGCTGGAGTTATCGATCTTGAACCGGCGGCACAGCGCATCGAGGTTTGCCGGCTGGCCGGGGAATTTGCTGCGCGCCATGGCCAGACTGTCCACCACGCGTTTCGGTGACAGGGGAGGAAAACCCGCGCGCTGCAATTCCGCATTCAGGAATTTCATATCGAATTCGGCGTTGTGGATCACCAGCTTCGCATCGCCGATAAAATCCATGAACTCGCCGACTTTTTCGGTGAACAGGGGCTTGTCGCGCAAGAATTCCGTCGTCAGGCCGTGAATGCGCACGGCATCGGCGGGCACGTCGCGCTCGGGATTCAGATATTCATGGAACACGCGGCCCGTCGGCAGGTGGTTGATCAGCTCCACGCAGCCGATCTCCACAAGGCGGTGGCCCTCGGAGGGTTCGAAACCCGTGGTTTCGGTATCCAGAACGATTTCGCGAATATCCATGACAGGCTCCTTCAATGACAGCCGTTGGCCGGCGGCGGCACGCGCGGACGCGGCGGCTGGAGTTTTTCCAGCACGGCCTTCAACTGCGCGCGCGTATCGTCAAAGCCGTTATCGGTCGTCACCACGTAATCCGCCCGCGCGCGTTTTTCGGCATCGGGCATCTGTTGCGACAGGACATGCGCGAAACGCTCTTCCGTCATGCCGGGGCGGGCAAGCACGCGCTGCTTTTGCACCTCCGGCGCGGCGGAAACGCACAGCACCGCATCGACGCGTTTTTCGCCGCCCGTTTCAAACAGCAGCGGAATGTCAAAGACGATGATCTTGTGCCCCGCCTTTTCCATTTCGTCGCGGAAAGCGGCGCTGTCCTCGCGCACCATGGGATGCAGGATGTCCTCCAGTTTCTTTTTCAACGCGGGATCGCCGAAAACGATTTTGCCCAGCGCGGCGCGGTCGATCATGTCCCGGCCGTTTTCATCCCGCACCAGCGCGGCGGGAAAGGCCGCCGCCACGGGCGCCACGCCCTTGCCGCCCGCGGCGAGCAGTTTATGCACCGTCGCATCGGCATCATGCACGGGGATGCCCATTTCCCTGAACATATTCGACACGGTGCTTTTGCCCATGCCGATGGAGCCTGTCACGCCAAGGACGATCATGCCGCAAACTTCCGCATGTCTTCGTAAAGATCCAGCGTCACTTCGGGATCCACCCCGAACCATTCGCGGAAACCGATGCGCGCCTGATGCAGCAGCATGCCCAGCCCCTCGACCGTCGGGTTGCCGCGCGCGCGCGCCGCATGCAGCAGCGGCGTCATCAGCGGGCGGTACACCAGATCACAGGTCACCGCATCCAGCGGCAGTTTGGCAAGGTCGAGATCCAACGGCGGCTGGCCCGACATGCCGAGGCTCGACCCGTTGATCAGCATCGTCGCGCCGGCCAGCGCGGCATGGCGGTCTTCCCATGCGAAAATCTCGGCATTGATGCCAAGGGCGCTGACGATTTTTTCCGCGCGGTCGCGCGTGCGGTTGACCAGCGCGAAATGCTGCGCGCCCGCCGCTTTCAGGGCCGCGATCACGCCGCGCGCCGCGCCGCCCGTGCCGACCACGACGACCTTGTCGCCGCGCCATTCGGGAAACTGGGTTTTCAGGCTTTCCATGAAACCGAAACCGTCGGAGTTATAGCCCGTCAGACGCCCGTTTTTGACCACCACCGTATTGACCGCGCCGGAGGCAAGGCTGCTGTCGTCATGATGATCCATCAGCGCCATGGCCTCTTCCTTCAGCGGAATGGTCAGGTTGCAACCGACATAATCCTCGTCGATCAGCATTTGCAGCGCGTCCTTCAGCTTGTCGGGCGTCACCGGCATCGCGGTATAGCTGGCCGCGATGTCATAGCGCGAGATCCAGTAATTCTGGATTTTCGGCGACAGGGAATGTTCGACCGGCCAGCCCATGACACAAGCCTGCTTGATTTTGTTTTTATCAATCATGCGGATTCTTTTTCCTTTTCCTGGTTTTTGGCGCGGGTTTCGCGGTGCATTTCCAGCAGCGTCAGGATTTCCGCCGCCGTTTCCTCGACTGAACGGCGGGTCACGTCAATGACCGGCCAGCCCATGCGGTTGTAGAAACGGCGTGCTTCGACAACTTCCTCTTCTACCCGCGCAGGGTCGAGGTAATCGGTCGTGCGGCCTTCGCCCAATTGCTGCAGGCGGTTGCGGCGAATTTCGATGAGCCGGTCGGCAGAGGCGGAAAGCGCCACAAACAACGGCTTTTTCAATTGCAGGATTTTTTCGGGGAACGGCACGCCCGGCACATAGGGTACATTCGCCGCCTTCACGCCGCGGTTCGCAAGATAAATGCAGGTCGGCGTTTTGGACGTGCGCGACACGCCTGCCAGAATGACATCGGCCTCGCCAAGATCACGATCGCTTTTCTGTCCGTCGTCGTGATGCAGGGCGTAATCCACCGCATCCATGCGCGCGAAATATTCCTCGTTCAGCTGGTGCTGGCGTCCCGGCTCCGCGCGGCTGGTCATGTGAAAGGTTTCGCTCATCTGCGCGAAAACGGGCTGCAAAATGGACAGCACCGGCACGCCGAGCGCCTGACAATGTTTTTCCAGCGCCTTGGCCAAACCGTCATCCACCAATGTATAGAAAACAATGCCGGGGTTTTGACGGATGCCTTCCAGCACGGGCTGCAACTGGCGCGGCGCGCGGATCAACGGCCAGAAATGCTGTTCGGTTTCCACGCCTTCAAACTGCGCAAGACATGCCTTGATCACGCTGTTCAGCGTGCCGCCCGTGGAATCGGAAATAAGGTGCAGGTGGAAACGGGTCATGGCGCCACAGGGGGTTGGAAACGTCTTTAACACGGTTGCAGAAGCTTTATGTTGTGCCAAGTTTACCGCCCTATTTCAAGATTGTGCAGGCTTTTCGCCCCGCTGCCGTCCTTCCTTGCCGTCATAACGGCAAAATACCGCCCAAATACCGCCCAAATACCGTTTGTCGGGGGTGGGAAAACTTGTTAGAATGCCTCAAATTCCATAATTAAATATAGTCATAACCCTATTTATATCAAGGTGCGTCATGTCCCAGCCCTTATCCGATGTGTTTTCCTATTACGGTCGCCGCCCGAACCAGTTCTTTTTGAGCGAGCTGGAGGAAATGCTCTGCCCGCGCATGGAAGGCCCACACGCTGTCACCCCCGCCATCGGCTGCGCGCACCGCGTGGAAGATGCCAAGGGGCAAAAAGCCGGTTTCAGCCTGACCCTCAGCGCGGATAAAAAGGAACTCGCGCTCGACGTGCAAATCGTGCGCGACGGTCATATTCATGACAGCCGGCTGCGCGCCGTAAAAGTACGCGATGACAATCTTTACCAGATCACCGCGCTGACCTTTGACAACAAGCAGGAGAAGCTGAAACACCGCTGGGAGATTTCCTCCGTTCTCGGTTTCCTTGGTAAAAACCACATTGCAGGCATCGCCGCGAATAAAATTCCCGCCCCGCATGAAGAACGCGGGCAATTCGGCAAACTCGGTCGTTTCTGGAACCGCATGCTGGCCGACAACCCGCATCCGATGATGTTTCCGCCTTATTTTTAAAAATGGTTTTATACGCCGTTTTATTTGCGGCAACATCCCGACCCCCCCTGCGGCAAAGGGCCTTTTCGGGCTTTTGGCCGTTTCGCCCCCCCGCCGCGCGCCGAAGCCGAAACCGGACGGGTTTTTTCAAGGCGTTTAGCTTTTTACCTAATACCCCTGCCTGAAAGGGCATCTTCTTGGGATATCAAAGCCCTAAGGCTTTGCGGCCTGCGGCAGGCGGCCTGCGCCCTGACGCGGGTTGCAAAGCGCCGCGCTTTTTATGCCGCAATGCGACAAAAACCCTTGAATATAAAGCGGTTTTCGCATATTTCAGGGGCATGATGACAGAACATAATACAGACGCAATCATTATCGGCGCGGGGCCTGTGGGGCTTTTCGCAGTCTTCGAACTCGGCCTTCTGGATATGAAGGCGCATTTGATCGACATTCTGGACAGGCCCGGCGGTCAATGCGCGGAGCTTTATCCCGAAAAGCCGATCTATGACATTCCCGCCCTGCCCGTTGTCACGGGACAGCAGCTGACCGACCAGCTGATGGCGCAGATCGAGCCTTTCGGCGCGACGTTCCATTTGAACCAGATGGCAACCGACATTGAAAAAACCGCCGAAGGCTGGCGCGTGACCACCGATGCGGGCACCGTGATAAACGGCAAGGTCGTCATCATCGCCGCCGGCGGCGGCAGCTTTACGCCCAAAAAACCGCCGATACAGGGGATCGAAGCCTATGAGGGCACATCGGTTTTCTATGCCGTGCGCAAACGCGAAGCCTTCAAGGGCAAGCATCTGGTGGTTGCGGGCGGCGGCGACAGCGCGCTCGACTGGGTTTTGAACCTGCAACCCGATGCGGCCTCCATCACGCTGCTGCACCGGCGGGACGATTTCCGCGCCGCGCCGCACAGCGTGGCCAAAATGCGCGAACAGGTTGCCAACGGCAATATGAAGCTGGTAATCGCCAATCTGTCGGGGCTAAACGGCACGAACGGCCAGATCGAAAGCCTGGCGCTGACCTATCCCGACAAAACGACGGGCGAATTGCCCTGTGATACGCTGCTGGCCTTTTACGGTTTGACCATGAAGCTCGGCCCTGTCGGCACTTTGTGCGAAAAACTGGGCATCGCGCTGCACAACGGCCTGATCCCCGTGGATACGGAAAAGTTTGAAACCTCCGTTCCCGGCATTTTCTCCATCGGCGACATCAACTGGTACCCCGGCAAGCTGAAACTGATTCTCTCGGGCTTCCACGAAGGCGCGCTGATGGCGCAACAGGCGTTTCGTTATGTCTATCCCGAACGCAAGCTGCGCTTTGAATACACCACCTCCAGTTCCAACCTGCAGGAAAAACTTGGCGTAAAATGACGGGAATGGTCTAATAAAGCGCGATTTTAACGGGCAAACACGCCGCAGCAAGCAGACATGAGCCATAACAGTTTCGACATCATCAGCGCCGTTTCCCATGCCGTCCGTTTTGTCGTGGCGGAGCGCCGCTATATGTTCGCCGCCGCGGTTTTTCCCTTTGCGGCGACGCTGGCGGCCGGCCTGCTGAACGTTTTTTTCGTCAAGGGCTATGACGACATTCTGCTCTTCGCCGTTATGCTGATGTTGGGCGAAGCCGCGATGGACGGCTGGTTCATGTTCCTGCAAACGCGTCTGATCCTGCTGGGCGAGCGGCTGGAACAGCCGAACCCCGACCCCGCCGCGCAGCGCCTGCGCCACAACGACATGCGCGCCGCCGTTTTGACATGGATGCTGTTCAAGCTCTGGCTTGCCGTTGTGATGATGTATCTGATCTGGGTCCTGAGCATGAAGGAACAGGGACAAGGCGGCATGGAGTTTTACACCATGGGCGCGCTGTTCCTGATCGGCGCGTGGCTCTGGAGCCTGCGGCTGGGCGTGGCGCATATTCTTGTCGGCGTCGGCTATCCGGTCAAGCAATACCTGTTCCGCGTGAACGGCCTGATGGGGTCGCTGCGGTTGCTGGGGCTGGCGATTGTCGTCAGCTTCCCCTTCCAGCTGATGAGCCTGCCGCTGAAGGAACATCTGCTGATGACCAAGGACGGCGGCACGCTGGAAACCGTTTTTGCGATGGCGGCGCTGGCCGCCATCAATACGGGCCTACTGGTCTTTTTGAACGCGGCAGGCGTTTTTGCGATGAAAGACATGCTGGGCCGGCCGCAGCGCGCCGGCGGACTGAGGAAGATATAAAAACATGAAAATCTACGTCACCGACCGCGACAATGAAGAACACGCGCTCGACGCCATCGAGGGCTGGCGCGTCATGGAAATCATCCGCGATTACGGCATGAACGACCCGAAGCTGGGCATCAAGGCCGAATGCGGCGGCGCCTGCGCCTGCGCGACCTGCCATGTGTATGTCGATCCCGCATGGAAAGACGCGCTGCCCGAACCGACGGAAGAGGAAATCGATATGCTGGACGGCGCCTTCGAGGTGGAGGAAAATTCCCGCCTGTCGTGCCAGATCATCATGAGCGAGGAACTGGACGGGCTGAAAGTGACGCTGGCCCCCGGCTCTGAACCCTAATTTTACAAGACCGAATGAAAGACATGGATATGAGCAACCTTGACGCCCTGAAAAAAGAAATCGTGGAAACGGTGAAAGCCGCCAACGACATCGCCGCGCTGGAGGAAGTGCGCGTAACCGCCCTTGGCAAAAAAGGCAAGGTCACCGATCTCATGAAAACGCTCGGCAGCCTGTCGCCGGAAGAGCGCAAGGAAATGGGCCAGGCGCTGAACCGCCTGAAGGATGAAATTTCCGCAGAAATTGACGCAAAAGCGACGACGCTGAAGGCCGCCGCGCTGAACGCGCGTCTTGCGGCGGAAAAGCTCGATGTCACGCTCAGCCCCCGCCCCGAGACGCAAGGCACGATCCATCCGATCAGCCAGACGATCGAGGAAATGATCACCATTTTCGCCGACATGGGTTTCAGCGTCGCGGAAGGGCCGGAGATCGAGGATGATTTCCACAACTTTACCGCGCTCAACTTCCCGCCCGAACATCCGGCGCGGCAAATGCACGACACCTTCTATCTGCCCGATGCGCCGGAGCGCACGGGCGATGCGGCCAAGCGCCTGTTGCGCACGCATACCTCCACCGTGCAGGTGCATGTGATGCAAAACCAGAAACCGCCGATCCGCGTCATTATTCCGGGGCGCACCTTCCGCTCCGATTACGACATGACGCATACGCCCATGTTCCACCAGATGGAAGGGTTGCTGATCGACAAAACATCCCACATGGGGCACCTGAAAGGCTGTTTGATCGAGTTCTGCAAACGCTTTTTTGAAGTGGACGACCTGCCGACGCGTTTCCGCCCCAGCTTCTTCCCCTTCACGGAGCCTTCCGCCGAAATGGATATCGGTTGCAGCCGCGCGGGCGGGGAGCTGAAAATCGGCGCCGGTTCCAGTTGGCTGGAAATTCTGGGCTGCGGCATGGTGCACCCGAATGTTTTGAAAAACTGCGGCATCGACCCCGACGAATATCAGGGTTTTGCCTTCGGCATGGGGATCGAGCGCGTGGCGATGCTGAAATACGGCATTCCCGATCTGCGCACCTTCTTTGAATCCGATCTGCGCTGGCTGCGCCATTACGGCTTCGGCCCCATGGAACAGCCGAACCCCGCGCTGTCCTGATGCCGCGCCCCGTTTGAAGACCGACTGCTTTTAAGGAATACAAAAATGAAATTCACCCTGTCATGGCTGAAAGATTTTCTCGATACCTCCGCAACCCTGCAGGAGATCACCGACAAGCTGACCGCCATCGGTCTTGAGGTCGAAAGCGTGGAAGACCCCGCCAAAACGCTGGAAGGCTTTATCGTCGGCCATGTCGTTTCCGCGCAAAAACACCCCGATGCCGACAAGCTGCAATGCCTTGTGGTCGATACGGGCGCGGAAAAACTGAACGTCGTCTGCGGCGCGCCCAATGCGCGCGCAGGCATGAAGGGCGTTTTCGCCCCTGTGGGCAGCTATATTCCCGGCAGCGACATGACGCTGAAAAAAGGCGTGATCCGCGGGCAGGAATCGAACGGCATGATGTGTTCGGAGCGTGAATTGCTGCTCTCCGACGCGCATACCGGCATTATCGAACTGGATGACAGCGCCGTCACCGGCTCTCCCGCCGCCGCCGCGCTGGGGATTGACGACCCCGTCATTGAAATCAACCTGACCCCGAACCGCGGCGATTGCGCGGGCATTTACGGGATTGCGCGCGATCTGGCCGCCGCCGGACTCGGCACGCTGCGCCCCGTGGCCGCCACGCCCGTGGCTGCGGTCTTTGACAACCCCGTCGGCGTCAGCATTGCGGACGAGAAAATCTGCCCGCTGTTCATCGGCCGGTATATCCGCGGCGTGAAAAACGGCCCCTCCCCCGAATGGCTGCAAAAGCGCCTGAAAGCCATCGGGCAGAACCCCATTTCCGCGCTGGTGGATATCACGAATTACATCACCATCGCCTTCAACCGCCCGCTGCACGTTTTCGATGCCGACAAGCTGAAAGGCCCCATCCATGTCCGCGCCGCCAAACAGGGCGAAAAGCTGGAGGCGCTGAACGACAAAACCTATGAACTGCAAGACGGCATGACCGTCGTTTGCGACGACAACGGCGTGCTGGGCCTTGGCGGGATTATCGGCGGCGTGCCTTCCTCCGTCACCGAAAATACCGTGAATGTATATCTGGAAGTCGCGCTGTTCGACACCGTGCGCACCGCCATGACGGGGCAAAAACTGCAAATCGACAGCGATGCGCGTTACCGTTTCGAGCGCGGCATCGACCCCGCCTTTGCCCATGACGGCGCGGAAATCGCCACGCAAATGATCCTCGACCTTTGCGGCGGGGAGGCCAGCAACCTTGCCACCGCCGGCGCGGCGCCCGTTTCGGGGCAGACCGTTTCCTACAGTCCCGCGCGGCTGAAAATACTGGGCGGCATGGATCTGCCGGAAGCGCGGCAAAAAGCCATTCTCGCCGCGCTCGGCTTTACCGTGACGGAAAGCGGCAAGGCATGGATTGTTTCCGTGCCCAGCTGGCGCAGCGATATTCAGGGCAGCGCCGATATTGTGGAGGAAATCCTGCGTATCGAAGGCTATGACAACATCGCGCCCGTGCTTGTCCGCCCCGAAGGCGGGCAGCGTCCGCAGGCGCTCTCCCCGCTGGCCAAACGCGGCACGCTGGCACGCCGCGTACTGGCCGCGCGCGGGCTTTACGAAACGGTAACCTGGTCGTTTATGGATGAAGAAAGCGCCGATCTTTTCGGCGTGAACCGCCGCCAGAACAAAAAGGCGCTGACGCTGACCAACCCGATCAGCATGGATTTGGCGGTCATGCGGCCGTCGATCCTGCCGAACCTGATCGCCGCCGCCGGCCGCAACAGCGACCGCGGCATTGACGATGCCGCGTTGTTTGAAATCGGCAATTGCTATTGGTCCACCGATGCGGAAGGACAGGTGCTGACCGCAACGGGCTTGCGCTCCGGCAATGCCCGCCCGCGTCATTGGACGGGCGCGGCGCGCGCCGTGGACGTTTACGACGTAAAGGCCGATGCGCTGGCCGTGCTGAATGCCTGCGGCGTGCCGACGGCAAACCTGCAAGTCACCACCGACGTGCCGGAATGGTATCATCCGGGCCGCGCGGGCTGCCTGCGTCTGGGGCCGAAGGTGCTGGCATGGTTCGGTGAAATCCACCCCGGCATTCTGGCCGCGATGAAACGCGACGAAGCCTATGCCGGTTTCGAGATTTTCCTGCCCGATCTGCCGCCGGTGAAGAAAAAGTCCTCGCAAAAGGAATTGCTGCGTCCCTCGCCCTTCCAGCCCGTACTGCGTGATTTCGCCTTCCTGCTGGAAGAAGGAGTGGAGGCGGACAAGCTCGCCCGCGCCATCCGCGCGGCGGAAAAAAAGCTGATCACCCATGTGGAGATTTTTGACGTGTATCAGGGCAAGGGCGTGGAGCCGGGCAAAAAATCCGTCGCCGTCGCCGTGACCTTCCAGCCCGTCGAGAAAACCCTGACGGACGAGGAAATCAACGCCCTTTGCCGCCAGATCATCGATTCCGTCGCCAAACAGACGGGCGGCGTGCTGCGCGGCTGATCCGCGCAAGCCCCTGCCGTCGTCAGGCCTGACGCGGTTTAGCGTCCGGTCGTGTGATCGTCGATTTCGTCGCGGATTTCTTCGCCTGCTTCGCCGATATCATTGCTGATACGCTCGATGGCATTGCCCACGGCTTCGCCGGGGGTTTGCGGCGTACGGGCGCGGTCATAAACCAGCAAGGCCACCAGCCCCGCCAGCACCAGCACAACAACGAGCATGATTTGGTTGTTTTTCATCCGCGGCCTCCTTTTTTCTGTCGCCCTGCACCAACAACGGGGCGGAAAAGGAGTTCCCCTCGCGGCCGCATTGCCGCAAGAAAGAGTTAACCGCGCGTCAGGCCCTCTTCCTCCAGAAGATCTTTTTTGGACAATTTACCTACCGCCGTTTTGGGCAGCGGCAAATCGCGGATAATGATCTTTTTCGGCATTTCGATGGGGGCGATCTTGTCCTTCAGGAAGGCTTTCAGCGTCTCCACGCTGACGGATTCGCCCGCGCGCAGCTTGATCCACGCCTGCACCGCTTCGCCGCGCAACTTGTCGGGCACGCCCGCGACAATGCATTCCTCGACCGCGGGGTGGGTATATAGCACTTCCTCGATATGGCGCGGGTAAACGTTGTAACCGCCGACGATGACCAGATCCTTCACGCGGTCCACCAGATAGACAAAACCGTCGGCATCCATATAGCCGACATCGCCCGTATGCAGGCGGCCGTTTTTAATCACGCCGGCCGTTTCATCAGGACGCTTGTAATAGCCCAGCATCCTTTGCGGACCGGAAACGACGACCTCGCCTTTTTCCTTCGGCCCCAGCGGCGTGACGCCGTCTTCAAGACTGATAATCTCCACCACCGTGCCGGGCACGGGCAGGCCGATGGAACCGGCGCGCGCCTTTTTGGTCAGCGGGTTGCAGGTTGCCACGGGGGAGAACTCGGTCAGGCCGTATCCTTCCGCCACCAGTTTTGCCTTGGTGCGGTCTTCAAAAATCCGCTTCACATCCGCTGGCAGCGGCGCGCCGCCCGAAAGACAGAATTTGAAGCAGCCGAAATCATATTCCGATACGCGGCTGTCATTCGCCAGCGCAATATACATGGTCGGTACGCCCGCCATAAAGGCCGGCTTTTCGGTTTTAATCAGGTTCAGCACATCCGGCACGCTGAATTGCGGCAACAGCAAAATCTGCATTCCCTTCATCAGCGGCATATTCATGGCCACCGTCATGGCAAAAACATGGAACAGCGGCAAAACGGCGATGATGCTGTCCTTGCCGTTTTCCGCCGTATGGAACCAGTTGCCGATTTGCAGCGCATTGGCGGCAATGTTTTTATGGCTCAGCATCGCGCCCTTCGGCACGCCCGTGGTGCCGCCCGTATATTGCAAAACGGCAATATCGGCTTCGGGGTCAATGTCGACCGGCATAAAACCGGCGGCATCTGCCAAAAGATCGGCAAACCACAACAGCCCGTTCTTGCCCGACACGGCATCGGGCACGGCGGACACCTGACGCAAATCCTGCGCCGCGGGGCAGACAATCAGCTGTTGCAAAGCCGTTTTGCCCAGCAGCGCCGCCGCTTTTTCCAGCAGCGCGGCGCATCCAGCGTAACGAGCATGGACGTATCACTATCGGCAATCTGGTTGACAAGATCGCGCTCCGCATAAACGGGGTTATAGTTCACCACCGTCGCGCCCGTTTTGAGGATCGCGTAATACATAACAATCGATGCCGCGGCATTGGGCATGAACAGGCCGATTTTATCGCCTTTGCCGACGCCCTGCTTTTGCAAGCCCGCCGCCGCGCGATCGACCAGATTGCCCAGCTCGCGATAGGTATAGGCCGCGCCTGAAATCGGTTTCAGCGCGGGACGATCCGGCCATTGCGCGACGCTTTGCGCCAGAAAGGCATGCATCGGCTGCATGGGCAGGTCAAGATTCCAGTCCACTTCGGGCGCGTAATGGGAAAGCCAGGGAAAGGCGGTGTTTTCGGCTTCATCCGTGCGGGCGGGCAGAGACATCGTCGTATATCCTTTTCTTGATAGCGTCGTTTTTATGTCTGTTTTGTTCCTGTTGCGTGCGGCGCAGGGGTTATTTGCGCTCGATCCCCTCTTCGGCCAGCAAATCCTTGCGCGACAATTTGCCCACGGCCGTTTTCGGCAGGGGTTTTTCGCGAATAACGATTTTGCGCGGCATTTCGATGGGGGAGATTTTGTCTTTCAGGAAGGCGGCAAGTTCTTCCTCCGTCAGCGTCGCGCCTGCAACGGGCTTCACCCACGCCCAGACGGTTTCGCCGCGCTCGGGATCAGGCACGCCCGCGACGATGCATTCCTCCACATCCTTGTGCAGATAGATCGCTTCCTCCACCATGCGCGGATAAACGTTATAACCGCGCACGATGATCAGATCCTTGATGCGGTCAACAAGGAACAGATAGCCTTCGTGGTCGATATAGCCGACATCGCCCGTATGCAGTCGGCCGTTGCGGATGGTTTCCGCCGTGGCCTCGGGCTTTTTGTAATAGCCTTTCATCACCTGCGGGCCGGAGATGCAAACCTCCCCTTTCTCGCCCACGGGCAGCACCTTGCCCGTTTCGCGGCAAATGATTTCCACCACCGTGCCCGGCACGGGCTGGCCGACGGACCCCGGCTTGCGTTTGCCGACAGCAGGGTTGAAGGTCGCGCCCGGCGAGGTTTCGGTCAGGCCGTAGCCTTCGGCCAGCGCCAAAGATCCCGTTTTTTCCTCAAACAAACGCTTCACATCCGCCGGCAGCGGCGCGCCGCCGGAAATGCAGAATTTCAGGCTGGAGAAATCGTAATTGCCGACATCCGGCGCGCTGGCGATGGCATTGAAAATCGCCGGCACGGCAGGAAAAAGCGTCGGACGGTGTTTGCGGATGGTTTTAAAAATCTCCGCCAGTTCGAATTTCGGATGCAGCACGATTTTCATGCCCGTGCGGATGGAGCAGTTCATCACCACCGTCATGGCGAAAACGTGGAACAGCGGCAAAACGCCGACAATCGTTTCCTTGCCGGGTTCGATCGTTTTGACCCAGGTGACGATCTGCTCCATGTTGACGTAAAGGTTCGCATGGGTCAGCATCGCGCCCTTCGGCACGCCCGTGGTGCCGCCGGTATATTGCAAAACGGCGATGTCTTCATCCACATCCACCACGACAGGGTCGGGTTTGCCGTCGTTGTCGATGATGCGTTTGTAATCCAGATGGCGCTCGTCGAACGCCACTTTCGCCACATCCCCGCGCTTGACAAGGGGGAAGAACACATTCTTCGGAAACGGCAGGCAATCGGCAAAGGGGCAGATGATGACTTTTTTAAGATTCGAATAATGCAGCGCGTGGTTCATTTTGTCGCACAGCATTTTCAGATCCACCGTCACCATGATCTCGGTTTCGGAATCATCGATCTGGCTTGTCAGCTCGCGGTCCACATAGAGCGGGTTGTAATTCACCACCGTGCCGCCCGCCTTCAGAACGCCGAAATAGAACAAAATGGAATAAGGCGTATTGGGCAGGAACAGGCCGACCTTCACGCCCTTTTTCACGCCGATGTTTTGCAGCCCTTTGGCAACGCGGTTCACCAAGGCGGCCATTTCGGCATAGGTCGTACTTTTGCCAAGAAAATCGCAGAGCACCTTGTCGCCGAATTTTTGCGCGGCTTCGTCCATGACATGGAACAGCGGCTTTTTCAGCATCGGCGCTTTCCATGAAAGCCCCTGCGGATAGAAGTTTTCCCAAACCCACGTGCCGTTGTCAAAAAGCGGCGTCGGGTTCGGCGTATTGCTGGTATCGGTCATGGAATGTGCTGCCTCGGCCATGGGTTGAAGATGCTCCGTTCAAAAAAGGGCTTAAACTATTCATATGGCGCCATACTATAAAGGTTTTCCGGCGCGAGCTAAAGCCGCAACGGCGCGGAAATTCGGCCTCTTGCAACGATAATAATTATATTTTGAAGTTATGGCATGATGCGGCGCGTCATATGCCGCCGCACGGCGGCTATCCGCGCGGCGGACGCGGGACGCGCGCGGCTTTGCGCTGCGCCTTTTGAAAATCCGCGATCTGCCGGCGGCGATAGGCAGCCAGATTCGCCGCGCCGAGTTTTTGCACCACGCGGTCCATCACCACCTGCGCGCGTCTGGAAGGTTTTTGTTGCGGCTGCATGAATCCCGTCGGACGGCCGTTTTCGTAAGGAAAGGCGAAAGGGTATTGCCCCGCCGTCACGTCAAAAACATCCCCCGCGCCGCGCTGCCCGTTTTTGGGGCCGCGGATCCACCAATGGGTTTCGCGTACCGCCCCTTTTTGCTCCGCGCGGGCGCGCGCGGCGGGGTCGAAAATCAGCGCATCATCGCCAAAGGTGCTGTAACCGCACACCACGGGAATAAAGCCCGCTGCCTTGCCGCCTGCGAGATGATAAAAGGCCTCCGATGCGACGGCGCAATGGCCTGTTTCAGGCGGCGCATCGGGCGTGAGGCCTGCGCGGTACTGCGGTGTCAGCAGTTCCGGCGTCAGGCTGTCGATAATGGCTTGCTTGATTTGCCTGAAGGTCAACATGCGGGTTACCTGCCCGGCTGGCGCGGCGGTTTGGACGGTTTGGGCGGCGTTGCGCCGATGGCGTGCAAACTGCGCAATTGCAGGTATTTTGCAGCTTCCCGCTGTTCATGACGCAGGGCAAAACCCGCCGCATCCAGCCCCCAGCCGTTGCGCGCCGAAAGCGCGGCGCCCGCATCGATCAGCATTTCCATGACCTTCATGCTGCCGGTAGAGGCCGCTTCGTGCAGCGGGGTATTGCCGTATTTGTTGCGTGCCTCGGTAGAAGCACCGGCATCGAGCAACAGGCGCACGATATCCGCATGGCCGCGCCATGCCGCCTTGTGAAGCGCCGTATGCGCGGCGCCTGCGGAAGAAATATTCGGATCCGCGCCGTATTTCAGCAATACGCGCACGGCCTCCGTCTGTCCTTCCCATGCCGCTTTCATGAGCGCGCTTTCGCCTTGCGACAACAGATCGGGAGAAACACCGTTTGCGAGCATCTCTTCCAGCGCCGCGACATCACCGCGCCAGGCATGGCCGTAAAGCACGGCGGCCTGCGGGTCATCGGCGGGGCGGGGCGGCGTTTTTTCGGGAGAATCGCCGGCGTTTTTTTCAGGCGGCTTGTTTGTCATGCCCCAGACCTTAGCAAGGCCGAATAATTATGTCAATAAATGAATAAGGCATTGTTTTATCTTGTAAAAAGAACAAGCTCGGCGGGGTAAATACCGGCAGCAAGCGCGCGCACCAGCGGCTGCATGCCGCGCGGATAAACCAGATCCGTTGTCGCCTCCAGCGCGTCAATCTCCCACCATTTCATTTCGGCGACGAATTTGCGTTCGATCTGCGTATGGCCTGCCGCGGAAAGACCGGTTTTGTCCGTGCGCGCGATGAAAAAGGTTTCGTCGATATGCAGCGGGCTGCCGTAGAACATCAGATCCGCGCGCCGCCGCCAGACGGCGGGGCCGATCTCCACGGCATCCAGTCCCGTTTCCTCGGCGATTTCGCGGCGCATGGCGGTTTCGAAATCCTCGTCGCCTTCCACGCCGCCGCCGACCGTGCCCCAGTAATCCGTCGTCGCAGGCGCTTCGCCGATGTTGTGGATGTTCGGATCGTTGCGGTAGCGGAACAGCAACAGCCGCCCCGCCGGATCAAACAGCAGGGCCCGCACGCAAATGCGCGTTTTCGGCGCGGCCGGTATGGCGTTGTCTTCTTGCATGCGCGTCAGCATATACCCATTCCCGCGCAAGAAAAAGAGCCGGTTTTCGCCCGCATTCTGCGGCAAAAACCGGCCCGTCAAGGAGGTTTTAGTCAGGGTTAAGAAGGTAGTACCGAAAGTGCCATTGTTGAAAAACGATGCGGCGGGCGGGCGCCCCTTCGGTTAGAAGGGGAAGACCGCATCGATAAATTGCTGGCCGTAGCGGGGCTGCTGGATATCAGACACCTGCCCGCGGCCGCCGTAGGAAATACGGGCTTCCGCAATTTTTTCGTAGGAAATGGAGTTGTTGTTGAGAATATCTTCGGGGCGGATCACGCCGTCCAGCGTCAGTTCGCGCAGTTCATAGTTGACGCGCACTTCTTGCTGGCCGCGAATGATGAAATTGCCGTTGGGCAGCACCTGCGTGATCATGGCGGCGAGTTTCAGGCGGATTTGCTCCTCGCGCTCGATACTGCCGTCACCTACGGTGCGGTGATCGGAATTCGTGCCGACAAGGTTGGTGGGGTCCACCGCGCCCGGCAGGAATTTGCCCAGTTTGCTTTCCAGCCCCAGCATGTTCGGCACGCCGACTTTCTCGGTGCCGCTGCGGCTGCGTTCGGTTTTGTTTTCCAGTTCCGCCTCGTCCTGAATATCGATCATGACGGTCAGGATATCGCCGACCTTATGCGCGCGTTGGTCCTTGAAGAAGGTCTGGCGGCCCGGCTGCCAGAGGGAATTGGGCTCCGGCTTCTCATAGGTGCTGGCGGGCATGGGCAGTTTGATCATCTCGGGGCTGTGCGCCTGGTTATGCGCCGTTTGGATACCGCTCATGGCGGGCGGCTTGCCGATGTTGGAAACACGCTCCGACACGCCGCAGGCCGAGAGCGACAAAAGCGCGGCAACGGAAACGGCAATAGACAGTACGCGGGATTTCTGGATATTGCGGAACATATCGATAACTCCTTCTTGGTAACCCTGATTGAACGTTTTTTGGTTTTTTATGTGTTTCGTCTTTTGTTGCCGGTAAACAATGCACGGATCGTGCCAGTTTTGCGGCATTATGTCTCCCCGATCAGCCGTTTGCGGCAAGACCGACGGTCACTTTTTGCGCCCCCGTCACGACCGCCTCCAGAATCTGGCTGGAGGAGGTATTCATCACCCGCACCGTCGCGCCGGCGGCGCCGTTTTCCAGCGCCTTGCCCTGCGCCGTCAGATGCAGCGTGCTGTTTTGCACGGTCACGGTGACCAGATCGCCCTTTTTCACCAGCAGCGGTTCGGTCACATCCGATGCCGCCAGCACACGCATGGCCGGCAGGGAACGACGGGCGGATTTGCCGACCAGCTGCGCCGCGTCCAGCACGGTGCGCGCCGTCAGGTCTTTTTCGCGGATATCGACATAGGTCACATCCGCTTCGGTAATAATGTCCCCGCTGCGCACGGGTTTTTGCAAAACAGGCACTTCCGTAACCAGATAAAACTGGCCCGTGACGGCGCGCTGCACCGCGCCCACGGCCACCACGGCGCGGAACTGCGCGCGGTTGACATCGGTTGTCAGGTCCAGCACCTCCGGCAGGGCGGTTTCGGTCGGCGGCACGTAAAAGCTGCGGCTGCCGCTATCCAGCGCCAGTTCGAAACGGCGGCCCGGCAGAGCGCGGGCAAATTTTTCCTGCAGGGCGGCTTCGATCTGGTAGCGGTCAACCTCGACCGCATCGCGGCGGATGACGACCTGCTCCATATTGTTTTGCGGCTGCCAGTCATAGCCGAAAGCATCGGCAATGCGCTTCAGGTCGTGAGCGGAGAGCTTCAGCTCCTCCCCCAGTGCGGGCGCGGGGGCGAGGACATGGTCCGCGCTGCGCGTCACGCCGCTGAACACATCGCCGACCGTGACGACATCCGCGGTCACCACGCTGTCGTATTTCGGGGTGATATCGCCCGCCCAGGCCTTGCTGGCCATCACGGCGGTCATGGCGACCATCATCAACAGGCGGCGGAAATCCGGCACGGCGGCCGCCACGGTTTCCGCAACGATAATGGCTTTTCCCTTTTGTTCTTTCTTCCCGTTCATGCTTCGGCCTCCCAACCTTGCGCGTTAGCGGTTATGCTTTGCCCCTTATCTCAGCTGCGAGATGGTGGCGAGCATTTCATCACCCGTCTGGATGATTTTCGAGTTCATTTCATAGGCGCGCTGCGCCTGAATGAGCGAGGTAATTTCCTGTACGATGTTCACGTTGGAGGTTTCCAGCGCGCCCTGTTCCAGCTCGCCGTAGCCCGGCTCGCCGGGGTTGTTGACGACGGCGTTGCCGGAGGCTTCCGTTTCCAGCAGGATGTTGTTACCGATGGCTTCCAGACCCGCATCGTTGGCAAAGGTCGCCAGCTGGATCTGGCCCACGTTGGCCAGCACCGTCTGGTTTTGCAATTTCACCAGAACCTCGCCCGACGCGTTGATCGTCACATCCACCGCATCATCGGGGATGGTGATGCCGGGCTGCACGCGGTAGCCTTCGGAGGTTACCATCTGGCCGTTCTGGTCCAGCTGGAAGGAACCGTCGCGGGTATAGCCCGTCTCGCCGTTCGGCAATTCGATCTGGAAGTAGCCAAGGCCCTTGATCGCCACGTCGAACTGGTTGCCCGTCATTTGCAAAGCGCCCTGTTCGTTGATGCGGTAAACGGAACCCGCCTTGACGCCCAGACCCTGCTGGATCCCGGCAGGAACCGTCGTGCCCTGGTCGGAAGACGAAGCCCCGGGACGGACTTTCGTCTGGTACAGAAGGTCCTGGAATTCCGCGCGCTGGCGTTTGAAGCCGGTCGTCGTCATGTTGGCGATGTTGTTGGAAATCGTGTCCACGTTCAGCTGCTGTGCGAGCATCCCGGTTGCGCCGATATCAAGCGTCAAAGACATGCGTTTTCTCCCTTTTTACCCTTTTAAACCTTAAACACTCGTCAGTTTCTGGACCGCGTTGCGGATGCGTTCGTGGTCCGTTTGCAGCATGCGCTGCGTCATCTGGTAGCTGCGCAGGATTTCGATCATCTTGTTCATTTCCAAAACGGGGTTGACGTTGGAATTTTCCACCGCCCCCTGCACCATGCGCGGTTGTTCGATGATGACCTCTTCCTGCCCGCCAGCGTCGAAAAGGTTGTTGCCAAGACGCGTCAGCGCCTGTTTGTTTTCAAATTCCACAACCTTGATGCGGCCGACGGTGCCGTATTCGCTGGTGATCTCGCCATCTTCGGTAATGCGGATCTGCGTCGCATCGGCGGGAATGCCCAGCGGTTCGTTGTTGCCGTTCAGCACGGGAAAGCCCGATTTATTGACCAGCTGGCGTTCGCTGTTGAGCGAAAAACCGCCGTCGCGGGTATAGCGGATGCCGTCGGGCGTCTGGATGGTAAAAAAGCCTTCCGCCTGCATGGCGACATCAAAGGGGTTATGCGTTTGCGTCAGCGAACCGTTCGACAGGTCGCGGTAGCTGCCCGAGTTGCTGGACTGGTGAATGGGCGCGCCGCCGCGCGGATTGGTAATGTATTCGCTGAACAGCGGCTGCTGCGCCTTGTAACCCGGCGTGCTCATATTCGCGAGGTTATTCGCGGTGATTTCCATTTGCTGCTGCAAAGCCAGCTGCTGCGACAGGCCGATGTAACCGATGTTTTCCATGTGTCCGATCTACCTTCTTTGTTTTGCAGGTGCTGCCCGGTCTTTGTTTTTTATGACCTGTGGCGTACCTGCCTTAACCCGCAGCAAACCTTGCGAAAAACATGCCAGATTTTATTTTTCTTTGTTTTCAATGATTTATGTTTATATTTCCCGCGCGCGGCGGGCATATGGATGCCTGCGCGCCGCATCGGTTCTTTCCTGCGGCGGCAGAATTTGCCGTGTTTTTTTCGCCGCACGGCCTATATCGGATACAGGTTGCATTTTACGAAAACTGTAAATGTGGGAAGAGCGCATGAATACTGGTAAAATGAAACTGACAAGCCCCCGAAATCGTGGCACGATATATGCAGGGTTTTGAAATGCTTATACGCGGTCTTTCACTCGCACCGCGTATGGATTTTCATAAAAGAGGCAGGGGAAAATGGTTTCAGACACAACAGATGGCGTGATGGATGCCGCAGGTCTTTCCGCCGATGGCGCGCCTCAGGGTTTGGGCGCGGCGGAAGAAAGCGGCTTCAAGGCAAAAAAAATCCTCCTCATCGTCCTGCCGCTGCTGATCCTGCTGGGCGGCGGTGCGGGCGCCTATTTCCTCGGCTATCTCGACGGCATTTTGCCGGGCCGCGCCGTCAATTGCAAAACCGTGCAGGAAGGCGACGACGCTTACGAGGAATGTTTGAAAAAACTGGCCGATGCCTCCTCCGCGCCCGGCGTGTTTGTCGATGTGCCGGATATGGTGGTGAACCTTAATACCGGCGGGCGACAACGCACCTATCTCAAGATCGTCTTGAAGGTGGAGCTGGAAAACGCCGCCGACCAGCCGAAATTCGTCATGGTCATGCCGCGCGTTGTGGACCAGTTCCAGACCTATTTGCGCGAGCTGCGGCCCGATGATTTGCGCGGATCATCCGGCCTCTACCGCATGAAGATCGAGCTTCTCAATCGCGTCCGTGCCGCCACGCCCGATATTACCGTGCGTGACGTCCTCTTTCAGGAGATGATGATGCAATGAGCCCGGTAGATGAAAAAGACCAGATCCTTCCGCAAATTCCGCAGGAAGAAGGCCGCATTCTCGACCAGAGCGAAATAGACAGCCTGCTCGGCTTCGGCGACGATCACGATACCGGCAAGACCGGCATCATGGACCTTATCAACAGCGCGCTGGTGAATTACGAACGCCTGCCGATGCTGGACGTTGTTTTCGACCGTCTGGTGCGGCTGATGTCCACCTCCTTGCGCAACCTGACTTCCGATAACGTGGAGGTCAGCCTCGACCATATTTCCTCCGTCCGCTTCGGCGATTACCTCAATTCCATCCCCCTGCCGGCGATGCTGAGCATTTTCAAGGCGGAGGAATGGGACGACCGCGGCCTGATGGTGATCGACAGCGCGCTGATCTATTCCATCGTCGATGTATTGCTCGGCGGGCGGCGCGGCACCTCCGCCCTGCGCGTGGAGGGGCGGCCCTATACCACCATTGAAACGCGCCTGATCGAACGTCTGGCCAATGTGGTGCTGAACGACCTTTCCGCCGCTTTCGATCCGCTCTCGCCGGTATCCTTCCGCATGGACCGCATCGAAACCAACCCGCGCTTTGCCACCATCACGCAAAGCAACAACGCGGGCGTGCTGGCCCGGCTGCGCATCGATATGGGCGACCGTTCGGGCCGCATCGAGATCATGATCCCCTATGCCACGCTGGAACCCGTGCGGGAAATCCTGCTGCAAATGTTCATGGGGGAAAAATTCGGCCGCGACAGCATTTGGGAAAACCACCTGACGCGCGAGCTGTTTCGCACCGATATTCATCTTTCCGCCATTCTGGGCGAAACCACCGTGCCGCTGCATGACATCCTGAACTGGAAAGTCGGCTCCACGGTTGTCCTGAACACGCGCCCCGAAGACCTGATCGAAATGCGCGTCGGCCAGCATCCGATGTTCATGGCCAAGATCGGCCAGAAACAGGGGCAGATCGCCGCCAGTATCGAGGAATATATCGAGCCGCCGGCCGACGAAGACATTTAAAGGAGCCGCACCGATGATGCCCCCTGTCACCGGCATGATTTTCGACATCGTTCTGCTCGCCGCGCTCGGCGTCGTGATGTACCGTGCCTGGCAGCTGTCGAAGCAATTTGCCGAAATGCAGGCAAACCGCGCCGCCTTCGAGCAATTGATCCAGGCGCTGAATATGGCCACGCAGCGCGCGGAAGGCGCCATCACGGGCCTGCGCGAGGCGGCGACGGAATCCGCCGATGCGGTGCAAAGCAAAATCAACGCCGCCCGCGCCCTTTCGGACGAGCTGGAGATCATGGTGCAGGCAGGCGACAGTCTGGCGGAGCGGTTGCAAAACATCGCCGCCCGCGGCCGCGCCGCCGCGCCCGAAACGGCACCCGCCGCAGAAGAACCGCGCGCCGCCAAAGCCGCGACCGAGCCGCGCACGCGGGCGGAAAAGGAATTACTGGAAGCCGTGAAGGCCAAACAAAAATCATGAGCGCCGGAAACCGCAGAAGGATGGCATGAAAAACTTTTTGAAAAAATTGCCGATGAATATTTTCACCCTGCTGGCGATCACGGCGGGGCTTGCCTTCGCCTTTCGTCTGGTGAATATGGCGACCTATGCCACGCACGACATCGGCAGCATTGCGGAAGCGCGCGCGCAGCAAGCGGTGGATGAACAGCCCCCGCCGATGACCGCGCAGGACGTCACCGCCGCCAACCGCCCCGCGCCG